>Ga0316187_10003559_pt1 | contig 13531 bp, 11 predicted proteins | sample CroRivburrow1_MG_FD_204927 | JGI IMG/M metagenome (GOLD analysis project Ga0316187, IMG submission 204927) | Coastal sediment microbial communities from Maine, United States - Cross River worm burrow 1 | ecosystem: Environmental > Aquatic > Marine > Coastal > Sediment | place: USA: Maine...
GTTTGATTTCGCACTGCTGCCGCTTCCCAATGCTGCATATTATGGTCATAGCGCTCAGCTTCGTATTTTTCGTTACCGAAGTATTTCACCGTTTCATAATTCAGCAGGCTATCTATAGCACGCGTATTTGCCCTTGAATCCAAATCATTCATGGTGCGCCGCACCACCATACGCCATTCGGTAATAAATAGCGTAAAAGCGATGTATATCGCTAACGTGGTAAAGGTAATAACGGCATACCATACGCTGTATTTACTGAACAAAATCGCCGCTACAAGCACAATTTCCAGCAGGGTCGGCAAAATATTGAAGAGTGTGAAATTGAGTAGAAAGCCTATGCCACGTGTACCTCGCTCAATATCACGCGACACCCCTCCGGTTTGTCTATCCAAGTGAAAACGCAAACCTAGACTATGCAAATGCTCAAATACCTTTAGTGCCACACGACGAATAGCGCGTTGCGTCACCTTCGCAAATACTGCATCACGCAACTCACCAAACAGTGTACTGAACAGACGTAGCAAGCCGTAACTTACGATTAAGAAAACCGGCACCATCAACACTGCTTGAGCCTTATCCAGAGAGTCAATGATCTCCTTCAATGACAGCGGCACTGCAACGTTGGCAAGCTTGGATAACACAAGCAAGGTCATTGCTAGCGTCACACGTCCCTTAAACTCCCAGAGGTAGGGTAACAATGAGTAAATGGTGTCCCAATCGCCACGGGATGTTTTAGCAGGATTGGAAGTTGAACGAGGTCGCATAGTGGAATGTAAGGAAATTTCAGATCGCAATTATAGCTGCGAGGATAACAAAGGCTGAGTGAGATTATGATTCCAGCAACAGCAGGTATGCCGCAGTAATATCCCTGTGTCAATCCACACCAATTTTAATGTGCACTTTCAATGCCTTTCATCACACATTATTTTTGGTAATAGTTATTTTCTTAATGAGCAAACTCCACACGAGCAAACAATAACGTTAACTTTCAAGTATTTATAATTAAAACTGGCCACCCTCAAGCCTGCCGTTGAGCCTTTTCCAATTGTTTGTCTAACCACGCAAGAGAAACTTACCGTTTAACACCCAGTTATCTCCTTTCATCGGAAATACGCATAGGAATCAAACATCAAAATGGTAGTCTTGCCTGCCGAACATGGCAGCATCTGATGACTGATGATGCATCAATTAAAGCAAATGAACACTTAAATTTTAATTATATTTTTCGAGAAAATATGAAACAGATTCTTGCAGCAATAATTCTCTGTGTATCTTATTTTGCAACAGCCTACGCCACACCAATGTACGTAGGCATGAAAGTAGATAACGATTCTACCGGTGCATTTTTAGGGTATCGGTTGAGCAACATGTACGCTGTAGAAGCGCATTATTCAAGATCGGATTCTGATATCTCCCACGCAGGGGTAACCGTTAATACTTCAATTGTTAGCACAAGTATAGTGGTTGCAATCATGATCGCCATGAAACTGAATGATGTCCTGCCATACCATTTATTTGCCAAAGCCGGCTATCAACGCACCACCAAAAACGAAACTTATTCTATTCCAAGTTCGGTAACGCTCACGCTCCCATACAACGACGTCATCACCAGCTATAAAAATCAACCCATGCTGAGCTTGGGCGCTGAATATGATGTCACCAAATCCGTGAGCGGTCGCATGGGGATTGACTTTATTGGAAATGAAAAATTCTTCAATTTAAGCACTATCTATAAATTCTGAATTCAAGTTCCAAACCCATCAATTTTTTAATGCGCTCTCAAGGATCAAAAAATGAAGCGAATTCTATTTCTCATACTGTTGTCATTTGCCATTTCAGCACCAGCTGCAAATGCTGCCAAGTCCCGTCCATCTACACAGGCCAAGTCACAAATCAAGACCAAACCGGTTTCAGCAGATTCTCGCCACAAGAGACGCAGCGGGCTTTATGTCGGTGCTCAACTGGGTGATTCGATAGTAGGTGGGCTACTGGGCATTACCATTAGCAACATTTATTCTCTAGAAGTCCGCTACGATTATGCGGATCCCGTTTATCAGCCTAACAATACTGTCAATTCATCCAGTATCGGCATCTCGGGAATAGCTATGTTCCCACTAAAAGTTAGCGATCTGGAACCACTGTTCATGTTTGCGAAGGCCGGATATGAACGAAGCAAAGTTGAATCAACCACGAATGATCCTGGTATACCCGGATTTTTCCCGCCCACCACTACAATTATCACCTCTACCAGAAAGCGAGTAATGATAGGTGCAGGATTTGAACACGATTTCAGTAAAAAATTTAGTGGGCGCATCGGCGTTAACTTCGTCGGTAGCGATCATTCCACATACCTGACTGCAATTTACAAGTTCTAGTCGGTTACCCTGAATTAGCCAACCTTGATGCGCACACTTAATAGTCAATCTGCACGAATCATAGGAAAAGTAGCATTATTCACTGCATTGCTTACTGCATGCAGTGGAGAGGAAGTTACCACCGCAACAACTGATGCCGTTCAACCTACACCCGAACAGGCATCACGTATATTATCCCAATCAACTTTTGGTCCAAATGCAGCAGATATCAGCAAGTTGACTAACATTGGCACATCCGCATGGTTTAACGAACAGTTTTCCAAACCTCAACAGCTACATTTTTCCTATATGAATTTGGCACAGGCATCTTTGCCTGCAGGATCAAGACTGAGAGAAGATCAATTCTTTGAATCATTCTGGCAACAAGTAGTTAACGGTGACAATCAATTACGCCAACGCGTCGCTTTCGCACTTTCACAAATCTTTGTAATTTCATTTCAAAACAATACGCTTGCAGACAATCCGCGTGGTGTGGCCGCCTATTACGATATGTTGGGCACATATGCTTTCCGTAATTTTCGTGAATTGCTAGAGGCAGTGACCCTCCACCCAATGATGGGTAACTACCTGAGTTCTTTACGCAACCAGAAAACAGTAGGTGCACGCGTACCAGATGAAAACTATGCACGCGAAATCATGCAACTTTTTACAATAGGTCTCAGACAACTTAATCAGGATGGAACTGATACCACTGTTCCTCCAACTGAAACCTATACCAACGATGACATAAAAGGTTTGGCCAAGGTTTTCACAGGTTGGAGCTGGGCGGGGCCAGATACCAGCTCAACACGTTTTTTTGGCAACAATCCAGATCCTAATCGCGACTGGCTGCCTATGCAAAATTATCCCGCTTACCATGAGACATTGGAGAAAACATTTCTGGGTGTAACGATCCCACCAAATACTCCAGCCGAGGCCAGCCTTAAAATTGCACTGGATACATTATTTAATCATCCCAATGTCGGCCCTTTTATTGGGCAACAATTGATTCAACGCTTGGTTACCAGCAATCCCAGTCCAGCTTATGTAAGCCGTGTTGCAGCAAAATTTGCCGATAATGGACAGGGTATACGCGGTGACATGAAGGCAGTTATTCAAACCGTGCTGCTCGACCCTGAAGCAATAACACCTCAACCAGCAAATAACGGCTCAGGAAAATTACGTGAGCCTGTCATCAGGCTAGCTAATTGGATGCGTGCCTTTAATGTCACCTCAAGTACAGGTCTATTCCAGATACGTGACCTCGACAACCCACTTGATGAACTCGCTCAAACTCCAATGCGATCACCAAGTGTGTTCAACTTTTACAGGCCAGATTATGTACCACCTAACAGCAGTATCGCTACGGCAAACTTGGTCTCTCCAGAAATGCAAATAACAGAAGAAACCTCAGTTGTTGGTTACCTAAATTTCATGCGTAACGCAATCTCTAGAGGTGCAGGCACTTCTCGCAATATTAAAGCCGATTACACTACTGAACTCGCATTGGCAAGTACTCCAGATAAACTACTGGACAGAATCAATCTGCTTCTCATGCAAAATCAAATGTCGTCTACCTTGCGCAACCAAATACTCGCTGCGATTAAATCAAATCCAAATAATTCCGCAATAAATCGTGTTTATCTTGCAGTCTTTCTGACGATGGCATCACCCGAATATATTGTACAGAAATAAACAGGTACATCTTTATGGCTAAAACTATCGACACATCACGCCGCGAGTTTCTACGCAAAGTTTCGATGTTATCTGCAGCAGGCTCGTTAAGTGCACCTTTCGCATTAAACTTGTTCAAGATTAATGTGGCTGCTGCGTCAACCTTTACTTCAGATTACAAGGCCATCGTATGTCTTTATATGGGTGGAGGAAACGATAGCGCTAATATGGTTTTGGCGACAGATTCACCTTCATGGGCTGGTTATCTGGCAGCACGAAGTAACGGTGGTGGCGCCTCTATCGCACTGCCTTCTGCAAGCCTGTTATCCATTGCACCGAACACTCCCAAGGTTGACACCGTCGGCACACGCGCTTTCGCTTTGCATCCCGACATGGCACCACTACAAACTTTATTTGATGCGGGGCGAGCCGCTATCGTTGCTAATGTCGGGCCTTTAATTGAGCCGATTGCAGACAAGGTTGCTTACCGTAACAATGCTATTCAAAAACCTGCCAGATTATTTTCTCATAATGATCAGACCAAACAGTGGCACTCTACAGATCCGCTAAAACCTATTTATGGTTGGGGAGGACGTATGGGTGACATGCTTAAAACCAGCAACGCCAAACAAAACTTCACCAGCATTTCCTCCTCAGGCAATAGTGTTTTTTTAGCGGGTGAAACCATCAATCAATATCAAATCAATTCCAATGGCACCGCAGTAGCCATAGGTGGACTGACAAATTTATTTGGCACCAGCAACAGTCCGCTCCAGGACATCATCGCCAACACCACTGCCAGCAACCTATTTGAACAGGATCACGCAGCTGTCGTGCAAAGATCTATAGATGCACAGACCGACCTTAACAATGTCATGCTGGCAACCGCAACTTCTGTTCCTGCCCCAACACAATATACCAACCCAAACACCAATTTACTCGCCAACAACCGGCTAGCAAACCAATTGCATACCGTAGCACGCATCATCGAAGGCCAAACAACATTGGGCGCGCACAGACAAGTCTTTTTTGTAAATATGGGGGGGTTCGATACTCACGACAGGCAAGTGACAGGCCATGCAGACTTGATGGCACGATTAGCACATGCTGCAGCCTATTTCGATGGTGTGTTGACCACCCTCCCAGGCGACAAAAGCAACCAGGTGACGCTGTTTACTGCCTCTGACTTTGGTCGCACTTTTACCAGCAATGGTGACGGCACCGATCATGGATGGGGGGGGCATCATTTTGTAATAGGTGGCGCAGTTAATGGTAAAGAAATTTATGGTGAATTCCCTCAAACTGCAGTTACCAACACCAGTGCTGGCATAGATAACCCGTTGGATGTCGGTTCTGGCAGACTCATTCCAACCATCTCAGTTGATCAATATGCAGGCACGCTGGCCAAATGGTTTGGCCTGAGCCCTGCAGAAATTTCAGCGGTATTCCCCAACTTGGCAAACTTTCCGATTCAGGATTTAGGCTTCATGGTCTGAATGAAATACGAAGCTTACATTTCAACTTGCCTAAACACTATCAATCAATACTGTCGGCTTAGTACAATCAAACTCGCCAAATCCATTTGGGTTGCTATATTAATGCTTGGAGTGGTGGCATGTGGTGGCGGATCTGGCTCGGCCAACACCTCAACAGCAGTCACAACCATTACCTCCCTAAGTCCTGTAGGCGCTATCGCATCAGCCACACCGCTACCACTAGGCATATATGGAACAAACTTCAGTAGTGGAATATCGGTTAACGTAACCGACAAATATGGGTTTAGCTACACAGTTACTTCACTGAGTGTCCAATCATCGACCACAATAACGGCTGATGTAAGTATCCCGATAACGCCAGCAGACAACTATGTCAATGTCACCCTCATACCGATTGATGGCACCTCTCCTGTTTCGACTGTTTTAGGGGTTACCAGCACAGCCAGAACATTGGCCGCTGATGTCCAGCCTATACTCGATGCAAATTGCGGCGCCTGTCACGACGGGTCGATTGCCAATGGCTTTATGGACATGAGCAGCTACGCTGCCACTGCATCAGCTAATCCTACTGGCCTAATCGGTATTCCCAGTTATAACTGTGCACCAAAATTTCGCTTAATACCGGGCGACCCGCGCCGCACCAGCAGTGTGATCATCGACAAGATTCAGGCACACTTTGGATTCCCTGCTTGCAGCGGGGATCCAATGCCTCCTTCATTTCCACTTAGCGGGTCAGAAATCCAAACAATAATTGACTGGGTGGCAGGTGGTGCAAATTAGGTTCGGTGAACTCCTTATCTATCAATGCCACTTTGAATAACCAACCATCCCTACCAAAAACCGGATTACGCTGTAGCTTATCCGAGACAAAAAAGAGACGAGATAACTTTCCTTGGTAAATTCGACACGACTCACCTCGTTTTTAATGATATCAAGCAAACTTGCTCGCAACTCCGCAGCAAAGCCAGCATGCCGCACAACAAGATTAGCTTCGCGTGCCAACAATAAACTAAAAGGATCAATATTGGAGGAACCTACAGTTGCCCATAAGCCATCTATCACTGCAACCTTGGCGTGTAAATAACTGGATTGATACTCGTAAATCTCAATACCAACACTCAACAACTCCTCATAAAGCGAGTGAGTCGCATAATGCTGTATCCAGAACTCCACCTTTCCCTGCAATAGCAACACCACACTCACTCCTCGCCTAGCGCTATCCACTAAGGCCTGACGAAAAACTCTTCCTGGAAGAAAATAAGCGTTAGCAATAATAATCTCGTGTTGTGCAGCTTTTATAGCGTTCAAATATTCCCGTTCAATATCACGGCGATGACGCACATTGTCACGCATCATAAACATGATGTTTGGAAAAATTATTGGCCTTCGAATATCCGTGAGCAAACGCCTGAATTTTATTTCTCGCCTGCGAAAATTTGCCCAAGACACCACGTCCCATAAATGGCGCATCGTCGTCTGAATTTCACTGGCTATCCGACCTTTCACGCGCACCGCATAATCCAATTGTGGTGCAGATAAATCTACGTATGCAGGGATGTCATTTATGATGTTAATTCCACCAACAAAAGCTACATCTCCATCTATCACTACCATTTTTCGATGCAGACGGCGCAACATGCCACGCCGGTATCGGCGCAATGTAAAAGGAGATATATCTCGCCTGAACCACCTCACTTGTACCTTAGCCAAACGAAAATCTTCCACCCATTGCTGTGGCAACTCGGCTGAACCATATCCATCCAGTAGCAGCCTCACCTCCACGCCACGCCTTGCAGCTCGCTGCAAGGCATCCGCCACCATACCCCCAGCCTGATCTGCCGCAAAGATATAGGTTTCCAGATAGATCGAATAATGAGCCGAATCAATATCAGCACAAAGCTGAGGAAAGAATTCCGTTCCACTTTGCATCAAAGTCAGTTGATGACCAGAGATTTGATGGATGTCATGCATGTGCTTCAACCAGGTCATGCCGCCTCAGCCTGGTCGAAAGTGCAGCATGATCTGACAGGCGTTTCCACTCATTTCCCACATGTACGTCACTATCAAGCACATCAAATCCACGGACATAAATCCTATCCAGGCGAAACATTGGCAAACGAGCCGGAAAACTTCGCGCAAGACGACCATGATTAAGATGAAAAACATCATGCACATTTAACTCAGCAGCTAATGTGCGGCTAGTCTGATTTCGCCAATCATTGAAATCACCAGCGATGATAAGCGGCCTTCCGGAAGGAATTCTGCTCTGAACATGTTCAATCAACATACGCGTTTGCTCCCTCCTTCCTTTGGCAAACAAGCCAAAGTGGACGCATACGCAATGAACACACTGCTGATTATTTAGCTCAATTTCACATTCCAACAAACCACGACTTTCATATCGATGTGCAGAAACATCAAGATTCATTGACTTTAAAATCGGAAATCGGCTCAATATCGCATTACCATGATGTCCAGCCTCATATACTGAATTTTTTCCGTAAGCATGATGCGGCCAGACCTCTTCAGCGATAAATTCATGCTGTGCACCAAGTGGATAATTTTGAAACCGCTTTGCATGAAGCGCGTGATCACCCTGTGTTTCTTGCAAAAATACGATATCAGCATCCAACTTGCGCAAACGATCACGTAACTCGTGCAACACCATGCGCCGGTTAAAATGAGAAAATCCTTTATGGATATTGTAAGTAGCAATGGACAGCGTACTCATCGCAATCCATCAAGCATTGCCGATACCACGCGTCGGAAAATTTATCTGCTTGGCGAAATTCAGCATACGTTCAATTGGAAGCAATGCTCTCTGTGCGACCACTGGATCAATATGGATTTCGTTGCGCCCGTTTTCCAACACTTCAGCTAAATTGATCAACCCGTTCATCGCCATCCACGGACAATGTGCGCAACTCTTGCAGTTCGCACCATTACCCGCCGTCGGCGCTTCGATAAATTTCTTTTGTGGAGAAAGGGTACGCATCTTGTGAAGAATACCGTTATCTGTTGCAACAATAAATTCTTCAGCCTCCAACTGTTGTGATGCTTTGATAAGTTGCGTAGTTGAACCAACCACATCTGCCAAAGAAATGACTTCCGCCGGAGATTCTGGATGAACTAACACCATTGCCTTGGAGTGTTGCGCCTTAAGTGCTTGCAATTCACTAGCCTTGAACTCGTCGTGCACCATACAGGAGCCCTGCCACATCAGCATTTCCGCACCAGTTTGCTGCTGTATATAAGCACCCAAATGACGATCTGGTGCCCACAGGATTTTCTTTCCTTGTTCCTTGAGATGCTTGACGATAGGTAGTGCTATTGAGCTGGTCACCATCCAGTCAGCACGCGCCTTTACTGCTGCACTGGTGTTAGCGTATACAACAACAGTATGATCAGGGTGGGCATCACAAAACGTAGTGAATTCATCCGCTGGACAGCCTAGATCTAACGAACAGTTCGCTTCCATATCCGGCATCAACACACGTTTCTCAGGATTGAGTATCTTGGCAGTCTCACCCATAAAACGCACTCCCGCCACAACAATATTTTTAGCCGGATGCTGATGACCAAAGTTTGCCATATCCAATGAATCGGAAACGATACCTCCAGTTGCTTCAGCCACATCCTGCAAGTCCGAATCCACATAATAATGTGCCACCAGCACGGCATTTTGCTCAAGCAACATAAGCTTGATACGTGTTAACAAATCCGCTTTTTCCAATATGTCCGGCTCGCGAGGAGTTTTAGCCCACGCTGTAGCAGTCGAACAGTTTGGATGGTCATAGCTGAATTGAATCTTGTTAGCGTTATTCATTGTTAGACTTTGTGTTCACTTGACTCATCAAACTATCGATACGTTGACTGGAAATCATTGCTCTTTCAACTTGCCCTCGTAATAATGCCTCAACCACATTCAAACGCATTTGTACCGAGGAAAGTTCTATATCCATGGGCTCCACCACCAAAAGCTCGCAATCGGTTGTAGTCACAGCATGAGCAGAACGCGAAGCCGCAATCTCAGACATATATGCAAGCTCGCCAAAGAAATCACCCAATCCCAGAGAGACCAGCACCTGCGATTCCCTAATTATGTTTACTGAACCAGAAACAATGATATAAAAAGGTAGACTCGACTCACCCTCATTGAAAATTGTTTCACTCGCTCTCACCTTTTGCCATTTTGCCAAACTAATGAAGCGCAGTAGTTCAGCATTTGCAAATCCCTTAAAAAATCCCAAGGTACTTAATTTTTTGTAACGCGGATTCGAAAGTGCCAGCTTTTCATCCACGACTTCAGCTTCTTTTTGAGATTGTTCCGCTTTCAGTTGCATTTGATAGTTACGCAATTTTAGTGTGCTATCAAGATTGTTTTTCTGGTCAATTAACGCTTGGTTCAACAAGCTGAAATCGTTAAGCGAATCATGCAATGTTATTTCAGCATCATCTTGCAAGAAAAGCGGCTGAACTTCATTAGCCAACTTCTCATACTTACCTCGCTCAAAAGCGGCAATCTGCTGTTTTAACTTACGACAAACCGCTTCAACCTCTTGTTGACGTGCCTTTGTAGTTTCCAATTGCGATCGCACTTCCTCCAACTCCTGTTCAAGCTCAATACGGCGCTTATTTTCTTTTTCAATTGCCCTCGCCATCCGCTTATCTTCCTCGGATTGTTCGGCTGACAACACAGCTTGTCGATCCTGCAATACATCTCTGGGAACTTCTACGAGGTCGCCTACCGCTTTGACTTTTTCCTTAATCAAGCCATCAGATAACAACTGTGTGAATATGTCATTCAAATGAATCCGGACACTGTGAGGTACTTTTTCAAATATAGCACCAATACTGGCACCACCATCAACCAATGCCAATACCCGTCTGGCATCCCCACTCATTCTTCCGTACTGAACTGCCAGTAATGCATTACCCAGAGCCGTCCTGTCAAAAATTTTTGATTTATCCATCTAGTCCATCTCCATGCGTGGACAAATATCTTCTGCCAATTGAACAATTGCCGCTCGATTGCTAGGTGAAAAAACCGCCTCAGCCGCATCCTGCCACGCTAACCACTGAAAACTCAAGTGCTCACGCGGTGCAAGTTGGATTGGAACAGCATATGGAAGCTCCAAGCCGAACACATGTTCGGAATTATGTATGGTGCCAGGTGAGTAGCGAAATCGCCACTGCGGATAAATTTCATATACATTTTGCAACTGCCAGTCGGTCAGCTGATATTGTGATGCATCAAGTCCGGTTTCTTCATTCACCTCGCGCATCGCCGTATCAACCAGCGTTTCTCCACGCTCGCAGCTACCTGTCACAGACTGCCAATAACCTGGGTGGTCGGCACGCTCAAGCAATAGCACAGTTGGGGCATATCCTTGCTTTTCAGTACCACGCAAATTAGCCTCAACCGAAGTATCCAATGTGTAGATCACCACCAACACAGACACCGGTTGCTTGTAGTGCATCATTCAGGTGAAAAAATCCAGAATGGCTTTTTGCGTTGCCGCCAATACACTACCGTGTCTGCAAATATATCCTGCACTATCTCCCTGTCCTTGGCAGAAAGGCAGAGAGTATCACTGGTACTACGTAACAACAGCACAAGCGCAGCCCCAAGCACGACCCACAACTTCACTGATCGTCCACGCAAAATATTTTGTCTGCCAATTCGAACAGCCAAATAATTCATCGTGCGTCGCAGTTCTCGCAACGAGTTTATTCCTTGGTAACTTCCACTGTTGACTGCACTTGCTTCCGTAGGCGGATATGCAGATCACGCAATTGCCTTTCATCTACCTCACTTGGCGCTTGCGTCAACAGACATTGTGCACGTTGTGTTTTAGGAAAAGCGATAACATCACGAATGGACTCTGCACCAGTCATAATGGTAACAATACGATCCAGGCCGAACGCTAAACCACCATGAGGTGGTGCACCATATTGCAATGCATCCAACAGAAACCCAAACTTGAGTTGCGCTTCTTCGGCATCAATATTGAGCGCGCGAAATACTTGGCTCTGCACCGCTTCCTTATGAATACGCACAGAACCACCCCCCAATTCCCAGCCATTTAGTGCAAGGTCGTATGCCTTGGCCAAACATTTACCGGGATCAGTTTCTAGGAACTGGATGTGTTCATCCTTGGGCGAGGTGAACGGATGATGACAGGCATTCCAACGCTTGCCTTCGTCGTCATACTCGAACATCGGGAAATCAACCAGCCACACTGGTTCCCATGAATTTCCGTTGGTATAACCCTTCTCGTGCCCAATTTTGCTACGCAATGCACCCAAAGCATCATTCACCACTTTAGCCTTGTCTGCACCAAAGAAAATAATGTCTCCGTTCTGCGCACCTGTGCGCTGAACAATGGTTTTCAGTGCTGTCTCATGAATATTTTTGACTATAGGGGATTGCAAGCCAGTCTCATTCAATTGGGTAATATCATTGACCTTGATGTAAGCCAACCCTTTCGCACCGTAAATATTGACGAACTTGGTATATTCGTCAATTTCGCCACGCGAGAATGTGCCACCATTCGGCACGCGTAAGGCTGCCACACGTCCATGCTCTGAATTTGCCACACCTGCAAACACCTTGAATGCGACATCCTTCACAGCATCAGTAACTTCCGTCAATTCCAGCGTTACACGCAGGTCCGGTTTGTCTGAACCAAAGCGTGCCATCGCTTCAGAATGTGCCATACGTGGAAAAGGATTGGGTAATTCCACATCCAGCGTTTCCTTGAATACAGTACGCATCAAATCTTCCGTCAATGCCATAATTTGCTCTTCAGACTGAAAAGATGTCTCGATATCAACTTGAGTAAATTCCGGCTGACGATCAGCGCGCAAATCTTCATCTCGGAAACATTTGACAATCTGATAATACTGATCATAACCCGCCACCATCAACAGTTGCTTGAACAACTGCGGCGACTGAGGTAGTGCAAAAAATTCTCCTGCATGCACCCGTGATGGCACCAAATAGTCGCGCGCACCTTCCGGTGTAGACTTGGTGAGCATCGGTGTTTCAATGTCAATAAAACCTCGACTATCAAGGAAACGTCGAAATGCCATTGTTACCTTATGACGCAGCATCATATTTTTCTGCATATGTGGACGGCGCAAGTCAATCACGCGATGAGTCAGACGCACTGTCTCCGACAGGTTCTCATCGTCCAGTTGAAATGGGGGGGTGACTGAAACATTTAGCACTTCGATCTCGTGACAGAGTATCTCGATTTCGCCGCTAGTCATATTTTCGTTGCTCGTTCCCTCGGGACGACGCCGCACCTTGCCGGTAATCCGCAATACAAATTCGTTACGCACTGATTCAGCAATCTTGAACATCTCTGCACGATCAGGATCACAGACGATCTGTGCAATGCCTTCGCGGTCACGCAAGTCAATGAATATGACCCCGCCATGGTCACGGCGGCGATGCGCCCAGCCACACAGGCTAATGGTCTGGTCGAGTTGATCGGTGTTGATAAGTCCACAGTAATGAGTTCGCATGAGTCAGCTTCTTGAAAAAAAACAGGTTAGTATTATCTGGAATTCTGGATGATCTTAGATGATGTTTCAGGTGCAACTACGACGCCCATCGACACAATGGTTCGCAGTGCGTCGTCCACCTTCATATCAAGTTCAATGGTTTCATCTTTACGAACGAAAAAATAGAAACCATTCACAGGACTGGGTGTGGTGGGAATGAATACCGCAACGTACTCACCATCAAGCTGACTGGACACCTGCACAGGCACGCTGGTCTGAAATGCCAATGCCCAAGCCTGCGGATGAGGGTATCGCACCATCAGTACTTTACGAAAGGAATTGCCTTGACCAGACAGTATTGTATCGCTAACCTGTTTTACACCCTTATATATCCCATTCACGAACGGGATACGCAGCAGCAGGCCTTCCCAATAACGGAGCAGCTGCTGTCCGAGCATATTACGCACCAATATACCAGTCAGCCCCACAATGAGA
>Ga0316187_10003560_pt1 | contig 13530 bp, 10 predicted proteins | sample CroRivburrow1_MG_FD_204927 | JGI IMG/M metagenome (GOLD analysis project Ga0316187, IMG submission 204927) | Coastal sediment microbial communities from Maine, United States - Cross River worm burrow 1 | ecosystem: Environmental > Aquatic > Marine > Coastal > Sediment | place: USA: Maine...
CGGACGCCCAGCCCAAACCATAATTAGTTTCTTTGCCATCCTTCGTCTTTTGGCTTGTGAATAATGCTTGCAAAGAATTTTCTGAAAGGTATTCTGAGTTTGTATGCGCCATGGCAAATATTAGTATATCATCAACAGTGCTTAAAAATCCACCACCAGCCCATTTGTAACTATTATCAACATATGGGGCATGTTCAATGCCATTTTCTTCCCTTTGGTAATATCGCCCCCGATGAGAAATGATCTGATTATTTATATCGGGTACCGTATTTTCCATGGATAACTTATCGAAAATATTTAATTGCATATTCGACAGATAATCCATACCTGCAGCTCCTTCAATCACCGCACTTATAAGGTTGTAGCCATAACTTGAGTATGAGAATTTAGTTCCCGGTTCAAAAAGCAGGCTATCATTCCTAAATATTTCTAAACCCTGGCTTATGGTAGTATAGTATTTTGAAGAGAGAAATTCATCACCACGATAATGACGAATCCCTCCTAGATGACCAGCTACCATTCTTGTAGTTATGGGCCATTTTTTCTTTGGGAAAGAAGAAACATAATTTTGTACCGGGGCATCAAGGTTAAGTTTTCCTGCTTCTACCAATTGTATGAGGGCATCTGCTGTTAATGTTTTTGAAATACTGGCAATCCTAAATTTTGTTTGAGCGGGATCAACACCTACCTGTTGTTCAACATCGGCCCAACCGTAGCCTTTTGTTAAAAGTAGTTGGTTATTCTTGACAAGCCCAATGGCCATGCCGGGCACTTGGCTGGTTTGCATAAATTCATTTGCCAAGGCATCAATTTCATTTTTCTGGGCTGCTGTTAATGATTGAGCCCAAGAGAGGTTCAAAGAAACAAAGAAGGTAATGATCAGGAAGCCCAAGAATTTTTTCATGCGTAGGTAGATTGTTAAATTATGCTAATTTATTCAAATCCTTTGTAAAACAAAGATGGCCTCAATTTGCGTTGAGGCCATCAATTATAAGCAATTAGATTTAATTTCTAAAGTACACCCTCTGCTATCATAGCATCGGCTACTTTAATAAAGCCGGCAATATTGGCTCCTGCCATATAGTCGCCAGGTTTACCATATTTAGCTGCAGTTTTTAAACAGTTGTCATGGATATTCTTCATAATGCCTTTTAGTTTTTCATCCACTTGTTCGGAAGTCCAATACATACCGCCATAGTTCTGAACCATCTCTAATCCCGAAGTAGCTACACCTCCGGCATTTGACGCTTTGCCCGGGGCATATTTAACATTGTTCTTCAATAAAACCTCAATGGCATCGGGTGTAGTTGGCATATTGGCACCTTCTGCTACTAATTTGATGCCATTTTTAACCAGATTTAGGGCATCTTTAGCATTTAATTCATTTTGCGTTGCACAGGGCAAGGCCAAATCTGCCTTAATATTCCAGATAGGATTGGTGGAAGAATTTTGGACAATGGGTGTAAAAATAGCCTTGCTATATTTTTCAACATATTCACTAACTCTGCCACGTCTTTCATTCTTAATTTCCATGACGTATTCTAGCTTCTCTTGGTCAATGCCTTCAGAATCATAGATACAACCGGAGGAATCTGAAATTGTTAGTGGGATGCCACCATTCTCTAGAATTTTTTCTATGGCAAACTGCGCTACGTTACCACTACCAGATACAATACATTTTTTGCCTTTTAGCGTATCCTTATCTTCAGCAAGCATGTACATGGCAAAATAGATTAATCCCCAACCCGTTGCTTCGGGTCGAATGAGGCTACCACCCCAACCTTGGCCTTTGCCGGTAAGAATACCAACAAATTCGTTTTTAATTTTTTTGTACATGCCAAATAAATAGCCAATTTCACGCGCACCCACGCCAATATCGCCAGCAGGCACATCTGTTCTATGGCCAATATGTTTAGAAAGTTCTTGCATAAAACTTTGCGTAAACCGCATTACCTCGGCATCGGATTTACCTTTAGGGTCAAAATCTGCACCACCTTTACCACCGCCCATAGGCAAGCCGGTAAGGGCATTTTTAAAAATTTGCTCAAAGGCCAAAAACTTTAATATACTTAAGTTAACAGATGGATGAAAACGGAGACCACCTTTATACGGACCAATCGCACTATTCATTTGTACCCGATAACCACGGTTAATATTAATATTACCTTGATCATCAACCCAAGGAACACGAAACATGATTACCCGTTCTGGTTCGGATATCCGCTCAAAAATATTGTTACTAGCGTACGCTGCATTGTCTTGCAAAAGTTTTTCAACGTTTAAGTACACCTCATCTACAGCCTGATGAAATTCAACTTCACCAGGTGTTCTTTGTTTAATACGATCAATTACAGATTGACTCATTTGATTAGTATTTAAATAGATATAACATGTTTATAACAGAGAAATTTTTTCTTTGAGAAAGTGAGCGGTATGATTGCCTTGGAGCATAATCATTGCTTCTGGGGTGCCGGAAAAATTAATTTCGCCACCTTTATCTCCACCTTCTGGTCCAAGGTCAATAATCCAATCGGCAGATTTAATTACTTCCATATTGTGTTCAATCACAACCACGGTATTCCCTTGATCAACCAAGGCATTTATGGCATCCAGAAGTTTCTGAATATCATGAAAATGTAATCCCGTTGTTGGCTCATCAAAGATGAACAAAATGTTTTTAATTCCACTCCTTCCTTTACCTAAAAATGACGCTAGTTTTACCCGTTGTGCTTCACCTCCACTTAAAGAGCTAGACGATTGGCCGAGTTTGATATAACCGAGACCAACATTAAATAATGGTTGCAGTTTTTGGGCAATGGAAGATTTATCTTCGAAGAAGGCCAAAGCCTCCTCGATGGTAAGGTTTAGTACCTGGCTTATGCTATGTTTTTTATAGGTGATATCTAGTACTTCACGCTTAAATCTTTGGCCATTACAGTTATCGCAGGTTAGATGAATATCTGCCATAAACTGCATTTCTATTTTAACAGATCCCTCTCCGGAGCATACTTCACAACGGCCACCCTCTACATTAAAAGAAAAATGAGCAGGCTTAAAGCCACGCTGTTTGGCTAGCGGCTGGTCGGCAAATAGTGTGCGAATGGCGTCATAAGCTTTTACGTAAGTAACCGGATTTGAGCGAGATGATTTACCAATAGGGTTTTGATCAACAAATTCAATTTGTTGAATATCCTTAATGTCTCCATCTAATCGAAGAAATTTCCCTGTAGGTAAAGTGGTTGTAGCCAGCATCTTACCCAAAGCCGGATAGAGAATATTTGTAACTAGGGTTGACTTGCCTGAGCCGCTTGTGCCTGTAACCGTGGTGAGTACGCCAAGCGGAATTTCTGCATCGATCGATTTTAAGTTATTCTCAGTTGCACCAACAATTTTTATTGAACGGCTCCACTTCCTTCTTTTATGCGGAATTTCAATTTTCGAAATGCCAGTTAAGTATCGAGTTGTATGCGAATCGGCACTAGCAATATCATCAAAACTACCTTGAAATACCAATTCTCCACCATGCGCTCCGGCATCCGGGCCAATATCTATAAGCTGATCGGCATTTTTCATGATTTCTTCTTCGTGCTCAACCACAATTACGGTATTGCCTTTGTTGCGCAAATTTTTAAGCACTTCAATAAGTCTCGCAGTATCTTTCGGATGCAAGCCAATACTTGGCTCATCAAGAATATACATAGCACCAACCAATACGCTACCCAGAGAGGTGGCGAGTTTAATTCGTTGAAACTCTCCTCCAGACAACGATCCTGTCATTCGGTTTAAGGTAAGATAGGTTAAACCTACATACTGTAAATATTGTAGCCGGTTAGTTATTTCAAGCAATATCCGTTTGGCTATTGCCTGTTCATGCTCGGAAAGGGTAAGGTTTTTAAAAAATGTAACAAGCTCATCTACTTGAATAAGCACCAAATCTATTAATGAGGTGCCACTAATTTTAACATAAGCAGCATCTTTTCTGAGGCGGGTTCCACGACATTCGGGGCAAACCGTACGCCCCCGATAACGGGAGAGCATTACCCGGTATTGAATTTTTATAAGTCTCGATTCCAGAAATTTAAAAAATGCCAGAAGCCCTTTAAATTTACCATGACCATTCCACATGAGCTCCTGTTCTTTTGCCGATAAATCCTTATATGATCTATGGATTGGGAAATCGATTTCCGGGGCAATGTTAATTAATGGAGCCAGCCATTTTTTCATAGTTTCGCTTCGCCATGGCGCTATCGCCCCCTCATACACTGATAAACTTTTGTCAGGCACAACGAGATCTGGATCGATACCCAATACATTGCCAAATCCCTCGCAATATTTACAGGCACCATATGGATTATTAAAGCTAAAAAGATTGACCGATGGTTCCTCAAAACTTATGCCGTCAAGCTCAAACTTATCAGAGAATTCCCTAGTTTTCTCGCCAATAAGTTGCACCCTACAAATCCCATGGCCTTCGAAAAAAGCTGTTTTAATCGAATCGGCAAGTCTAAATTGGCTGTCTTCATCGTCTGTAACTATGCCACGGTCTATGAGCACCTCTATGTTATCAGAATCAATTGGCGAACCTAATAAATCTTCAATCTGCCAAGTTTCCCCATCCACCAACAGGCGCGTATAACCTTTGCTTAGCAAGATTTCCAGTTCTTTATTATAAGACCGGTCTACCTGATGAACCCATGGGCAGCTTAGAATATATTTCTTACCATCGGTAAATGACATCACATAATCTACCACATCAGAAACAGAATCACGGCTAACCTTTTCACCACTTATAGGAGAGTATGTGGTGCCTATTCGGGCAAAAAGTAGCTTCAAATAATCATATATTTCTGTAGAAGTGCCCACAGTAGAACGTGGATTACGAGTATTTACCCGTTGCTCAATAGATATGGCCGGGGAAACTCCTCTGATATAATCAACCTCTGGTTTTTCCATTCTACCCAAAAATTGCCGCGCATAGGACGATAGACTTTCTACATACATTCGTTGTCCTTCGGCAAACAAGGTATCAAAGGCCAATGACGATTTTCCTGAGCCAGAAAGCCCAGTTATCACAACAAGCTTGTTTCGTGGAATGGCTACACTTAAATTTTTTAGGTTATTTACCCTGGCTCCTTTAATGATTATATATTCACGCGGATTGAGATTATCAATATTTAATGAAACAGAATTTTTAGCAGCTACCGTCATAGGCCGACAAAGATAGATATTTGCTTGACCTTTAGTTGATTATCAATTCTAGAATTTTAGTAAATTTTTGCTTTAAGGAATGGTAATGCTATATTAGAAAAGTGCAATTAATTATTCTTTTTGATTCCTCACAATAAAATCTAAAATAATACGTTGGCGGTCTGTTTTGGTTGTTTTATATAGATCTATTATTAGTTCTAATACAATAACTATAAAAGAGATATTTGAAAAATAATAATTAAATAGTTTGTCATTCAATAATGTTTTTATACATTTGGTACTATCAAATAAAAAATACTCACCAACGACAGTCCAGATTTGCCTATGAAATAAACCTCTACGTTAACCAAAGTATCTAGAATTTATGATTACTAACACACTTAATGACGGCCAGTTGGTAGCGCTGTACTTAAATGGAAACGAAGGAGGTTTTGAGGTTTTAATCGAAAGACACCAAGCCAGAATTTTTACTTCTATACATCTTATTGTTAAGGATCGCTATATTGCGGAAGATCTTAGACAAGAAACTTTTATTAAAGCCTTGAACACCATAAATGCCGGAAGGTATAATGATGAAGGAAAGTTTCAGCCTTGGATTATGCGCATTGCCCATAATTTGGCCATTGATCATTTTAGGAAAAATAAGCGCTTTCCGTGCATTGTTATGGAGGACGGTTCCAATATTTTTAATACGTTGGAATTTTCTGAAGCACCATACGAAACAATTCAGGAACAAAAAGATACTAAAAATAAACTTCTTGCGTTTATACAAGAGCTACCTGAAGTGCAGCGTGAGGTGTTGGTAATGCGACACTATATGGAAATGAGTTTTCAGGATATTGCTGAGAGTACCGGTGTTAGCATAAATACTGCGCTAGGAAGAATGCGATATGCTTTAATTAACTTAAGAAAGAAAATGATAAAAAATAAAAATGCCTATGACCAAAACATTTACCCAAAATGACCTTATCAGGTATCTCTATGATGAAACTTCGCTTGAAGAAGCAAGAGAAATACAGCTTGCCATACTTTGTAACGGTTCTTTGCAAGAAGAGTATAATAACTTGAACGCTACAAAATTGATGTTAGACGAATTGCTTGAGACTGGCACTTCATCTTCATTACAGAGTAGTCGTTCTAAAGTGTAAAATAACCTATCTTGCAATCTGCCAAAATATGCAGGCAGATGACTAGAAAAGAACGCTATAAAGCAGTTGTACAACTGTTCAGAAAATTAAATCCTGATGCCGAAACGGAGCTTGAGTATGACAGTCCGTTCCAGCTACTTATTGCCGTAATCTTAAGTGCCCAATGTACCGATGTGCGCATAAATAAGGTTACCCCTGCATTATTCAAACATTTTCCTACCCCCAAACATCTAGCTGTAGTTAGTGCAGAAGAAGTATTTCCCTATATAAAATCAGTCACTTACCCCAACAATAAATCGAAGCATTTAGCCGGAATGGCCAAAATGTTAGTTGAAGAATTTAATAATGAGGTGCCGGGTGATATTAATAATTTGCAGAAATTGCCAGGTGTTGGCAGAAAAACCGCCAATGTTATTGCCTCTGTGATCTACAACCAACCTGCCATGGCCGTTGATACACATGTTTTTCGGGTCTCGAAACGCTTGGGGCTGGTAAATCAGAATGCTAAAACACCGTTGGAAGTTGAAAAGCAATTGGTTGCTCACTTGCCAGAAGAAGACATTGCTACTGCCCACCACTGGTTGATTTTGCATGGCCGCTATGTTTGCATGGCCCGTAGCCCTAAATGCCAGGCTTGTAAACTCAGTCATTTATGTCGCTTTTTTGAGAAGAACTTTTTATAAAAAAGTATGTGTGGCATTAATATAATTATAAGCACAACCAATTTTCCTGAAAAAGAGCCCCTGTTAGCCATGCAGAAAGCTACATTGAATCGAGGGCCGGATGCATCAGAAATTTTTATCTATGAAAAAGAGGGCTGGCATCTCGGCATTGGGGTTAATCGTTTACATGTGGTGGACAATAATGATCAGTCGAATCAGCCCATGATCTCATTATGTGGCAATTATGTCTTGGCCTATAATGGTGAAGTTTATAATTACCAAGATTTAAAGAATCAACTCATTAGTAAAGGCTACCAATTTAAAACACCTTCAGATACTGAGGTGGTACTGTATTGGTTACAGGAATTTGGTGGAGTTGGTTTGTCAGCTTTTAAAGGCATGTTTGCTTTGGTTTTTATTGATTTAAGGAAAAAAGAAGTTACAATTGGGCGTGACCGCCATGGTATTAAGCCGTTATTCTATTTTCAAACGGCTGAGAGACTGATTATTTCTTCTTCTATTCTGGCAATTGAATCATCGGGATTGGCAAACCTATCCATTAATAATAATGCCATAGATGACTATTTGGCCTATCGCCATGTGATGGGATATCATACTTTTTATACAGAAGTGAAATCACATGAGCCAGGTGTGATAACTCAATATGATGAGCGCTTATTGGCGAAAAATATTATCTTGAAACAACCTAGCCCATCAACAGAAGTCAATTTAGGAAACATCCTTATCGAAACAACTTCATTGGTTGTTGAGGCACCCGCAAGTCCGGGGCTTATGCTTAGCGGAGGTGTTGATTCTACTTTAATTTTGGCCATTATCAATAAGGACTTGGCAATTAGGGGCATTGATACCTACACATTAGATACGGGAGAAGATAGTCCATGGGCAAAACTGGCATCAAAACAGTACGAAAGCCGGCACCATGAGATCCCGGTTTCTGTAGATGTGTTACAGCGGCTGGATGAATTTTTATTTAATACTGATCAACCCATTGCCGACCATGGAGCCTTTGCAGCTTGGCTTGTTGCTGAAGAAGCTAATAAAAACAGTAATATATTATTATCGGGTGCCGGAGCGGACGAACTTTTTGGTGGCTATAACCGCCATCGGGCATATCAATATTATTTAAAGCACCAGCATCTGGTCTTGGCTTTTAAAAAAGTTATAGATAAGTTGAACATAAAAGGCCTTTTGCCCAAAGGGTGGCAACAGTTTATAAAAGGAGTAGATCAAGATCCGGTATCAACGTATCGAAAATTCCTGCAAAACTATGCTATAAAAGAAATAACAGATGATTCGAAATTTTGGCAAAGTGAAAATATCATAACCAACAACCTTATTGGGGCATTAGATTTTGACAAAAGAAATTATTTAGTGGCCGATGTATTGGCTATTACTGATAATGCATTGATGCAAAAAAGCGTGGAAGGAAGGGTGCCTTTTTTGTATGACGATGTGGTAAATTTTGCGAATCATATTTCCATAGAAGATAAAATGAAAAGCCGGGGCAAGGATCCATTAAAAGAGCTGCTAATAAAATATAATGGATTAAAATATGCTAAGAGAACAAAACAAGGCTTTGGATTACCGCTTGCCACTTGGCTGCGGGATAAAAAAAGTGAATGGCTTTGGGATTTTATACACCGTGATTCACCTTTATTTATGTATTGCTCAAAAACCACGGTTCTGCAACTCTTGCAACAACATCGCTCAGGCAAAACCGACAACAGTATGCAATTATGGTCTATTTTAGTGTTAGAAAAATGGCTTAGTCGAATTCATTAAATGAAGGTACTCTATATTCATCAGTATTTTAGAACGCCTAAGGAGGGTGGAGCTATCCGTTCTTATTATTTGGCAAAGGGATTGGTGGAGCATGGTATAGAAGTGGAGCTAATTACTGCTCATAATTTACCAAAGGCATTAACCACAAATATTGCTGGTATAAAAGTGCATTACCTACCTGTATTTTATGATAACGAACAGGGTTTCCTACAAAGAGTATATGCTTTTTTTAAATTCATGCACCTAGCAAGAAGAAAAGCCCGAGAAATTAAAAATATTGATGTGTGTTATGCCACCTCTACCCCTTTAACCATAGGTTTATCGGCCCTTAAAATTAAGCGTGACCAGAACATTCCTTATTTTTTCGAAGTGCGCGATTTATGGCCGGAAGCACCGGTGCAGATGGGCGTTATAAAAAACAAATACCTAAAAAAATATCTTAAAAACCTCGAAAAACAGGTCTATCAGAATGCCAGTAAAATTGTAGCACTCTCACCGGGAATAAAGGAGCAGATAGAAAGAGAAAGACCCGATAAGACGGTGACTTTGATTCCTAATATGTCGGATGTGGAATTCTTTAGTGCCGAAGAGAAACTACCTGCATTGGAGGCACTTTTTAAAGTAGAAGAAAAATTTGTTATCAGCTATTTTGGTACCATAGGTTTAGCCAACCACCTAGAATATTTATTGGCAGTGGCCAATGAATCACTAAAAGCAAATCTGCCCATTCAGTTTTTAATTATTGGTAGCGGTGGACAGTTGAGCCGCTTAAAATATTTGGTGAAGCATTTTGACCTAGATAATGTTCGCTTTTTGCCCTTTCAAAACAAATACAACCTAAAAAGAGTGCTGAATGTTACCGATGCCGCCTATGTGTCTTTTGCTAATAAGCCGATTTTGGAAACCAACAGCCCGAATAAGTTTTTTGATGCCCTGGCATCGGGAAAACTCATAATTACCAACACCAAGGGCTGGGTGAAGGACATTATAGAAAATGAAAAATGTGGCTTTTATTATGACCCTGATGAACCAAAGGCTTTTGTTGAAGCCATAAAACCATTTGTTGAATCAATGGCAATACTTCAAGCATCACAAAAGCGTGCACGTATGGTTGCAGAAACTCAGTTTGCGAAAGAAGCACAGATTGAAAAATTGATTGCCTTAATTACTTAATAATCGTAGTTTCAAACTTTATTATAGAAGAACTTCAAAAACATTTGGACAAAATCATGAATCAACGAAATAGTCAGGCTTATGATGAATTTGAGGGATATTCACCGGCTGAAATGCAGTTTGTTCTCTATGATACTTTTGGCGACAATAGCCCAATTCAATTTCAAAAATTAAGCGAAGCTGATTACAAAAGCATTCCAATTCTTAACCAAGTAGAATATCTTTTAAAACTTGTAGATAAAGCCAGAGAAGTAAAGTTGACTAAGCTGGGGTTTTTGCCGACCAAAGTTGTTTCAAAGATCTACGATCAAGGTTTTATTAAAGACAGGGTAGGGATTACCAAATTATACAAAGAGACCGATGCGTCAAGTATTAACCTTACCAGGCTTCTCATCGAACTTTCAGGTTTAGCTAAAAAGCGGAATGGAAAACTCAGTCTGACGAAGAAAAGCGAGAAGTACTTGAAAAATAAATTTGAATTATTGAAGTTGATTTTTGAAACGTTTGCCACAAAGTTCAATTGGGCTTATTATGATGGCTATGGTGAAAATAGGATAGTACAATTGGGATTTGGCTTTTCAATAATATTATTAAGTAAATACGGTAATAAGAAGCAAGTTGATTAATGTACAATTGCCCAATAAAGTCGATAATGATTAAGTAATCATACTGTTTTTGGGTCGGTATTTTGTAAAATGCAAGTTGGAGATAAAATAATTATGCTACCTTACCACTAAGATGATTTCCCGTGCCGACATTGAAAATGCCTATAATAATATCCAGAAGGATATTTTAAAAACTCCATTAGAATTTTCACCAGAATTGAGCAGAATTTCTGGTGCCCATGTCTATCTCAAAATGGAGCATTTGCAACATACGGGTTCATTCAAAATCAGAGGGGTTCTCAATAAAATTAGTAGTATTGATAAAGCGAACTTCAACAAACCTTTTGTAGCAGCATCAACCGGCAACCACGCTGCGGCATTTGCCTATGCATCAAAAAAATTCGCTTTTAACGGCACATTATTTTTACCAAAAAAAGCCAGTGAAGCAAAAATTAGGGCCATCGCTCAATATAATGTTGAGAAGGAATTTTTTGGCGAAAACTGTAGCCAAACAGAAGCAAAAGCCGCTGCTTACGCTAAAGAAATTGATGGTATTTTAATTCACCCGTATAATGATAAGCACATTATTGCCGGCCAGGGAACATTGGCTATAGAAATAATGAAGCAATTGCCCGATGTTGATACGGTTTTAGCGCCCATAGGTGGTGGTGGATTAATTTCGGGATTATGCGCCTATTTTCAGGAAGCGTCTTCTGTAGAAGTTGTTGGCTGCCAGCCCAAAAATGCCGCTGAAATGTATGAATCAGTAATTCAAAACAAGATTGTGCCGCCAAGTACATTACCAACAATTTCTGACGCCACAGCCGGAGGGCTGGAAGAAGGCTCAATAACTTTTGATATCTGTAAAAACCACCTGAATGGATATGAGCTTATTGATGAGGAAGAGATAAAGAAAGCTGTTGCTTTTGTAGTGAAATACCATCATACATTAATTGAACCAGCCTCTGCACTGCCTGTGGCTGCACTATTGAACAGCCCAAATTACCAAGGTAAAAATGTGGTTTTAGTACTTACCGGAAAAAAAATTGACGCTGCTATGCTAACAGAGATAATGATTGCCTATGGCGACTATTACTAATAGCCTTCGTTACTCCTTGGGTCGAACTCGGGTTAAAAAGGATTATACTTTGCCGCATTAAGAATTTCCCGGGTATCTGGGTTGGCCATTAATTCCTGCAAGCTCACTTCATCATTGCGTGTATTGTACTCCTTAATAATATCCCAGCCTATCCAGGCACCAATTCTTCCTGGGCATTGGCTGCCAATTTCAAAAACATTTGGCCTTTCATCCATATATTTTTGTTTAATTATGTGGCTTGTTTCGTATAAAAGTTCATTTTCAAGAAAATGATACCAAAGCAGTTTTCTGTTTTCTTCAACATTGGCAAGTTCCTTGCCATCGTACCAAATAAAGAGTGAGTCGGGCGTGCAGGGCATCATGTTTTTAGCAAAAAAATATTTCTTGCCATAATAAATCATATCCGCAATCATGGATTTATCGTTTGGGTTTTCACGCAAAAACTTATCAGCATAGAGCAATACAGTTACTGGCACAATATAGGGTTTATCGAATCTTTTAAGGATATATAGTGGATACCCCGGAGGCCTGAATTTACCATTGGCACCAAGGTAAAAATCAAGGCCAATGATAATTCGCTCACTGTCAACATACATTTCGCTGCTGCCAAAGCCGGTAACTAAAGTCTGGATCTTTGGCGCTTTAAAGTCTGGATAATAATGGTGGATATAAGAAAAGGCTTCTTCAAATTCTGCTTTCAGGTCGCTCATGTCGCCAAAATTTGCTTTGGCCTCCATAAGCAAAGTGTCAGTATACGGATTTTTAATTATCTTGAAAATCTCTCTGGCAAGGATAGTGTCTGAAGGGTATTGATCAACACCAAGAAAATTTTTAGTTAACAACGGATGATCTTGCAAAAAACCTAGCACCTCAATTGGACTGGTTGTAGCAAACAATTTGTCTTCCAGCCGTTCTATTTTCACCTCCAGCCTTTCATTCACCGTTGGGGCATCAATACAAGGTTGCTGTTTTTGAACACAGGCAATAAATGCCAGAAAAATTAAAGTGAGTAGTTTATTCATGAGGTACAATGATAGCTCAGCTCGGTATTACCACAAAACGTAATAGAAGAACAATTCGTGTATTGAATGAGAATAGATTAATAAAACCACTAAACGACCAATATTTCTTGGCACCACCTGAGGCTTTTATTACGCATCATTTACCCGAAATTCCGGTCTGGGAATTATTATCGGATCCGATATAAAAAGAAGAATTTGAAAGTATCCAAATTATTATTACCTACGGAAATTTATAATACTTTCTCTACTGAGAAAAAGAAGTTAAAAGCAGGTAGCTACGAAGAATTAGTGCAGTGCTACTATCAACAAGCAACATCATATTTTCAGCAAATATCTGCCAATTCATGGTTTTATTAATCGGCCCAGAACTACTTAAAATTCTATCTCGATAATCCGTTTTAGTAGATGCTATTCTATTTCAATCACTTCCTTCTCGCTGTTAAGAAACTTATAATCTGTAACAGCCAATGAAGAATCTTCAATCATTTTTACCCATTTATGGTATTTCATAAGCCACTTAAAACGGATAGAATATAAACCTCTTGAGAAAAATGAAAACAAGTATGGGTGAACAGCTAACGAAATATTTTTTTCGTTTTGGTCTATAAGCAAGTGTTCGAGCATCTTTTCTACGTCTTCCGACACCTGTATTGAAGCTGTAATTTGTCCTGTACCATTGCAAGTAGGGCATTTTTCTGCCGTAGAGATATTTACTTCTGGTCTAACACGCTGCCGGGTAATTTGCATCAAACCAAATTTCGATAACGGTAAAACGGTAAACTTAGACCGATCTCCCTTCATCTCATCTTT
>Ga0316187_10003561_pt1 | contig 13529 bp, 12 predicted proteins | sample CroRivburrow1_MG_FD_204927 | JGI IMG/M metagenome (GOLD analysis project Ga0316187, IMG submission 204927) | Coastal sediment microbial communities from Maine, United States - Cross River worm burrow 1 | ecosystem: Environmental > Aquatic > Marine > Coastal > Sediment | place: USA: Maine...
CCTGAGTCGACAGGAATGACGTTTGCGCCCAACAATTTCATGCGAAACACATTGGGTGCCTGACGTTCGGTATCTTCACGGCCCATATAGACATCGCATTGCATGCCGAACATGGCTGCGACTGTCGCTGTTGCAACGCCATGCTGGCCAGCACCGGTTTCAGCAATCACCCGCTTCTTGCCCATGCGGTGAGCCAGCAGTCCCTGGCCGATGGTGTTGTTGATCTTGTGGGCACCGGTATGGGTCAGATCTTCACGTTTTAGATAGATCTGGGCACCACCCACCTCTTTTGAGAGGCGTTCTGCATGGTAAAGCGGCGTGGCGCGACCGACATAATTTTTCAGCAGATCGAAGCGTTCCTGGTGAAATGTCTCATCCTTCCAAGCTTCGTAAAAAGCCTCTTCCAGCTCTTTAAGGGGGCCCATGAGCGTTTCAGCCGCAAATCGGCCACCAAACCGACCAAAATGGCCGTTGATGTCAGGCGGATGTGAGATATCCAGATCGTAGATGGAGTCGATAATTGAGCTATCCATGCTGCTTAGAAATTCCTCATGACTTTGATCAGAAACTATTCACACGAGCAACAAATTCAGACAGTTTTGTCTCATCTTTGATGCCGGGTGAGGATTCAACGCCCGAGGATACATCCAGTGCAAACCATTGGCGAACTGAAAGTGCTGCTTCGACATTGGTGGCATTCAGGCCTCCGGCCAGAATTAACGGGTGCTCATGTTGAAAGGATTCCAGTAGTGACCAGTCAAATGATGTTCCTGTACCACCGTAGACCCCATCAGGAGCCTTTGCATCGAGCAGTACCGGGCAGGGATAAGACCGTGCACGTTTGAGATCCTCCGCGCTGCTGACGGGAACCGCTTTCATGACCCGGCGTGCCTGCGCCATACAGAATTCAGGTGTTTCATCGCCATGCAGCTGTACAACGCCCAGCGGGCAGTGTTGCAGTACTTCATCAATATCGCTCTGCTCTGGATTGACAAAGAGGCCTACGGCTGAAACGAAGGGGGGCAACTGGCGAATGATTTTTGCTGCCTGCATTGGCGGGATATAGCGCGGGCTCTTGGGATAGAAGACAAAGCCGATGGCATCTACACCCAGGCGAGATGCAGTCAGGGCATCTTCAAGGCGGGTAATACCGCAAACTTTGATGCGCGTGCGCTGTGGATGGTCCGACTGTTGGCTCATTGGGGATAACCTAAGAGGGATTGATGCTTTGGGCAAACTCGGAGGTTCAGTAGAGAAATGGTGCGTTTATCCATTCACCTCTTTAGGATTCGCTGTATGAGTAGTGTGATGCAGACCTATGCGCGGTATCCACTTACCCTGGTTCGGGGTGAGGGGTCACATGTATTTGATGATCAGGGCAACAGGTATCTCGATTTTGTTTCGGGTATTGCCGTGAATACACTGGGACATGCACATCCAGCTATGATGAAGGCTATTAGTGAGCAGGCAGCAACCATGCTCCACTGCTCCAACCTTTATCATATTCCGAAACAGATTGAGCTTGCCGACAGGCTTGTCTCGGTTTCCGGTATGGGCAAGGCCTTCTTCTGCAACTCCGGTGCCGAAGCCAATGAGGCAGCGATTAAAATTGCACGGAAGCATTTCCATGATGCCGGTTCAGATCGGCGTAGCGTCATCACTGCCACCAACTCTTTTCATGGAAGACTGCTCTCAACACTTACGGCTACAGGACAGAATAAGGTTAAGATCGGGTTTGATCCACTGCCACCGGGCTTTGTGCATGTGCCACTCAATGATCTGAGCGCAATGCAAAATGCTGTCGATGAGAACACAGCTGCCGTGCTGCTGGAGCCGCTTCAGGGCGAAGGCGGCGTCAATCTTGCTAACCCTGACTATCTGTTGGATGTGCGGAAACTGTGTGATGAGCACGGCATTTTATTGATGCTCGATGAGGTGCAGACCGGAATCGGACGGACAGGTAAAATGTTTGCGTTTGAGCATGCAGGTATCCAACCGGATGTACTAACCTTGGCAAAAGGACTCGGTGGCGGCGTGCCTATCGGCGCTATGCTGGCAAGTGAGAAGGTGGCGGCTGCATTTGGAGCTGGAACTCACGGGTCAACATTTGGCGGCAACCCCCTCTCATGTAGCGCTGCACTTGCTGTGCTGGAGACCATTGAGAACGAGAGTCTGTTGAGCAATGTGAACAGGCAGAGCGCACGCCTTGCGGGCGGGCTGCAGGCCATGGTTGAGAAGTTTCCAATGGCTGAGTCAGTGCGTGGCAGCGGATTTTTGCTGGGCATCGCCTGCTCAGGTGCGGTTGCGCCGATTATTGAGAGCTGCAAATCGAAAGGGTTACTGGTGCTGCCAGCAGGGCCAAACGTGGTCAGGCTTCTGCCTGCGTTAAACATCAAGTCGGGCGAAGTGGATCAGGCGCTGACTATTCTTGAGCAAGCTTTTGCTGCTGTTGAAGCATCTGAAGCAGGGGTGGAGGTGGAGAAATGAGACATTTTCTAACACTGCTGGATTTAACTTCGGACGAGTCCCGGGCGCTTTTGTCACGGGCGGCTGAGTTAAAGGCGATGCAGAAGCGCGGTGAGGTTCACCATACTCTGGCAGGCAAAACACTGGGCATGATTTTCGATAAAGCGAGCACCCGGACACGCATCTCGTTTGAGGTGGGTATGTATCAGCTTGGAGGGCATGCGCTTTTTCTGCACTCCGGCACAACCCAGTTGGGACGTGGCGAGCCGATTGAGGACTCGGCACGTGTGCTCTCCCGCATGGTAGATGCAGTGATGATCCGCACCCATGGTCATGAACTGATTCAGCGCTTTGCCATTCACTCTTCAGTGCCGGTTATCAATGCGCTGACCGACCTGACTCACCCATGCCAGATTCTGGCGGATATTTTTACCTATGAAGAGCATCGTGGCGATATTTGCGGAAAAACCGTGGCCTGGATCGGTGATGGTAACAATATGACCCACTCATGGGTTAATGGCGCGGTTGCATTTGGTTATAAACTGAAAATTGCATGTCCTGATCGTTATGCACCGGATGATGGCCTTCTGGCGGCCGCGCGGGATCTGGGAGCCGATGTGACGATCACTTCTAATCCGCTTGAAGCAGCCAAAGGCGCAGACCTGGTAACAACCGATGTCTGGGCTTCGATGGGCCAGGAAGATGAACAGGCCGCGAGAGAGAAGGCTTTTGCCGGCTATCAGGTGAATGACCGTGTTATGGCATATGCTCAGTCGGATGCGATTTTCCTTCACTGTCTTCCAGCCCACCGCGGCGAAGAGGTGACTGCCGAGGTGATTGATGGGCCACAGTCTGTAGTGTGGGATGAGGCGGAGAACCGCCTGCATATTCAGAAGGCACTGCTTGAGTTTTTACTGTTACAGTAATTCACAGAAGATCATTCATTGCGTTGTAATATTTGGCGCATAAACTGCGCCACCGAATTATTTCTGATTTTAATTGAGGTTCCTCATGTCTGATTCGAAAGTAAATAAAGTCGTACTTGCCTACTCCGGAGGTCTGGACACCTCTATTATTCTGAAATGGTTGCAAGATACCTACGGCTGCGAAGTGGTGACCTTTACGGCTGACATCGGTCAGGGTAGTGAGGTTGAGGACGCAAGGTTGAAAGCCGAGGCAGGGGATGCTTCTGCCATCTATATTGAAGATTTGACCGAAGAGTTTGTACGCGATTACGTCTATCCGATGTTCCGGGCCAATGCCATCTACGAAGGCGAATATCTGCTGGGCACCTCCATTGCCCGTCCATTGATCTCCAAGCGTATGATCGAAATTGCCAATCTTGAAGGTGCTGATGCGGTTTCCCATGGTGCGACCGGTAAGGGGAATGATCAGGTTCGCTTTGAGCTCGGTTTTTATGGCCTGAAACCGGACGTAAAAGTAATTGCACCGTGGCGTGAATGGGATCTTAACTCCCGGGAACAGATGTTGGCTTACGCAGATAAACATGGAATTCCGGTTGAGCGTAAGCGTGAAAATTCCAAATCTCCCTATTCGATGGATGCCAATCTCCTGCATATCTCTTATGAAGGTTACGATCTGGAAGATCCCTGGGTAGAGCCAGGCGAAGAGATGTGGCGCTGGAGTGTCTCTCCTGAATCTGCGCCTGATCAACCCGAGTATATTGAACTTGCCTACCGGGGCGGTGATATCACTGCGATTAATGGTGAGTCGATGACACCGGCTGCAGTTCTGCGTGAACTGAATCGTTTGGGCGGTAAACATGGTATCGGGCGGATCGATATTGTGGAGAACCGTTATGTTGGCATGAAGTCCCGTGGCTGTTATGAGACGCCGGGTGGCACCATTATGCTCAAAGCGCACCGGGCAATCGAGTCGCTTACCCTTGATCGCGAAGCGGCTCATCTGAAAGATGAGCTGATGCCACGTTATGCCAAGTTGATCTATAACGGCTACTGGTTTGCGCCGGAGTGCAGGTTGATGCAGACCATGATTGATGCATCGCAGACAGTAGTGAACGGCATGGTTCGTCTGAAGCTCTATAAAGGCAACGTGATTGTAGTTGGACGCAAGTCAGATCAGTCACTATTTAGCGAGAGCCTCTGCACCTTTGAAGATGATGAGGGTGCTTATAATCAGAAGGATGCAGAGGGTTTCATTAAGCTAAATGCACTGCGTCTGCGACTGGCAGCTCTGGCAGACAGGTAGGAGTTTAAACAATGAAGTCATACCCGCTGTTGAATCGTATTTTACATGTTCTGTTTGCCACAATGATGGTGTTTCAGCTTATCAGCGAGGAGCTGATGAAGCGACCGAAGCTGGTGGATGGTGCGCCGCGAGTTCGCAGTGATGAGCAGATTCTCTTTTTTGATCTGCATGAGTGGTTCGGTATTACGCTGTTGATCATTGTCGCACTGCGTTTGTCTCTGTTATTGGGGAACCCGGAAGGGGTCCAGAGGCTCTTTCCGTTTGTTTCCATTGAACGTATGCGCGGTCTGATTGTTGAACTTAAGGAGATTCCAAGCTGGTTTGCAGGCAAGCTCCGTCCCCCAACTGATGATGATCATATCTCAGGACTTGTTCATGGGCTCGGCCTTCTGCTTGGATTGGCTTTGGGGCTGACAGGCACGATTATGTTTGTTGGCATGGATCCGGTAAACGGAACCATGGATGAGTTTGTACATGCGATGAAAGAGACGCATGAAGTGTTGGGTGAGCTACTCTGGTACTATGTGATTGGTCACGTGGCAATGGCACTGGTTCACCAGCTCAAAGGTCACCGTTCACTACAACGAATCTCACCCTTTTCCAAGGAGTAGAGGTGCGTTCGGCAGAAATTTTTAAGGCGCTTTCTGATCCACTCAGATTGCGTCTTATTTTTCTGTTAACCCGCCGAGAAGAGTTGTGTGTATGCCATTTTACCGATGTGTTGGAGCTGCCTCAGAGCACGGTTTCGAGACATCTCTCACAACTTAGGCATCTTGATCTGGTTGAAACGCGGCGTGAAGGTAAATGGGTTTACTATCGCTTGCCTCATCAGCACCGGGGGCTCATGGACCAGTTACTTCCACTGATTTCCCAACTAGGCGAGAGCGAACCTCAACTGCTCCAGGATGCTAAAAAACTTCCACTGACGGCCTGCGAATAACATTTACATATCCGCATAGGCAGATATGATGTCGCCAATAGCAGGAGGTGCGGCGTGTCTGAATCGAGTCAAAGCATGGGGTTGTTCGCCCGCTATCTGACCCTCTGGGTATTCCTCTGCATCGTGACAGGAATAGGTCTGGGTTACCTGTTTCCATCGCTGTTTCAGTCGCTTGGCGCCATGGAGATTGCCCACATCAACCTGCCGGTCGCCTTCCTGATCTGGGCAATGATTCTGCCGATGCTGCTGAAGATCGATTACTCCGCACTGCATGAGGTGTGGGACCATCGTCGTGGTGTGGGTGTAACGCTGGCAATTAACTGGCTGGTCAAACCGTTCTCGATGGCGCTGCTCGGCTTTGTATTCCTGCGTGTTCTGTTCGCTGACTGGCTCGACCCGAATCAAATCGACTCCTACATTGCCGGGCTGATCCTGCTAGCTGCTGCTCCATGCACAGCTATGGTGTTTGTCTGGTCAAAACTGGTTGATGGTCACCCCCAGTTTACCCTCTCTCAGGTAGCGCTGAACGATGTCATTATGGTCTTTGCATTTGCACCGATTGTCGGGCTGCTGCTCGGAGTGGCATCTATTACCATACCGTGGGATACACTGCTTCTTTCTGTGCTGCTCTACATTGTTATTCCTGTTGTACTGGCCTATATCGGGCGAAAACTTTTGCTTGCCAAGGGCAAGTTGGATGATGTTTTGCAAATCATGGATCCGGTCTCAATGGCGGCACTACTGGTGACTGTTGTATTGCTTTTTGGTTTTCAGGGAGAGCAGATACTTGCCCAGCCGCTGGTGATTCTACTGTTGGCGATTCCGATTACCATTCAGGTCTATTTCAACTCAATGCTGGCCTACTGGCTGAACAGAAAACTAAAAGTGGCACATTGTGTAGCAGGCCCATCTGCATTGATTGGAGCCTCAAACTTTTTCGAGTTGGCGGTGGCTGCAGCAATTGCACTATTCGGATTTGAATCAGGCGCGGCACTGGCAACCGTGGTCGGCGTACTGGTCGAGGTGCCAGTGATGCTGTCGGTTGTTGCTATCGTCAACCGAAGCAAGGCTTGGTATGAGTCTCAATAACAGAAACGTGAAAAAGACAATCAGGGAGAAGAAGATGAGTGTTCGAGTTGGAATTAATGGATTTGGTCGTATGGGACGCCTGGGGTTAAGAGCAGGCTGGAAAATGGAAGATTTTGAGGTGGTACAGGTTAATGAGATTGCCTGTGGAGCAGAGTGCTCGGCGCATCTGCTTAAGTTTGATTCGGTACATGGGACCTGGCCATTTGATTGCCATGCAGATGGAGATGTGATGCTCATCAATGGACAGAGGATTTCTCACAGTAGCAATCAGGCTATCGAGGAAACCGACTGGTCGGGATGCGATATTGTTATTGAGGCAAGTGGTAAATTTCGCAAGGTGGAGGAGTTGCAGGCCTACTTTGACCAGGGTGTAAAGAAGATCATCGTTGCCGCACCGGTTGATGGTGCACTGAACATTGTTTATGGCATTAACGACGATCGTTATGATCCCGAAGAACATGATTTGCTGACTGCTGCATCATGTACAACCAACTGCCTGGCTCCGGTGATCAAGGTGATGCAGGAGAAGGTTGGGATCAGGCATGGCTGTATGACCACAATCCATGACATTACCAATACACAGACCATTGTAGACAGGGGGCATAAAGATCTTCGCCGCGCCCGTTCCTGTGGGCAGTCTCTGATTCCAACCACAACCGGTTCTGCCAAGGCGATTACTAAGATTTTTCCGGAACTGGAAGGGAAGCTCAATGGGTTGGCTGTCCGGGTTCCTCTGCTGAATGCTTCTCTGACAGACCTTGTCATTGAGACGGAGCGTGCAGTAACAGTCGAAGAGATCAATGCTCTGTTTTCTGATGCTTCAAAAAATGAGTTGAAAGGGATTCTTGGCTATGAAGAGAGGCCACTGGTTTCGGTGGATTATACCAATGACCCTCGCTCTTCCATTGTTGATGCGCCGAGCACCATGGTGATTGATGGCACGCAGGTAAAACTTCTGGTCTGGTATGACAATGAGTGGGGCTATGTGAATCGAATGATGGAGCTGATACGGAAAGTGGCACGTTCAATTTGATTAGATATGAACCAGGGATTTAGAAACTATCTGGTAGTTAATGGCGGCTACTGCGGATTCACCATTACCGATGGCGCGATTCGTATGCTGGTGCTGCTCTATTTTCACCAGCTCGGGTATTCACCGTTTGAAATCGCGATGCTTTTTCTCTTTTATGAGTTCTTCGGCATCGTTACCAATCTTATTGGTGGCTGGCTTGGAGCCCGGATTGGGCTGAATTACATCATGCATTTCGGCATGGCAATGCAGATCGTTGCCCTGATGATGTTGACCGTTCCGGATGGTTGGCTCTCAGTTGCCTATGTGATGGCTGTCCAGGCGCTTTCAGGAATCGCAAAAGACCTGAATAAGATGAGCGCCAAGGCGGGTGTAAAGTTGTTTCTTCCGGATGAATCACAGGAGAAGCTGTTTCGCTGGGTGGCGATATTAACGGGCTCCAAAAACGCCATGAAAGGAGCAGGTTTTTTCATTGGCGCAGCTCTTCTGGCATGGCTTGGATTTAGAGGCGCACTGGTGGCTCTTGCCGCGATGCTATCTTTGGTGTTGATCTGGACATGGTGGATGCTTCCATCTGACATGGGGAAGACAAGAGCAAAAGCCCGGTTCAGTGAGGTCTTCTCCAAATGTCCAAAAGTGAACTGGTTATCTGCTGCACGCTTCTTTCTCTTTGGAGCACGAGATATCTGGTTTGTGGTTGGCTTGCCGGTATATCTGCAAGCGGTGCTAGGCTGGTCCTATATGCAGGTGGGAGGCTTTATTGCCGTGTGGATTATCGGCTACGGGCTTATTCAAGGCAACGCCCCAAGAATAGTACGACTCTTCTCTGATACCAGGCCTGATGGCATGGCGCTTTCAATATGGGCGATGGTGTTGATGCTGGTCCCATTAAGTATAATTTGGGCGATGCAACAGGGTTGGAACATGTCGCTGGTATTGATCACCGGCCTGGCTGTTTTCGCTGTTGTATTCGCGATGAACTCGGCCATGCACTCTTTTCTGATTGTCGCGTGGTCAGATCGTGAGAGGGTATCGATGAATGTAGGTTTCTACTACATGGCTAATGCTGGTGGGCGACTTGTAGGAACAGTGCTCTCAGGGCTGCTCTATCAAACCTTCGGGCTGGATGGCTGTCTCTATGGAGCCGTATTATTTGCCCTTATGGCGGCGCTGTTGTCACTGAAACTGCATCAGGCAGACCAGGCTTCGTTAATCATAAATAAATAAAAACAAGACTTTTTGAGAAGTGGAGATGAACCTAAAATTAATATTATTTCATGTGTGTTACAGATCACTAATGGGGAGTATAATTGCTCACATGATTCACCGCGTTTTCAGTGGCGTAAGTCATAGGCCACCTAATAAACAATTTATAATAAGGAGAATGACTAATGTGTAAGCCATGGTTGAAGATGTCTTTAGCTTTGATAATCAGTGTTTCATTTGGACAGGCTGCGATTGCCCGAACCGAGCAGAAGGTGCCCGAGCCGATCTATCCGGTTCAGGTGTTGCTTGAAGATGCAAAGCGCGAAACAGTATATCCATCAGTAGCAGGTGATTTTGTGGTTTATAGCCAGCGTGTGAACAATGAGTTCAGTGTTGTGCGTGTATCAAAGGGTGAGTTGAACGCTGCAGGCCATCCTCTTGTTGCAGCCCAGCCGCATGAGGCGATTCGTTATGGTGTGGCAGTCAAGGATGGAGCGATTGGTTATATCAGCAATCGTATGGGGCCGATTTCTGCATGGATGCATCAGGCTGAGGGCGATGGGCATATCGCAATTGGTAATATCAGCACATTTAACGGCGCTCTGATGCCGGCAAATCTGAAGGTGTCCGGTAATGGAAACCTATGGTGCTTTGACTCTTCTCTGGAGAAAACACGTCGAGCTCGTGTTCTAAATGATTATTTTGACGGGTTTATACAGGGCGAGATGATCGGCCAGGCATGGCGAATGTATAACTCATCATTCTGGCGCTGGAAGCAGGGTTATCATGCAACCAAACCGGGCACAAAAAATGAATTTCAGGCACCATCCCTATTTCTTTTTGATCGTAACAGCAGTCAGCTGACTATGTTTCCTGATGCGTTTAATGGCGCACTCTCAGCAGATGGAAAGCGTGTCGTGTTTGTTCGTGAGGCCAGCGGCAACTATGATCTATGGATGCAGAATGTTGATGGTCACGGTTTAACCCAGTTGACCAGCAACGGCTTTGGCGACTTTGAACCTGCTTTCAGTCCAGATGGCAACAGGATTGCATTTGTCTCCAATCGTGACAGCGAGGGAGATGTTCGCGAAACTTCTATCTATGTAATGGACTTGAAAAGCGGACAGACTAAACGGGTGACCAATGCACTTAAGGCTACCGATGGTGGTCCTGCGTGGCTGGATAACAAGAGCATTGCCTTCCATTCAAACCGCAATCCAAAGAAGCCTCAGGCAAGCAGTGGTGAGAAATGGAATCTCTGGAAAGTGACATTGAAATGAGAACCTTAATGAAATCACTCTGGGTTGTTTTGGCCATGTTGGCGATTACACCTGCCGTACAGGCAGCGGATCTGTTCGACTGGTTAGAGATACCGTCCTCTGCCAAGAAGGGGGCGGTAAAACCTGCTGATGATGCCCGACTACTGACGCTGGAACCGAAAGAGTCTGAGATGTACCCGAGGGCTCCAATCAACGGGAAGCTCCTGCTGGCTAACGTCAGCCAGGGAAATAAGAGCTGGGTTTCGCGCCGCTCTCTGAACAATGGTGACCCGTTGAACATCGTCTCCGATGATAATCATGCGCTTGATTCGATCAGGTGGCATGGCGAAAAAGTCACCTTTCTATCCATGCGCGGAAACGGACTCGGTTTGTGGGAGAGGTATGCAGATGGTGGAGGCCTTCTGAAGCGACTCCATGAATTAAACGGTTCTCTGACTCAGCCAATCTTGCTTGCCGATGGATCGGTGATTGCCGTGCGTCTGCTTGCTGAGCGTGTGAGTGACAAGGTTTCGAAAAAAAGTGTTAAAGACGATTTTAACAACTGGCAGTTTGCCAACTATCGAAGCCAGATTGTTCGTATTGAGCACGGTGGTTCCGAGCGTGTGTTGAACAGGGGCGCCAACCCGGCACTTTCACCCGATGGTGAGTGGATTGTCTTTTCAATGGCTGATGGCCGCGATATGAACCTCTATCTGATGAGGACAGATGGTTCAGAGCTAACCCAGCTGCCTTCATCCAGAAGCGTAGATGTTCAACCAGCCTGGAGTCCAGATGGCAAGTGGATTGTGTTTACATCCAACCGTGCCAAAAGCGACTTGCGAAAAACTACCAACAACAATTGGGATATCTGGGCAGTTGACCGCGAAGGAAGAAATCTGACGCAGTTGACCATGGATGTGGCCAGAGACGGTGCACCAACTGTTGCGGCTGATGGGCGTGTCTATTTCCACTCGGACCGCAAGGTTGGCAAGGTGCTGAAAGCTCAGCGGCAGGTGAAGGGAAACAGCGGTAGGTTCCATATCTGGTCGCTGCCTCTGCCAACACTTAACTGATCAATTTTCGATTGAAGCAGAATGGGCGGTGAGTAATCACCGCCCATCTCTGTTTGATCATTCCGGAATCAGATTTTGGCAGTTATTATTTCTGACCAATAACTGCATTTAGACGTTCCGAGAATCCTGGGTTACCACTGCTCAGTGGAAGCCGGACGAGGAATTCAGCGCCTTCACCCTCTTTGCTATTTACGCTGATATCACCCTTATGAGCTTCGACGATACGTTTACAGATGGCTAATCCCAATCCTGCACCTCCGCCTTCATTTCGGGCTCTGGCATCGTCGGCACGGTAGAAGCGGTCAAAAAGGCGTACCTGATGCTCTTCGGAGATACCCGGACCTTCATCCTGAATCCGGATGACAGCTCTGCCGTGTTTCGCGTAAGCTGAGAGAGATACGGTAGAGTGCTCCGGCGCATATTTAAAGGCGTTATTGAGCAGGTTGAAAATAACCCGTTCGATATGCCCTGCATCACCCATCACTTCGAGATTGTCCTGAACATCCATACTCAGGTTGATAAAGTTCTCAGCAAAAAGAATCAGGTGATGCTGTGCCACCTCCTGAAGCAGCAGGGAGAGGTCGACTGGCTCCTGAGCAAGCTCCAGCAGTCCTGCATCAGCCCGCGCCAAGGTAAGCAGGTCATTCACTATACGCTGCATTCGCTCAATAATATCCAGATGCTGTTTCAGTAGATATTTGTAGTCCTCTTCACTGCGGGGGTGTCTAAGTGCCACTTCAACCTCCCCTTTGAGAATGGTGAGTGGAATACGTAGCTCATGCGACGCATCTGCAGTGAATCGTTTTTGGGCCATAAAGCTGGACTCAAGATCTTCAAACATTTTATTGAGTGATTCTACCAGAACGAAGATCTCTTTATCCCGAACATCGGATTGAAGGCGGCGACTGAGGTCACCAGCCGCAACAGCACGGGCTGTTGATGTGATTTCATTGATTGGCTTCAGGGCCCTGCGGGCCATGACGTAGCCAGCCACGCCACTGATCAGCATGGAGAGCAGTCCTAAAATGCCCCCCAGCAGGTATAGCCACTTAAAGAAGCCCTGTATCTCGCTGGTACTGCGCCCAAGAAGCAGGACGGCCACGACATGCCCGGCCCGATGAACAGGCATTGCAACAACACGGATATTATCTTTTCTCAGCAGTGAACGGGTAGAAACAAAGACCGTGGATTCGCCTTTCATGGCACTGCCGAGGGCTTTGCTTACCTCGTTGCCGCCTTTGCCGATCAGGGTGCTGTTAGTGGCAAATTGGACGATGCCATTTGAGCCGACCAGTTGCACCGTGCCGTGAAAATGCTGGGAGAACTCATTCAGATGGAAGGACCAGTAGTGAAAGCTGGAGTGCTCCAATTCGGAGACCACACCTTGTGCCTGCTCATAGAGTCTCTCATCGACTTCGTCATAGACCTGTTTGGAGAGAATAAAGTAGATCAGGGTACCTGCAATAATCAGGATGGAGAGCTCCACCACGATATAGAGCATCGCCAGGCGTCCGCGGAATGTATGAAAAATATTCGACCGGATTCGACTTGGCATGGAGTTGGGATTCAATGAGGACAGAAGCGTATTCCGACGAGTGTTTAGGAGGGAGGAGCTTCGTCGCTTAGGATATAACCCTGTCCGCGCAGCGTGTGAATCAGCGCAGGCTCGAAGCCTTTATCAACTTTTGTTCGTAGATGGCTGACATATACATCAATAACATTGCTTTCAGGGTCAAAATTCATATCCCAGACATGTTCGCCAATCAAGGTGCGCGAAAGTACCTTTTTGGGGTTGCGAAGAAGATATTCAAGCAGGGCATACTCTTTGGTGGTCAAACGGATGGCTTTGCCTGATCGGGTTACCTGGCGGCTCATCGGATCAAGCTCAAGGTCTGCGATTTTCAGTGTAGGCGTCTTGGTCTCTGACTGTCGGCGCAGCAGGGCGCGAACACGGGCAAGAAGTTCTTCAAAGGCAAAGGGTTTGGCCAGGTAATCATCTGCGCCTGCATCCAGGCCTCTCACCTTATCTTCGACACTGTCGCGGGCAGTCAGCATCAAAACCGGAGTAATGACACCGTGTTCGCGAATCTCTTTGCAGACCTGCAGACCGTTTTTCTTTGGCAGCATCAGGTCAAGAATAATCAGGTCGTAATCATTTACTTCAGCGAGGAATCCACCATCTTCTCCATCATAGGAGACATCAATGGCGTGCCCCTCCTCCTTCAATCCTTTCTGGA
>Ga0316187_10003563_pt1 | contig 13529 bp, 12 predicted proteins | sample CroRivburrow1_MG_FD_204927 | JGI IMG/M metagenome (GOLD analysis project Ga0316187, IMG submission 204927) | Coastal sediment microbial communities from Maine, United States - Cross River worm burrow 1 | ecosystem: Environmental > Aquatic > Marine > Coastal > Sediment | place: USA: Maine...
CACGTCCCCGGCATAATTCCCCAGTAGAATGAGAACGCCTTTGCCGCCGTTGGCTGCTTTGGCGGCCTCAAAGCAGGCCAGTGGGGGCGGGGAGGTGAAGATCTCACCCACCGCAACGGCGTCCAGCATTCCCTGGCCGACAAATCCGATAAAGGCCGGTTTGTGACCGGACCCGCCGCCGGTGATGACGCCCACCTTGCCTGCCACCGGGGCATCGGTCCTGACAACGGTCCGAGCTGCGTCCAGTTTACGGACATACTTTTTGTGAACATCCAGAAAACCTTCCAACATCTCATCAACTACGTCGTAAGGATCGTTTATAAATTTTTTCATATCTCCCCCTTCTTAAATCGCAAAATAAATGCCTTAGCGCTCTGGCTATTTCTCGTGTTCTCTCGCATACTCGCAAATTCGCTGAATTTTGGGCTCCGAACGGCCGCCGGGCACATACTCTGAGTTCATCCAGATAGTCACCAGGCTTTTGGCGAGCTCCACCCCCGTGACCTGCTCTCCCAGGGTCATGATGTTGACGTTGTTACTTTTTATGGAACGCTCGGTGGAATAGGCATCCGAGCAGAGGGCGGCGTAGGCCCCGGGGACCTTGTTGGCGGCAATACTCACCCCGATTCCGGTGCCGCACATCAATATGCCGCGATCGTGTTTGCCTGCTGCAACGGCTTCAGCCAAGGCAATGGCCACATTGGCATAAATCGGATCGTCGCTGCCGTAATCTTCGCATTCATACCCCAGTTCGGCCAGGTGCTTGATGATGGCCTCTTTGAGCCCGGCGGCATTGGGATCGCAACCGATAGCTATTTTTTTCATGTCGTCTTTTCTCCACTTTTTTATTTTCTATTATTTCACAGTGCATTCACCTGGCTTACGCTCAGGGCAAGGCAGGTTGGCCGGTAAACCGGCTAACGGTCCCAACCGGCAACTGACCTAAGCGGCTATCGCCTGTTTTACAAAATTAACCGAACCTGTCATTACCCGGCGAATTTCTGCCAGATCGACGGGCTGCGACGCCCGGCGGGGAGAGGCATCCGGCGCGCGGGTGACCCGGAGAGGAATCTCCAGAGACAGGGGCACGGAATCGGAGACAGCTGTCAGTTCCTTTAATATCGTTTGATAGTCGATGGTGCCCTTGCCGATCTCAGTAAAATACCAGCCGGCGTCATCTTCGGCCACATCTTTGATGTGAAAATGAGCCGTCTGGGCCATCACCTGTTTATAGTCGTGCTCCGGCTTCAATTTGCCGAAACAATGGGACAGGAGATTGCCGAAATCGTAATTAATTTTCACCGAAGCCAAACCGATCTCGTCAATGGCCCGGGCAGCCGGTTCGGCGGAATCGATCACATTGGCCTTGCCGTCGCCGGGATTCTCGAGGCCGATGATAATATCCATAGTCGCCGCCGTTTGACCCAGCTGTACGATATTTTCCATGAATTGCTTTTTTTTGGGCAGCGGGGCGGCATTTGAGATGATATATTGCGCCCCCAATTGACGGGCAAAGGCCATCCGCCTTTTGAATATATCAACAATTCCCTCCCGTGAAAGATCCACATGGGAAGAAAAAGACATGCACGCCAACCCATACTCAGCCAAGAGGGTGGAGATTTTGGCGGCGTTTTCGTCGTTGAAATAATCTTCGGTAAAGGGATCCGTGTACCCTTCAATAAAGGCGACCTCCACCAGATTCACCCCGGTTTCTGCAATTTCTCTAAGCGCCACGGTAAGGTCATAACCGTCATAGGCGGCGGTGCTGATTATTAGCGGATTGTTCAAAGGTTTTTCCTATTTCAGTGAAAAAATATTGTTTTCGATAAACTCCCAGGTCTTCAGGTAATCGTCGCCGGCAATCAATCGCTCGAACTCGGCGGTGTCGATCCTGTCTAAAAGCTCCCAGATCCGGTTAGACATCCGGCTGTTGGCTTCAAAGGTTCCGGCGATATCCCAGCGGGTGGGCGATGTATCAGAGGTCAGATAGTCATTGTAGCCGTATTTTTTGAGGTAATGCAGAAACTCTACATACTCCAGGAAATGTTTGGTGCCGCAGAAGTAATCCCAGTCCCATTTGCCATCGTTGTCATTGACATGAACATAACATTTGTAGGGGCTTTCAGCCAGCATGACAAAGGCTTCGGCTGGATTTTCATTGCCGTACATCGAATGACCGAAATCAAGGGTCACTCCCATGGTCTTGTTCTGGATGTCGTTGAGCAGGCAAAGGGCCTTGGCTGCGGTGTCGACAAAACAGTGCCCCCTGGTTTCACTGGGCTTGTACTCTATAAAAAGCGGTATATCCGGGTTGTGGGATCCCGCCTCGCCGAAGGTTTCCACCAGGTATTTCCAGGTCTGGGCGTAATCATACTGGAAGGAGAATTCATAGCCGTCCCCCAGCGGGCAACAGGTCACCTTGTCGGCACCCACGGCCGCGGCAAAGTCTTTGGCCTCTTTGATAAACTGCACTGCCTTCTGGCGAATCTCTTTGTTGTGAGACGTCAATCCGCCGTTGCGAAATTCAGGTTCGGCCTTCACGTTGACATTAACCGCGGCAACGCTTAACCCATGTTTTTTCAAAAGGGTCTTAGTTTCTTCCGGGTCGCTTACCTCATAGGGGTAAACTATCTCAACCCCGTCATAGCCATTGATATCCGTCATCAACTTGAACTTCTGGTCCAGATCGAGGGGCTCGTTATACTCATGAAAACGATCTTTGGTTTTCGATAAAAAGCCCGTAATGATTGCCATCTTTAGCATTGCTTCCTCCATATTTGTTCCGTATTGAATGAGGCGCATTCAATTAGAAGTTAATCCGCCGCGGCGGATTTGTTATTAGTTAATAGAATTGAACGGCAGCCATATTTTACATTTCCGGAATCAATGGGAATTAGAAATGAATTTGATTCCTTTTATACGATTAACCAATAACAAATAACCAATAACTGCCAACTGGCTTTTAGCTCAATTGGCTGGCCGCAAGTCTTCATTCCGGTTTAAAAGCTCTTCGATAAACTCCCGGCCCTGACCGTATTCTTGCCTTACCGCTTCCGGGGCACAGATAATTTCAACATCAAAAGAGCCGTTATAGCCCGAAGCCTTCAAGCCACTTATAATTTCTGCCCAGTCGATCGAGCCTGTTCCGGGCCGCAGGGATAAGTTCTCGTGTCCGAAATTATCGCAAAAATGGGTTCCTAGGATTTGCCCGTTGAGTTTGGCAGGGATCAAATTGGTATTTTCTTTGGCGGCCCAGGCATGACCGGTGTCAAAGTTTAAACCCAGGGTATTCGTTTTTAGCTGATCGCACAGACGCTTAAAACCGTCGATCCCACCGATGACCGCTGACGGCATGATCTCCAGGGCCAGGCGCCGGCCGGCCCTTTCGACCTGGACGAGCAATTGTCCGATTTTTTCAACGCAACGATTAAACAGGGCGATATAGTCACCGGGCGTAACAATCCCCTGAGAGTCGAAGGCTCCGAGCGGAATGGTCACGATCGGGCAGTCTTCAAAACGATCAACGATTTCCAGAACAGATTCGATTTCCACCAGGCCTGAATCGGACATCACACTTGACGTATCGCTGAAAGCTTTCAGCATAAAATGAGCTACAAATTGCGACGGCCGCAGACCGAGGCCTTTTGAACACTGCCGGACCTGTTGGCTGCCACCATTTACCCAACCAGCCAGGTTTTCAGAGTGGAAAACTTCCGGCTGAAATTGCTCAAATCCAAGATCGGCAATTTCAGCCAGTCCTTCACACACATCCGCCGGTGTAAACCGATCGGTGAACCGAGATATAAAATAGGCCGGTGATACCCCTGTCAAGTATAGTCTCCTTATTCGCCTCCGCCTGAATCTCCTGCGACTGATAGACGGTATGAACGGAAATGTAATCAAAAGCTCATAGTAAAAATGATTTCATCCTTTAGACTATCAGCTATGAGCTATCAGCTAATATGTTCGTGAGCATATTAAACCAAATCGCGATGTACCTTTAAAGATTAAAATAGATGCGGAATCAGGCTTTGCGTGATCCGCCTGCGGCGGACCATTGGGCGCTTGCCCGCCCGCCAAAGGCGGGTAAACCTCAGGCGGGTAAAATGCATTTTTGAGGCGGCTTCTATTCTTCCTCAGACCGCTTAGGCAGCAGGGCGGCCTTGGCGGCCCTGCGCGGAAATATTTTAGCAACGATTTTATTTTTGTAGTTCTTAAACAATGGAAACTGGCTTAGCACCGTCCACACAATAATCAGAAACAGAACCAGCGCCACCGGTCGGGTGAATACCGGCATAAAGCTTCCCTGGGAAACCATCAGGGCCCGCCGTAGGTTTTCATCGGCCATGGGACCTAAAATAACGCCGATCACCAGCGGAGCGATGGGATACCCCATTTCGATCAGAAAATAGCTGATAATTCCCACCGGCAGCATGAGATAAAGGTTGTAGATATTCATGCCCAGGGCATAGGAGCCGATGATACAAAGAACCCCGATGATGGGCATAAATATCTGGGTCGGTATGCGCAGCACCTTGACGACCTGCTTGGCCAGCAGCATGCCCACCACCCACATCGCCAAAGATGCCAGTAAAAGGATGGCGGCGACCTCTATAATGAAGTTGGGATGTTCAAAATTAATCATCGGTCCCGGTGTGACGCCGTGCAGCATGAGTGCCCCGAGCAGCATGGCGGCTGGGGGACTGCCCGGTATACCCAGGTTCAAAAGCGGTATCATGGCGCCGCCCACGCAGGCATTGTTGGCGACTTCTGTGGATAGAACAGCTGTGTATTCCCCTGTGCCGAATCGTTCCGGGTGTTTGGATGCATTTTTAGCGGCTCCGTATGAGACCCAGGCGGCAATATCCTCGCCGATACCGGGAACCGCGCCGATCCCCACACCAATCAGGGCGGACTTTATAATCTTGGGAATATTCCTGACAATCGTGCCGAATTCAGGCAAAATACGCTGAAACTTCTGGGTCTCCCCCATCTGAAATTGATCTTTGAGAACCTGAATGATCTGGGGGATTCCGAAAGCGCCAATTAATACCGGGACCACCTCCACCCCGCTGTCGAGTTCAGGGATGCCAAAGGTGAACCGGGGGTAATATTGCAGCAGGTCGCGGCCCACACAGGCCAGAAACAGTCCCAAAAAGCCTGATATCCAGCCCTTGATGACCAGATCCGGGCTGGTCAGAGTACCGCTGATCAGAATCCCGAAAAAGGCCAGGAGGAAAAATTCAAAGGATGTAAACTGGAGTGCAAAAAAAGATATCAACGGCGAAATACTGACCAAAAACAGCATGCTGATAATGGTACCGATGGCTGAAGCCGTGGTAGTCAGGCCGATGGCCCGCCCGCCCTCGCCTTTGCAGGCCAGCGGATATCCGTCCAGGGCGGTGGCGGCCGAGGCGGCCGTACCGGGGATATTTATAAGGATGGATGCATAGGAGCCCCCGTAAGTGCCGCCGACATAGATGGCCAGCAGGCAGAGCATGGCGGTGGCCGTATCCATGCCGTAAGTCAGGGCGGTTAAAAGCGCGACACCGAGGGTGGATGTCAACCCCGGCATGGCCCCGAATATAATTCCTAAAATAACGGAGCCAAAAAGAAGAGCGATATGGACCGGGTCAGAGGCAATATGAAATACCGTCTGAAAATAAAACCCGATACGTTCAAAAATGACCATTGCGCTTTTATCCCTTCATTAAAATTCAAGGTACCAGAAGTAATCCGTAACTGCCACAACCAGGCCTTCGAACGGCATCGGCACCAGGAGAAAATATTTGAAGATCATGCCGACGGCAAACGGAGAGACGAAGGCGACAATCATTGCAGTCCTGTATTTTTTGCGCAGCACCGGGTTGCTTCGAACCAGCAACCAGGCAAAGATGCTGTATGAAACGATAAAACAGATAGTCAACATATCAGCCGGAAACGGTACGACTTTACTCAGGGGGTCATTGAGCCCGAGGGCAAAATAAAGGATGAGTACCATGATGCCCGCCAGGTAGAAAAAGAATAGTTTTTTGAGAATAGCGGCATCATCAAAGTAAAATGAGGTAATGAACACAGTCAGAAATAAAAAGGCACTTAAAAAGAAATCGATCCGTGGGATCGTCAGAAAGACAAAGGATAAAAACAAAACAACGATGGTGTAAAACCGCAGATTGGGTATGGAGTTAAAAAATTGCAGCAGAGCCTTGCTCAACAACCAGCGAACGGTTTCACGAAAGGCCTTGAAACCGACTATTTTCAGGGCTGTGCGGCAGAGCAGGGCGCCCAACAACATGATCATGCACCCCACGAACAGCGGAAAAATTGCCGGGGAAACATACCAGACATTCTGGACTCCGCCCCAGCTGTCTTTCATGGGCATCTGTAATGATTGCACAATTATCCACAACCCGAACAGGCATATGGCCGCGCCCGAATAAATATCTGTTTTGCGCAGTTTGTCTTTTTCCAACATGATACTGGTTACCTTAAATTAATGGTTTGTATGAATTCTATGGTTTACCTTAGTTAGAGAAAGCAAGTTAACTAACAAGTTATTAGTTATTGGTTATTCGTTAATAGAATTTTCTGGATTTTGACACATAGAGCTGATGCTGATCGTCACAACCTATTAACGAATAGCAGATAACGAATAATGCTCACTGTTCCTGATTGACGCTTGGTTCAAGAAAAGCCGGGTGCCGGATCGCACCCGGCTTTCTTCAGACTGTTAGATTTACGGTTTCGGAATACCCAGTGAAGCCGGATCTACTTTAGCGGCTTTCAGCTCCCAGAGGGTCCAGGCAAAATTTGATTCGAGAGCATCAAACACGGCTTTGGATTCCGCTCCGGTTTTACCCGACAGCAGGTAGTAATTGTCAGCGGCCCATTTTTTCACTTTATCGGTGGCGATTGCCTTATTGAAGGCATCGACGAGGACTGCTTTGCGATCAGCTGGAACATCAGCCGGAACTGCGAATCCGATGGCCTGGGAAATCGGCAGGTATTTGGACAGTCCGGGGTAAGAATCAAATGAGGACGGGATTTCACCCAGCCCCTCGACCTTAAATGAACCCGGGATCAACATGCCCAGGGCTCTTAATTTGCCGCCGCGAAGCAGTTGCTGTTGCTCGGCCAGTGAGGTTACGACCACCGAAACTTCGCCTGCCATGGCAGCATTCTGGCTGGGCGCGGATCCCTTGTAAGGAATGAAGTTGAATTTGGCGCCCGAGCCATTTTCAACGGCCAGCAGGTTGAGGTGATGGATGGAACCGGCACCACTGGCAGCGGCCTCAATGCTTTTGGGGTTGGCCTTGGCAGCCTCGATCAGATCCTTCAAGGATTTGTAAGGCGTGTTGGGAGTCACCGATATAACATCCGGGGATCCACCCACGATAAAGACATCCCAAACATCGAACTTCTGATTCCAGCCACCCTGGACACCGGCGGTGACGTTGGATTCGGACAGGCCGGTCAAGGTGTACCCGTCATGCTTTCGCGAATAACCAAAGTTCATGCCGACCGAACCGGCGACGCCGCCGGTTTTGTTGATGACGTTGATGTTTACACCCAGGAATTTGGCCATTTCGGCGCTGATAATCCGGTTGCAGGTATCGGTACCGCCGCCGGCACCCCAGACGACCACGTTGGTGATATCTCTTTTGGGGAAATCTTTGGCATAAGCACCGGTGGTAACGGCCAGAAAAACAATCAGACTAAAAATAATAATCTTTTTCATTTCCAAACCCTCCTTCAATGTTGTTGTTTGGCAGATTCGATGATGGACCACATTGGCCCCCTCGTGCTAATTAGCCTTGAAATCGGCTAATAAAAAAAATGGATTTTTACCGCTAATTTCTTTTTAATCACCTCCTTATCGGTTAAGTTATTCCGCATTTAAGTGCAATCTCATTCGGGCTTCCATCTGCAGGTGTTAAAGTGATCCGAAACATTCATTTCCGGCGGTTGGTACCGCTTTTAAAAAACGAGTTCTTAAATACTGAAGGCTGGTATAAGTGGTTGTAGAAAAAAAACGCTCAAAGAGCAGATCGTTTTTTTTAACAACCACTTTGCACCGCTTTTAAAAAACAAATTCTTAAATACTGAAGGCTGGTATAAGTGGTTGTAGAAAAAAAACGCTCAAAGAGCAGATCGTTTTTTTTAACAACCACTTTATCAGGCGCTCATCCTGACATCCTGCGGTTGATTCTTGATTTCCTGTTTTAGCGTTGCAATGGTTTTGGTAAAATGCAACCGCATTAAATTTTCGGCCGCATCAGAATCTCTATCGCTGATGGCTCTGATAACGGACAGATGCTCATGAATCGTTTCGTTGGGAGATCTTACCAATCCTTCCGAGGAGATCACCTGATAGCTGAAGCTGATAATGTTATAGGTCTGCAGGATGCTTTTTAAGAACTCCTTGGTGGCGACGTTGACGACAAAATTATGGAAACTGCGGTCCTCTCTGGAATATGCTTTGTAGTCACGGATATCCGCAGACGGATCAAATTGTTGAAAGAATTTGTTGAGCTGGTTTATCTGGGGATCGGTAATATGGTGGGTGGCGCGTCTGGCTGCCAGGCCTTCCAAAACTTCCCGCAGCTCAAAAATGCTGATCATTTCCTGCATGCTGAAAAAGCGTACAAAATAGCCCCGGCGCGGTTTGGCCTCGACCAGTTTCTCCTGCTCGAGGTATTTGATGGCACTGATCAGCGGCGTTCGGCTGATGCCCAGTTCCCGGGCCAACTTCTCCTGGGGGATCTTATCGCCCGGCAGGAGTTTGCGGTCGATAATCATGTTCTTGAGGATTAGGTAAGCCTTTTGGTCTAAATTTTCGTGCTCGGTTCCCAGATTGACCATCGCAGCATCCTTTCTGAAATTATTATTGTGAATCTTAAAAGGCGTTGGACTTTAGTAGGAATGGTTATCACTTGCATATTGAATTTTGTATACAAAATTCAATATCGCTTTCGAATGACCATGTCAAGAAAAAAACTTGTTGGATAAAGTATTGACATGGGCCTATAGTGCAATTTAATACGCCCCAAGGGATGTGCTTGGATGGGTTTACGAATCCGAATATAAAAAGGATCGCTGAGGTCAGGGATTAAAAAGAGCGGGCACTCTGTTTTCGTTAAAGTTTGCAATAAACGCTTAATCCCCTCACACCAGGGGAGGGGCGAGGAGGGTGAATTAACTGATGGTAAAAGGAAAAGCAAGAAAGATCATCGTAGCGGTTGCGCCGGTGGGAAGGGATGTGACACCGCCATCCATTAACCCTTTGACTCCCGAAGAGGTAGCCAAAGAAGTCATCGACTGCACCCGGGCCGGTGCGTCCATGGTCCATCTGCATGTGCGGGACAGCCAGGGGGAGCAGACCGAGGACATCTCGGATTTTGCCAAAACACTGGATCTGATCCGGAAATCATCGGACATTATCATCCAGGGGTCCACCGGCGGTCTGACGACCCTCACCCTGGAGCAAAGATGTGTGAGCGTAACCGATCCCCGGGTCGAAGTGGCTTCATTGAACATGGGATCGGTCAATTTCGGTGATGACGTGTATATCAATCGTGTCCCTGATATCCGTTACTGGACCGGCCGGATGGCGGAAAACAAAGTGGTGCCGGAGATGGAGATTTTCGAAGCCGGCATGGTTGCCGCGGCAAAGATGCTGATCGAAGAGGGAACCATGAAACCTCCCTTTTATTACAATTTCGCGCTTGGGGCTCACTGGGCGGCCCCCGCCGATCCCAGAAGTCTTTTCTATTTGGCATCCCTGCTGCCGGCAGGGGCTCCCTGGAGCGTGGTCCACGACGGTATGCATGATTTCGCACTGCTGGCGACAGCCATTGGTTTGGGGGCGTCCATGGTCAGGGTAGGATTTGAGGACAGTGTCCTGTATGCGACGGGTAAGATGGCGGAAACCAATGTGGAGGTTGTCGAAAATGTGGTATCCCTTGTTCACCGGATCGGATATGAAGTGTCAACGCCCAATGAGGCCAGGGAGATTCTTGGGGTTGTTCGTTATTAGTTAACGAATAACGATTAACTATTTTTATCGCTGTCGTCTTGGGCTGAGTCATCAGCCTTATGCACAGGCAGTGATATGGTGAAGGTGGTGCCTTCTCCCACCCGGCTTTTGACCTCGATATCCCCGCCATGATCCTCTATAAAGCCGTAACAGACGGAAAGACCCAGGCCGACACCCTTGACCTCGCCTTTGGTGGTAAAAAAGCTGTCAAAAATTTTATCCAGGTGTGCTTCTCTGATGCCGGTGCCGGTATCGGTTACTTCAACGTAAACTGTATCGCTGTCGCCGCCGGTGACCACCGACAGGGTGCCGCCCCCGGGCATGGCATCCCGGGCGTTGGCCACCATGTTCAAAAATACCTGGCGCAGCTGATTTTTGGAGGCTTTTACCAGGCTCAAGCCCTCTGCGAATGTTGCGACCAAATTGATATCGTTTTCCTTGAGTTGCTTTTCATGCAGCAGCAAAATTTCATCCAGCACGGAGTTTATGTCCACCGGATGTCGTTCTTCCTGATCCGGTTTCGAAAACGAGAGCATTTTGCGCAGCAGATCACTGAGCCGGACGGTTTCAGAAAGTGCCATTTCCAGTATTTTTCGCCGCTTGTTATCAGCGGGAATTTCGGTTTTCAGCAGCTCCAGGGTATTCATGATTCCGTAAAGGGGGTTGTTCAATTCATGGGCGATCTGGGAGGTTAAGCGTCCCATGGCGGCCAGTTTTTCAGATTGCAGCAGCTGCTCCTGGGTGTCGCGCAGGGCTCTTTCCATCTTCAAGCGATCCCTGAGGTCAACAAATGACCCCACCGAAGCTATTTCATTTTCGTTGGCATCATAGATGATGGCGGCCGACAGGTTGCCCTCGACAACCTCACCGTCTTGTCTGACATACACCATCGAGTAGGAATTGAGCCGGCCGACTTCACCGGATTTGTCGCCTCTGAGCATTTGCATGACCTTGCGGGCCTCGCCTTCGGGGTAGATCTTGCGAATGTTCATTTTTCCGATGACGTCACTGGCCCTGTAACCCAGGGTTTCCTCGGCGCCCTGGTTCCAGATCAAAATATTGCCTTTCATATCGGTGGCGGTGATGGCATTGGGCGAGCTTTGAACGATCTTATTCATGAAGTCATAGGCTTCCCGCAGTTCTTTTTCCATCAATTTTCGCTGGGTCAAATCGACGTTCAAGCCCTCGTAACCGATAATGTTCCCATGCTGGTCATAGCGGGCGTGCCCGGTCAACAGAATCGGTAGGGTGCTGCCGTCTTTGCGTTTGAATTCAACTTCGTAGTCGATCACCCGGCCGTCGCGTTCCATCATTTCCTGAAAGGTTCGCCGGTCCTCGGGTCTCAGGTACAGGTCCTGGGGCAGATCGATATTCAGAAACTCCTCCTTGCTGTCATAACGAAGCATGTCCAGCAGGGCCTGGTTGGCATTTAAAAATTTGCCCTCCTTACTGCTGATAAAAACGCCGCTGGCCACATGTTCGAAAAGGTTTTTGAACTCTTCCTCCGAGGCCCGCAGCATCTCTTCCTGTTTTTTTTCTTTGCTAATATCATGATAAATACTCAGTTTTGAAAGCGTTCCGTCTGCATTTTCAAACGGTATTTCGGTCAGGTAGTAGGTTTTGTCAACCAGGGGAACGTGTACCTCCCGGCGCACGGTATCACCCGCAAAAACTTCGTCGGAAAGACACCAGGGACATTTTTCTTCAGATTGATTGGTCAATTGATGACATTTTTTGCCCACACCCTCGCCAAATTCGGCAATCATGGCGCTGTTCATAAATTCAACAACAAGGTCGTTATTCATGACATAAATGCCGTCTTCGAAAGCATTCAAAATTGCAGTTATCATATCGTATTTTTTATCCATGATTTGATGCCTTTATATCTCCGGAATAATTTTGAAAGGCGATATACAATCCGTATTACCACAAAAAGGCTGGAAATAGAACATCGTTCATCTGGCTGCCAATTGGAATAATGAAATAGGTCGCAATACCTGTGCCGAACTGGGTGCTAAAATTGCAATTAATTCATTTCTTAACCCGCAACACGCAACCTGTAATCCGCAACGCGTCGTTTTTTATTGCCACTTTTGGAATCCTGTTTTACGTTACAACAAAACATACTATTTTAAAAGGAGGCCCTTTAATGAAAAAAACAATTGCGGATGTCATTGATCGTGCGATTCAGCGGGAAGAAGAGGCTTACGTCTTCTATATGGATATCCACAGCAAGGTTCAGGATGCCGGCGTCAGGGATACGGTCGAATTCATCGCCGGAGAAGAGAAAAAGCACAAAGCGTTTCTAATCGGTTACCGTGAAGGAAATTACGGTTCGGATGCCCTGAGGATGGCTGATTTTGTTGAATACAAGATCGCCGAATACCTGGAAGAACCGCAAATCAGCAAGGACTCCAGCAGCCAAGACGTTTATCTGATTGCCGCCCACCGGGAAGGCAGATCGCACCAATTCTATAGCGAACTTGCCAATATGCACGCCGACAGCGAATTAAAAACGATGTTATCAAAGATGGCCAATGAGGAGTTGAAGCACAAGGAAAAGATGGAATATTTATATGCCAACACAGCTTTTCCGCAAACATCAGGTGGATAAATCCAAATGGCGCGCTAAGGATTAGATTCTATTTTCTGATAGAAAATTCGAAATCCGAATACCGAATTCCGAAACAAATCAGAAATCCTAATGACCCAAATTCTAAACGAGGCGTCTTTCTACTTTTTGATCTGTAGGCCTTTTGGGAAGTTTATGACATTAAAGATTTCGAATTTCCGGTTTATCCGGCTTCCGTTTCTACCGGAACCGTTGTGACGGGTACCGGCGAATTTCTCAACACTTTATCGGTGACACTGCCGAACCGGTAATTGCCTTTCTGGCCATGGCTGGCCATCACTACCAGGTCGACACCTTCTTTTTCGATCAGCTTTAAAATTTCCTGGGCCGGATCACCGACAGCGATATGCTTGATGTACAGCGGGCAGCTGTCTAAATATTTTTCGCACACCTGGTCCAGACGCTTTTTGGCTGATTTGTCGGCCCATTCCATCAGTTTATCAACGTGCGATTTGTCAAAATCACCGTACCAGGATTCATGATGGGCAATATCTTCGACTACATAGAGCACATGGATTTCTGCGCCGTATTTCTGGGTTAAATCGGTCACGTAAGGCAGTGCTTTTTCGGCGCTGCTTGAAAAATCCGTCGGCCACAACACTTTATTTACTTCCATGATTAGAGCCTCCTTATCCGAATATCCTGTTTTAGCTTGTTTATATTATAACTACTGAAAAGAGGATGTAAAGATGCTCCTCGATGCTGGATAATTGATGCTCGATACTCGATGCTCGATGACTGAACTGCAGAACGGTTTCCGAATTGTCTTTATCGAGTATCTTATAATTTCGGATTTGGGATTTCGGATTGCGGATTTTGATAAGGTAAAATATCTTATTTTATTATGAAACAAGTTCGATG
>Ga0316187_10003564_pt1 | contig 13524 bp, 16 predicted proteins | sample CroRivburrow1_MG_FD_204927 | JGI IMG/M metagenome (GOLD analysis project Ga0316187, IMG submission 204927) | Coastal sediment microbial communities from Maine, United States - Cross River worm burrow 1 | ecosystem: Environmental > Aquatic > Marine > Coastal > Sediment | place: USA: Maine...
ACTGGCTCCAATATTATAACTCAGAAAGGCGGCATCAGGGACTTGAACGAAAAACGCCTGATTCAGTATTTTTTGCTGGCCTGAAATGGAAAAAGCTTGCATAATCAACAACAAATGATTTCACTTAGGCATTTGATCGAAATAAACTTGCCACCTTCTACTCCATCTGAACTCATAATCCAAGATTTTCATGGTAATATTATTTTGACCTGAACCCTTAAGAGCCTGTCCGGTTTTTGGGGTCCATTTCTAGTCTTCCCAAGTTTGGCCACCATCTTGAGTAGTTAATAGTACTGAATAATCACCATGGTAGCTCCCGTAACCGGCTATCCAGCCATTGCTGAGGTCAAGGAAGTGGACTGTGGTAAATCCATATATCCATGTTGGAGTGGGCTGCTGCATGTGCCAACTTTCGCCGCCATCCTTCGTGCTCAAAAGTTTAGCATTCAATGTAACGCACCAGCCATTTAAATCATTAAGAAACTGAATGTCCCCTGGTTCAGCGTCCTGAATCACATCTTTATGCGACCAACTCAAGCCTAGATCCACGGATTTCAGAAGCGTCGCATCTCCAACAATCCAGCAGACACCAGATGGCGTGAAAGTGACGTTCCATAGTCGCCCCTCTATTGCTGGTTCCTTAATCCTTCCCCAGTTTTCGCCGCCATCACCTGTTCTCAAGATCATATTGTTTCCAACAGCAACTCCCACCGAGGCGTCAAAGAATTCAAGCGCGCGCAAACTTTCATTGCCAACAACTGGACGCGTAAACTGTGATTGCCAGCTTTCACCTCCATCAGCGGTACGCATGATGCTGTTGTCGTCGCCAGAATAGAATCCTGAACCAGCCACCCAACCCGTATCGGGATTTACGAAGGAGATGGACGAAAAATGGTTCATTGAACCTTTGGTTTGAGAGTCCCAGCTCTCACCTCCATCAGCGCTATGTAATATAAGACCTTCCCCGCCCACGCCCCAACCTCTTTGGTCGTCGAAAAATTCCAAGTCAAACAAAGATTGTGACTCGTATGGAATCCAAGCTTGACCGCCATCTGTGGTTTTCCAAACTTTGTTGCGGTCTGCCACCCAACCAATATTTCCATTATAGAAGTCCACTGTTTGAAAGCTACTGCCTTGATAGCCGCTCTGCTCAAGTTGTGTTTGCCAACTCACGCCACCGTCGGAACTCTTGTAAAGTTTATCCTTTTTCAGAACCCATCCGACATTGTCATCTGTAAAGGTGATTGAACTAGGCCAATACCAACGCTTTTCTCCTGGAAGGCCAAACGTCTTCCAGGAGTCGCCGCCATCTTCTGTTTTATAAATCTCCGTGCCGTCATCAAAACCTAGCAACCACCCGGTGTTCTCATCTATGAAGAAGACGTCTTGCAATGACAGGTACGGGCGACGCCTGTTACATTCGATTTGCGATTGCCATGTTTGGCCGCCGTTTATCGTTTTTAGAATAACGCCATAACCACCATCGCAGACCGCCCAGCCTGTTTGTTCGTTGACAAAAAAGACAGAAATAAGCCTGAAGTTGGAATCTATAACTTGCTTTCTCCAAGTTTCCCCGCCGTCGATTGTGTTCAAAATTTCGCCGAAAAAACCGACCGCCCAGCCTTTGTTTTCGTTGATGAAGTGAAGCGAATTTAAAGAACTCACTGTGCCGCTTTCAAGCGCGTACCAGCTTTCACCGCCATTGGTAGTCTTTATAATTTCGCCATACGAGCCCACCGCAACAGCCGTGCGTTCATCAACGACCTCTATCTCTCTTAAGCTATAACCAGTTGGCCTTGGATTCTGCCATGTCCAACCTTGCAGTAACGTGTGTCTTCTTGCCGCGTGTTATTCGGTTTCTGTCTTTTGTATAGCGGCGGCTCAAAGTCGAGATTAGGCGTTTCCAATAACTGTTTCGCAGCTTCGGTTCGAGAAATTCAGTACTGTTCGGTGAATTTTCAGTTCGCAGCGCCATGGAACCAGACTGTCCTACATTCGAATCACCTTTAAAATCGTTATGTTCGCCAAGCTCACTGCGAGCTTGATGTCTGCGCTCTATGCTTGCAATCTGCTCCTTCGTTACAAGCAGTTCAGAACCTGAACCGCTAAAGCTCGCTCTTAAGATTCCGCCATATCTACCGCCAATCCATCCGGTTTCCTTATCCACAAAGAACACCGTTTCAATGATCTGGTGGGCGCCTACGCTCTCATATTCCCAGGTCTGTCCGCCATTCATGGTACTGGCGATGATATTCCAGGAACCGGTCGCCCAACCGTAATTTTCGTCTACAAAATGAATGTCTGTGCCAACCACAAACGGTGATTCTACACTGCTCCAAGAGTTGCCGCCATCCAGGCTACTGCTGATAAAGTTGTAGCCAATGAGCCAAACATGCTGTGCATCCAGGAGTTCGAGTGAACTCCAAGATTCAAATTCAGGAGGCGTAATTTCGCTCCAATTGGCGCCCCCATCTCCAGTTTTGTAAGTATGAAAGTCGCCCGTGACCCAGCCATGCTTTGAATTGAGAAACTTGACATCTTTAAAGCCCCAATCGTCGATTTGCTCAGCGCTTGGTTGCTCCCGCCAACTGGAGCCGCCATCTGTGGTGTGCAATATCAGGAAATAATCACCGACTATCCAACCTGTGTCTGCGCTGGCAAAAAAAACAGCATTAAGATTTTGAGAGTAACCTGTTTCGATAGATTGCCAAACAATGCCGCCATCAGCGCTTCTCATCGCAAGACCGTTATTTCCTACGGCCCACCCATTCTGACGGTCTGAAAAATGAATTGAATTGAGAACGGCGCGCAGACTGTCGAGGGAGGGCACCCAAGTTTGACCGCCGTCGGTTGTTCGAAGTATATTTCTCCTGCCGGCGGCCCAGCCAGTATTGGCGTCAATAAAAAAAAGATCCACTATACCTACATTGAAGTTAGAAGACTTGCGCTCCCAACTATCGCCGGCATCCGAGGATTTAAGGATCTCGGGCCATCCAACTACCCAGCCAGTGTTGCCCGAAAAAGCAATTGCGTTCCAATAATCAATACCGCCATTGGGTTGCTCTTCCCAAGTCTCACCACCATCGATCGTCCTGAAGATATGTCTGTTGGAGACAGCCCAACCATTCGGTGGGTCGCGAAAATGAATTGACTGGATTGACCAGTTTCCTTCAAATTGCGGCTGCCATGTAAGGCCGCCGTCGATTGTTCGAAGTATAACGCCCCAGCCGGCGGCCCAACCAATATTTTTATCCAGAAAAAAGATACTATTTAGAGAATCGAAACGATCACAGTTTTGATGATTCCATATTAAGCCGCCATCTTCTGTTTTCAGAATTGCACCTACACCGCCGGCCACCCACCCGATATTTGTATCCAGAAAAAAATAGAAATCAAGTCGACATTGGAGTCGCTGTTCAGATGGATCCAATTTTTACCGCCATCGTTGGTCTTGGCTATTTTCCCATAATATCCAACATACCAGCCCGTTTGATCGTCAAGGAATTGGATGTCGGTAATGTGATCCACTTCACTGTTCAGCGTCTTCCAGGTCTCACCGCCATCGACAGTCTGTAATATTGCGCCGATCTCAGAATATTGATCCTGGGATCCAGCGGCCCAACCAATCTGTTGATCAATAAAAGTGATCGTTTCTATATTTACGTTAGAAGGGCTCTGTTTCAACGTCCAGGAGTCGCCGCCATCCGTTGTTTTCAAGATTGTGCCTACTTCGCCAACAGCAATCATTTCACGCTCATTCAATGCATGCACGTCGTACAGGCGATTTCCCTGAGGTGATGGATGTTGCCATTGCCAGTCAGCTTCGTTTGCAAGATTCGATTGCCCCACAAGTGGAGCTTGAGCTAGGCATGAGAATAAGCAGCTAAGTATAATGCTGAAAAAGTGCAACGCCCTCGACAAACAGAATATAGAGGCTTCTTCCCTAACTGAATATCCTCCAATACATAAAATGGGCTTGACTATCTTATTAAAATATCGACACAAGCGATACTCTTTGAATTGTTTTAACATAACGACCCTACCTTTCTCAGCTGACCAAATTCACGGACTCCGCCGCTTTTTATAAACCGCGGAATTTGAACAAAACACAACGTTAGTAGAGAGAATCTGAAAACTATTTAAGATGAAACTCCGGCGTTATGGTATGCACAATTTTGGAGAATCCCGGAGTTTGGAACGCTAAGGGTTCAGGTCAAAATAATATTACCAGGAAAATCTTGAATTATGAGTTCAGATGGAGTGGAAGGTGGCAAGTTTATTTCGATCAAATGCCTAATCGTTTACTGAAAATGCCGTGGGATATTCCTGTCATTCCAAGTACGCGTACTATCCAGACTTATTTTCTGTTGCCAGCAGTCTAATTTATAGGCTTTCAACCGCTTTATTTTTTTACAATTATTGAAATTATATTTATTCCAGCTCTATATTTTTTTGTATGGGTAAGCGCAAGGGAAAACAAAGCTACGAATTGACGACGAATGTACACGGATAAACAACTCATGTTTCGCACAACCTTTTTGCGCTCAGGGATATAAATATGGAAGGTTTTTTGAATAGATAATAATTCCAAAAGCATTCAAAAACGGAAAAGTATTGGGCAAAAAATTCTGTATGAGCATTGCTATTAGCCATGGATTAACACTGATGAACGCAGTCTTTTTGCTTAAAATCCCTATTTTCTACCTGAGTGATCAGTTTTTGAGAATCCGCGAGAGAATTGTTTTGTCCTTTTATATGCGGATGAAACGAACGGATAGCTTTAATCTAACTCCAAAACAGGTCGAAATGAAATAAATCTTTATCATTATATTATTTATAAAATTACGACAATATTCGTTTTGGGAATTTTGAAAGGAAAAATAAGACTGTCGAACAGTTAAAGCAGTGTGCAGTCAATGTAAACGAAAGAAACTGATAACGTTTTGGCTATACAGGAAATTGATGCGAAGGCGGCGGACTGAAGCGTTTTTATTAATTCTCGGTATAAGTCGACTCCAGCTCTGCAATAATTTTCAACAATAAATGATCTTCATCAGCGGCGCCAATGGCAGAAATGATTATTTTATATCTGTCGTAAAGTTCATCTGTATATATTCTGATTACTTTTACCATACTGAAGTGTTGTTCAATGTTGATCAGTTTCAAAGCTGTATTCCCCCAGAAAGTTCAATTTAATCATCGACTATATTGAACCAGAAATTAGTCGTTTTGCAAGAATGTCACTCATACCTGAGCTTGCCCATAATTGTCGGCATATTTGACCTTTTACTTGATCAGGAAAAAGTGATCTTTTGCGGCGCATAGGCGGCTTTGTGTCAAGGAATTTTAGTTTTATTTTTTGAATTGACAATTTTTGCAGCGCGATAATTATTTTCGCAAAATCCTTTTTCTCTCTCGATTTATTTTTTCAATCGTGCACATGTAAAAGCGGTTCAAATTTCATGAATAGAATTGCGCCAATTCCGACGCGACACAATAATGAGCCTGATGATTTATTCAACCTAACAGATCCAAAGATTTTGCCGACATTTTACTTGAAGCCTAAGCTGCCGTTTTTATCTTGTGATAAGTTTTTATCGTACAAAAAAATGAATTATTTCGATAAAGGAGTTTTAATATGAAAAAAATCGTAAAAGTTGCCGTCACAGGCGCCGCAGGACAAATTGGCTATTCGTTACTGCCGAGAATTGCATCCGGCGAGGTCTTCGGCCAGGACACAAAAGTGAAGCTGCAACTATTGGAGATCACACCTGCTCTAAAGGCATTGGAGGGCGTTGTGATGGAGTTGAACGATTGCGCATTTCCATTGCTGGACGATATTGTCACAACCGATAAAGCCGAAGAAGCCTTTGATGGCGTTAACTGGGCGCTACTTGTCGGTTCAAAGCCACGTGGAAAAGGCATGGAGCGCGGTGAATTAATTCGTGAGAATGGCCCAATCTTTGTCGGACAGGGAAAGGCGCTGGCTGCCCGGGCGGCGGACGATGTTCGTGTTTTGGTCGTTGGGAATCCGGCGAACACCAATTGCCTTATTTGTATGCACAATGCGGGCGACATTCCCAAAGAACGTTTTAGCGCAATGACCCGTCTTGATCAAAACCGGGCAAAGGCGCAATTGGCGCAAAAAGCTGGCGTTCCTGTTTCCGCCGTCACCAACATGACAATATGGGGAAATCATAGCGCCACACAATACCCCGACGTAGAAAATGCCAAAATAAACGGCAAACCCGTCACTGATGTTATCGGGCATATCGATTGGCTGCGCGGCGAATTCATTTCAACCGTTCAGAAACGCGGAGCGGCGATTATTGATGCGCGTGGCGCTTCGAGCGCAGCTTCGGCTGCAAGCGCAGCCCTGGATCATGTAAAAAGCTTGATGGCGGCAACACCGGGCGGAGACTGGTTCTCTTCGGCGGCGCTTTCGGATGGCAGTTATGGCATTGAGGACGGACTGATTTTTTCATTTCCGGTCACCAGCAATGGAAAAGGCGAATATGAGATTGTGCAGGGTTTAACGTTTAGCGATTTTGCTCAAGAGAAAATTGCAAAAACAACTGAAGAGTTGAAATCTGAGCGGGATGTGGTAAAAGATCTTCTGTAGAGACAAAATAAAAAGGCAGTCCCCCGAACTGCGTCTGCCTTTTTATCAAAGCTGGTAAAAGTTCCGGGAGCCGGTGGAATGGTTTCAAACGCGCTCTTTTCGCTTTGGTTGTTGGCTCCCCCCGTGCCAACAACCAAAAGGATTTGGATAAAACAGCAAATTAGGCGCCAATTCAACGATGAAATGTTAAGTGTTTGTTAAAAGATGGTTTAGCCTAAACGCAAGATTCTGGATAATTTCCAAAACTATACGGATTCCTGACACCCGAACTTTAAAAAGAACCTCAATGTATTGATTATATAATACTTGTCAGGTGTAAGGATTTCTGACAGTTGTTGGGATGAATAGAAGAAAGTCAGATAACCCGCTGCGTTTTGGCAAACTTCTCCTTTACCAAAAGGTGGCATTGACAGCGTCAAAGCGCAACAAAGCAAAATAATTCAAATTAATTGCGCTTTGCCTTTTAATAAGGAAGCCTGATGAATTATTCAGCATAGGATAGCAATAAATTTACAAAATCAGACTGCAACTTACACGCTTTGCGCTTATATTAGCTGCATTGAAAAGCAACTCGCTGTCATCGCCTCGCAACTTTAAAATCTTGCTTCACTAAATTAAACAGTATTTTTAGCCTCTCCTTTCCCTTTTTCAGGGATGGGATAAGCATAGAATTCGGAAGCCGTACATGACGTATAACCTGAAATCAGCAACCCGGTTTTTCTTGATTCACCTTTTGGGGTGCGTCTGTATGGCGCAATCGCCCGTTTATGATTCAGGCGGTGCGCTCATGCCTGAACAAGCCGCCTACGACATTGAATTTTACGATTTGAGTCTCGAAATTCATCCCGGAGACAGTACGATTGACGGAAAATTGATGGCGCGGGCCTTAGTCCTCGATCCGTTAAACTGGTTTGTTCTCGACCTTGACACTCGCCTTAAGGTGCATCGGATTGTCATTCCGGGGAAAGTCGGCGCAAGTCCATTGTCATTTAAGCATACCGATGGAAAACTCAGAATTCGATTGCCTAAAAAGGTGATGCCGCAGTCTAAAATTGAGGTGGAAATTGCATATTCAGGAAAACCGCTCGTTGCCAAACCGCAAAAAGGTTCCTGGTCTGACGGTTTTATGTGGACAACATCAAAGACAGGCGAGCCATGGTTGGGCGTGGTCTCTGTGCTCAACGGCGCTGACATTTGGTGGCCTTGCAAAGATCACCCTTCGGATGAGGCTGATTCAATGGCCTTGCATATTAAAGCGCCCGAACCGCTAACCATTGCATCCAACGGCGTGCTGCGCGATTATGTCAGGCATGGAGGCTATCCGAGAAAGCACACTTTTCATTGGTTTATCGCCAATCCGATCAATAACTATGGCGTCACTATAAACATGGCGCAATATAGTGAGCTCAAAGACAACTATCGCAGTATTAACGGTGATATTATTCCGCTTACTTTTTGGGTTATGCCGGAAAATTACATGAAGGCAATGCGCCTCTTTCCACAATTTGGCGAACATTTGTTATTTCTTGAAAAAACCGTCGGACCATATCCTTTTCGGGGTGAAAAATATGGCGTCGCCCAAACAAGTTACAGCGGCATGGAACATCAAACGATTATTTCTTATGGTGGCAATTTTAAAAATAATGAGTTTGGTTTTGATGAACTGCACTTTCATGAACTGTCGCATGAATGGTTCGCCAATATGGTCACCGCGCCCGACTGGAACGACTGGTGGCTGCATGAGGGAATTGCGTCATACCTTGAAGCGCTTTATGCCGAACACCTGAACGGCGAGGCGGCTTATCACGATTATATGGCAAATTTTCGCCCGAGCATTCAAAACCAAATGCCGCTTGCGCCGCGACTTTCACAAAGCGCCCGCGACATATACAGCATCGATCTTTATAGCAAAGGGGCGTGGGCGCTGCACACGCTGCGCTATCTCATTGGCAAAGAGAAACTCATTCAAGCGCTGCGCAAGCTGGCTTACCCTGAACCGCAAAGCGAATATGCTTTGGATGGCAGCCAATGTCGCTTTGCCACAACCGATCAATTTCAAGTCATCGTCGAACAACTCTCTGGAATGGAGCTGGACTGGTTTTTCAATATCTATTTGAGACAATCCGGGCTGCCTAATCTGATTACCAAAACCGAAAAGAAAAAGCTCCACCTGAACTGGCTCACGCCTGAGAATATCCCCTTTCCAATGCCGGTTGAAGTTAGAATTGGCGCCACTGTGCATCGCGTTATGATGCCGAACGGAAAAGGGACAATTAGCATTCCGAACAACCTTACCCCGGCGGTCGACCCCGACAACTGGATTTTGCAGGATGAGCCGGATTTTATTGTAAAACAAAAGAACTAAGCCGCGCTTTCCAGACGGTTTTGGAAAAATGACAAAGAGCGCTTGAAAACAGCAAAAGGTTGATGAGAGAGAGAAGCTGCTCTCATCAACCTTTTTTTTAAATGCTGCAATTCAGCAATCAGCCGCTTTTGAAATCATATTTCACGATGTGAAATTCGTCAATTTGTATGGCTTTTATTTGGCGCCTAAAACGAGTAGGTGCTAAATTTAAAATCAACAACTTTGTTTGTACTATCAAATCCGACGTACCCTTCTTGAGGTATTATTCTACCGTTATATGTAACAGGTGTTTTGTGAAAATAAGTAAAAAGCAAGACTGCTTTTTCATCCACACCTAGGAGTGGCCTGGTTTCTCGGGACAGTATTGGTGATTTATAAGTGAATTTCCTCAAGCTGCCATCTTCAGGTTTGTTTGTTTTTTTTGCAGGTCGCCTTCAAAACTATTTCCGCATAGTCGCAGTTTATTGTTTCTTTTTTAAAATATTCCTCTTAGGCATTTGATCGAAATAAACTTGCCACCTTCCACTCCATCTGAACTCATAATTCAAGATTTTCCTGGTAATATTATTTTGACCTGAACCCTTAGTATAAGCCACCCCAAAAAACCACTAACCACACCGACCGATTCAGGCGCCGCGCTGCATGCGTGTTTTGCGGGAAGCCGGAAACATTGACCTGATTTGATACTTTTGCAGTTGTTTTATTGTTGCGTTTGGCAAACCTATGTCGCGCGCTCAGTTTTGCAAGATGAGCAACTAACAAAATCGGGAAGGGAGATGAGGCCTATGCGGTGAAGAGGAGGGCTGTTGCCTGATGGCTTTTTAATTTAACGCCTATGATAGGGAGTCAAAGTAAAAGGGACGCCAAAATGACGTAAAGCTTGGCCAGTAATTTACTTTTTTTCAGTTTCCAATACTTTTTAACTTAGGAGTAAAAAATGATGAAAACCAAAATGTTGACTTCAATGCTCGGTATGCTGTTCCTCATCTTCTTCAATGTTAGCGAAGCCGGAATCATAAAAGAGCTTTCTTTGAGCCAGTGTTGGTGCGCGAATCGGACACGATTATTATTGGCAGGGTCAAATCTATCGAAAGCCGCTGGAATAATGAACATACGATGATTTACACCTATATCGATATATTTACAATCGACTTCCTCAAAGGAAGGAGCAATGGCAGCGCGGTAACAATTAAACTTTTTGGCGGTACAGTAGACAGCATTGTAACCTTCATGACAGGCGCGCCGCGCTTTAGTCGCAATGAAGAAACTTTGCTGTTTTTACGAACGGTTCCTCAGGGACCACTCGCGAACTATCCAACAGTGACGGGTTGGGCGCAAGGTAAATTTGATATTCATACGACTCCGGGTACGAATTCAAAAACTGTGACACGTGATGTCTCAGGCATCGAACTCGTTGGCGGCAGACAAAATCAGTTTCTGGAAGAACCCATTTCACTCGAAGAGTTAACAGAAATGATTCAAAATGAATTAAATAAGTAATGATAAGAGAGGTGCGTTATGAAAACCATTAAGTCATTATTAATTGGTGCAACGCTGCTGCTCATGCCAGCATGTGAGCAGCATGGGACGAAATGGAGATCCTAAATTTTCTGTTAAGCTCTATGTGGCCAATTCCGGCGATGGCACGGTGTCAGTGATCGATGTTTCTGAGAACGAAGTCACGAAGACGATCCAGGTTGGCTCAAAACCGATAGCTATTGCAGTCTCTTCCGAATGGAAGAGCGTCTATGTTGCCAACTTCCTTTCGAAGAGCATTTCGGTGATCGATACGGATTCGGATGTGGTCAAAACCACGATAACTTTGCCGGGGAATCCGGTTCACCTTGTGGCTGGTTCTGACAGTATGGCTTATGTGATCGTTGATCGTGACACGACTAACTTCGGTGATGAATATATTGCTGGAATAAAACAATATGCGAATGTTTTTGTAGATTCTCTATATATTGGCAGCACATGTAACCAATTGAAGTATTTAGCTTACGCCCGGTCTGGTTTTTTGTATGGCGCCGGCTCAATTTATAACACTTGCTTCATTGGGGGCGGGGGCAATGATTCCCCACTAATTGTAAACACGAAAACTTATTAGCGAAAATGCAATTCCTGCAAGAATTGTCAAGTTATCTCCTAACGAGCAGCTTCTTTATTTCGTTGGAAAAGATATTTGGGGCGTTGAGGATCGGGTCTATACACTTGATACGGAAACAAGGAGGCTCATCCTCGATCATCAGGATATTGAGGTTAACAGAAGTTTGACAATGATAACTTTATCCCCGGATGGGAAAGAGGCCTATATTAGCGATGCCGTAACGAACTATATATCCGTACTTGACTTGAGCCAGCAGTTTACGATTAAAGATAGTCTCAAAGTCAATTCACACGTAACTGATATAGCCGTAACAGCCAGCGGTCAATTTATCTATACTTGTCACCCTTCTGAAAATAAAATTTCAGTAATCGACATCCAAAAATCACGAATTGAGAAAGAAATCACCGTGGGGGCATTCCCTAAAACTATAGCGCTGTTTCCACCGGCCTTTTGATGTGATTACGAAATTGAATCAGTAATGTCCGGTTAGGTTTTCGCATCGCTTTGATAAACGTCATGTTCTTTCGATAAACTGTTTTCAGTATTAGCGAATTCTAAATTTCTGGCCTCATTTTGGATTTTGATTCTTAATTCTCTGACCCTTTTAATACTTACCTTTTCTTTATGCTCTTCATGGCAGTAAATGGTCAGCAATAAGTAGGTGATTAAGCCTTGAGAGAATTTGTACCATCAGCCCATATTCGCTTCGGGCGATCAAATGGTAGACTTTTAAATGTCGTTTCCACCAGGCAAAGAAATTCTCAATTTCCCAGCGGAGTTTATAAATTGATGCAATTTGTTCAGCTGAGAGGTCAAACCGGTTTGTTGCAACCCAGTAGACTTTGCCATTGACGCGGTATCCAATCACACGTATGTTTTTTTTGGTCTGGTTGACCTTGGGAGTTCCAAGTTTTACGGTGGCATCATATAAAATAATCCCGTTGGGTTCAATATCGTGTTTTTGAATAATTGTTTTTTTAGTTTTCTCTAAGGTTCGGCACACGAAATTGATTTCTTGTTCTTGCCAGGCGTCAAAAAGTTCATGAGCTTGATAACCCCGATCGAGCACACCGGTCTGTCCGGGTCTGACAATTTCACTGACAAATGGCCGTTCAGCTTCTTTGCCATCAGTCAAATGAAGTTTTAAAGAAATTCCTCGGTTTAGGTCAAAACCGAGATGAATCTTTGCTTTTTTAGCGCCTTCACGGTACTCTGCCCAATGCATCGAAAGCACTGCATTGATTAAGGAACCATCAATAGCAATAAGGTTGCCAAGTTTAGAGTGTGCTTTCGGCAGTAGTTTTGTGGCCTGTTTCTGAAGTTGCTAAAAAACATAATGCAACTGCTCAAGCCCGCGGGTGTCAATGATCTCAAAGAAGCTGCTCTTCTGAATACCAGCTTCAGGAGCAATCATTTTTCGTGCAAACTCGTCTTCGTTGAGAACTTGAACAAGGTGGCGTGCAGATTTATGCTCTTCCAGATGAAAAAAAACCAACGCTTTCAATTGTTCTTCAAAATTCATTTGTAAAGGCCTGTCTCCTCTGGATTCAAGAAGTGGAACATGGAAGCGTATCTTCGCTAATGGATGCCATAATTTTTGAAATGATTGTGCGTTATACTTATTGGGGGCATAGTGAAAAAAGTGAGGCATAAGTTTCTCCGAAAAATATTTTTTCGAAGAAACCCAGCTAAAATTTTTCGTTAAATATCAATAAAAATAGATACTTATTTGCTTTTTTCATGTAGCAAGAACCTAACCGGACACTACTGAAATTGAATGGGGTTTCAACAGAAACCCATCACTCTATTACCAAAATATAAAGAGGTTTCTTATGAAGCACAGAAAAAAATCTGGTTCATGCTGATTGTTTTACTGTGTCCTTTGGTTCTGATGGGATACACACTTTATATTGAGCGTGCCGGTACCACTTCAAGAGGTGGAGTCCTATATAATAAGATTACACAACAGAACCCAATCACCAACTCCGACCCGGAAATCGAAACTGAATTGCGAGGTGAAAAATGGAGCCTTGTTTTTTGTGGGGACATCCGCCGTAGGTTGCAAAGTAGTTTGACTTGTTGGATTAAACAATTTTCATATTAAAGAATTACAATTTAAGCGGAGATGTGAAATGAAAAAATCAATATTTGTAAATACAGGCTGGACGTCCGGACTTACCAAACAAGTCAGCAAGCGCCACCTGCTTGCCGCAACCTTCCTGGTTATTTTTACAGAGATAAACTTTGCACAACAATTGCCCGAAGCAAAGCCGTACACTTTAGTAAAAAAGGCTTCAACCGACCACCGCTCTCCAGGCGATAACAAATTGGAGGCGATGCAATTAGTGGGGTGGGGTAACTCTTATGGTTATGGCGGTTTCGTTGATGATAAATCTGTGCATTTCAACAATGAGGCCGGCCATTACTTTC
>Ga0316187_10003566_pt1 | contig 13521 bp, 8 predicted proteins | sample CroRivburrow1_MG_FD_204927 | JGI IMG/M metagenome (GOLD analysis project Ga0316187, IMG submission 204927) | Coastal sediment microbial communities from Maine, United States - Cross River worm burrow 1 | ecosystem: Environmental > Aquatic > Marine > Coastal > Sediment | place: USA: Maine...
ATGAAGCATTCGGTGACATTGTTCAAAGCTATGGCCGATTTTTCGGGCTGCTGGATCAGCGCCAGCACCATTTCCTGCTGCCCTAAAAGACTGCCCAGCATGTCTGAGGGGCCTCTCATTATGGGCATACCAACAGGGAACCTGTCATCTGATAGAGCAACGAGGTGTCTGGTAAATTCGAGGTACTTTGCCCACCACTCGTTATCCAGGGTTAATCCTATTGGTTCCAGGTTCTCAATGGTTGCACCGGTCGGTTTGGAAACGAAGCTGGCTTCCATAGCTACTATTTCGCAGCCGAGCATTGCTTCCATCCAGGGGATTCCTGTGTAAGGGGTGCCGACCCAGAAACCATCCTGGTCAACAAGCAAAGATTCTTTGTACATGCGTTCATAGTCGGCCATGAAAGATGCTACATCAAGCATATCCGGAGTTATCACTTTACCTGGTTCAAGCAGGTGCTGGGCACTGCTGTAGTGCCGGCTGAAGAAAAAATCCTCTGCAATTGTTACCGATATAAGCGGCCTTTCCGTATCCTCTCTTTTCCAGTATTGATTGTGCTTTTCGATCCTATGATCCAGGGAAATGGTCATTTTATCTCCTCTCGGTAGGCTTGAGCTTTTCATAAACTACTCCAGCAACGGTATCCCAGAACTGTACTTGTCCACCACTTTCAGATTCGGCTTCAGCCCAAAACCTGATTTTTCTGAGATGGGTAACATACCGCCTTAATCGAACACCAAGGCTTCAGCTGCAATCTCATCTACATATGGGAACCGCTATACTCTACTCTCTACTATGTCGGTACCTGCAAACTCAGAGACCAGCTGCAAATCAGCAGCGAGGCCAACGGCGGTATCATTTTTCCCGGCCATCCAACCACTGCGCAAATACTGTTTTTATTACTGTCTGTTGTTTAGAGACACTTCCCGGTTGCCAAACTAATCTACCCTGATCTCAGGCATCTGGGCCCGGGGCCGTCTGCCCGCTTGAATACTAAGTGTACCAGAGCATAAAAAATGTTCTCTGGAAATCTTTACAATTGAAAAATTGCATAGCTTGATTCTGGGTATCGGAGAAGTGGGGAAGGTGGATTAAGCGAAAGCTTTACCCTGTCAGAAGGCGATACCAGGCCAGGCTTAATCAGAAGAAAACAGAAATCGGCTGTTTCCTATCTCTTATTAAACCATAGTGGAGTCATATCACTAATTCATGGGAGTTCTAGATACTTTTGGGGCTTAGACTACGTAAGCCCTTTCATTTCAGCCTCTGCCTTTTCAAGCCAGAAACGCGTATCCATTTCCCGCCACATTGCAGTTGCAATAGCAAAATTTTCCATTGCATGCTCCGGCTTTCCAGCTAGACGTGATAGCGTGCCCAGGCCAACATGACAGTGGGCGAGAAGAGGACGCATGTCGAGTCCCGTGGCCAGAGTCATTGCCTCTTGATAGGCGCCTTCAGCGGCCTTTAGGTTGGGTGGATCACTGATTGCAGCAGCTTCGCCTAATATGCGTTGAGCCCAGGCTTCTTGGCTGCGCTGACCGTGTGTGCGCGCCAGTGCTAAGGCTTGTTTAGCATTGATAGCGGCCTCCTCCACCTGACTGGCAAGGAGCTGCGCTTCGCATAAATGTACAATCGTGGGAGTAAGAAACATCGAGAATCCTATAGATTCAGCAGCAGCAACAGCGCTATTCAGGAGATCGAGCCCTTCCGATTCGCGTCCGGCGAGCACGTACATATAGCCCAAAAGCTCATCCAGAGTTGGGGCAACGAAGCGAAGGTTCCACTCCCGGCACAGGGCGACCCCACGTTCGAGTAAAGGAATGGCTTGACTGAAATCCCCTTTAACGCTGTAAACTTGGCCCAAAGCGCGATAGGCAAAGGCCAGACTGTAAGGGTGATTGAGGGTTTCAGCAAGTCGAACGGCATCAAGTCCGTGCGTCATCCCTTCATCGATTTTGCCCCTTTCAGCGAGCCCCCAGGCCCAAAAGACGCGGGCCATAACGACCGGGAATCCGGCCATACCGAGCCGTTCCCGACCGAGATCACCTGCAAGTAAGTGAATGGCCTGATTAAGACTATCCCCTGCTCGCTTGTAATCGCCAGCGGTAAAGTAGGCAGTGCCTAGGTAGTAATTGGCTACGACCTTGAGGGAAAGATCGTCTAGTTTTTCTGCCATCTCCTCAACTTTTTTTGCTGATGTCACAGCATCTGGCGAATAGCCGGTCAATCTGGAGTGCTCACTCATGTACGCTGCTATTATTGCCAGTCGACGCTGGTCATCTAGGCCCAAAGCCACTATCTCAGCGTCGCGAAGATGACCAAGTCCGGTATCAACCTCACCTAGGGGGAAAAGGGAGTTACGCAAACCAAGGCGAAAGTCGACAGACTGCTCAAGTGTCTCTAGCGTCTCAGGGAGATGCGTAAGTGCTGACAAAGCTTGATCGAAGTAGCGTGACGCCTCTTGATGCGCTGATCTGCCGTGCGCTCGCGTTGCAGCTTCGGATAAGTATTTCACTGCCTTCTCCCAAATTTCTCCACAGCTTGCATGGTGGGCTAGCCGTTCTACTTGCTCACCGATACGCTCAGAATAGAGATTTTCGATGGATTCTACGATTTGGGCGTGTAATTTTTTTCGCACGTCGTGGAGCAGGCTGCCGTAAGCAACCTGGTAGGTGAGGCCATGAGTAAACGTGTATTCTACGTCGGGGAAAAGACGAAGCTCATAAAGAAATTCTGCCGCTTGGAGATGCGCGATCCCACGGTGGAGACCATCTTCGGTAATATCGACTATGGCTTGGAGCAAGGGGAAAGGCACCTCCATGCCAATCACCGCTGCGGCCTGAAGAAGACTCTTTTCCTCTGGCAGAAGTCGATCGATCCTGGCTGCCAGGATAGCCTGAACAGTGGGGGGAACTTCGATACCCTCTAATGGTTTCGCCAAACGATAGAAACCTCGATTGCCTGCTAGAAATTCAGTTTCCTCCAACATCCGTATGGTCTCTTCTAAAAAGAAAGGGTTGCCCTGGGTCTGCTCAATCAGTTGCTGTTTGAGCGGCTCTAAACTGTCATCACTTCCGATCAGGCCCTCTAGCAGTTGTTCACAGCTCTCTGGCGGTAAAGGTTCGATACGAAGCTGTGTGTAATAACTCTTCCCTCCCCATCCGTGCTGGTACTCAGGACGATAGTTGACAAGAAGAAGCATGTTTGCGGTTGGTAGGCTCTCGACCAAGCTGTCAAGAAGTCCCTGGGTCTCGGAATCAATCCATTGGAGGTCTTCCAGAGCCACACCGAGAGGTTGAACTTGGCTTTCGCGCAATAGCAGGCGCTTAAGCGCATCGAGGGTACGCTGACGTCGCGTTGGAGGATCCATGGCCTGCCACTGAAGATCGTCGACTGGTACCTCTAAAAGCGTTAGGAACGCAGGCAAGCCAGGCTCTAGTGCCCGGTCAAGGGAGAGAATCTTACCCGTTACCTTCTCGCGGATCTTTCGTAAATCGTCTCGCGATTCAATTTGGAAATATGCTTTTAGAAGATCTATCACAGGCAGATAGACACTAGATTTGCTGTAAGACGCTGTACCGCTCTCAAGAACAAGCCATCCGTGTGTCCGTTGAGAATGGATGAACTCCCAGAAAAGACGCGATTTACCAACGCCAGGATCGCCCACCAGAGCGACAACCTGACCGCGCCCCTCACGGGCCTTGTCGAGAGCCTGATTTACGATCTGGAGTTCTGCCTCTCGACCAACGAAACGGGTGAGCCCTCGTGAGACAGCAGCTTCTATACGCGAGCGCGGTGTACCTGCCCCCGTTACCTCGAATACCTCAACTGGCTCCTCGATACCCTTGACAGCCAAAGGGCCGAGTGGGCTGACCTGTATAAAACCTTCGGCCAATGTCAATGTGTTTGAAGTGATCAAGATTGAACCAGGTACGGCCATCTGCTCCATTCGTCCGGCAAGATGGGTGGTCTGGCCAATGGCATTGTAATCCATCTTAAGGTCGCTGCCGATAGAGCTGACGACTACCTCGCCCGAGTTCAGGCCTACGCGAATCTGGATGGGAATACCCTCACTCCGCCTAAGTTCCAAGGCGTAGCGTTTCATAGACTCCTGCATTCTGAGGGCAGCGTAACAGGCGCGAACGGCGTGGTCCTCATGGGCCAGAGGTGCACCGAACAAGGCCATGATACCGTCTCCCATAACCAGATTGACAGTTCCCTCATAATGATGGATAGCATCCATCATTATTTTAATAACCGGATCAATTAGCTTTCTTGCTTCCTCCGGGTCGCGGTCGGCCAGCAGTTCCATGGATCCTTTAAGGTCGGCGAATAAAGCTGTCACCTGCTTACGTTCGCCTTCGAGTGTGCCTATAGAGACTAGGATCCTCTCTGCTAAGTGCTTAGGTGTGTAGGTCTCTGGCTCGGAATAGCGAGATTTTGTAGATGTAGGTGAAGAGGCATAGCCTGTGGGATGAGCACACTCTGAGCAGAAATTTGCAGTGGGGGATAGTTGGAAACCGCAGTTTGCACATGCACGTACCATAGGCGCCGCACATTCTTCGCAAAATTTGGCGCCTGGGCGATTCTTATGCTTGCATCTGTGACAATTCATAGCTCCTCTCCCAGGATAAAATTCGTTACTGCTATTTAATTTAATTCGGTATAAAGACCCGATAGCAGAACTCAGGGATTGAGCGAAATAAACACGAGTACATCAGATAAACTTAACCATTATTCCTAACCGATAAATAGAACGATGTGGTAGTGTTGGCAGGCAATATTTAGCAGGGCAATCTTGAGAATAGGTCGCTAACACGAAGAAATCTAATTTGCCTTGATCTTGTTTTACGAGAGACCTCACCGTCCTGCGCTGAGTACCATCCGGATCGCATTTGTCTCACAGGTCGTGACACACAAACCGCATCCATAGCATTTATCCTGCTGAAACTCCATCGCCCCCGGTTCCCCGCTTCGAGCGCCGAAAACACACCTCTCCCCACATACACCACACTGCATGCAAGCTTCTGTGTCCACCACGGCGACATAATCGGCATGAGCCACCAGATCGGGCCGACCAAACTTTTGCATAAACTCAATATCATGACAACAGCACTCGCAACAGCTGCAGAGGGCATAAACATGCTGCTCAGGGTTATAGATGGTCAGGTGAACCAGCCCATGCTGATTAGCCAGCTTCAGCGCCGCCACAGCCTCCTGCAGACTGACGCGACGGGCTGCACCCTGCCTAACCATTTTGTCCGCCACATCGTTCGTGTAAAAACAGACTTCCAACGGATTCTCGCATCGCTTGTGCTTTGTCCTGCACAAGCACTTTGCCAGTGCGAACGATCGCGAATTCCTTAATATCTCAAGCACCTGCTGTGTCGGTATAACCCACTGTAACGACTCCAGTGACTGCTGCACTGGAACAACCTTTGATGAACTGGGAATCTTCCCTTCCTTTACCCATCCATCAAAAGTATGCATACGTTTCTCAAGTTCTTCATCCCGTTTTTCCTTTTTCATATCTCATCCCCCTATGGTTCAATGCTCTATAGATGAGTAGATGGGCCTTAATCTTAGTTTAAACTTGAACGAGAATTATGTACACTCACTAGTTAGTATACTAAATGACATACTCACAAACATCAGGAGCTAACGGTTCTATTTGTGTGGCGGATGGAAACGAGATGAGAAGCCGAGTCTGTCCGCTACGGGTATAGAGGAGCAACAGCATGCGCAGAAAATCTTCGGAAACCCGACAGCAAATCATTGATGCCGCCTATACTCTTTTTTATCAGATCGGATTTATACGTACCGGTGTTGATGCGATTGCTGATGCGGCGGGTATTACCAAAAGAACACTATATCAGCACTTTAGGAGTAAGGATGAGTTGATCGAAGCGGTGCTGGAACATCAGCATCAGATGGCTCTCGAACGTACCCGGCAGTGGGCCGATTCTATCACTGGAAAGCCGGATCAGATGGTGAAGACGCTTTTTGATAAACTCGCCCAATGGGCCAGCCGGAATCAGTGGCAGGGATCAGGCTTTACCCGGGCGGCTGTGGAATTTGCTGATCAGCAGGGGCATCCGGCTAGAAAAGCGGCGCGTCGACATAAGAAGGAACTCGAATTGTATTTGGTAGAAAAATTCACCGCAAAGAATCTGGATAACGCCGAACAGTTGGTGCGAGAAGTCTTGTTGTTGATCGAAGGGTGTCAGTCTCTTACCCTGATTCATGGTAATTTGGACTATGTTGATTCTGCCCGCCATGCCGCCTTGATCCTAGTCCAAAATTATCAATCAACGCCCCCAGAAAATGTACACCCTCCTCAACAGAGCTGAAACTAATCTTCTGGCTTGGTGAGTCGAACCCTTGACATTTATCTATTGGTTTAATAGGCAAAAGCTGGAGACATTGAGAAGGCAAGCTAGAGGATGAGTTTGAATGCAGGGACTGCCAAGCCAAATTTCCATTATTGCTGTGTTGTTTGTTTTCGTATGCTATCAGGAAGCAACTTCAGGTCACTCCAACCTCATTACCGTCAAGCTTACCATTGCACAGCTTTAGCGTCTGTAGACCAAGTGGTTCATATATCGTCAAATTGTAGGCTACCTTGAAAAATCGCTTTTCGCCCAAACACCGCGTTGCGCATGAAAATTTTATCCTCGAAATATCAACTCGGCCTGCGGTAAAATTTACATTTGCGTCTTGATTATGAACGAAAATTTCAATTTTTCAAGGTAGCCTTAAGGCATTAGCACCTGAGCAAAAATTCGGAACGCGTTTTTGTTCAAGTGTAGTGAAATGTTATGTCTTATTTTATCGAAATTATTGCAATAATAAAAAGTTTTGACAAACTATTTCAAACTGCCAGTTCATTTGGGGTTAATGGCTGAATGGGGATAGAGAGGTTGGCGCTTTTGAAATGATAAAATATTTGGTTTTTGAATAACACCAGCATCAATATTTATTGCATATCGAATAGTTTCATTTTGCTGCCAGCCGTCATACCCGTTTAATACAGTAGGTAAGTGGACAATGAGAGCAGCAGAAATCGATCGTGATGCACACTCCCAAAGATAGCTTGGAGTATGATCCACGGCATAATAATCTACCATTCCAACTTTAAACATGGGCTTTTTAAAAGTGGTTGGTTTGGCAAAAAAGAACCCCATACCCTCGTCGCAACTGATATCTATGATCAGGGTTTCTGGTTTGAGGTAAGATATTTCCTCTTCAGTCACGAAATGGATGGGATGGTCAGGTTCTTGAAGGGTTCCGTTTACGATGATTTCTGATTCATTGATCAGATCGAGTAACGGTCGTTCAGATCCATCGTGTTCAACAACCAACATACGCGCTTCACCTTCATTACCTTCCCGAATACGGACATAGTGACAATCAAGCACTTCCTCACGTACCTCGTGGTCTGGACGCTGGATACAGATGGTGATATCTCTATATCCACGTGCCTTAAGGGCGTATATTGCACCACGGCTGACCGCACCAAAACTAAAAATGATCACTTTGCGTTGGTTTCCGTAGTGTCCGTCAATTCCTTTCAGTTGCAGGGCATGCAAGACTGCACAGTAGCCCGCAATTTCGTTGTTCTTGTAAAAAGTGTGGCGACCAATCTCTCCGTTGGGTCCCCAAACAAACATATCTTCAAAGGCAATGAGCGTCTGCTTACGATCAATCGCAACTTGAGTGTGTGACCATTGCTGCACGCAATGTGGATATCCCCAAAGGACCCCACCCTCCCGTAATTCTTCAAAATCCTTTAATGTTGGTTTGGGGAGAATGACATTCCCAATATTGGCCAATAGTTCGTTACGTGTGGCAACGCCACCCGACTGAACCGCCATTTCTGAATCAGTAATACCGAATCTTTTTCCATAACCCTCCTCAAATATCAGCTGACGACGAATATGCTCAGGAAGTCGTTGCATATGTTCCGGATGGATTGGCGCGTTAACAAATGGCCAACGAAAGGTTTCCGCTGGTAAAGTTAACTATTTGTGGAAACCTGGTATTTTAGCTTCATAAACTAGCAAGATTATCTAAAAAGAAGATCTATGAAACTGAACCGCTCTTCTTGTTCATCGTTATGGTTCTGCTCTCGTTGGTAAGGGTCCAGGCTAACCTGTTGACAGTAAATTAGAAATCCTCAAAATGAGACTCATGAGTGAGGTCAAATTTGTCTCAAACAATGATGTTTTGTATATCCTTTAGATGGTATAGTTTTGTTCAACCAAATAAGAAATAAGAGAAGGAGGGGGTATGCATAAGGAGCTGAAGATCTCTCGGCGCACCTTCCTGGCTGCAGCAGGCGGCACCATAGTGAGCATAGGTTTACCTGGAACTTTCCTTAAACTCTCGGAGGCGAAGCAACGCGCTCTCTCAGCCAGCACCAGACCAGACGGCAGTCCCCGTCTTCCTCCCGGGCAGCATGCTGTAGAAAAAATTCTGGACATGGGCGGCACGCCTGGAACCGCTACTGTTGCGAACTGGAACTTGCGCATCCATGGAGAGGTTGAAAGACCGATCGTCCTGTCCTATGAAGATCTGCTCAATCTGGACCAGGTGCATATCATCTGTGATGTTCACTGTGTTACAGGCTGGACACTTTTGGATTCCAGTTGGACCGGTGTTCGGCTGGGAACAATCATGGATAGAGTGAAGCCCTCAAGAAGTGGAGGTTTTATTATTTTCGAGTCCGCTGAAGGATATACAAGCAACGTCCCCATAAGTGATGCTCGAAAAGAGAATGTGCTCCTTGCTCACAGCTTCTTTGGTGAGAAGCTGCAGAGGGCGCACGGCGCCCCTGTGCGCGTCGTGATCCCTGATCGCTACTTCTACAAGAGCGCCAAGTGGATAGAGGCAGTCAAAGTCACCTCTCGAGACGAACCTGGATTTTGGGAAAGCAAAGGTTACAGTAACTCCGCCGACCCTTGGAAGGAAGAACGCTATCCTAACTAAATAATAGGTGTGGGATGTTCCCCGTCAATTTGAAGATACACAGACATATCAGGAAGAATTTTAACTCTGAGTTAGAAAATATTTTCACTTTTTAATCAAAGTTATCAGGGCTTGAGTGAGTTCTGCTGTCTGGTCCTTTTGTCCAACATAATCTGCATGAGATGGGCAGTAATTAGAAGTGATTACATTTCCGGCTTGAATAACACCTTGGCCTCCGTAGGTTGCCTCACTTATTAGAAGATCCCGATCGTAAGAGTATTGTTTACCTGCTAAAGCTCCCGCTTGTGCCAAGATGATAATGCCCCTATGTTGGGCAGCTACTGGTTTACCCATAGGCGAAATTTGTTTTGCTATTGCCACCTCTTCCGGCTTTACAAATGCTTCTCTAAATGCTGGGGCTGACTTAGAGTCTGGACTGATGTTTGGTCCCAGACCCGAGCAGGTAATTATAAAGCCTGCATAGTCAGCTATGTTAACTTCGGCCAACATTAAATCCGGCTCAAGAGTTATCTCTTTCCACAAAAACGTTCGCCCTGAGGCTGAAGCGATCACAACCTGAAAGCCTGCCGATTCAAGAATTTGATTCATCAAAACAGCTTCATTGGATTCCATGAATTGTAGGTCTGCGGAACCATAGCGTTCCTTAATAACAAGGAGAACATTTTCACTGCCCTCTGCTGATATTGGTATCTGCAATAAACAGATAGAAAGCACGAGTGAAATAACCAGTAAGAGAATTTTTGAAGTATATTTCATGATAAGTCTCCCTCTACCCGAGAAGCTATCTATTGATCTGAGATTGATATGAACCCAGTAATGAAACCTAACCACAAATCTTAGCTGATAAATGTAACGATGTAGTGGTGTGCTGAACTTTACGCGGAGTTCCTGATAACCCTTCAGAATCATGTCAGCAAATCACTCACCCTTGCCAAACGGTAACTTCACGGGAAGAGTGTCAACCTTAAGTGGCTACTCTAATACCATGAATTATAGTGAGAAAAGCCAACAACAGGGCGTTCAATATGATTAATATTGCCATTAGATCTCGTCAGATTATGGTGGAGGGATTCATCGCCCTTGTCTATTGGAGAGTGAATTTTATACGTTTTCATTTCAATTCAAGTATGACAGCGTAATGTCAGAAGATATAAGAGATAAACTTGCCATCTGTCATTCAGATGTCATCGCCTTAAATTTTATCATATCATCTCCCCCATATGTGTTCAGAAGGCACTACCGACAGGGACTGCGGTCGCATGTCATGGAAATTCTATACCCTACTGATGTGGCCACTGAGAACACAGGAACCTTAATCGATGGAGTACGACAGTTTCCTAGAGCTGTACCCTCTATTATGTTTCGTATTTTTCGCACCCAATTTGAGACCTTTGGGGAGGCTTGGGCGGAAATTGAGCGAGTCAAAATAGTCAGCGAATACTTGGCACCGGAATTTATGGCTCACTCCTATGAGTGCATTGTAGAATACCATGGACCTCATGGATCTGAGTTGATGCTTTGCGGTTTTCAGGAATATATTAAAGGGGATATAATAGATCCGTGGACTATTCTCGATGCGGAATCTCTCCTTCCGGTCATATATAAAACGATGAGAGATAGGGGAGTAATAATGCCCTTGTCCAGCGACGAGTGGGTCGCTGATGCCCGGAAAAAAGGTTCACAATTGATCGGTAGATTAAAGCGCATGATAACCCATTCCGGTCATATTCCCGATCTAGCCGGGGTTGGAAACCTGATCATCACACCAAATGGTGAGATCTGCCTAGTAGATATAAATAATATCTCCCCAGTATATAGTGACTCAACAATTCCACTCGATGAAAAAGGTTATCCGGTTTGTGATAAATCTATTGAAGCACTTTCATTGATTGAAAAAAAAATTGTCGGTCGACCGATCAACATGGAGGAGAAACTTTATAAACAGTTCCTTACCTCTCAGCGGAAGAATTTGGTCCAAGAAAAGGTGGAATTGTTTTCGGAAAAATTCGTGGGAAAGTAGGTAATGGACATTCATTTTTTAGAGTGTGGCTGATACCTGGCCTGGTATGGGCGTATCTCGACAACAGATAGTGACAGATCCAATCAGGCGAGAGTAATCGACTTCAAAACTTCAATCTTCTCATCTCGATATCGGATTGCCACCTCTACCGACAACTGATTGGTGGTTTTAGGTAAAGAATTAAAGGATTCCAGAGACACTTTCCATTCTCATAATCATATTCTCAACTGAGTGTATTTCCTGAACTCCCAGATCATGATTAGACAAGAAACGTGATGAAAAAATTTAGAGTGCCAATGGAAATATAAACTAAGCCCGACGGTAGTTCATCTTGACCTGGTTACTGTTTATTTTTTTCATTGTTAAGATAGATCATTGAAGTTTACCTTCTTCCTGCATCCCTTCAGAATCGCCCCAACCCTCGCAAGCTCCGTTCCTAGAGAGCGGATACCCGACCTTCACAGGAAACACCTAATGTTGAAGAATAAGTCAAAAATATCTACCTTCGATTTGGCAATGTTAAACTGAACAGTTCGCTACTGAAAATACGTGGAGTCAGGAAGAATCCTCACTTGGCGGCAATGTAGGGGAGTGATAATTGCCAGTCGAAATTAAGTCCAATAGGATCAACTAAGACAATTTTGGAAGGGTAATTGGCTAGATAGTGTACCTTTCCCGAAAGCCTAGCTCGGCGGGATTAAAAACCTCGACCTCGTGAAAGAGATTGGCAGCAAAGAGGGTTTTTTACAGACCCTCGCTGGCGGTGTAGAAGACATTGTGTTGAATAAGAGTGGCTGATCATTCGGTTAAGGGAGTTACAATTTTCCAGGCATCTATTTGTTGAGCAGAAAAAATTTGACAAGGACTACCCCCGCAATAAAACCTCCGATGTGGGCTCCGTAGGCCACTCCACCACCATCACCACCCCCGAACATGCTCAATGAGTTGATCAATTGGAATACGAACCACACCCCGATGGCGATCAGAGCCGGTACTTCGCTGATGAAATAGAAAATCATCACGCGCACTCGCCGTCTGGGAAAGAGCAGGAAATAACCGCCAAGAACACCGGAAATCGCACCAGATGCCCCCAGACTGGGAATGAGCAGGTTTGCACCCAGAGCAGCACTGGTAAAGACATGTGCCAGTGAGGCGAGAATACCGCAAGTGAGATAGAAGATGAGATAGCGCAAGTGCCCCATCAAGTTTTCTAGGTTATCACCAAAAATGTGGAGATAGAGCATGTTGCCCAGCAAATGCATAAGACCGCCGTGCATGAACATGGAGATCAGTAGTGTCAGATATACCGAGATCGGGGTTACCCCTAGTCCTGGAACCAGGAAACGTTCGCCTGAACCCTGATCTGTGAAAACGCTTTCCCGGGTGACAATGTCCACACCCGTGAGTATTTCCTGAGGAACTGTAGAGAGCGAATAGGTGAACGACAGGTTTGTTCCCATCCCCTGCAGAAAGAAAAACACGAACAGGTTGAGGCCGATAAAGGCATAATTGACGATTGGTCGGATCTTCCGGTCGGAATTATCGTCACCAAGGGGAATAAACATGATTCAACTCCCAAAGTTGTTCGGATAGATAGAAATTGAATGTCGTTGACATACACGGTCGCAAATTTCTCTTGAAGTTCATGATTCCGCCGAGTCCTCCACCGTCATAGTGTTGAGGATGAACTCATAACATGATCGGTGCCGGACAACAATGGACCGCTCGCAATGAACGGCGACCAATTGAAGAGAAACAGGAATTATCTCCTATGTAGGAATGACAAAGGCAGAGCCATTCCTGACTCTGCCTCCTTAGTCTCAGCCTAACTTAAGAGATTGGTCGGCATCATAAAACTGCGGAACGTGCCGCCAGATACGGCTGCAGTTGTACTGCAGCCAAACCGACTGCGTTCTTTCTGAATTCAGTTATGCTGTTCAAAATTTCTTCACCGAGTTTGTCCTTTGATGCACGCTCCTTGAGCACGTTGTCGGACAAAAGCGCCAGTTCTTTGAGTAACTCGTCAGAAAATTGTTTGAGTTGTACGCCGTACTCATCTGTGAGCTTTGCCAGGGCAGCGCAGTTGGTAGCCATACGATAGCAGAGTTTGTGGCTGTTAACCGCCCCCGCCGCTGCGGTGATGACTGCCTTGACATCGGAAGGCAGAGCGTCCCACTTGGCCTTGTTGATGAACAGATCAAAGGCTCCCGACGGCTCGTGCCAGGCTGGAAAGTAGTAGTATTTGGCAACTTTGTAGAACCCGAAATTCATATCTATATTTGGTCCGGCGAATTCTACGGCCTCAATCTCACCGTCTTTCAACGCCTGCGTGAGCTTGCTCATTGGCACCGAAACCACTTCTGCACCAGCTGCTTTCAAGGTCTCCCCCGCGAATCCGCCGATCCTAATCTTAAGGCCCTTAAAGTCGCCGATCGAATTGATCTCTTTATTGAACCAGCCGCCCATCTGGCAATCGGTATTGCCGAATGGGAAAAACTTACAGCCGACTTCGG
>Ga0316187_10003568_pt1 | contig 13515 bp, 6 predicted proteins | sample CroRivburrow1_MG_FD_204927 | JGI IMG/M metagenome (GOLD analysis project Ga0316187, IMG submission 204927) | Coastal sediment microbial communities from Maine, United States - Cross River worm burrow 1 | ecosystem: Environmental > Aquatic > Marine > Coastal > Sediment | place: USA: Maine...
CCAAAAAGTTCGCGATTACGAAATTAAAGGAGCTTCGGTTGAGGAGTTTAAAGAATTATTAGGTCGTGGTCGAGCAAAAAATGGAATGTTTATGGGTGATTTGGCTGAGGGAGAATTAGAAATTGGTCAGGTTTCAGCAATGATAAATAAAGTAGAAACAGCTAAAGAGATTATTGATGATATGATTTCTGATTTTATAAGTACAGTAGCATCAATCAAGACATTAAATTTTAAATAAATATTAGACACTTTGAAATGATATTATTCGATAGATTTACATTAGATAACGGATTAAAAGTAATTGTTCACCAAGATAAAACTACCCCAATTGTCGCCTTTAATTTGTTGTACAATGTTGGGGCACGCGACGAAAATCCTGAAAAAACCGGGTTTGCACACTTGTTTGAACACTTAATGTTCGAAGGTTCAGTAAATATTCCAAATTACGATACGCCTTTACAAAGGGCAGGGGGGGAGAATAATGCCTTTACCAATAACGATATTACCAATTATTATATAACCTTACCAAAAGAAAACCTTGAAACAGCATTTTGGTTAGAATCGGACAGAATGTTGGAACTAGCTTTAACTCAAGAAAAGCTCGATATTCAAAAGAAGGTTGTTATTGAGGAATTTAAACAACGCTACCTGAATCAGCCTTACGGTGATTGGAATTTATTCTTACGTCCTTTGGCATATAAAAAACATCCTTACCAATGGCCTACCATAGGGAAAGAAATTTCGCATATCGAAAACACAACATTGCAGGAAGTAAAAGATTTCTTTTTTAAACACTACGCTCCAAATAATGCTATTCTTGTGGTTGCTGGAAATGTTAATGTAAATGAAATTCAAAAATTAGCCGAAAAATGGTTTGGTCCAATACCACAACGCAATGTTCCAGTACGGAATATTCCACAAGAACCAAAACAAATTGAAGCACGATTCATGGAACTAGAGCGCCAAGTGCCATTAAATGCTATTTATAAGGCTTACCATATGAATGCTCGTGGTGAACATGATTATTATGCTACCGATTTAATTTCTGATATATTATCAAATGGAAAATCGGCCAGATTAATGCAACGCCTTGTAAAAGAGCAAAAGCTGTTTAATTCCATTAATGCCTACATAACTGGTGATACAGATCCAGGATTGTTTATGGTAACAGGAAATTTAAACGAAGGAATATCATTTGAACAAGGTGAGGAAGCTTTACAAGTGGAATTGCAAAAAATTATAACCGAGCAGGTAGATGAATATGAGTTAGATAAAGTGAAAAATAAAGTAGAGTCATCCTTGATTTATTCTGAAATAAGCATTCTTAATAAAGCTATGAATCTTGCATTTAATGAGTTGCTGGGTAATGCCGAATTTATTAATCAGGAAACGCTTCGTTACCAAAAGGTTTCAGGTGAACAAATACAAACAGTAGCCAAAACTTTATTTGCACCTATAAATTGTTCAACCCTTTATTACAAGACTAAGTAGTTTCATATGGAAAAATTAAATAGAACAATAAATCCTGATTTTAAGCTGGTAACTCATGTTGAAATGCCTCAGGTAAAAATTATTAAACTAAGCAATGGTTTACCTGTACATATTTTAAATGGTGGGTCTCAGGAACTCACAAAAATAGACTTAATGGCAAAGGCTGGTGGAATTTACTCGTGCCACAAATTATATTCCCCAATAACTTCTCTTATGTTAAACGAGGGAACAGCAACAAGAACGCCACACGAAATTGCAGAGGTTTTCGATTTTTACGGAGCCTATTTTAATCCGGTTGCCGAAAAAGACAATGCTTTTGTTACTTTATTTACCTTGAACAAGTATCTGGAAAATACTTTACCGACTTATTTTGATGCGGTTATGAATAGTACAATGCCTGAAAAGGAATTAGATACTGTATTGCAACGCCGTTTGAATAATTATTTAATTGAGAGTGAGAAAACATCGTTTTTAGCACGTGAAGCTTTCTTTGAAAATTTATTTGGAGCAAATCATCCTTATGGGATTAAGATTAAAAAAGAATATTATAGTGAAATAAACAGAAATGATTTAATGCATTTTTATAAGAATCACTATCAAACGGGTGATTTTGAGTTGATATTATCAGGACAAATTACAGATAAGGTATTGAACCAGGTTGAAAAAACTTTTGGAAATATTGAAGTATCTGAAACAACGAATTCAGTAGGTGAAATTAGTTTTGAAAACAAAAGCAATTTAATTGTTATAGAAAAAGCCGATGCAGTGCAATCAAGTATTCGAATGGGTTTACCTTCTGTCACCAAGTTGCATCCTGACTATATAGGTTTGAAAATCCTGACTACCATATTTGGTGGTTATTTTGGTTCACGTTTAATGAAAAATATTCGCGAAGAAAAAGGCTACACTTATGGTATTCATGCCATGTTGGTTTCATTGTCGCAAAGTGGATATATTGCTGTTGCTGCTGATGTAAAAGCTAATCATGCAAAAGATGCTATCGTGGAAATTAAGAATGAGATTGTTAAGTTGCAAACTGAACTTATAAGTCCCAATGAGCTAGCCTTAGTTAAAAATTATATGATGGGTGAATTGCTTCAAAACCTTGATGGACCGATGGCTATTTCAGAAGCATACAAAGGGGTGATTCAGTTTGGCTATGGTTTTAATTTTCATGAAGATTTGAAGACCACCATTTTAAATATTACTTCAGAAAAATTAATGGAGCTTGCTAGGAGGTATCTGGATATTGAAAAAATGACAACAGTTGTTGCTGGCAAGTATTAATCCACTTTGCAGTTACCATTTATAAAATTAAACTAGAATGAATTAGAGTTGCCAAAGGAGTTGTAGCATATATTTACAAAACACTTCTAATCAGTATTCCTCTTTGGAGAGAGTGCCCGTCGGGCGAGAAAGGACTTATTAATGTAAGTGACAGAAAATAGGTAACTGAAAATATTTTCTAAAATTTTAGTTTAATTTTATGTAATTTAATTGCAAATATTTCGTTTGCCAGATGATGAAAAAATTAATATCAATATTTATGATATTCTTTGCTGTAATGCTAAACAATTATGTGGCAGCACAGAATACTGAACCAGTAATAGTATCAATATCAGTAGATACAACAGATTCAAATGAACCTGGTGCGGTTAAAATATTATATAAAAGCAATACTGATGCTGATATAGAAGAATTTCGTATTTGGTATTATTTTAATGGGAATTTCAGAGAACAAAATCTCTCAATCGATAATTTGGGTTCACAATATATTTACACAAACGCTGAAGCGGATGAACGTTCAGAAGGGTTTCAATTAAGAACCGTATTATTTTCCGATCCATCACTAACATTATTGAGCAGTCCAAATTTTACTGTTTTCTTAGAAGCTGAGGAGTTTGATGAATGCAATAAATCAATCACCCTACGTTGGAATAATTATATTGGATGGGGCAACGACATTACAGGCTACGATGTATATGTAAAAAAGGAAAATCAATCTTATGTTAAAAGGATAAATACTACCGATACTATTTTTATAGAAACTGATGTTTCTTATAATAGTGAATATAAGTTTTATGTTGTTGCAAAAAATAGTTTAGGAGCCGAATCAATGTCCAATATTGCAGAATATACAAGTGATGCGAAAAAAGAAATAGATTCAACTTTATTTTACATTGATGGAATTGTAAATTTGGAAAATACAGTAAAACTTCGATTTAAAGTTGATAATTCCTTTGAAACTGGGGGCTACAAAATATTAATGGCAGAATCAATGGGTGGTAGCTATAATGAGATAGGTCAAATAGCATATACAGATAAGGATAGTTTTACTTTTACCCATGAGAACACCAGTTTAGCAACAGAAAATTTTTATAAAGTACAAGCCTTAAGTGTTTGTGGCGATTTATTGGCTGAAACAAATGTGGTGCAAAAAATAGTTTCGAAAGGTGAAATGGAAAGTAACGAAGTTTCATTGGAATGGAACAGTTGTTTTCATGAAGTTAACGAAACCTCAATAGTACTAATGAGCATCGATGGCTCTGAATATATAGACGCAAATGTGAATGTCTATGATCAACGTGCATCAATAAACCTTATTGAGAAAAGTAATGAAGGCGAATCAGAATACTTTTGTTTCAAAGTAAGTTCAAATATACCCTCGGGTCAATTCGGGGAGTCGAATGTGCTTTGTTTTGCATTAACTCCTGAAATTGATATGCCCAATGCTTTTTCACCCAATGGAGATGGTTTAAACGATTATATTGTTCCAAAAATAAAAAATGTGAATATTCAGGATTATAAATTTATAGTTTATGATAGATATGGCGGTATAGTGTTTGAATCCAAAAGTGAAATTGAGAAATGGTATGGTAAAAAGAATGAAAAGCCGGTTAAAGAAGGAGCATATATATATTACCTATATTATAAAACAAAGCGTGGTAAAGTTCACGAGAAATCAGGATCTATTAATGTAGTTTTCCCTTAGGTTGGTACAAATTCTACAAATCAAGACTTTAAACTCTAAGCTGGGAATAATGTAATTATGCTTTAAACAATATAATTATTTAGCGTTTTTTTTGAAACTAAAATAATTAACTTTGGTTTTACAATTTTATGTTTGTAATTGTTAATAATAAACAATGTTACAAGTAAATTGTATGAGCATAATTTATATTTTTGTTAAACTTAATTTTGCTTTATATAAGCAAATTGAGTCTTAATTATTTTATATCCCTTAAGGAATTTGAAAACGATTTTTGTTAATATATGGCAGAATTTTCAGCAGAAGAAAAAAAATCAATAGTTGAACAGTTTAATGAATTACTTTCAGTTTCAAAGCGATCGCCAAACCTCGATCAGATTGAATTAATTGAGAAAGCATTCAATATGGCTAACACTGCGCATAATAACATGCGCCGTAAATCAGGTGAGCCCTATATTTTTCATCCAATGGCCGTAGCTCGTATTGCAACCCATGAAATTGGTTTAGGTACAAAGTCAATTGTGGCTGCTTTGTTGCACGATGTTGTTGAAGATACTGACATAACTGTTGAAGACATTCATTTACAATTTGGGGAAAAAATAGCATCCATTGTCGATGGTTTAACCAAGATTTCAGGAGTTTTTGAAAATAGGACCAATATGCAAGCGGAAAACTTCCGTAAAGTATTAATGACTATGTCGGATGATTTACGAGTAATTTTTATAAAATTGGCCGATCGTTTGCATAATATGCGCACACTGGACTCAATGCCCCCCAATAAACAATTAAAAATTGCCGGCGAAACCCTTTTTATTTATGCTCCTTTAGCCCATCGTTTAGGATTATATGCAATAAAAATAGAGCTCGAAGACCTTTGCTTAAAATACATGCATCCAGCTGATTATGAATCAATAGCTGAAAAAATTAAAACAAGCGAGAAAAAACGTTTAACATATATTAATCGTTTTGCTTTACCTATCACTAAAAGTTTAAGCCAGCAGGGTTTTGATTTTGAAATTTCAGGCCGGCCTAAATCTATTTATTCGGTATGGAGTAAAATGCAATCAAAAAAAGTGGCTATAGAAGAGGTTTACGATTTATTTGCCATTCGAATAATTTTTACACCCAAACCCGATGTGCCAGAGAAAACACAATGCTGGAATATATATTCTACCATAACTGATATGTATGTGCCTCGGCCTGATAGAATCCGTGATTGGGTAAGCCAGCCTAAAACAAATGGATATGAAGCATTACATGCTACGGTAATGGGTCCTGGCGGTAAATGGGTTGAAGTGCAAATTCGTACCAATAGAATGAACGAAATTGCGGAACGCGGTTATGCAGCTCATTGGAAATATAAAGGAGTGAGTCAGCAAGAAGGAGAACTCGACCGATGGATAAAAGAAATACGAGGAATGCTCGAAGATCCAAAATCTGACGCTTTTGAATTTTTAGATGAATTTAAGATGAATTTATTTTCATCCGAAATTATGGTTTTTACTCCCAATGGGGAAATAGTAACATTACCTTCAAAGGCTACGGCGCTTGATTTTGCATTTTTTATTCACTCTGAAGTTGGAATCCAGGCCATAGGTGCAAAAGTAAATTATAAACTAGTTGCTTTAAGTACTGAGCTGAAAAGTGGCGATCAGGTCGAAATATTAACTTCGGATAATCATGAACCCGATGCTTCATGGATTGATTTTGTAACTACTGCCAGAGCAAAATCGAAATTGAAAAGTGTATTTAAAAATAAACGTAAATTATTATCCATTGAGGGTAAAATTCATTTGGAATACTTATTGGCTGAGTTAGGTTTACAAGCAAACTCAACCATTTTTCGGAAATTGTATAATCATTATAAAACGCGTAATAAAGAAAAGCTTTATTATATTATAGGCGAGGAGAAGTTTGATAAAGTTCATTTTAAAAAAATTCTTGATAAGCGATCACGCAGCAAATGGATAAAGTTTTGGAGTATTGAATCAGCAAGGGGTAAAGTTGCTGCTGAACAGTTTGATAAATCAAAACCCCTCATTGTTGATGATAATACCAAGGATTATGAAATAGCCAGATGTTGTAGTCCAATACCCGGTGATGATGTAATTGGTTACAAAAAATCAAAAGAAGAATTGGTAATTCATACCTCCTCGTGCCCAAATGCGATTAAACTAAATTCCAGTGAAAGCGAAAATGTTGTAAAAGTAGAATGGACCATTAATAAAATTTTGGCTTTCTTAGGCAGGGTTGAACTTAAAGGCATTGATGATGTAGGTATTGTAAATAATGTAACAACAGTTATCTCGAAAGAGCTAAATGTTAATATGCGTGCAATTAATTTGGAAAGCCACGATGGAATATTTGAAGGTACAATAGATGTTTATGTTCATAATGTAAATGACTTAAATAATTTGATAATGAATTTAGGCAACATTAAAGGTATAACAAATGTTTCCAGAAAAGAGATTCAGGAGGATACTCAATTGTAAATACATTAGCTCTAATTTGTAAACAAAACAATACATTTTCTCTAAGATTATTGCTTATTCACAAAAATCATAATGAATTATTATTTATAAATGTTCTTAATAAAGAAAAAAATCATAAATTTGAGCATTATTTTGAATTAGTCTACATATGAATAAGGGATCAGAAAAACTATCAGGAACAAATTCAATTAACGAAAAGGTAAAAGAGATATTTAGAAATTACCTTGAAAATAATGGGCATAGGAAAACTCCAGAACGTTTTGCTATCCTTGATGAGATATATTCGCGCGAAGGCCATTTCGACATTGAAACCCTTTATATTTACATGAAGAATAAAAATTACAGGGTAAGTCGGGCTACTTTATATAATACCATTGATGTACTATTAGAATGTAACTTAGTTGTAAAACATCAATTTGGTAAGAATATAGCACAGTTCGAAAAGGCTTATAATTGTGCTCCGCACGACCATTTAATTTGTACTAGTTGTGGAAAAGTTCAAGAGTTTTGTGATCCTAGTATTGATCAAATTGAAACCCGAGCTGCCAGTGCACATAATTTTGAAATGACTTATCATGCGCTTTATTGCTATGGTGTTTGTGAATCTTGTCAAAAAAAAGATAAGCGATTATAAGTTAAAATAATACCCATCTTTAATCAATTTCTGTTTGTATTTGAGACTGAACCTTCTTTTAGTCTTTTTAATTTTATGCCTGAAATTCCACCGATTTTATAGAATAACCTTAATCTGTATTCGAAATTGATAGCTAATATGATTTTTTATTAACAAATTATTCAATTTGGACTTTAAAACAAAAAATAATAGTAATTTCGGGGTCGGAAAAATTTTCAGTGTTTGAGCTAATTTATAAAATGCTGAAATTTATTTTGTTAAAGTTAAAAAATAAATAATGAAGGTTGATGTTTTATTAGGGCTTCAGTGGGGCGATGAAGGTAAAGGAAAAGTGGTTGACGTGTTAACTCCAAATTACAATGTTATTACTCGTTTTCAAGGTGGTGCAAATGCAGGACACAGTTTAGAGTTTAATAACATTAAACATGTTTTGCATCTTATTCCTTCTGGAATTTTTCACGAAAATGCAACAAATATTATTGGTAACGGAGTTGTTCTTGATCCTGCAATATTCAAAACGGAAATCGACGCTTTAATTGAAAAGTTTGGATTTGACCCTACCAAACGACTACAAATAGCCAAAAAAGCAAACCTCATTCTTCCGACGCACAAAATTTTGGATGGGGCAATGGAACAAGCTAAGGGTAAAGGTAAAATAGGTTCAACCTTAAAAGGAATTGGCCCTGCTTATACTGATAAAATTGGACGTTCAGCATTACGCGTTGGTGATATTACTTTAAGCAATTTTAAAGAAAAGTATGAAGCCTTAAAAAATCAGCATTTAAAAACGCTAAAACTATACGATTTTAAATATGATTTAACTGAAATAGAGAAGGCATTCTTCGAGGGAGTTGAGCTAATTAAAACTTTCCCCTTAATTGATGCAGAACATGTAATTAATAAATATATTTCTGATGGTAAAGAGAAAATGTTAGCCGAAGGTGCTCAAGGGTCTTTACTTGATATTGATTATGGATCATATCCATTTGTAACATCATCAACTACAATTTGTGCAGGAGCTTGCACTGGTATGGGAATTGCTCCTTCAAAAATTGGTGAGGTAAAAGGAATTTTTAAAGCCTATTGCACCCGCGTTGGTTCAGGCCCCTTTCCAACAGAATTATTTGATGATGATGGTCAAAAACTTCGTGATGTAGGTAATGAGTATGGCAGTACAACAGGTCGTCCGCGCCGTTGTGGTTGGATGGATTTAGTAGCACTGAAATATAGTGTTATGATTAATGGTGTTACAGAGCTTATTATGACTAAAGCCGATGTGCTTGATGGGTTTCCAATTGTGAAAATTGCTGTAGCATATAAGGTTAATGGTGAGGAAGTTGATTATTTCCCATATGATATTGAAGGAGATGTTGAGCCTGTTTATAAAGAATTTAAAGGTTGGGAGTGTGATATAACAAAAGCAAATTGTGAAAATGACTTGCCAAAAGAGCTGTTGGACTATGTTGCTTTTATTGAAAAAGAAACAGGTGTGCCAATTAAAATTATTTCTGTTGGTCCAGACCGTGATGCCACAATTATTCGTTAAATAGAATTGTATTTTTAAAATATAGAGCTCTTTGTCTTTAGCAAAGAGCTTTTTTTATGGATCATTTTTTATTCAAACTGTAAAATTAATTCTATATTCCACTCCAACGATTCTCACTCTGAAATTGATTATGATAGCTTTAAAAGAAAGGAAATAGGATTGCCTGCTTTATTTAGTTGAATGTGAAAAACCCCTATTTTTTAATTAATGATGCAATATATGTAAGTGTTATTTTCTTAAAATAAACTAGAAAGCAGGCTGAAAGTCTGCAATTATGATAGCCATGGGCAGCGCCCAAGGTAACAGAATGCCTACATAGTATCGATGCAAACAGTGAAAAAAAATAATCAGGATTAAGTTTCCTGCATCGAAACAGGATAAATTTATTTCGTCGCATGTTTAAGTAAAGCTAAAGAATTATTTTAGCTGCTTGCGACAATTGTCTTTTTGACTGCCACAACCTGGGGCGACATTTCGTTTGCCCCAGACTATCACAATTGAAGACCTACGGCTTTCTAATACCAATGTATACCAAAATGCGCTGAAAGTCATTTTGCTTATTGCAATGGTAAATACCTGCATGGTGTTAGCATTCAGGCTGGCCGATATGAATTCTTGGTTTTTATGTACTTAATGCGTTTAATTAGGCACAATATGAAATATGAACGGCATTACTATTTTAAAAAAAACCAAATGCAGTAAAATTGTTTTTTTTGATCTTTTCTGCAAGGTTTTTATACAATTTATTAAAAACCTTGCAATTATGACCTATTAAATTAAACTAATTATTAAAAAACAATTGCTAATAATCAGTCAGTTAGTAGGGTGAAATTGGCTTTAGTACGTTTAACTATTTAGTGCTAATAAAAAAGGTGAAAGATTTATCCTTCACCTTTTTCAATATGAATTTGTATTTTATTGTACTACAACTTTAAACATAGCATAATTCATATCATCGAATATGCGAACAAAATAAACTCCCTGACTCCAGGTCGAAATATCAAACTCGTTTTCTTTAGGAGCTTGTTTGCTATGAATAAGTACTTTCCCTTGGCTATCAACAAATTCAATTATAGTGTTTTCTGTTACTGTAGGTAATTCAATAAATAGCTTTTCTTCTACTGGATTAGGATAAATGCTTATTTTATTTCCCCATTCACTAAATACAGAATTTACATTCTCAATATAAACAGTGTCAGTAGTACTACAATTTTCTAAATTGGTTACTTCCAACACATAGGAACCACTATTATTAACAACTATAGTAGGAGTAGTGGCTCCAGTGCTCCATAGATACGATTCGGCTATAACATCAGGATCTAAAGTATACGGGAAGCTATTCACTTGAATTGTATCTTCTGCAAATGAAAATTCAGGTGATTCAATTACAGTTATAGTATAATCGCTTGTGTCAATATCAATGCTTTCAACGTTAATGTAGAATTGAATGTTAACCACACCGGTTTCATCCGTATATAAAAACTCATCGAATTCGTGGGTATAAGTTGCTTGCGGTTGCATGTTGCTTATTTGAACGCTATTATTCACTCTGGGGTGTCCGGACATCATATAGCCTAATCCTATATTTGTTCCTGCAGGAATAACTTTAATTCCATAGTTTCTTATTTTTATAGTAGCTTTTTCACTACTTAATGGGGAACAGCCTTCATTAGGCCCAATAAATTCCATCACCTCGAGAGCAGTGGATATAAATGAAACTTTAATTGCATCGCTATTTTCACAGCCGTGTTCTGAGCTTACTGTAACACTGTAAGTGCCATTTTCACTAACCGTAATGGTTTGTGTTTCATCGGTGGTATTCCACAAATATGTAGTGTATCCAGGACCAGCATCTAACACAACATTTTCTTCAACCGATTTTATATCATCACCTAAGTCAATTTCAGGTAATCCCCAGGTATGTACAGTCGTGTCTTTTGTTGATGTTATAATACCAAATGTTGCCGATACTTGAACAATGAATGTTTCAGCCATACTTAAATCCACTCGATTATTAAAGGCAATGCTTATACTTTCTCCGGGAATAAAATTATCAGTAAAAGTATAGCTTTCGCTATTTGTATTGGTGCCATTTACTGTATAGCCTATTGGAATATTACTACCAGTAAAAATAGTATCGTTTCCAATGTTGTATAAAGTAAATGATAAAAGATCACTTTCAGTATTTAAGCAAGAATCAGCTAAACCTATTACCTCCGTAATATCATACAATGGTTTAAGGAATAATACATCAATTTCATCTGAAGCATCACAGCCATTTTCATCGGTTACAGTAACTCCATAGGTGTCACTAATACTAACAGTTCTAGTTTGTTCAACACTTGCATCACTCCATAAATAGTCGCTAAAACCTATACCTGCATCAAGTACAATCGATTCCTCATAGGTAATTATATCTTCTCCTAGGTCTACTGGGTAAGCACCAATTCTAAAAACAGAACTAGTAATGTTATTCGCTTCATAAGTGTCTAAGTCAGGAATTATAGCGGTTGTTAGTGTGTGATTTCCAGTATCTGAAATATTGAGTTGAGTACTAAAAATGTAATTGAATGGTTCAGAAGCAGTTATTGTATCATCAATATTAATCGTTTCTCGAATTGAATCCATATCATTTAATTTGTAATAAGTATCCATTGTAATTCCAGGGAAAATGGTGTCTTGACCCAAAACGCCAATTGAGATTGAAATATTTCTGGATCCTATGGTGCAGTTGTTTTCATCGCCCGCACTGGTTTCTACGAATAAATCATTGGATATAATTTTAATTGAATCACTATCGTAGCAGCCAAATGCGTTTGTTACAGTTACTGAATAAGTTTCTGAATAATTGTTTGTTACATTGAAGAATTGACTACCTAAGCCATCTTGCCATGTGTAAGTAGTATGTCCAAAACCTCCATCTATAACTACTGTATCGGGTTGGCCGGTTATGATATCTGGTCCTAAATCAACTGATTCGCTTGGGTATTCAAAAATTTGTTTTATTGTTGTGTCATTATAATGGTAATTGTCTTTATCCCAATTTGCATATAATTGCATATCGTAAGTCTCGGTACTTTCAAATGCTATGTTTTCAAAAATTATTAAATTACTTGATTCACCGGGTGGAATAGGAACTATTGTAGTGTGTTGTTTTTCAACCCAACCGCCATTGTTTATTTGGTAATAAAAATTAATATTCTCATTGGTAGGTATTTCATCCGGACCAAAATTATGAAGTGTAATCCTAATTTTATCAGTATTGTTTAAATCACAATCACTTTCTGGTTTAATAATTTCAGTAACTCCAATGTCATGTGCCATTATTTTTACGGAGTCAATAGAGTTCGAACAGCCATGTTCACTGGTTACGTAGCCTTTATACAAAAATGAATTGGTTTGTGGAATTTGCATTTGCGACAAGGTTGATAAAACTGTTTCGCTTCCCTCCGTATCAGTAAAAGTCCATAAATAACTGGCATAACTATTACCGGCATCCAGTAGAATTGTATCTGCTCTTTGGGTAATTACAGTATCTGCACCTAGATTTATTGGATAAACCCCCCAAACTTCAATGGTTTCTGATAAAGAATTATCTGTCATGTTAATATCTAAATCAGGTAAAATCCGGATTGAAGTTTCATATTGATTTGGGGTTGATAAATCAAAGGTTGTGTTGAAAGTATAGTCCAAACTATCGTTCGGATTTAATGGGGCTATTAGTTCAACAGTATCTTTATGATAATTACCATTGATGGTTATTTCGGCAATAATTTCATAGCCAATAGGGTAGGTGTTGGGGCTTTTATTAATAAGTACAAAGCTAAATGGTTCGGTTGCGGTTAATGAGCATGCACTCACTGGCGAAATCAATGAATCTACAATCCAATTGTTAGCAATTACCTGTACTGTGTCATATGCAGTACCACAGGAGTTAATGTCAGCAACTTCAATGGTATATTCAAACGTTTCATCTGTTACAAGGTTAAATGTTGGTAATGTGCTGTTATCTTGCCATAGGTAAGTATCAAAATAGGCATTTGTTGCATCAAATTGGCTTATATCAGCAATAGCTGTTGAAGTAAACACTGTGTCATCTCCAATATTTACTTCCGGATATGGGAATATAGTTATTGGTATAGTGGTGGTGTCGTTATTGAAATTTAAATCGGCATAAATAACACTGTATACAATTAAATTATATGCACCTGAATTAGGGAAATGAGGAGCTGAATTAAACAAAAAGGTTTCGGATTCACCCACGGCCATATTTGAACTTAGAGTAAAGGTTTCAATATGAGGTTCTTGACCTTCAAATTCATACCCTGCTTGTAAGGTATCTCCAATCGAATAAGTAGTGTCT
>Ga0316187_10003570_pt1 | contig 13511 bp, 22 predicted proteins | sample CroRivburrow1_MG_FD_204927 | JGI IMG/M metagenome (GOLD analysis project Ga0316187, IMG submission 204927) | Coastal sediment microbial communities from Maine, United States - Cross River worm burrow 1 | ecosystem: Environmental > Aquatic > Marine > Coastal > Sediment | place: USA: Maine...
CGCCTATCGAAGCGTCGTCGCCTATCGAAGCGCCGTCGCCTATCAAAGCGCGGTCGCCTATCGAAGCGCGGTCGCCTATCGAAGCATCGTCGCCTATCGAAGCGCCGTAGCCTATCGAAGCGCCGTCGCCTATCGAAGCGCCGTCGCCTATGCTGATGCCTCTTTTAGCTAAGACCGCCTTAGTAGCCCGCTGGTAAAACTTCCAATTACCTTTTTTATCTCTGAGCTTAATATTTTTCATCGTCGTCATCTCCTATCTTCTCCAAGCAATCCGGGTTATAGAAGTGAGTCGTCCCGAAGCACGACGCTTCATAGATCGTGCTGCCGTCGTCATCAGTGTACACGTTGTCAATAGTGACAACGGTCCCCTCTGCGAGCGTAGAGTGCTCTGACATTTTTACTATTTTTGCTGAATCACCTTGTTTTAATTCTTTCATGGTCTTGGTCTCCTTATTTTCCAGTTTTTTAGCACATTTGTCACACAAACCGTGTGTAGCTCTCTTATCGTCTAAGGGTTCTTTTTCACCCATATTTTTACCACACCAAGCGCATAGCCTTTTCATTTTATCACCTCGTTTCTTTTTCAGGAATGGCTTTGAGCCAATCTCTGTGGCTATGGCCGCGCCGCCCTTCGGCCTTAGTAATGGCCTTAGCTATGCGGCTGAAGGCCTCCTCCCAGGCCGCTTGATCAACACCGCTTGGGGCCTTAGCGACTGCAAGAAATTCGATACCCTTGCAAGCGTCCAATAACTCAGGAGCTGAAGACACGAGGTGCGCATTTGCCCTTGTCTCTTCCTCGGTTCTTCCTGCCACTATTACGGGCTGACCTCTTCTATTTTCCGTCAGTATGTCAACGTACGGCCCGGTAAAAGTGGTGGTCTTTGTTTCTTCGAAATATTCGCCTATCGTCCATGGTCCTTTGGTGTGCTTGCTGCTCATGATTTTACCCCCACGAACGCGTTGAATTGAGCTAGGCTTAGATACCGCGCAAAACACTTCCCCTGCATTTTACTAAAGCAGGCATAGACGGGGAACCCTTCGTTGTTGTGGTGGTCTGGTTCGCCGACAAGAAAAGCGTTCCTTATCCAAGCTCTGGGGGGCAGGCAGTTGAGCATTTCATCGTACATATGCTCGGTAGTTAGCTGCCACTTTTCCGGGTCCTTTTTCATTGCAGCCCAGAGGTCGTCCCATTCAAGGGGACCCGGCTCCTCTTCCCTAAATACCTTCACGTCTGGCTGTAAAAATTCAGTGACGTTTAGAATGTCAATAGTGCTGTAGTTTAGATCATGTACCATGTAACATAGCAAATCATGGATCTCTTCATGGCTAAGCTCAGCCAACATTTTGCTAACGTTTGCCCGGTCACCCCTGATCCTACTCGTGACTATTTCGTCCATGGTCTCGCGTTCCATCTCTCTACCTCCCTTTGGTTAAATATGATTTGTTTATGGTCCGTATACCGTGCTCGCCTGCTTTGCTGAAAGCCCTCACTTCTAACTGCCCATTTTTAAGGACCTGAAGAACTTCGTAACTCATGAAGGGTATACTATCTTTGACTATTTGGCCTTTTTTCATGTCCCGTCTCCTTTTAAATTTCCCAGCCGCAAAGGCTTAAGGCCCATATTGCTTTGTCAACGGCCCTATCCGGTCTATCTTCGTATTGCTCCCTTGGTATAGTGGCGTTCTTTGATTTGATCATCCGGGCCATGTTGTGGCCACTAACAGCTTTTAATATAATCTTGTCGCCCTTTTCGTAGAAATCTATGGACACCAGTTTTGGGGCAGTATAGTTGCAATGTATTGCTTGCAGTCCGATTGTACACCCTATGAACCTTTCGTCCGATGCCTCTAAGTCTGTGGTCGTCATCTCACTACCTCCATTAATTAAGTTTTCTGCTAGACTTTTAATAATAAAGCCTTCCCACGGCAGTTGTGGTCTCTCCGGGTCTGTCCCTCTTGTAGCTGTAGGTGCCCGACTTGACCCAAACATTATCCCGTCAAGATCCTCACCAGATGCCCACACGTATACGCCGTTTGGATAATTTTGCTGTGTCGTGTAGCCATTTTTTTCAATATCAATTACTTCCCTATTTTTAATCATCTGCACAATTTCTTTTTCCCCGTGCTTTGCTCTTAACTCTCTGGCTATTTCGCTTAACAATTTCATGTCCCGTCTCCTTATTTAAGTTTTTTTAACCTCTTGAATATAAATATAATCTTTTACCCTTACTATGTCAAGCCTTTTTTGTATCTTTTTTTGAGATACCTATCTTTTTTTTAACTCTATCATTATATAGGGCTCTATCTCTATCTCTATCGTCGCTGTATCTCTATCTCTATCTCTATCGTCGCTCTATCTCTATCTCTATCGTCGCTGTATCTCTGTATCTACACGTGGGGGGGCGCTGTATCTCTCTATCTGAGCTCTATCTGAGCAAATCTCTACCCCGTACCCCCATATTACCCCGCTCCACGGGGTGCCCTTAAACTATTGATTTAATTGAGGAATTAGCGTTGTTTTAAAAAATACCCCCTTGGCTCCCTTCCCCCCGTATATCATAGATACCTATCTATACATATATATACCTATCTTTTCTATTATATAAATAACACTATACTAAGGGGTATAGGGGTATTAAAGGGTATTATGTAATAAAATCAACCAGTTACAAATACCCCGCTATAGGGGTAACTACGGGGTACTGCGGGGTATTAAAAACTTCTTGCCTTGTCGCCAGGCAGTGTGTTAATCAATAAGCATGGGAGATTTAGAGATCACAGATGCGCTTGACGCACCGCCGGAGCTCAGGGGCAAGGGGGGCACGGGTAATGCCGTCATTGACGTGGGTGTGGCTTTAAAGCTCAGGATGCGCAATCAATTTACGTACTCGGAGATAGCCGCGTATGTCAAAGCGACTACGGGCGTTAGGGTATCTAAGCAAGCTGTGCATGATAGATTAAAGCCGTTTATAGCGATGATAGAGGACCCAACGGCGATACAGGCTTATCAAGATAATAAGGCTAATCTTCTATCGGGCGTTGAGCTAAAACTGCTCACTGAGCTACTTGACACAGACAAGATAAAAGGCGCATCTCTCAACAACGTTGCGTATGCAGTGCAGCAGATCAACAACATGCGCCTGGCGGAGGTGGGCAAGCTACCCATACAGGCCGAAAACTTAACGTTTAACGTAGTTTACAACGACAACCGGACCGCCGGATCGGCGACTACTAGCGATCAGGACAACAGCCCGATAAACATAACGCCCTTGAAAGTTAGTGAGGACTAACATACGAAAGCCTAATGATATCAAGCACTTACAAGACCAGTGTCTGATAAGGAGTATTATGTTAACTCTTCGGGTTTTCTCAATGATATCAATAGGTTAGGTAGTATTATGGGGTTTTTTCCCGGGGTTTTGGGGTTTGAGGCAGAGCCGGTGCAAAAACAGACCCCCACCCCCCCCGGAAGCGAAGCGAGAATGCTTAGTACTGCCCCCAAAGTCAAATTTTCAGGATAAAGGGAGATAGGTATACCGAGTGCAAACAGGAGATATGGGCCAAAGGTACGTTGTTGGGTGCCATCAGGAGAGCGATAGGGCCTGGGTTATCGTAGGGTACACAAACCGATCAGACGGACAGCCTTTTAAGAGCATGATAGAGAAGCGCCCAGGGTGGGGGAACCCCCACATCGTAGATAGGGAGCATAAACACGAGAAGGTTGCGTTGTAAGGCCCCTACCCCAAAGCCTGTATCTCTAAATAACCGGATTTTTTCTATATTTTTTTAACTAAAAGGACCTATGGCCCAACAGGACTTAAATCTAACGCCCAAGCAGCACCGTATGCTCTACGAGTTGGGGGCTGTGGACGAGATCATGTGGGGTGGTGAAGCCGGAGGCGGTAAGTCCGAGGGCATGCTCATGTTTGCCCTTAGACGGCGGATAGAGTGTCCCGGAAGCGCGGGGCTTATGATGCGGCGGACCTTCCCTGATCTGGACCGTTCTTTGATAAGGAAGTCCCAGAAGTATTACGCTCCTTACGCCAAATGGAGCGAGGCTAAGAGAAAATGGGTTTTTAAGAACGGCTCTATCCAGGAGTTTGGGTACTGCGAGAGCGACAAAGATGTGTACCAATACCAGTCCGCTGAGTATGATGACATTTGCATCGATGAGGTTACACAGTGGACTGAATTTATGTATCTGTACATGATGTCCCGGTTAAGATCCACGACAGGGAACTATAAGACGCTGATGCGATCCTCAACGAATCCTGGAGGCATAGGGCATTTGTGGGTTAAAGGGCGCTTCGTTGATGTGGCCAGAGATAAAGTGTTTGAGCACTTCGACGAGATCTTAGGGACACACAAAACACGGTTCTTCCTGCCTGCGGGTCTTGACGACAATACGCTGATGACGCAGGAGCAGAAACTTGAGTATAAATCGTGGTTAAATCAGTTACCCGAAGATCAAAAAGAAATGCTGATGAAAGGAAACTGGGATTTTGTCATCGGGGCTGCTTTTTCAGAGTTAAAGCGGGATGTACACGGCTACGACCCCGAAAAGTATCCAGTGCCCCCCTGGGCTAAAATCTTCATGTCGTATGACTTCGGGTTTGGCGCTCCTTTCTCTATCGGCTGGTGGTGGGTTGACTACGACGGCAGAATGTGGCGTTTTGCTGAGTGGTACGGGTGGACAGGGAAGGCTAACAAGGGACTCCGTATGTCACCCACAGTCGTGGGGCAGAAGATACACGAGATAGAGGCCAAGATGGGTATTAAAGGGCGGGTTGGGCAACGGATAGCAGGCCATGACATATTTGCCAAGACCCCCGATGTTAAAGGCGGGGGTCAGGGCCCTTCAGTCGCTGAGTTATTTTCCGTACAGAACATATTTTTCACCCAGGGAGACCCCGATAGGGCGCAAGGTAAGATGCAGGTGCATGAAAGGTTCAAAGTACCTGAAAACTATGATAAAAAAAATGCCTTGACTTTCCCGATGATGATGGTATCATCGAAGTGTGAAAACTGGTGGCGGACAGTACCTATTCTTTCTACCGGTGATTGGGGGACACCTCAATTTGACGACATCGAGGATAAACAAGAAGACCACAGTTACGACGAGACAAAAATAGCTTGTATGTCCCGGCCCATAAGCCCGGAACACACTAAGCCTAAAGAAAACGTGGTCCAGGGCATTATGAATAAAGTCACAAAGCCAAAAAGCACCGAGCAAGAAAGGGAAGAGTGGTTTCAGGAAGTATATAATTATTAAAAGGGGCGCTATATGAAAGCTGAAGTACAAGATATAGGGGTATTACTCATAACCGCCGAGACTGTAGCCGAAGCACATGCTTTAATGCTTATAGGGGGGCTACCAGCGCACGAAGCCCCCTGTGACAAGTGTGGCCAACATCGTTTACCACATGTGTTGGATGTGAGTATTTTAGGCGGGAATGCGGTGGTAGAGGAGGGAGGTTGAGTATGAGAGTAAAAGTAACCTGTATGGGGAAAGGCAGCACGGTTAAGGGGGTGTCAAACGGGAACGTCGTTGTCCATTATGTGGATTTTGCTGTTAGCCGGGAAGAAGACCCCGCCACGCAGAAACTCTACGGCTCCATACATCTTGAGGCTCAGACACCCTTTGATTACAAGGAAATGGGGGAGTATACGCTTGACCTATCCGATGCGATAGATATCGTTAGTCTCTCTGATGCAAAGAAAGCGGGGCTTGTGCATTGACCGACGCCGCGCTCATAATTGGAATGACTGCGTATTCCTTCACGGCCGTAATCTTTGGCGTGTGGCTGGGGCATAAGCTAACCATGAAAGCTTTTGCGCACGTTCAACCCTCAGCTAAGGATATGATGCGGCCAGGAGGCAGTGTCACACAGGACTCGGACTATTTCGAGGATGCTTTGAAAGAACCGGCTGCGGAGGTAACAACAGCCGAAGAGACGGTCTTAAGAGAGGCCTTTGAAAAAACGGGACTACCGGAAGACGTGTGGGATTCCTATAAGAAATCAGGGCGTCACCCGAAGGAGTTTTTCGGTTATGATGTGCCCTATTGTGACCCAGAGGAGCCCGATTGATGGAAATTAAGATCTTTTGCCAAAGTTGCGGGGTCGAGATACTTAGGGCCGACACGGATACGCTGAAGAGTCCTCTTGTCGGTGAGATGTTCCAGGTTAAGAAAGATATGGAATGGGCACTGTTTTCTCCCCATGATACAGGGCTTGAACTTACGTGCCCTATGTGCGAGTGGACTTTCCACGAGAAGGGTAAGATTAAAGTTGCTGTAGGAGGGGATTTTGTTTTCGGGATACCTGAAGTAATTGTTCCCGGCATTTTAGCCTACGCTGATGTGCAATCTGCGCCCATAGTGGTAGCGCCCCCTCCCCCGCCTGCACCACCGGTATCACCGCTCGTTGAGGCACCAGCAGTACCACCCCCACCACCAGTTACGGTGTTGGTAACGGACCCAGCACTATTACTCATACAAGACCAGGTCGAGGCTAAAGGGCCTGTAGAAGAGATACCCACAGTTAAGCCGGTACAGAAGTCCGATACTGATGAGGATAGTGAGATGGAAGGTAAAGCGCCTCCCGGAGCTGTTGCAGTAGAACCCGCAGCCTCCAAAGAGAAGAATAAAGGCGGTAGGCCGTCAGGGTCTAAGAACAAAGGGGCCTTGTACAAAAATAAGCGAAAAAAGAAATAAGGAGCAGGCATGCTGAGAGTCGTATATTGTGCGAGTTGTGGAGAGCCTATAGCGGGTTACAACAAGGAGACCGAAGGCCCCGGAAAAGCCGGGTGGGATAAACCAAACCCGTGCCCGAAGTGCGGTAAGGAGATTGATTACCGCCGTAAGGTTATTGTACACAATAAAGGGACTGACAGGATTACACTTGTTCGGGAACCGGATGATAAAAAGCTTAAGAAGTAACACGAAAAACTCTTGGAGGTAAAACCATGGAAGAAACTGTTGGAAGCGCGATAGAACTGTTGGCGGGACAAATTACAAAGGATACGTCGTCCTCGGACGCACTGAGGTTCACTCAGGCTGCGCTGAACCTAGCACATGTGGCCGCGATAGGCCTTGGTATGACGTGCCGGGAAGCGAGGGAACTTGTGCCGGAACTGCCTAAAAAGTAGCACGCAAAACACAACTAAATAGTTTCTCTCCCGGCGGGGATGTGGAAGCAAAAAGCAAATTGACAGCCGGTAAGGGCTTACTCTCTTACCGGCTGTTTTAATTTGTGAAGTGTGGACTAAGGATATGGCTGATACAAGCACAAAAATAGTAAAGTTACCCGCAGAGGGGGATGAGACTCTCGGTAAATTCCTGTATAACAAATTCACTATTTGTAAACAGGAAAAAGACCGGTTGGATCTCCACTCCAAATGGATGCGTAACTATGAGCTCAAGCGCGGGAAGCATTTTAAGACTACCAACACAAAGTGGCCTTTAGTACCAGTGAATATTTTCTATGTAGCGGTATCCAGGACCAAAGCCCACTTGACTGACAGCAGGCCGCGCTTTGAAATTGTCGCACATGATGAGGCGTCACAGGAGCAGGCGCCCATAATGAATTCTGCCGGGAATAACTGGTGGAAGAGGACCCAGCAGTTAAAGAAGCATGCCGATTCAATAGATAACGGTGAGACTTACGGCTCCACTATTGAGAAGATGGTATTTAATCCGGCTTTAGAAGGAGGCAAGGGCGACGTGGAGACCGTCGTAGTTGACCCCTTCAAGATCTTCCCGTGGCCCGGTGTTAGAGATATTCAGAAAATGCCCTATTTCTTTGAGATTGAGATTATGGAAATGGAGCAGGTACACCGCATATGGCCTGCGTCAGAAGGGGTCATAAAACAGGATCAGCAGTTCTCTACGAGCACGCTTGTCGGTAAAGACCGGGAACTTGTGAAAGCCGGAACGCTGGCTAATCACCGGGCACAGGATAACCTACCCAATAATTTTGCGCCTTCCGGGGACAATGTGTCCGAGCTCAGTATTGGGAGAGTTATGGTTATCGAGGTGTGGATACAAGATTTCACCCTCATAGATGAAGAGGTAGAGCAGCCGGTTCTTGGAGAAAGAGCCATAACTGTAGAAGATCAGGATCAAGGGTCTTTGTCTTTTGGGCAGTTGATCGATACCGGAGACGTAGAGACGTTTGATACCGGAGACGTAGAGAGGGTTAAGACCGGCAGACAGCTACCCAAGTATCCCGGATTTATCAGGGTCGTTCATTTTGCGAATGAGGGTAAGGTGGTTCTGGATGATAAGCCGAACCCCTCGATCAACCCCGCCTTACCCCCGGAGCAAGTGGAAAACACCTATCTATATGACAAGTTACCTTACCTTAAAACAGACTCAAATACAGATACCTCGAATTTCTGGGCTTTCTCGGTAATAGAGCAAATCGAGATACTGGGTAAAGAAATTAATAAAAAAATATCACAAGTAGCTGCTTACATTGACAAAACAGTGAAGCCCACACTGATAATGCCGAAGACGGCGGGTATTGAGGCGCATATGATCAGCAACCTTCCTGGTCAGACATGGTATCCTATAAGCCACGTGGTTTCGCAGTATATCCGGTACATGCAGATACCTTCTTTGCCGAGTGATTTTTACGTTTATATTGAGCTTCTTTTGCGGCTTGTCGATAATATTACGGGTATACAGGACGTGACTGAAGGCCGAAAGCCTAAAGGCATATCCGCTGCCAGTGCGATTATTGCGCTACAGGAAAAAGCGCAGACTATGTTTAGGGAAAAGATAAGGAATTATGACATGGCCCTTGAAGAAAAGGGGCGCATGTGGATATCGCTAATGCAGAACTGGTACACAGAAGAAAGAAAGCTGAGGCTTTCCGGTAAAGCGCTGGAGCAACTGGGGCAGTTTGGCAGTTTTAGGGGAACCGAGATGCAAGGGGAGTATACTTTTGAGGTTGTTCCCGGCTCTACTCTTCCGAAATCACTGTTTGTCCGCCTGGAGCAGTCCGTCCAACTATTTAATGCCGGGGTCATAGATCAGAAGGCCATACTTGAGGCTTTCGACTGGCCGGGAGCAGAAGAGGTTATCAGGAGAATGAGCCTTGGGCAACTTGGGTTATTGGTTGAGAGGCTGCAAGTCGCAGGACTCCCGGACGAGGTGGTGCAAGCCGTGCAGACTATAGGCTCTATGGATGAAAAGCAATTTAATAAAGAGGTTGCGCAAGGCACCGGTGAAGATGGAGGGGCCTCCCAGACTCAGCCTCAAACGCAGCCGGGAGGTGGGTAATGCCTACGCATGACTACGAGTGTCCTAAGTGCGTCAAGACTGTGGAGCGCTTTGTCCCCTTAGCGAAGTTTGAAGAGCCCCAAAAGTGCGATACTTGCGGGGGGGTACTTGAGAGGCAGTTCCCAAGGGTAGGCGCGACGCATGGCGACGAGGCACCTTGGTTAAGGTCAACAACAGAATTTCTAAAAGATGGGGACCCAGCCATTGTACATAATAGTCCGGTATCGAGCCGGAAGGAATATAATAAACTTTTAAGAGAAAAAGGGCTTGAGCCCGCAGGATAATTTCCGGTTAACTCTAACGAGCGATGACCCGAAAAAAGGAGAGATGAGATGGAATTAGAGGGATTTAAGTTAATAGAGATCGGCGGTAGGCAAGCGTGGTTAAGTGTGGACGGGGATGTTGTACCGCGTATTGCAGGGGGAGATGGCGACGGCGAGCTCGCGCCCGCCCCGGCGGCTACAGTTGATGGAGGCAATGTGCCTGTAACTGGACCAGAGCATGACGATACAAGTCCACCGGCGCCCCCAGCGGCAGAACCGCTGCCCGCAGAACCGGCACCGGCGGAAGAGGAACCCATTGTCGAGTTTGGGGGTGAGCAGTTTACAGCCACTCAAGTTCAAGAGGCTTTACAGTTACAGCGCAATAATACTGACTTTGTAACTAAGAACCAGCAAGAAGCCGCAAGGTTAAATACGCTGGCAAAAGTTCTGGAAGAATACAGGCAGGGGCCGATCAACCCACCCGTTGAAGCTCCGTCTGCTCTTCCGGCAAATCTTGTCTCAGCGGATGATGCGGTAAAGTTCCAGAATGCGCTACTTAGCGATAACCCGAGCGAAGCGATTGCCCAATTGGTAAACTTCGTTAAGAGTACGGTTAGTGCGCAGACAAGCGAACAGCAAGCGGAAAACGCCTTTATGACGGCGCACCCGGATTACACAAGTGTAGTAAACTCAGCCGAGTATGCAACCTTTAAGGCTCAAAGCCCTTTAGGGCCGTATCTCAACGATGTTAATGGGTACTATGAGTTTAAGGCGTCCACAGCAGGGACCGCGCTTGCAGCGGCAGAAGCGGCGGGGGTGCGGCAGGGAGAACAGCAGGCCAACGCGCATGCGACAGCAAAAGCGAGGCTTACAGTACTAAACGGGAGTAACGGTGTTACGCCGCCCGCGAGAGCACCCATAACGCCGGACACGGCGCATGGTGATGTACTAAATGCCGCAACCGCGTTTTTAACCCAGCGGCGGCAAGCTCAATAAAAAAAATTTAAGGAGGACAAGATAAGATGGCATTATCATTGGACGAGATCCAGGCTATTACGCAGGACTACTGGTTCCCCAGTGCTGTTGATAACTTCTATAAAGCAAATGTGCTTATGCATCGTATGCTTAAAGACGGTAGAACGGCTTCAGGGGGTGAGAAGATACGTCAACCTTTCTGGCATGGCGAACCTATAGGCGGCGCGTTTGGTGAGAACTCAGAGTTTGACACAACGAGGCGCGACCAGATCAACGCCGCAAGGTTTGACTGGGCGTATTATTATGAGCCGGTCACTTACGGCATGAAAGATAAGGTCCAGAACTCAGGGCCGGAGGCAGAAGTCAACGCTATTATGACAAAGCTTAAGACGGCGCAGGCGGCGATCCGAGATAATATGGGCAACGACATATACCAGTCACTCGCCCAGGGGGCAACAAAGCCGCTTACGGGGCTTCAGTCAATGATTAACTCGACTGCCGCTACGGCGTATGGTGGAGTCGCGGCAGCGGATATACCCGAATGGGCGCCTGCAGCTGTGACTACTGATGCGGTGGCTCTGACACTCCCGGTAATGCGAGATATGAAAAGAGCTGCGAAGGTAGGTAACTCAGGGGAAGAAAAGCCCACGATATACCTCACCACCGATCGGGGCCGAGATACCTATGAAGCATTGTTGCAGCCTCAGCAGAGGTTTACCGACTCCAAGCTGGCAGCGGCGGGGTTTGATAACCTGACGTTCGACGGCGGGAAGCCTGTTATAGGGGACACCAAGTGCCCTGACGGGGCAATGTTCGGTTTGAACGAAAATTTCCTTGAGTTTGTAAGTCATAAGGATTTCAAGTTCCACAACGAACCGTGGATGCGCCCCACCAATCAGTATCTGTTCACTATGCAGATTATATGGGTTGGAAACCTAACGTGTTCCAGGCGTAATGCGCACGCGTCGCATTTCGGACTCACAAACGCTTAATCTTAAGCGAAAGGAGGATTAAAAAAATGTCAAATTTTCCCGACAATTGGCAGATACTGTCACACAGAGAGATGATAACCGAGCAGGGTATCATGCAGGAAAGCGAGACGCAACGACTCCCACTCGGCGCTAAGCTCGAACTGGCTGATGGCCGGATTTTCCGGTATTGCAAAAACGGAGCCGTTGCGTTGGCTGCGGGTAAGACCATACAGTCGGTTATCGTTGCGACTGAAAGAGATGACGCTATCAACGCGGCAGCCGTTGTTGCTATAGGCGCGAAGACTTTCGCTTTCACAGCGGTGGGTGCGATTACCGCCGACCAGTTTGCGGAGGGTTTTGCCCACATCGTGAACGATACCGGCGAAGGGCTTCAGTACAAGATCAAGTCCAATACAGCGGCAGGTGCTGCGGCGGACTGCGTAGTGACGCTCTATGACCCAATCATAACGGCCCTTGCAGCGACTACGGACGTTATACTGTCCTCAAGTCAATATTCAGGGGTTGTTTTGGCTGCCGATGATCTGAGCTTTATTATCGGAGTCCCGGTTATCCCGGTAACGGCCAATTACTATTTTTGGGCACAGTCCGGCGGTGTGGCTATGGTACTCCAGAACGGTTCTACAGGTGTAGCGACTACAGAGCGTGAAGTCTACGCAGACGTGGCCGCTGGTACTGACGGAGCCGCGCTATCGACGGCAGGTGGCGCAGTGGGTAAGCAGCAGATAGGGTATCACTATTTCGATACCACGGATGTTGTGGCTACCGAGTACTGGCCTGTTAACCTCACCATAGACAAGTAAGGGGGCGATATGGCAGTACTAGTAGTATCGGGTGATATAGAAAGCGCCCAGGGTATTTTTACGACGATTAAGTTCGCTTCTGTCGATACCGGCGATACCTACGAAGGCCCCAAAAATCCCAAAGCCTTCTGGGTGCAGATGACGAGCGACCCGACGACTCAGGCAAGTGCAGGCTCAGCCTGTACCGAGTCTGACGGGACGTACACCTTCTATCCCGGTGAAGATGGCGAGAGTGCTACACTGTTCGTAGTTAATTAAACCTGTGGCCCCGCTACTGTAGGGGGCCTATAGTTTGAGGGGTATTTAAAATGGCTATTACAGCAGATGTGACAGGTAACCCGCTTAAAATAACGGGTACAACGGCAGCAAACGATAAAGTCACCGATTCAGAGGTTATGATCCAGGGTTTTTTATGGACGGGGGCAACTACGAACGGGCATCTTGTATCTGTGACCGACAAGAACGGGAAACAGTTGTGGAAGGGCCAAATGGCGACGACAAATCTGACAGAAAGTATAGAGCAGACGTTCCCCCTGGGCTTGTCGGCTAAAGGCATCTACGTCGATGACATGGATTCAGGCGAGCTTTATATCTACATAAAATAGGAGGCTAACCGTGGGCGTAATCGCAAAGGGCGCGATAGGAGTAGAAGATTTAGGATTAAAAGATTCGGGTACCGCACGACAGACGTTTACACGTGAGGCCTCCACAGGGCAGACGCTCACCCTAAGCAGCATAGATGCTGCGGACTTCCAATACCGATCGTTGGCAGCACTCACGCCCGATGACCTTGTAGATGGCGGCGCAGATGTGCCCATACACCCCAAAGCGATAGGCGCAAGCGGGTCTACCATTCCGCTTGAAGACGTGCCGGGTAAAAACCTGCATGAGCTATTCGACAGCGGGTACGATGTGCCTATACGCCCCATGGCGATAGGCACAAGCGGGTCTATCATTCCGCTTGAAGACGTGCCGGGTAAAAACCTGCATGAGATATTCGACGGGAGCTATGGCGTAACAGTTAAGCCCTTCGATATTATAGTTAAAAGCCCCTGGGTTGATGTAAGGTCTTTTATGGACGGTCTTTCGGGTAGACCTACTTTGGCTACGTGGGAGGCGGCTCCTACAACGACTGATGTTTTGGCAGTTCTTCAAGCCGCGATTGATTTTTTGACAAAGGGGACTGTTTTTCTGC
>Ga0316187_10003571_pt1 | contig 13510 bp, 7 predicted proteins | sample CroRivburrow1_MG_FD_204927 | JGI IMG/M metagenome (GOLD analysis project Ga0316187, IMG submission 204927) | Coastal sediment microbial communities from Maine, United States - Cross River worm burrow 1 | ecosystem: Environmental > Aquatic > Marine > Coastal > Sediment | place: USA: Maine...
CGTAACCCTGGCAGTCGACAACCTGCTGGTCGCGCGTGCGGATCTGGACGAAACCCTGGTCTATGACATCTACGCCGAGGTACTGCGGCTCCGGCCCGCGCTGTTCGGCAAGCGCCCGGAGCTGTTTCAACCCATCGATGAGCAGGTCGCACGATCCAACTTCGCGTTCAGTCTGCACCCGGGTGCGCTCGCCTTCCTGAAGCGCGATGAACCAACATTTATAGAACGTTATTCGGGTGTCGGCGAAGTGGTGATCACGTTGATGGTTGGCGTTGTCAGCGGCATATTCGCTGTCGTAAGGATTTATCGCATTCGCCGCAAAAACCGCCTGGACGAGGTCCTGGTCGAAGTCATCGGAATTCGCAATTCTGTGAATCCAGATAGCAGCGAAGATGAACGTGCAGCAGCGACGGCAAGTATACGTGGCTTGCAGGACGAAGCTTTTGCATTGCTCGTCGATGAAAAGCTGGCGGCGGACGACAGCTTCCGTATCTTTACCGAACTCAGTAATGACACGATTGCCCGGATCAAGGAGCAACGCGCCTGAGTCTTATGCAGATCTAGAAACTGTAGCCGAGTGACGTGGTGACATTGTAATCGGTGCTCGAGGCATCGTCTGGCGGCTGGCTCAGGTACGAATGACCGATCGTCAGATCCAGGTAAAAGTCATCAAGGAACTCTCGCCTGAAGCTCAAATCCGATTCCGCACGAATTTGACTCAGGTCATCGAGCAGTGGATAGATCTTTGTCGTAAACATGATTGAGGCATCCGGAATCAGGCTACGGTGGAGATAACGAATCTCTATTCGACCCTCGGCCTCCGTCGCGCTCTCGTCGGCACCAGTGTAAGACGTGCGTGCTGCCTGCAAGCCACCGGTCAAGGAAAGCTGGTTTCGGTTTGTCTGCATAATGTATCGGCCGACAGCGCCACCTGCTGATGTCCGTCCCCGGATACCGAGTTCGTCGTTCTTCTCAAAGCTCGTGAACCAGTCGGTGAACCAGCGATCGCCACGAAACCGTTGATAGTTAATCTGGGCACTTTGCCGCGCTTTGGTCTGCTCCGTCGGTTGATCTGTGACTGCGGAAGTCACCTGTAATCCAACGAGAAACTTGCGTGCCCTGCGGTAGACGTCGATATTGACGTTCGAGGTCGCGACCTCACTCGATTTTTGCGCCTGGAATCCAAGGCTGAATGAACCCTCCAGATTCTGCCAGAACCTGTCGCCCTGCTCGATCGGTGTAATACGGACAATTTGCTGTGAGGGCAATTCGACTTCTTTGCTAGCGGTCCTGATTCGAATGTGGAAATCGTCATTGGCCATCAACAGGCTTCCGAAGTACCTGCTGCCATCGGTCAACTCGATTTGCAGGTTCCGGTTGCTGGCGATATTGACAATGTCTTCCCAGTCGATACTGACGGTTCCCATCGAGTCAGTGCTGTAGCGCAGCGCCCCGAAATCGAGTGTCTTGATCTCGCCGGTGATCGTGTTGCCATTTATGAGCGTGACAATATCTGTCTTTGCCGCATGGCAAGGAAACGCAAGAAATGCTGCCAGTACGAAAAAACCGGCGCGAAGAAACGGATGACTGTTGGACATGAAGCTACTCTTTTGAAAGTACTTACTGGAACTACAATATCAGGCGCCAAAGAACTGCAACAAGGGCTCGTTCAAATGAGTAGCGCCCGCTCCTGGGTCGTATTTGCGAGAGAGCGCCGGTCGTATCGACGCAACATCACTGTATTTCTGCCACAGTAGTGCATATGATCGATGACTATGTGGAAACGACTATTTTCGGTTCGCCCCAAGAGCCATAGCACTGCTGGTCTGCATGCGCTCCTGCTATTGACACTGTTTTTCGCAGGCTGTGCGACCGTGCCGCACGACACTCCGAAATCGAGCAGTGTCTTTATGACAGGTACCGGTAACACACATTTTGGCAAGATGGCGGCGGACTGGGCCGACAACCACGGTGAACAGTCGGGGTTCCTGCCGATCTTTGCAGGCATGGATGGGCTTGGCGCGCGACTTCGGCTACTGGAAAAGTCCGAGAAGAGCGTTGATCTTCAGTACTTCCTGATGAAGGATGATGCGGCGGGCAACGTCATGTTGTATGCCCTGCTGGAAGCCGCCGACCGCGGTGTGCGAATCCGGTTTCTGCTGGACGACGTATTCACAACGGCCCCGGATCGAAACCTGCTACTACTCAATCAGCACCCGAACGTAGAGATACGATTATTCAATCCGATCTCGCGCAGTGGCGTGAGCGCGTTGAATTTTGTTGGAAATTTTCGACAAGCGAACCGGCGCATGCACAACAAGTCCTTTACTGTCGATAATGCAGTAAGCATCGTTGGCGGCCGCAATATTGCGGATGAGTATTTCCAGCTCAAACAGACGTCCGTGTTTGCCGATTTCGATGTGTTTGTCCTGGGCCCCGTTGTGAGCGAGATCTCGACGTCATTCGACGACTACTGGAATCACATGCTTGCGATTCCCATCGAGAATCTGTCGGCAGATATGGAACCTGGCGCCCTCGACGCCGATCGCGAGAACATTGAGGCAGATTTAGGTTCCCTCTATTCCGAAATCTACCAGAAAGCGCTCGAAAGCCAGTTCTTTCAAGACGTGATGTCCGGCAAACAACCCCTGTTCGCCGCCGATGCGCGAGTCATGGCCGATAGCCCGGAGAAGCTGGTCAACGCGGTGAGCGCCGAGCACAAGAAGCTCGTAGGGGAGTTGCGTGAACTCGTTGTTTCCGCAGAGCAGGAAGTAATGATCATTTCGCCGTACTACGTGCCGGGCAAGAATGGCGTTGAGTTTGCCCGAGACATTGCGGATGAGGGTGTCAGGGTCGTCGTAGTGACCAATTCGCTCGCGTCCAACAACCACGTTCCTGTCCATTCGGCCTATGGGCGCTATCGCAAGGATGTACTCCGTGTGGGCGTTGATCTTTACGAGACGCGCGCAGATGCCGGCCGCTTTTCGGGGACTCCTGACGGGCCGGAGCAATTCACCCTGCACACCAAGCTGATTCTCGTTGACCGCCGCTACCTGTTCGTTGGCTCCCTGAATATGGACCCCCGCTCTGTCGACATCAATGCCGAGATGGGCCTGTTGATTGACTCTCCGGAGCTCACTGGTTTGATGGTCGACATCATCAATGAGCGGCTGCCAATCATCGCCTACAAGCTTGCCCTGAATGACAAGAACAAACTTGAGTGGCATGGAAGCGAAGATGGCGCCGCGATTGTTGAATCAAGCGAACCGCAGGCAAGCACCTGGCTGCGCGTCAAGGCCTGGTTCATGAAAATCGCGCCGGAAAGTCAGATGTAGCGGAGCACCGTCAGGCTGCCTTTTGAAATTCTCCCGGGCTGACACCCGTCCAGCGCTTGAATGCCCTCGCAAAATTGCTCTGATCGGCGAAGCCGACCATGAACGCTATCTGCGCCTGCGAATATTCACCTTCCGTGAGATAGCGCTCTGCGAGCGCGCGGCGTGTTGTTTCGAGAATATCCTTGTAACTCGTACCCTCCGCGCTCAGCTGCCGCTGCAGCGTACTCCTGCTGCGATACAATCGCCTGGCGACCGTGTCCTGATCCGTCCGACCCGACGGAAGCGTCTGTATGAGCATGCTTCTGACCGCGGTCGCAACGGAACTGCTGTCCAGCGACTGGATATAGTTGGCCGCGATACGGTCAGTCGCTTCAGCCACGTCCGGAATGGATCCGGTTAGCAGCTGCTCGAGCTCGCTGGCTTTGTACGTCCAGACTTCTTTCTCAGCACCGTAGGTCACCGGACACTGAAAAAGCTCGGTGTAGCGTACCGACGCATACTCCGGGTCGATCGTTAGCGACACGCTGCTTGGGCGCACGATTTTTTGGGCCACAAGATCGCTTAATCCGAGCACCGCCACAAACCCGGCATCTTTCGCAGCCTTATGTCGCGGTGGCTCGCCATCGGGGTAAGAGTCCGTCAGCACATAGCTGTCGCCCTGCTCCTGCAATTCCATAACGCCGCCGAGGGTTGTAAGGACGTGGTTATAGCGGCACAGCCGACGCAGCGCACCCAGTAATGTTTCGCTTGCCAGCCACGCATGGCCGAGGACAAAAAAGTCGCCCGGTTTGGCTCTCTTGCCGACCGCGAATCCAAACCACGGGTCGTCGGCCGCGGCTATCGCCTTAATCCAAAGCTCATTCATCTTGGCAAAGGAAACGCGCGCGCCAGGCCTCACGAACTTGGTCCGGTCGATTTCCAGCTCCGCATACAGGGGCCCGGGGTCGATCCCGTAGTCGCCTTCGAGGGACTCGCCTATCAGTCGTGCAACGCTCGCCAGAGTTGTTGGTTCATAAAGCATATTGGCACCAATTGAACCCGATACCTTCTTCCAGGACAAGCGATTCAGTTGAAGCAAATCGCATAGACGGTGACTAAATCGAACCAGATTGTTCGCGGCTGAATTCCTGGAGTAGCTGCACACACCAGGAGGGGGCCATTATGAGAGCTGCACGCCGCGAGGAAACACACGGTAACTCTTTGCCGTACGCAGACGTTGCGGCCTGGCGGGCCGCAAGGCCCACCTTCTTCTGACGTCAGTCGAGTCTTACTGAATTACCAGTGGCGTACGCAGCGTGGTTTCAAGCAGCGTTCCCCTGGGAACATTGATGCTGGCGCCCGAGGTCAATACCGATACGCCCGCGCCCACCTTCATGCCTGTTCTCGCGCCGCTTTTGCCGTCGATAAGTGCGCCGACCGCCGCGGCCCTTGCCGTACGCTGGACTGTGCGACCAGCCTCATTGGCCGATTGTGACTGCAGTGCCGAAGTCGCGATCGGATACAAGTCATCGTTAATCACAATGTCAGTGAATTCCATCGACAAACTGGCGGAGCCCGCCACGTTGCCACCCCGGCTGGCCGACGCTAGCACGCCATGAACAAAGGCACCCCTCGGAGCAATGGTCACGCCGTCAACAACGATCGCATTCTCGAGCTGGCCGCGGAACCGGTGACCGGCCTGGTGCCTGCGTGTGTCAACATCCTCAACCGTGCGAATAACCAACCGTGTGCCCACGGGCACCATTGTGACAGACGGTTGCGGTGCGTTGGCTTGAGCGGCGGCGCTTTCGACGCCACTGCTGAAAAATACGCCGGTAACCTGGTCTTCGGGATACGCCTCGATGCCATCACCTGTATTGAACATGATGATGCCATTGCTGCTGCCAACAAAATCACCCTCGAGTATCGACCCGTCGGCAAGCTCGAGGGTATCGGCCATCAGCGGCATGCCGAGCAAAATCATCCCTAACGCCGCGAGCACAACACTACCCTGTCGAATTCTCTTTGTCCTTTTCATCGCTTCATAACTCCAAAAATTACATTTTGATTCTAGTCCGTGGACCACATGTGATGGCGCTCGCGCGCGTTCGGGACCATACATATGGAACTGTGTTGGACCACAGCGTAGACTGTTTCGAAGTTTACCCGCAAGCTTGATTAACGCAACACGAATCAATAAGCGGTTCAAATAACCGATGAATAGAACGTCTTACCGGTTGGTCTTGCTGATGATGCTAGCCAATGACCTTGTGCGCGCAGAACGGTTTAGCTGACCTCGCCGCAGGCAAGGACGGAACAGAATTTTATTTTGGTGTTGGGGAGGCGTTTTAATGCCCGCGAGAATCATGAAGACCACAATTGCGTTACTACCGATTTTTTTGGCCACCGCCTGTGGGCCTGACGCCCCTGTCGAAATGGCAGAGGTTGCACGGCCGATCAAGATGATAACCGTGGGGGCCACAACCGGAGATGCAACCCTTGAGGTATCTGGCAGTGTATTCGCCGCGCAATCCGCCGAGCTTGGTTTCGAAGTGGCGGGCCGCATGTCGGATAGAATGGTCGAGGAAGGGCAGCGTGTCGCGGCGGGCCAGACGCTGGCAAAACTCGACCCCAGAGACTATCTGGCGCGAAGAGACAAGGCGCGCGCAAGCCGCGACACGGCAAGGGCGGACTACGAACGATACGCCAAGGCTTTTGAGTCAAATGCAGTCACCGAGCAGGAGGTCAGTCGAGCAAAAGGCCAGTTTGATGTCGCCCAGGCGGATCTCGACGTCGCGCAAAAGGCGCTCGATGACACTGAATTGCGCGCCCCGTTTGGCGGGAGTATCGCAAAGCGCCTGGTTGACGATTTTGCGAGCGTCAACGCCAAGCAACCTGTACTCCTGCTGCAGGATGCATCCAGCCTTGAATTGCGTGTCGACGTGGCTGAGCGAGACTGGGCAAATGCTGACTCAAGCATTCCACATGACCAGGTCACGGAGATGATAAAGCCACGCGTACGTATCGCGTCACTCGACGGGCGTGAGTTTCCGGCGTACCTGAAAGAATTGAGTCCCAGCGCCGATCCCGTAACACGAACCTACCGGGTCACATTCGGGTTTGAGCGCCCCACGGATGCCAATGTCAGCCCCGGCATGACCGGTAGTGTCGTCGTCGATCGATACAGAATGAATGTCATGGGTGCCGCAGGGGTCGCCATTCCGGCGAATGCCGTGGTCGCCGATCCGGAGGGCAACCCGTTTGTGTGGGTTGTCGAACCGACATCAATGCGAGTCAGCCAGCGACCCGTCGTGCTGGGCGAACTATCCGATGGCACCGTGAGTATCGCCAGCGGTCTTTCCGGTGGGGAGCGGATCGTTGTATCGGGCGTGAATAGTGTGACGGCGAACATGCTCGTCAAAGACCTCGACAACAATTGATTGCCTGATCAAGGGTCCCTGATACCAAGCCTAAGGAAACCACAGCACCATGGATATCGCTGCAATCGCAATTAAAAACCGTGTTGTCACCTTGGTATTAACGGTTGTGATGTTGTTTGCCGGCGCCTCGTCGTACAACAACATGAGTCGCCTCGAGGATCCGGAATTTACAATCAAGGAAGCTCTCGTGATGACGCCGTATCCGGGAGCTTCTGCTGAAGAGGTAGAGCAGGAGGTATCCGACTACCTGGGAATCGCCATCCAGCAGCTGAGCCAGTTGGACAGAATCTCGTCGAAATCCGATCGCGGGCTGTCGACGCTGACTGTCACCGTCAAGAACACTTACGATAAGGATTCCTTGCCGCAGGTATGGGATGAGCTGAGGCGCAAAGTCAACGATGCCACAGCCAGTTTGCCGGCTGGTGCGGGTCAGCCCATCGTCATCGACGACTACGGCGACGTGTTCGGTGTCTTTCTCGCGATTACCGCCGACGGCTATTCCTATGCGGAACTAAAAGACTACGTCGACATGCTGCGGCGCGAGTTGCTGCTGGTTGAGGACGTCGGAAAGATCACGTCTTTTGGTGAACGAACCGAAGCTATCTACATAAGTTTTGATCGCGATCAGCTGTCGCAACTCGGCATCCAGCCGCAGAAGATCGTTGATGAGCTGATGCAGAAGCAACGAGTTGTCGATTCCGGTCGCGTCAGGGTTGGCTCGGAGTTTGTCTCCATCGAGCCCAGCGGTGGCATGGACACAGTTGACGATTTTGAAGAGTTCATCATTCGCGGCAGCGGTGGCGAACAGATCAAGTTGCGTGATGTCGCGAATGTACAGCGCGGCTATGTTGAACCGCAGAATTCTCTCATACGCTACGACGGCAAGATGAGCATCGGTCTCGGCATATCGACAGTCAGCGGTGGCAACGTGGTCGCGGTCGGCGAAGCATTACGCGACCGGCTCGTTGAACTTGAGGATCGACGTCCGGTTGGCATCGAATTCGGCGTTGTGTCGCTGCAGTCCGAAGCGGTTACGGAGGCGATTGCCGGCTTCGTCATGAGCCTGCTTCAGGCTGTCGCGATCGTCATCGTGGTGCTGCTCATATTCATGGGGCTGCGCAGTGGCCTGCTGATCGGCGCCGTCCTCCTTATAACGATCATTGGCTCCTTTATATTCCTCAACCCGATGGGAGTCGCGCTGGAACGCATTTCCCTCGGTGCGCTGATTATTGCGCTGGGAATGCTGGTCGACAACGCTATCGTCGTGGTGGACGGCATACTCATACGTATGCAAAAAGGCGAGACGGCGGAATCCGCAGCCAGCGCGGTCGTCAAGCAGTCTGCATGGCCGTTACTCGGTGCAACTGTAATAGCTATTCTCGCGTTTGCAGCAATTGGAACCTCGAACGACAGCACCGGCGAGTTTTGTCGCTCGTTGTACCAGGTGGTCATGGTGTCTTTATTGCTTAGCTGGGTCACGGCGGTAACGGTAACCCCGCTGCTCTGCGTGATGTTTCTTAAGGCGCCCACACAAGAAGAAGCGCAGGATGATCCATACGCTCGCGGGTTTTACCTCAAGTACAAGGCATTCCTGGATCAGTGTATTCGGAAACGCTACCTGACCACGGTAGTGATAGTCGCGATGTTCGGTTCAGCGCTTTGGGGCTTCTCATTTGTTGACCGGAGCTTTTTCCCGGCATCGTCACGCCCGCAGTTCATGCTCGATATCTGGCTACCGCAGGGCACCCACATCGATGAAACAACTGCCCGCGTAAAAGAAATTGAAGACTACCTGGGCGGGTTTGACGAGATAAACCACGTAACGTCGATGGTCGGTCAGGGCGCCCTCCGCTTTCTTCTGACTTACGCACCGGAAAAACTGAATAGCGCCTATGCGCAGCTGATCGTCGACGTCGACGACCACCGCAGCATCAAGGATCTTGGAAGGCGAATCGATACAGAGCTGGCAGCCCGCTACCCCGATGCGCTGGCCTATCATTCTGTTTTCCAGTTGGGGCCCGGGTCGACCGGGAAGATCCAGGCAAGATTCTCCGGCCCCGATATTGCGGTACTGCGCCGCCTGTCTGAAGAAACCAAGGCAATTTTCCGTGCCGACCCTGATTCGAAATCGGTTCGTACCGACTGGCGAGAGAGAGTCAAGTTGATTCGGCCGACACTTGCCGATCAGCGTGCCAACGCAAGTGGAATTACGAGGCCCATGGTGGCACAAACCATGAGGCAGGCGTTTCAGGGCGAGACCGCAGGCTACTATCGGGAAGGCGACCTGCATATACCCATTATCCTGCGGGCGAACGACAGCGACCGGGAGAATGTGTCCAGTGCCCAAAACCTGCAGATCTGGAGTCCGATCGCACAACGCAATATGCCGTTGCGCCAGGTTGTCTCGGGCTTTGAAACCGTGTTTGAAGACGAGATCATCAATCGGCGTAACCGCGTACGCACCATGACCGTCTTCGCGGACCCGGATACTGGCCTCGCCACTCAGTTGTTTGCCCGGATCCGACCGCAAGTAGAAGCACTGGAGCTGCCCACGGGTTATGCGCTCGAATGGGGTGGCGAGTACGAAAATTCGGGCGACGCGAACGAGGCGCTTGCCAGCAAAATTCCGGTATTCGTCCTGGCAATGATCCTGGTCACAATCGTTCTGTTCAACTCGCTGCGACAACCACTCATTATCTGGCTATGCGTGCCACTGGCCATCATCGGTGTGACAGTCGGGCTGCTCGCCACCGGCCAACCATTTGGCTTCATGGCCTTGCTTGGTTTCCTGAGTTTGATGGGAATGCTGATCAAGAATGCCATCGTGCTGATCGATCAGATCAACACGGAGCTCGGCGATGGCAAAATGTTGCGGCCAGCGATCATTGATTCAGGCGTGAGTCGCCTGCGCCCGGTAGCGATGGCGGCACTAACGACCGCCCTTGGCATGTTGCCCCTGTTAATGGATGTGTTCTTCGCGTCGATGGCGATCACAATAATTGCCGGTCTGATGTTCGCGACTATGCTTACCATGGTTGTCGTCCCGGTGTTCTATTCGATTTTCTACCGCGCCTGATGTGCGCTGTCGTTGGGCAGAGATAACCATGAGATTTGCCGGGTTGTTGTGGGGGCTGTTGCTGTTGGCCCCGCCTCCCGCAAATGCCGGGCCATTGCTCGACTATATGCGCAACTATGATCTGAACGACTATGCCCTGGGTTGGTCGGTCGGGACCGCACAGGCCCCGTACCTTGGTACTGGCAATGTCACATCGGCCTACCCGATTCTCACCAGCTTTCGCCACTCGTCCATGACCGATGACTGGCTGTTAGTTCAAGACGGAAACCTCGGGTTTCGCTTCGTCACGGACAATGACTGGGAGCTCGGGCTGATTGGCCGCTACCAGCCTCTTGGTCTTGGTGTCGCCAAGAGCGAGGACCTGCTGAGCCTGGACGAACGGCAATGGGCCGTCGAATCGGGGCCGCTGATCGGCTGGCGGGGCCTTCCCGTTCAAGTCCAGTTTCGATCCTACTGGGAAATGCCCAACCGCCATGGCGGCACAACAAGCGAACTCGAATTCAGATATCCCTGGGAATATCGACGCGGCTACGTCGTGCCCAACGTCAAGATGACGTACCTGAGCAACGACTACAGCAACTACTATTTCGGGGTAAGCCCTGAGGAGGCAACGGCAACATATCCTGAGTACCAGCCGGGCTCTGCCCTCAACACCTCGATCGGTATTTCGCTCGGCTATGAGTTCAGCCAGCACTGGTTATTGCAAACGAGGATCGGGGTCGAATTCCTGGATTCCGCCGTCGAGGAAAGCCCGATGGTAGGTCGAAGCCACTTATGGTTGGGTAGCGTCAGCCTCGCTTACAACGCCGACGTGTTTGAGCCCAGGGATTATTTCGGCGCCGACAAGGATCAGAATGTAGAGATTCGGCTGGGAGCGTTCTTTAGCGGAATCAATACACGGTTGTTACTGGATGCAACCGACGCTCAACCAAATGACGATATTGACCTGGAAGATTTTCTCGGCGTTGCTGACAACGAAACCGTCGCACAATTCGACGCCACCTATCGCATCGCTTTTTATCACCGTCTCGAACTCGGCTACTTCGAACTGCTACGAACCTCGTCAACAACGCTGCAACGCGGTATGTGGTTCGGAGATCAATTTTATCCCGAAGGAACAAACGTTGGGGTCAGCTCCGAGTCGCAACGCCTGCGTCTTGCCTACGGATATTCGTTGATGCGTGATGGGCAAAAAGAGCTCGGACTAGCCGCCGGGTTGACCTACACGAAATTCGAGGCCGAAGTGCAGGTCGATAACCAGCAACAACCCGAGCGAGTCCGGGTTGAAGCGCTGCTCCCTACCATTGGTGTCTTCGGCTCAGTTCCTTTCGGCGACAAGTGGCGCCTCGGTGCCGACATCGACCTGTTCGCTCTCGACTTCGATCGCTACGAAGGCTACATGGCCTACCTTACGCTCGACCTCGAACGAAGGTTTAACGAACATTTCGGAGCAGGCTTGGGTTACAACTTCTACGGCATGCGGCTGAAGTCGAAGAACAGGGATCTCGATGGAACGCTCAGGACCCGTTACCAGGGCCCTAAGGTGTACCTGAACGTGAGGTTCTAGCTGGCGCGGACCTACCAGAACCCGACTGTGAGCGGTTTGATCTACTGTTCAATGTTCTTTCTTCTCTTCTATGGTGGAGCGAATGTGCAGGTCACGTTGTGGGAACGGGATTTCGATATCGTTGTCGCGCAATGCCTTCAGAACCGCGTTGTGCACATCGTGTACCAGCGGCATACGATCCGACAACTGCCGCAAGTAAACATGTAAAACAAAGTCGAGCGAGCTGTCACCGAAGCCGGAGAAGTACACCCTTGGCGCCGGGTCATCGAGAACCAGCGGCAGCGTGGGAAGCGTGTCCGAGATGATCTTGTGTACCAGCTCCACATCTGAGCCGTAGGCAACACCGACAGGGACAACAATACGTGTAATCGGGTCTGTGAGTGTCCAGTTAACCACTTGTTCGGTAATAAAGGACTTGTTCGGCACGATTATTTCTTTGCGGTCCCAGTCTGTGATTGTCGTCGCACGAATACGAATACGCGACACCCTGCCCGTTAGTTGACCTACCGTCACAGTATCGCCCACCCGAACGGGTCGCTCGAACAAGATCACGAGTCCCGAGACGAAGTTCGCCACGATTTCCTGCAGGCCGAAACCGAGCCCCACACTGAGCGCTGCAACAAGCCATTGAATCTGAGACCAGTTCCAACCGACTGTGTTCAGGACCACGAAGGTACCGACCATGATGATGAAGTAGCGAACCAGCGTGATAATTGCGTATCGACTTCCGGGCTCGACATGCAGGCGCTGCGGTAGCGCTATCTCAATGAATCCAGGCAGGTTTCTCGAGGCAATCACAGTGGCGAGGACAACAAGAAGCGCAAGAAGAAGATCAGCCAGGGTTACAGGTGCAATGGTCTCCACCCCATCGACCACTACCGTCTGTGACCACAGATTCACGCCTTCCAACAGGTTCAGGGCCGGGAAAATTTCTGCCCAGATTTGCCAGCCGGCGATTGCGGCAACAAGTATCAGGCTAAACCGAAGCAGTTTTCTCGATTGTTGATCAACTGCATCGAGGTCCAGTGGTTCTGCTGTTGCAACCGGCGTATCGCCTTCGACACCATGCTCTGTCCCTGCTTCCCGCTCCGCTATTTGTGCCTCCCGTTTCTGCAGCAGAATTTTTAGTTCCAGTTTGCGCCGCGACAAAGCCAGCCATCGCAGTACCACCATGTTGACGATAACCAGCGCGAACGCGAGCCAAACCGAATCCACGAACAGGCCCGCCAATTTCGTCGATGTATAGACATTGCCCATAATCGAGATCACGGCCAATAGCAGGGGCACACCAACCGCCACGGCATACCAGGTCCAACGGAATCTGCTTATCCATGTCTCCGGCCGACGCTTGTAGTAGGCGACTGGAAGGCCGGTATCGGGGTGCATAAGCGGATGAATGATGAACGCCAAAAATATCATCAGCGGAACGAACAGAAACCGACCCAGGTTCGCGTGATCAGTGATGTTATCCGAACTGAACATTAAGACCGTAACGAGAACCAGCGGCGTGCCAACAATCGCAAGCCGTCGAAGTTGCCGTCGCATGAGTGCTACGTTCTCGGCGGTCCAGCCGAAGTGAGTCCTGAATACGCCCTCGGGCTCGCTGAGATTGCGGAGCACCAGCGTGTTAAACAGAAAAGGCGCCGTCAAAAAAATGCTTGTTGCAAACGTATCCGAGAATTCCGTCGCTTTGGAAGCCTTGCCAAGGAACCATGACACCCCTGCAAAAAGTAATGGGACAGGCAGCGCCCGCACCACAGCAATAGCCAGCGAACCGATCGTCAGGCGAATGTTGTCGGTGGACAATCTCCCGACTTTTTGGCTCATGGTCTCGTAGGTCGCAGCTAACGGCGAGCGACTGAGAAGCAACAGGCCAAGTAGCAGTACAAGAAACACAGCGGTCGCATAGTGCTTACGCAGGGACTCACTCAGCAAAACGAGCATCTCCCGCCATGAGTCTGCCGACGTTGCCCATTCTGCAGCTGCCGTCAGTTCATTCCATGAGCCCTTGAAGGCAATTGGCGCGCTCGGAATCCACAAAAGACTCTGGTCGAGGAATTCCTTGTACTCCTCTGCAGAGTTCAGCAGCTTGCGCTGAGCGATATCGAGATCG
>Ga0316187_10003574_pt1 | contig 13503 bp, 9 predicted proteins | sample CroRivburrow1_MG_FD_204927 | JGI IMG/M metagenome (GOLD analysis project Ga0316187, IMG submission 204927) | Coastal sediment microbial communities from Maine, United States - Cross River worm burrow 1 | ecosystem: Environmental > Aquatic > Marine > Coastal > Sediment | place: USA: Maine...
TGATGATGGGGTGAATGCGCACCGTATCCTCGTCGTAAAACGTCTCCCGCTGGAAATGAATGGCGGACAAGGCCAGGGTGGCGGCATTGAGGGCGTTTCTTCCCGCCTGGGGCTTGGAGCCGGCATGGGCCTCCTTCCCGATGAAGCGAATGCGCTTGATGACCGAGCCGTTCGAGGAATCGAACACCTGGGTCGCACATCCGTCGATATTTTTGGTGTGGATCATCATGGCCATGTCGATATCGTCGAAATGGCCCAGGCGGATCAACTCCGCCTTCCCCTGGGTGAATTCCAGTTTCTTTTCTTCCCGCAGACGCAGCCTGTAATCCACCTCGATGGATTCCTCGGCGGGGACTGCGAAGAACACAACGGTGCCCGACAGGCTCTCCATCGCACCGCTTAAGCTTAGGCCCAAGGCGGAACCGATCAACCCGGCAATCTGCGCATTGTGTCCGCAGGCGTGGGCGGCGTGGGTTTCCACATGGGCGAAGGGATGATTGGCGACTTTCAGGGCGTCCAATTCGCCGATCAGGGCCATCACGGGTCCGGATTCCTTTCCTTCCAATCGGCCTTTGACCCCCGTGATCGCCAATCCGGTCTCGGGCCTCAGCCCGATTTTCTCGAAATGACCGGCCACCAGCCGGGCCGTTTCGAATTCCTTGAACCCGGTCTCGGGATTGCGGAGGATGGTTTCCCCGATTTCGATGATCGCCTGCTGATGTTCATCGATGGCGGCGCACACCGCTTTTTTCAATTCCGCCTTGTCGATCATGGTGTTTCCTTGAGGATGAAAAGGCCCGGATTCGCACCGTCCAGGAGCCACGCCCTTTACGCCCGCTGGCGGGCAGGTGGCATCGGGCGGGCTCGCTCAGAGCCAGAGGATTTCCTTGCGGTAGTCGAGGTCGTGGAGCAGTGCCTCGGCGCGCCCTTCGTGGAAGACAGCCCCGTTTTCCAGGGCGAAGACCCTGTCGGCAAGCGCCAGCACCAGGTCCAGGTTGTGTTCGACGATCAGGATGGGCACCTCCCGCCGGAGTTCGTCGAAGATGGTGAACAACTCCTCGATGACGGCCGGCGCGAGGCCTTCGAAGGGCTCGTCCAGGAGCAGGAGCCGCACATTGCCCGACAGGGCGCGGGCGACCGCCAGCATCTGCTGTTCGCCCCCGGAGAGATAATCCGCCGCGGTATTCATGCGCTCCCCCAGGAGGGGAAACAACTCCAGGATCCGCTCCTCGCTCCACACCACCCCGGTGCTGCCGTCGGTGTCACGGGCCAGACGCCCGAGGATCAGATTATCCGCCACGGTCATGCCGGCGAAAATACCCCGCCCCTGCGGCACATAGCCAATCCCAAGGCGCGCGATATCGGGCGCCGGCAATCCCACCAGGTCGCGGCCATCGAAGAGGATGCTCCCCGAGGCCGAGGGCACGATTCCGGCCAGTGTTTTCAGCAGCGTCGATTTTCCCGCCCCGTTGCGCCCGAGCAGGGCGACGATCTCTCCCGCGCGAACATTCAGGGTGGCATCGTTGAGAATGTGACTCTTGCCGTAGAAGGTGTTGACCTTGCTGAACTCCAGCAGGGCAGGCCCCGTCAGCTCTTGCCGGGCGGTGCGTCCGGTGGCCACCGGGGTTCCCGATCCGGTATAGATTTCCTGAACCCGGCGATTGTCCCGCACTGCGTCCGGCGCACTGTTCAGCAGTACCTCCCCCTGGTTCATCACCGTCACCCGATGGGAGAGGTTGAGCACCCGGTCGATATCATGCTCGACGATCAACACAGGAATATTGGCCGCCACGGTCGCCACCAGATTGGAGACGCGCTCACGCTCGCGCGCCGCGAGGCCCGCCAAGGGTTCATCGAGAAGGAGGATATGCGGTTTCGAGGCAAGGGCGATGCCCAGGTCCACGACCCGCTGCCCTCCGTAGGAGAGGTCCCCGCCCAAGATGTCCTCGATGCCATCGAGGCCGAGAAAGCTGATCAGTTCGGCGGTGTCCTGGTGGATTTCCGGAAAGCTGTCAATATCGCGCCATCCATTGAAGCGCCCGGAATGACGGGCCTGCACCGACAGGCGCAGGTTTTCGTAGATCGACAGGTTGCCGAACAGGTTCGTGATCTGGAACGAACGGGCCAGCCCCTGCTGGCAGATTTCATGCGCCCCCTGCCCCTGGATTTCCCTGCCGTGGAGGCGAACGGTTCCGCCGTCCGGCGGAAAGAGGCCTGAAATAAGATTGAACATGGTGGTCTTGCCAGCCCCGTTCGGACCGATCAGGGCATGAATCTGGCCTGTTTCCACCGCAAGGCTTGCCTTCGTGACCGCGCGAATCCCTCCGAAGTGTTTCGAGACGGCCTCCACTTCCAGCACCACCCCCTGCTCCTTGGGGGGATGCAGGAAATCCGGCAGGGCGAGGCCTTCGTGGATCTGGCGCCTGCTCATTGCCGCCGATTCCTCTGGGGGAGGACGCCAACGCCGGTGCAGCTTGCTCCAGATGCCGACGAGGCCGCTGGGGGAGTAGAGCACGAACCCGACAAAGATCAGCCCGAACCAGAGCAGCCAGTTCGATGTCCAGACCGAGAAAAGCTCACGGAACAGGATGTAGAAGACCACGCCGATGGCCGGCCCCAGGATATGGTGCATGCCCCCTATGACCACCATCGCCAGCAGTTCGCCGGACAGGACAACCGAGATCGACTGCGCCGAGACGATAAAATGCTGAAATCCCGTCAGTGCGCCGGCGAGCCCGGTGACCATTGCCGAGAGGACGAACGCCGCCAGTTTGTAACGCTCGATGGGATAACCCTGAAATGTGGCGCGCAACGGGTTCTCCCGGATCGCCACCAGGACATGGCCGAAGGGCGAGCGCACTACGCGCAACATCACGTACAGCACCGCGAATCCGATCAGCGATACCGCAACGTAATAGACATTCGTGTCTTCCAGGTTGAAAGGCCCAATGCTGCCTCGTATCAGGCCGCCCAGGCCGTCCTCACCCCCTGTCAAATCGGTCCAGCGAAAGGCGATCGTATAGCAGAGGGCAGCCAGCGCCAGGGTCATCAAGGCGAAGTACACGCCGCGCCGGCGCAGCATGAGCACCCCTGTGACAGCTGAAACCGCGGCGACGAAGACCAGCGAGAAAAGGATGGGCACCACGATCTGATCGTTGAACCAATGCTTCTGGGCAAGGGCGGCGGCATAGGCGCCAATTCCGAACCAGACCGCGTGCCCGAAGGAGACAAGCCCGGTGTAGCCAATGAGCACATTAAGGCCCAACGCCGCGATGGCGAGGACGACGACCCCGGTGGCCGTGTTCACGGTCTGGCCGATCAGGGGCATAAGGAACGGCAGGATCACCAGCGCCACCGCGCCGATCCACAGGGGCCGGTATTTTGAAAGGATCCAGGTTGCCATCATTCGAATTTTTCGATGCGTTCGCCAAGCAGGCCGCGTGGCCGGAGCAGCAGCACAAGAAACATCAGCACGTACATGGACGCTTCCCCGGCCGCCGGCACGAAATGGATCGTGATTCCGCGCACCACGCCCACCAGCAGCGCGGCGAGCACCACGCCCCAGAAGCTGCCCAGCCCGCCGATCACGACCACGACGAATGCCACCGTAATGATCTCGGCGCCCATGGCCGGATGGACGATGGTAATGGGGGCGAAGAGCGCGCCGCCCATGGCCGCCATTCCAACGCCCAACACGACAATGGCGGTCATGTAGGGTTGCAGGCGGATTCCCAGCGCAGCCACCATGTCGGGCTGCTGAATTCCGGCGCGCACCACGCGGCCGAAGGATGTCTTGTGAAGCAGGATCCAGATTCCGACCAGCACCAGGGCCACGATGGCCAGCAGGAGCAGCCGGTATTGGGAAAACAGAAAATCGCCGATGATGACCGGCCCTTTCAGGACGCTTGGCATCGACATGGGGATGGGTGCGGCGCCCCAGATGATGCGGATCAACTGTTCGGCCACCATGGCGAGCCCGAAGGTCACGAGGAGGCTCAGGATGGGATCGGACTGGTAGAAGCGGCGTAGGATGAAATACTCGAACAGGATGCCCAGCAGGCCCACCACCACCGGCGTGAGGGCGACCCCGAGCCCGAAGCCAAGAACGTTCCCGATTTCAATGGATACATAGGCGCCGAGGGCGTAGAAGGCGCCATGGGCAAGATTCACCACGCCCCCCACGCTGAAGATCAGCGACAGGCCCAGCGCGATAAGCAGGTAGTAGCCCCCGAGGACAAGGCCGTTCACCACCTGCTCAAGCAAAAAAACGAACTGCATTCTCAATCCCACGGTACGGGTGATGGCCCCGGCGGCCTTGTCCCGGGCGCACGTCAGAGGGTGCGGGACGCTGGCGCCCCGAGGAGCGCCAGCGTCCGCCGAACGTCACAGGATGCAGGGATTCTGCTTCCGCGTCGGGTAGATCACCTCAAGGGATTGGTTCGCACCAGGCACGGCCGGTCCCAGATCCATCAGGTCCCATTTGTCCATGGACTTGCCCTGGGCCTTGGGAGAGAAGGGATAGGCCTCTTGCACCAGTTGGTGGTCCCAGGGACGGAAGTAGGCTTCGCGATCCTTCAGGATGTCGAACTTCGCCCCTTTCTCGAAGTACCTGATCAGTTTCTCCGAGTCGGTGGACTTGGTTTCGTTCATGGCCTGCGCCATCAGCTTCAACGCGATGTATTCGATCCACGCATGATTCTCGGGTGGCTTGCCGTATTTTTTCGTGAACGCGGCGACAAAGGCCTTCGAACGCGGATTGTTGAGGGTGTGGTACCAGACCGTGGGCCAGGTCCCGCTCAGGTTGCCTTCGCCGGCCGCCCAGGCATCGGCAGTGTTGAGGTTGAAGCCGACGGTCGGGAAGGGAAGTCCGTATTCGGCATACTGCTTGACGAAGTTGGTCACCTGGTTTCCAGCCAGGTTCAGGCAGACCACGTCGGGCCGCGCCTGCCGTATCTTCAACAGGTACGGGCTGAAGTCGGTCACGTCGGTGGCGACAAGCTCATCCCCAATCAAGGTGGCATTGTTGGCATCGAAGAAGGACTTGGCGGCGCGCAGGAGGTCATGACCGAAGATGTAATCCGCGGTCAGCGTGTGAAACTTCTTGCCTTTCACCATGTTGTCCCGCAGCAGCGCGTTGCCGACGGCGTTGACCATCACGGTGTTGGGGATGTCGGTGCAGAACATGTACCGGTTGCAGCTCTTGCCACGCAGCGTGTCCGAGCGGGGCCCGAGCGCCATGAACAGGCGCTTGTTGCGGGCCGCCACCTGGGAGATTGCGAGTGCGGAGGCCGAACTGATTTCGCCCATCAGCACCACGGCCTTGTCGCGTTCGATAATCCGCTGGGCCTTGGTCGCCGCGGTGTCGGGATTGATGGAATCCTCCGACTTCACATCCAGTTTGCGTCCCATGACGCCGCCGTCCTTGTTGATTTCCTCGGCGGCCATCTGAATGCCCAGAACCGCCCATTCTCCCAGTGCCCCCAGAAAGCCCGTCATGGGGGTGAGATGGCCAATCCTGATCGTGTTCGATTGCCCCGACAGGATCGCCGGAAATCCCAATAGGCTCCCAGCTGCAAGCCCCGCCCCGGTTTTCAGGACCGTGCGCCGGTTGATCGAGTTGGCCTTTTGGCCAATCCCGGATGTGCGATTTTTCATGATCTGACCTCCCATGGTTTAATAAATGTCGAATCTGTTGATTCGTCCAACTCCCCTGGGTTGGCCGGCAGCGCCCGCACGGTTTCAGGCAGGGCACGACCGATGTCTTGAACATTAACAGAACAGGAAGCGCTCCGGAATTTTATTGTCAAGTTATTGGTTGGGAGCACGAGGAGATTGGATTGGACGATTTCCTCCATTCATCCGCCCTCTCTCCACCTGTTTCGGGTGTCCACCCAATCCCACCTTGAGCCCGGGCGTCCATTGCCCCTTTAAGCCTTGATCGTGCAGGCACGGTGATTCAATCCCGCTGGCAGAAGGTTCCCTCCCACGAAAACTCCTCGCCTACGCGCTCATTTCCCGCAGCCGTGGGAGCAGTTCGCTCACCACGCGCTGGAACTGCTCGGCCTGGTTGTTCGAGGCCAGCCGCAGCACCAGATGCTCCACACCCTGCTCGATGTACCCGGCCAGCCATGCCGCGCACTCCTCCGCCGAACCGGCGACGCAGCCCTGCCTTTTGGAGATCGCCTCATAGGGGGCGTTGTAGTAGCGCTCGATGAAGGCTTCCAACTCCCGCTTGGCCAGCGGCTTGTCGGGGCCGACGTTGACCGAGGAATAGAGCGCCAGCAGGGGCGTCTTTCTCCCCGAGGCTCCCTGTTGCACGGCCTGCCAGCTCTCTCGCAACAGGCCGGGGCTGCCGCTGTTGGGGAAGTAGCCATCGGCGTGGCGCGCCGTGAGCCGGATAGCGGTGGGACCGCTGCCCCCCACCCACAGTGGCGGGCCTCCGGGACGGAAGGGCTTGGGCAGCATCCGCGCTTTTTCCAGTTGCCAGAATTTCCCTTCGTAGGAGACTTCCTCGCCACTCCAGAGCAGGCGGCAGATCTCCATCTGCTCACGCATGCTGGTGGCGCGATGTTCGTATTCGGTGCCGGCCATGGCGAACTCGTGCCGGGTGGCGGGTCCTTTCGCGCCGAACCCGATGCCGAGGATCAACCGTCCCCTGGCCACCTGGTCCACGGTCGCGCAGGCATGGGCCAGCAACACCGGGTTGCGCAGGGGCGCCACCAGCACCGCCGTTCCCAGTTCCACGCGCCGGGTGCGCGCCGCCACCGCGGCCAGCAGGGTCAAAGGCTCGAACCGGGGCCGGGCCAGCAGCGAATCCCCCGCCCACACCGAATCGAAACCGGCCTCCTCGGCGCGCTCGGCCAACTCCACCAAGGCCCCCGCATCGGGGCTCTCCGTCAGCACCGCTTCGCGGGTGGGCAGCAACAGGCCGATCTTCATGGCTGATTCCTCCTTGGGCATGGGGCGTGGCCGATGACTTTCGGCGGGAAAGCCCGGCTGAAGGCGCCCTGATTAAATCAGAATATTCAAAAACTCGCTTCCGATCCGAACAGCTTCTCCCTTTCCCGGAAGGATAAGCAAGAGACGAAGGATCTGCTTTGATGGATTCCCAGTTGAAATCCGTGGTATCGAAGCTTTGGGGAATTCTCCAGGCAAATCCGGTGGCTCCATTCGGGAGAGATCGATTCATCCAGGAACTCAGGGGTTCATCCATGAAAATCGGACTGTACCTGATCAACCAGCAGCACCTGGAGGTGGACATGACCGCCGCCCTGGGCGAGCAGATCGCCATGGTGCACGCGGCGCGGGATGGGGGCTGGGATTCCCTGTTCACCGGTCATCATTACCTCAACGAGGGCAACAACAAGCAATTGGCCATCGTGCCCTTCCTGGCGCGGCTGATGGGCGAGTGCGGGGAAATGTCCCCGGGCATGGGCATCTACCTGCTGACCTTGCACAACCCGGTGCAGGTGGCCGAAACCGTGGCCGCGCTGGACATCATCTCAGGGGGCCGCTTCATCTTCGGCGTGGGACTGGGTTATCGGGACGTTGAGTTCGACGCTTTCGGGATCGAGAAAGGGACCCGGGTCAGCCGCTTCGAGGAATGCCTGGACGTGGCCCGGCGGCTGTGGAGCGGCGAGGCGGTGTCCCTGGATCGTCCCTGGTGCCGTCTGGACAACGTGGTGCTGAACAATCCTCCCGTGCAAAAACCCCATCCGCCCATCTGGTTCGGGGCCACCAGCGAAGGGGCCGTGCGCCGCGCAGCCCGGCTGGCCGACACCTTCTTCATCGATCCCCTCGCCAATTTCGCCACGATCCGGGAGCGCAACGCCATGTTCCGGGACGAGTTGGCCAAGGCAGGCCGGCCCTTCCCTTCCGAATTCCCGGTCTTCCGGGAAATCTGCGTCGCCAAGGATCGCAAGACCGCCATGGACGCCGCCGCCCCGGCGCTGATGGGCAAGTACGCCGATTATGCCCGCTGGGGCATCGGGAAGAACGTCTCCGAACCGGACCTGGAGGCCCTGGCCAAGGAGCGATTCTTCATCGGTTCGCCGGAGGACTGCTACGAGCAGATGCGGCCCTTCTGGGAGGAATTCGGCTACAACCACATGGTGCTGCGGCCTCACTGGGCAGGGATGCCCGTGGAGGACGCCCTGAACAGCATCCACCTCATCACCGAGGAACTGCTGCCCGCCCTGCGCAAGGTGTGAGCCGGAAACCCCATCACGCGCCAGCGAGACCCTCACGACCCCCCTGGCTGAATGTCGCGAACAGGATGGAACAGGCTTTCCATCCACCCTCCCAATACCTGCCGATCAGAAAGAACCCGCCGGAGCCAACCCTCTCCTTCCGGTTCCAACGTTGGGACAGCCGGACCGGGAACCTCCCGATCCCCCAAGGTTCCGACCGCCCGTGGATACGCATCCAATACGGATTTTCGTCGGCGAAAGCTCCTTTTTAGTTGACCTTTCCTGGTTAAACATCACATATACTTCTTGCCATTCTTGACTATTTTCCCCTGAATTTTTTCTTTTTTATTTAAACTATTTTAAATATTTTTTCACATAATTAGGATCAAATTATTAAGAGAAGATCATCGGACTGGAGATTTATTGCTGGAAAGGAAGCATATCGTCCGAAATTCAGACGACGGGACCAAAAATAATCACATAGACCTTGGGACAGTTCGGGAGGTATTCCAAGGTCACCTTGACTAACTATTTGAATGATTCAACTCCCAGGGGCGGGTCGCATTTTCCTGGGTCAGGATTCCCGCCATTCATTTTCACTCCGCCAAAGAGCCATGAAACTCGGAACCAAATTAACAATCATCGTACTTCTGATCACCATTGTCCCGCTGTCGACCATCGGTCTCATATCCCGGTATTTCACTACGGAGTCCCTGGAAAAACAGGCTTTCAGCCAGCTCACGGCAACCCGGGAGATCAAGAAACTCCAAATCACTCGCTACATCACCCAGATCAAGAATCAGGTCATAACCCTGTCGGAGGATCGGATGACCATCGAGGCCATGCGTTCTTTCAACGATACTTTTCTTGAGCTAGGGGAAGGAGACGTTAAAGCGGGGGAAAAAATGGTCCGGCAACTGTACATCGAAGATAATCCAAATCCGGTCGGAAAAAAAAATCTGCTTGATGGGGACTTGGAGATGACGGGTTATTCCATTATCCATTCCAACTACCATCCAATATACCGCGACTACATGAATAAATTCAGGTACCAGGATATCTTCATGGTCAGTCCAAAGGAAGGGTACATCGTCTATTCGGTCAACAAGAATCCCGATTTTGGCACCGATCTGCTGAATGGGGACTTGGCCAATGAAAATATCGGAAAGGTATTCAAGAAAGCCGTGAGACTGAAATCCAGCCAGGAGGTCGCCTTCGTTGATTTCGAGCCCTACACCGTTACCAACGGAATCCCGGCCTCCTTCATCGCCTCTCCGGTGATGGACAACGATGAATTGATCGGAGTGCTGATCTTCCAGATGCCCCTGCGTGAAATCAACATCATCATGGGTGAACGGGCCGGGATGGGCGAAACGGGGCAAACCTACCTGGTCGGCCCAGACAAACTAATGCGCTCGGACTCCTACCTGGACCCAGAGCAGCATTCCGTGCGGGCCTCCTTCGCCGATCCGAAGAAGGGCGCCGCGGACACCCAGGCCACGCGCGAGGCGTTGGAAGGCAATACGGAAACCAAGATCATCGTCGACACCACCGGCAAACCGGTTCTGAGCGCCTTCACGTCGTTGGACGTTTTCGGCACTCGCTGGGCGCTGCTTGCCGAGATCGACAGAGAGGAGGCCTTCGCGCCGGTCACGCAACTGGACTGGATCATGCTTTTCATCGGGGCGGGATTTATCGTCGTCCTGTTGATCCTTGTCCCCTTCACTTCCCGATCCATCACCCGATCGGTGACCAACCCCATCACTCGCGTAATCGATGGCCTGACCACTGCATCCAATCAGGTCACCTCCGCGGCGGAGCAGGTATCCTCCTCCTCGCAGTCCCTGGCCTCGGGAACGAGCCAGATGGCGGCCAGCCTGGAGCAGTCGTCCTCGACCCTGGAGGAGATCGCGTCCATTACCCGTCGCAATACCAACAACTCCCAGGAGAATCGCAAGGTGGCCGGCGAGGCCCGGGATTTGGTGAACCAGGGCGGGGAGGCCATGGAACGCATGGTCGGAGCCATCCGGGAAATCAAGTCCTCCTCGGATGAAACGGCGAAGATCATCAAAACCATCGACGAGATCGCCTTTCAGACCAACCTCCTCGCGTTGAACGCCGCGGTGGAGGCCGCTCGCGCCGGGGATGCCGGCCGGGGCTTCGCCGTGGTTGCCGAAGAGGTGCGCAATCTGGCCCTGCGCAGCGCCGAGGCGGCCAGGAACACCTCCGCCATGATCGAGTCCTCGCAGGACAAGGCCAACCTGGGTGTCAGCGTCGCCGAGGAGGTGGAAGGCGTGCTGGACAATATTCGCGAAACTTTCAAGCAGATGGAAAAAGTGGCCAACGAGGTCGCCGCGGCCTCCGAAGAGCAGCTTGGAGGCGTGGAACAGGTCAACGCCGCCGTGGCACAGATGGATGGGGTGACGCAATCCAACGCCGCCAACGCGGAGGAAACCGCCTCGGCCAGCCAGGAGTTGTCCTCGCAGGCCAATGACCTGCTCAATATGATCGACGATCTGGTGCGGGTGGTTGGGGCCTCTTCCAACAAGGAGGGGAATTCCCACCGGGTATCGGCGCGTGTGCATAACCAGGAAGAAGCAGCCTTTCCACAGGCCCGGCGGACCGGGAAGCCAGTGGCCCAGGCCCCGTTACGGAAGCGCATCGCCGATGAAGGCGTACAGGATTTTTCCGCGACTCCACCTCACTTCGGAGCCTTGGACGATGGGGATTTCGAGGAAATGTAGGATAGATGCGGCGGTTGGGGTCATGCCTTTCCCCATGCCCATCCTCTCAACGGGGGGTCCGGCCAGGCCGGATGCCTCGTGAGGGAAATGAGGTGATGATTTCCCTCCAGCAACCCACGAGCCTCCGCGCTTAGGCGCCCATTTCCCGCAGCCGGGGCAGCAGTTCCACGGGCGGCGAGGCGTGCCCCAGCAGGAGCGGTTCAGGGGCCGCTGAATTCTTCGGTGAACAGGGGCGTGATTCCCTGGGCGGCGAGGTCGGCCTCCATCTCCCCGTCGCTGGGGCCCGCCTGGAAGCGGCTGGCGGCATCCAGCACCTTTTCCAGCAAGACCGTGTCCCCCACCGTGTTGAGGAAGACGCCCTCGCGACCGAGGACATAGTGCACCGCGCGGTCGATGCTGGCCTGGTCCTCCAGGGGCTCATACCAGGTCTCGCGGCTCTTCCCCTTCTCTCCCCACTGCCCGCGCGCGATGGACTTGATGGTCTGCACGGCAATTTGGCGTTCCCGGCAAACCTTCACCACGGCCTCGAAATCCGCCCGATATTGCGGGTGCTGCATCATCGCGTAATTGCAGGGCATCAGCACCGAGTCGAACGCGAAGCGTTCCAGGCTGCGCAGGTGCATGGAGGGGATGGCGAGGCCGTGCCCCGTGACCCCGATGAAGCGCACCAACCCCTGCTCGCGGGCTTCGATGGCGGCCTCCAGGGCGCCCCCCGGCCCCATGGCCACCTCCCACTCCGCTGGGTCGGAGAGGCTGTGCAGTTGCAGCAGATCCACCTGATCCACCCGCAGGCGCTCCAGGGAGCGGTGGAACCCGTCCTTGGCTTCCTGGTAGGTGCGCTCCCTGGTCTTGGTGGCCAGAAAGAAGTCCTTGCGGTGGCGATCCATCCAGGGTCCGATGCGCAGTTCGGAGTCCCCATACCGGGGCGCGGTGTCGATGTGGTTGACTCCGTGCCGCAGGAGCAACTCCAGCACGCGGTCCGCTTCGTCCTGGCCACAGCTCCAAAACGCGGCGGCCCCGAAGAGGGTGCGGGTGCTGACGTGCCCGGTGCCGCCAAAAGGGAGTTTCGCGATCATGGGTCGATTCCTTTCAGGTTGGCGCGTGGAATATCCCTCCGGGCGCAAGGCGGCGCCGGGAGGAGGCATCCCGAAAGGTAGCACCATTGGAAGGGAAATGGCTCCCTCCAGTGCTGCCCGGATGACAGGGATTCCCGATAGGGATCGGAGGGACGGCCCTGCCGGATCAGGGGATGAAGGCCAGGCAATTCATCAACCAGCCCGGCGGATGCAATGAACCGGGAGCGGCCATGTTTTACTGTTCGACGTGGGCCCGCCCGTTAAATCAACGGCCCATGATTGTGCCGGGATATCTTCGGTGGAGGTGTGGTATTCCCCACCCGGATCAATTCCAGGAGGAACGAATAGCAGGACATTAATCACATTTTGCAGGTTGAGCATTTCGTTGACCGAAGGAAGATACCAATCGCTGAATCCCTCCTTGACGTGGCTTTGGCAGGTGTATGAGGCGGGGTGTGCGGCATTGAATGTACCGGTATTGTTTCTTCCGTCGTTAAAATCACCTGCCGGAGCGGAGGAGTCGTTGGTTGTTTTATACATGGCTCCGGGTGGATTTGAAGGCGTGTCGGCTTCAAAGGATATCAATATGATCCCAGTTCCCAGGTAATTGTTTTCGAAAACGGTGCCTCCCCCGCACCGGTCTCCGATTTGGGCGGAGGGAGGGCAGTCGTTTGGCTTGATTTCTCCCGCCAATTTTCCGATATCGTCGTCCGAACATCCGGCGAGGACCAAGGACAGGATACCCACCAGAGCGAGGATGAGCTTCATGGTTTTCCTTCGATTGTTGGTGCCCGGTTGAATTTATATTTGATAGGGAGATTCGATTTTAACAGATCCCATGGAATATTTATATTCCCGCATCCGGGCGTTGAGGGGAGGGTCAACGGATTGAGGGGGTGACGCCGAGGGGCAAAGGGACGCCAATATGCGAGAGCCAATCCATTTACTCCTCGCATTGATGGACCGGGAGGAGGGGCACATGAACAGGCACCCCTCTCCGGAGTTCTGCGGCGTCAGGATTTTGTGGTATGACGGCCTTTCACACATGAACCCGGACGGGAGGCGAAGAATGGACTTTGGAATCCTGGTGCCCGCGAAGACGGACGACGTGGGATATATCAGCCATCTGGAAAACCTGGGCTATGCCCGGGCCTGGGTGGGCGACAGCCAGATGATCTGGTCGGACTGCTACGCCGTGCTGGCCCTGGCGGCGGAACGCACCCGCACGATCCAACTGGGCACGGGCGTGGCCATCCCGGCCACCCGCATCGCGCCGGTCACCGCGCACAGCATTGCCTCGATCAGCCGCATCGCGCCGGGCCGCACCTTCCTCGGGATGGGGACAGGGTACACGGCCATGCGGGCCATGGGGCAAAAACCCATGAAGCAGAACGATTTCCGCGAATACATCCGGGTCGTGCGCAGCCTGCTGCAAGGGGAGGAGGTAGAGTACACCTACCAGGGCCACACCGCATTGGCCCAGTTCCTGATGGC
>Ga0316187_10003575_pt1 | contig 13503 bp, 9 predicted proteins | sample CroRivburrow1_MG_FD_204927 | JGI IMG/M metagenome (GOLD analysis project Ga0316187, IMG submission 204927) | Coastal sediment microbial communities from Maine, United States - Cross River worm burrow 1 | ecosystem: Environmental > Aquatic > Marine > Coastal > Sediment | place: USA: Maine...
CAACGCATCCACCCATACTGGAACGTATACAACGGTTGGGGATGAAGTTTGATAACCAGGATCTGGCAAAACTCGCTGTTGATACCCAGCAGCTTAGCGGCAGTTTTGGGCGCAATGAAGCATATGATAAGAGTGTTGAAGATCAGGCGACTTTTTCTGCTGTCGACAGTGTCTCCGGTTTTGCCAGTATTTACGAAAATGGATTCGATGATGAATCTCTGCAATCGGCGCGCTCTGTGCTTAATATTATTACGCCTAGAATTCGAACTGAAGCTGAGTCAGGGCAGAAGGTACGGGAAGTGGTTCTGGCGCTGTTGCTGAACGATGATGCTGAAATTAAAGAACTGCAATTGAGCATTATTCGTGCTGCGGGAGCGGGAGTTGATTATCAGCGTATTATCGAGGTTAGACAGCAGCTGGATGGTTTACCGCAAAACCTCAGGCTGCCGATTCTTGATCTGGGTTTCCCGACTATCCGACATCTCACCTGGCAGCAGCGTCTTGATTTTTATAATCTGGTCGAGCAGTTAATCCCCCTTGATGGACAGATTAGTAGTTTTGAATATATGCTTTCACGTTTGCTTTTACAGATGTTGCAGGAAAGCCGCTTTCCAGATTCCAGCAGTGGCAAAAAACTGGTAAAACTGTCCCGGTTGCAGTTTCACCTGAGAACGTTATTTTCAGTCGTGGCTGTATTCGGCCATGATAACGACACACAGGTGAAACGAGCCTATAACGCGGGTATGGACAGCCTGCTAGGCAGTCAACAATGGCCGGAATATTATTTGCCGGCGGACTGGACTACACATTTTGATACTGCATTGACGGCTATTGACCGTGCCAGACCTCTGATCAAGGAAGCAATCATCAATAGTCTTATCGTCACAATTGGTTTTGATAATGACTATCGGATTGAGGAATATGAGATGTTAAGGGTAATTGCTGCACTATTGCATTGTCCGATGCCGCTAATAGAGGATAAGAATCTAAAATCATCAAAAGGTCCATGATAACAGGGGCATAAGCTATTTCAATCTGGTACCATGCTGGCACAAATTTTATCAAAACGAAAAGAATATGAAAGTAAATAAGTTGATATCTGCAGTGGCATCAACAGTGCTTGGACTCATCATTGTTAGCTTTACTGCTGCAGTGGCAGAAGAGCCAAAGCAGGATGAGAGCAGGGCGTTTAGTTCCGCAGACGTCGATCCTGCAGTGATAGATAGCGGGCTAGAACCTGAGATTAATATTCAGCAGTTTGATAATCGTGAAGTCCAGGAATACAGTGTTAATGATCGCGTCTATATGGTCAAGATCACCCCGGCAGTCGGCTTTCCCTATTACCTGGTTGATCCTGATGGCACAGGGGAAATGGAATATAAGCGAGACACCATGGGGCTCGAAGTAAACCCGCCTCAATGGACACTTTTTCGCTGGTAGTTGTATAGATTTAGCATGTTTATTAATAACACCTGTATATAAATATTTTTAAATTTATATAAAACACTAAAGAGTAGATCGTTGTCATGAAACATAACAAGATACAGTTAATCGCATTATTACTTGCCGGTTTGATTATGAGTATGGGTGCCCATGCCTCCAGTATGGATAAAGTGAAAAAGCATGGAGCTGTGCGCTGCGGAATTAATGAAAATCTGCCCGGGTTTTCTGTAAAAGATAATAACGGGCAATGGGCAGGGCTTGATGTTGATATCTGTCGCGCAGTGGCAGCTGCCATCTTTTCTGATGCTTCGAAGGTGGAATATGTTCCCGTTTCGGGCAAGGACCGGTTTGAGTCACTGGCTTCCGGTAAGTTCGATATTCTGTCACGTAATACCACATGGAACCTGTCACGTGATACAGGTATGAATATCACCTTTGTCGGTATTAATTATTATGACGGCCAGGGATTCATGCTCTCAAAGAAATCCGGCATAAGAAGTGCACTGGGGTTAGATGGTTCATCTATCTGTGTCGAGAAGGCAACGACGCATATTGAAAACCTCAAAGATTATTTTCAGCTCAACCGCATGAAGTACCAGGTACAGGAATTTGATACTGCGCAGGAGGCATTAAGTGCCTATGAAGGTGGGAAATGCCAGGTCATAACATCTGACCAGTCAACCTTATATTCTCTTCGCACACAGTTAAAGAATCCGTCTGACTCGAAAGTGCTTGCAGAGGTTATATCAAAAGAACCCCTGGGGCCTGCTGTGGCTTCGGGTAATGGCACCCTGGCAAAGATTGTACGCTGGAGCCTGTTTGTCATGCTAGATGCTGAGGAAGCTGGAATAACAATAGAAAATGTCGATCAAGTTCGCCAGCTTTCACGTGACCCTGCCGTGCGCCGTCTGCTAGGGCTGGAAAAGAACACCGGTGAGAGCCTGGGTCTCAGTAAAGACTGGGCCTACAACATCATCAAACTGGTCGGCAACTATGCTGATTCATTTAATCGGAATGTCGGCAAGTCTTCACCCCTCAAGGTCAAGCGTGGCTTGAATGCGCTCTGGCGTGATGGCGGTCTGCATTATGCGCCGCCAATAGATTAGGTTATCTGTTTGTGCTGGCGCACGGCTGAGTTTTGCCCCTTGGGCAGGGTTCTATTCTGATTTCCGTTTGAATTAGCATTCGTTTTTCGCCCTTTATGGGCGAGTGGCTTTTCTTTGCTTATCCAAAGAAAAGTCACCAAAAGAAAGGATACCCAACATGCTCGCCCTGCGGGTTCCCTGCGATGCTCGAATGAACCGGCGGGATGTGAACTCGCTGACGCTCGGACAGCACATCCCGACATCCCCGGCTCATCCTGTGCTTCTCGGCGGGCCTGAACGGGAGGGTTAAGATCAAGATCAAAGACGAAGGACTAAAGACTAAACAAAAACCAATCTCCGTCATTCCGGCATGGTTCTAGCCGGAACCCATTCTTTTAAGATTCTGGATACCGGCCTGCGCCGGTATGACGGGCAAGGAATCAAAGTTTTTGTACTAACTGATCAGGTGTCACCGACTCGGTGTTGACCTGGATTTTGATCTTACAACCCCTTTTGTGTTGTCGAGCACTGGAGGCTTAGAGCGGATTAGCGCGAGGACTGTTTGAGCGCAGCGAGTTCCGCAGCGCCGCTCTACGCTGAAGCGCACAGAGCAGCCAAAGGCCAACACGGTAGGGTGGCCTTTCTTTTGGTGCCTTTTCTTTGGCCACTCAAAGAAAAGATACTCGCCCATAAAGGGCGAAAAACAAGTCAGTGCGCTAGCACAATTGAGAAAAAGAAATGATCCCGCACAACTGTGCGAAAACGAAGAAGAAATCTAATCGTAGAATTAAAGAAAGTCCCGCCCGAAAGGGCGAAACCATCAACCTGAGTAACTAGTTACTCAGGAAACAGAACACGTCATGTCCTGGCCACAGCAAAGCGGTGACTTTATCTTGCCGTGACCATTAGGGCATTCAGAAACCTGTACTTCAGTACCATCATCGAGTTTTAGCATGGCGTTGACCAGTGGAGCATCACATTCTCCGCAGGTTGCATTGACGCTCATGCCGCAAATTTCACATTTATAAGTTGCCATCTATATTTCCTTTCGTATTTGTCTGTTTTAAGGATGAGAATCAATATATCAATCACAATGATGACTGTCTATTTCCATTACCCGTCACTTTGCAGGTTTTTAAGCTTTACGATTTATGTAAAACGTAAATCGTAATACTTATTGATGGTATTGGCGGCTCAATGCGTGAACGGCTTCTACCAGTGCGGCGGCATGTTCCGGGTTTACTTCCGGGTGTATGCCGTGGCCAAGATTAAAGACATGACCGTTGCCTTTGCCGAAACTGGCAAGTGTCATTGCGACTTGCTCACGGATTGTGTCCGGCGGGGCATACAGCACGCAGGGGTCGATGTTGCCCTGTAGGGCAACGCGGTCTCCTACGCGTGCGCGGGCATCAGACAGGTCTGTTGTCCAGTCCAGTCCCAGCGCATCGCAGCCGCTGTCGGCCATCGCCTCCAGCCACTGACCACCGCCCTTGGTAAATAACACCACAGGGACGTCGCATGTTGCTACATCTGCTTTTAATTTCTCGACAATTTTTGTCATGTAGGCCAGTGAAAATTCGCGATACGTAGCTGGTGACAGCGAGCCGCCCCAGGTGTCAAACACCATCACGGCCTGTGCGCCGGCTTCTATTTGTGCAGCAAGGTAAACGCTGACACTGTCAGCGAGCACGGTAAGTATTCGGTGCAGCAGGTCTGGACGGCTGTACATCATGCCCTTGATGCAGGAAAAGGTTTTACTGCTGCCACCTTCTACCATGTAGGTGGCCAGCGTCCATGGGCTGCCTGAAAAACCTATCAGCGGTACTCGACCATCCAGTTCGCGCCGTATCAGCGACACGGCATCAGTAACATAACGCAGTTCGTCATTCGGGTCCGGAACGGCCAGTTTTGCCACCGCTTCCTCATCGGTAACCGGGTACTGAAAGCGTGGCCCCTCACCCTCTTCAAAGTACAGTCCCAGTCCCATCGCATCCGGTATGGTCAGAATATCCGAGAACAGGATCGCCGCATCGAGCGGAAACCTGTCCAGAGGCTGTAATGTCACTTCGCAGGCGAGTTCCGGGTTCTGGCATAGATTCATAAAGTTGCCGGCCTTGCTGCGGGTTGCTCTGTATTCAGGCAGATAACGTCCAGCCTGGCGCATCATCCATACGGGAGTGACATCAACGGCTTCACGGCGCAGGGCACGCAAAAACCGGTCATTCTTGAGAGTTGGTTTCATAACTTGTCTCTAACGTGGCAGGCCGGTGCTGCCCATGAGGAATTCATCGACAGATCGAGCAGCCTGACGGCCTTCGCGGATGGCCCAGACCACCAGCGACTGACCGCGGCGCATATCACCGGCAGCGAACACTTTGTCAACAGAAGTGCGATAGTCCTCAGTGTTGGCGTTGATATTGCCACGATTATCCTGTTGCAGACCAAGCTCTTCCAGCATCCCCTGGTGTACAGGATGAACAAAGCCCATGGCTAAAAAAGCGGCATCGGCTTTTAATTCAAATTCAGTTCCTGCGATTTCGGACATCTGCCATTGGCCATTATCGTCCTGATTCCATTCAACTTTGATGCAGTCTATCCCGGTAAGCTGCCCATTCGCACCCTTGAAGCGCTTGCTGGCGACGCTCCACATGCGTTCACAGCCTTCTTCCTGAGAGGTGGATGTGCGAAGCTTGTTTGGCCATTCAGGCCAGGTAAGGGCCTTGTTTTCTTTCTCTGGCGGCATTGGCATGATTTCAATCTGGGTTACTGATTTTGCTCTCTGCCGGTTAGAGGTGCCAATACAGTCTGAGCCGGTATCTCCACCACCGATGACAACAACATCCAGGTCTGTGGCGAGGATCGCATCGTTCTCAGGAATATCGTCGCCTGCAACACGCTTATTTGACTGTGCAAGGAAGTCCATGGCGAAATGAACGCCATTAAGATCCCGTCCTTCAATGGGCAGGTCGCGCGGTTCTTCGGAGCCCCCGGTCAACACAACAGCATCAAATTCTTCAACCAGCTGACTGGCAGCAATATCAGCGCCAATATTTGTGCTTGTTTTGAAGTCTACGCCTTCCGCCAGCATCTGGCTGACGCGACGATCTATCAGTGACTTGTTTAGTTTGAAGTCAGGGATTCCATAGCGCAGAAGGCCACCGACACGGTCACTCTTTTCATAGACGGTGACATCGTGTCCGGCCCTTGCCAGCTGCTGTGCACAGGCCAGTCCAGACGGACCTGAACCAACTACCGCCACTTTTTTATTGCTGCGATGGGCGGCAATTTGCGGCTTGACCAGGCCCTTTTCCCAGGCTGAATCAATAATCGCACATTCAATCGTTTTAATCGTGACAGGTGAATCATCTATGTTCAGTGTACAGGCAGCTTCACAGGGCGCTGGACATATGCGGCCGGTAAATTCCGGGAAATTATTCGTTGAGTGCAGTACTTCGATGGCCTCATCCATTTTGCCCTTGTAGACAAGGTCATTCCAGTCAGGGATGATATTATTGACCGGGCATCCCTGGTGACAAAAAGGAATACCGCAATCCATGCAGCGAGCCCCCTGTAGCTGCAGAACATTTTGATCCAGCGGGATAGTAAACTCTTCATACTTGATCAGGCGATCGGCAACAGCAGCATATGATCTATCCTGACGGGGGAACTCAATGAATCCTGTGGGTTTACCCATTATTATTCTCCAATAAACTTAATAGGCTGACATGATTTGATAAGGCGCGTTTAATTTAATACGTTTACGGATTAATAGCGGCACTTTGTTTTTTTGCACTCATTTCCAGCAGGGCGCGCCGGTATTCAACCGGCATGACTTTGACGAAGCGAGGCAGGTAGTCAGTCCAGCTCTCAAGAATTTCGCGTGCGCGGTTGCTGTTCGTGTAATGCAGGTGCTGCTCAATCAGCTGGTGAAGCCTGATGGCATCAAAACGGGTCATGTCATGGCTGACATCGACTCTGCCGTGAGTTTCCAGATCGCCACCCTGATGATCCAGTGCTTCGAGGGCATCATCTTCTTCAGCGATTGGCTCAAGTTCAACCTGGGCCAGGTTGCAATGTGATTCAAAGTCGCCGTTGATATCGAGAACATAGGCAATACCGCCACTCATGCCGGCAGCAAAATTGCGACCGGTGGAGCCAAGCACCACGACAACGCCGCCAGTCATGTATTCACAACCATGATCGCCGACGGCTTCAACAACTGCCGTAGCACCGGAATTACGCACAGCGAAGCGCTCACCTGCGACGCCGCTGAAGAAGCATTCACCTTGAATGGCGCCATACAATACGGTGTTGCCGACAATAATATTTTCTTCTGCCACAATCGGCGATTCAGCAGGCGGGTAGATGATGATGCGTCCACCACTGAGGCCTTTACCAACATAATCGTTGCCCTCGCCAGAAAGCTCTATCGTAATTCCGCGTGCGAGGAAAGCGCCGAGGCTCTGTCCTGCTGTGCCTTTTGCCCTGATATGAATGCTGTCATCAGGAAGGCCAGCCATGCCATGTTTTTGCGCCAGCTTTCCTGAAAGCATAGTGCCAAAGCTGCGGTTGTAATTGTGGATATCAGTCTCGATACTTACATATTCACTATTATTCAGTGCTGGCTGTGCCTGCTCTATCAGTTTGTTATCGATGATTTTATCCAGTCCATGATCCTGTTCTATGGTGTGATAAATGTCTTCAGGAGAATTGGCTGCAGGTTTATGCAGCAGTCGGGAATAATCCAGACCTTCGGCCTTCCAGTGATTGATCGCCTTGCGCATATTCAAGCGGTCCATCTGGCCGATCATTTCATCGAATTTGCGGTATCCCATTTGTGCCATCAGCTGACGGATTTCTTCAGCCACGAAGAAGAAATAGTTCACCACGTGTTCAGGTTTGCCGGTAAATCGTTTGCGTAGCTCCGGGTCCTGGGTGGCAACGCCGACCGGGCAGGTATTGAGATGGCATTTACGCATCATGATGCAGCCTTCAACAATGAGCGGTGCGGTAGCAAAACCAAATTCATCAGCACCCAGCAGGGCGCCAATAACAACATCTCGGCCGGTACGCATACCGCCATCTACCTGAACCACGATACGGCTGCGCAGGTTATTCAACACCAGTGTCTGGTGTGTTTCTGCAAGGCCAATTTCCCACGGGCTTCCAGCATGCTTAATCGAAGTCAGCGGGCTGGCACCTGTTCCGCCGTCATAACCAGCGATGGTGACATGGTCGGCATGTGCCTTGGATACACCGGCAGCAACCGTACCAACTCCGACTTCAGACACCAGTTTTACACTGATGCGTGCCTGCGGATTAACGTTTTTCAGATCAAAAATCAGTTGAGCAAGGTCTTCAATCGAATAAATGTCATGATGTGGCGGTGGTGAGATGAGACCGACCCCGGGGGTTGAATGTCGTACACGGGCAATTTCCGCATTGACTTTGTGACCCGGCAGCTGCCCGCCTTCACCCGGTTTTGCACCCTGTGCCATTTTGATCTGAATATCATCGGCATTGACCAGGTATTCGGTGGTTACACCAAAGCGGCCCGAGGCAACCTGCTTGATTGCAGAACGTGCGGAATCGCCATTTTCCATCTGCTTAAAGCGGCTGCTTTCTTCACCGCCTTCACCGGTATTGGATTTTCCACCGATACGGTTCATTGCAATGGCCAGTGTGGAATGCGCTTCATAGGAAATAGAGCCGTATGACATCGCGCCGGTGGCGAATCTCTTGACGATTTCTTTGGCCGGTTCCACTTCATCCAGCGGCACCGATTCACCAGAGGTATCAATTTCAAACAGGCCGCGCAATGTCTTCAGGTCTTCATTCTGCTCGTTGATTAAACGTGAGAATTCAGCAAAGCTTTTGGCATCATTGGCACGGGTTGCATGCTGCAGCTTAGCAATGGTGTCCGGCGTCCAGACGTGACTTTCACCACGCAGTCGAAAGGCGTAATCGCCGCCAACATCAAGATGATTGCGGTAAATTTCCCGGTTGCCATAGGCGTTTTTATGCCACTCAACCGCTGATTCTGCGATCGCATTAAGACCAACGCCTTCGATGGTGCTGGTAGTGCCAGTGAAGTACTTTCCGACAAAATCAGAGGTCAATCCAACGGCATCAAATATCTGTGCGCCGCAGTAGGACTGGTAAGTCGATATGCCCATCTTCGACATAACCTTTTTAAGCCCTTTACCGAGTGCCTTGATGTAGCGTGAACGTGCTTCTTTAAACTCAAGTCCATCAAGTTGTGCAGGTGTCATGGAACGCAGAGTTTCAATCGCGAGGTAGGGGTTGATAGCCTCTGCACCGTAACCCGCCAGGGTAGCGAAATGATGAACTTCGAGTGCTGCTCCAGTCTCTACAACCAGTCCGGAACTGGTGCGCAAGCCGCTGCGAATCAGGTGATGATGAACTGCAGACGTTGCCAGCAATGCGGGGATGGCAACGTTGTCTACATCCATATTACGGTCTGAAAGAATCAGGATGTTATTGCCGTCATTGACCGAGTCTTCGGATTTTTTGCATAGTGCTTCGATGGCCTGCTGCATACCCTCTGCACCCTGTGATGCAGGATAGCAAATATCCAGTGTAATTGTTCGAAAGGCCCCATTACTTGTTTCTTCGATATGTCGTATGGCTTCAAGCTCGGCATTGCCAAGAATCGGCTGAGACACTTCCAGGCGCATATTTGAAGCGGCTTCATGCAGGCCCAGAAGGTTTGATCTTGGTCCAACCAGTGATACCAGCGACATGACAATTTCTTCGCGAATGGGGTCAATTGGAGGATTCGTAACCTGGGCAAAGTTCTGTTTAAAGAAGTTTGACAGATGTTTTGCACGATTCGACAGCACAGCAGGTGGGTTATCTGCACCCATCGAACCAGTCGCTTCCTGGCCTGTTATAGCCATCGGTGTTAACAGGAATTTAATGTCTTCCTGCGTGTAGCCAAATGCCTGTTGCAGATCGAGCAATGTCTCTGAATCAGGCTCCATTGGGCTGACAACGGTGTTTAATTTTTCAACTTTAATTTGAGATTTATCCAACCATTCCTGGTATGGATTGTTGCCGCTTATCTCAGACTTTAACTCCTGGTCGTCAATGATGCGTCCCTGCTCGAGATCAATGAGAAACATTTTGCCAGGCTGCAGACGCCACTTTTTAACGATTTTTTCTTCCGGAATATCGAGTACACCCATCTCGGATGCCATCAGTACCAGGTTGTCTTCTGTGATCAGGTAGCGCGCTGGACGTAAACCATTTCGATCCAGCGTGGCACCGATCTGGCGCCCATCGGTGAAAGCGACCGCTGCCGGGCCATCCCAGGGCTCCATCAGTGCAGCATGATATTCATAAAATGCGCGTCTTTTATCGTCCATCAGCGGATTGCCTGACCATGCTTCAGGGATCAGCATCATCATCGCATGAGACATTGAATAACCGCCGAGTGTGAGCAGTTCCAGGGCGTTGTCGAAACAGGCTGAATCAGACTGGTTTTCAGAAATCAAAGGCCAGATTTTTTCCAGGTCATCACCGAACACTTCGGATGCCATTGAATGTCGACGGGCCGCCATCCAGTTGACATTGCCGCGCACAGTATTGATTTCGCCATTATGCGCAATCATGCGGAAAGGCTGAGCCAGGTCCCAGGTAGGGAAAGTGTTTGTTGAAAAACGCTGGTGAACCAGCGCCAGGGCACTTTCCATGCGATGATCGGTGAGGTCCTGGTAAAATGATCCTACCTGGTTTGCCAGCAGCATGCCTTTGTACAGTAATGTGCGGGTTGACATGGATGCAATATAGAAGTCCTTGCCGTCAGGCAGCCCGGCTTCAAAAACGGTGTTTTCGATCAGCTTGCGAATAATATATAGCTTGCGTTCGAAGGCATTCTGGTCGCTGCAGTTTTCGCCTCGTCTGATGAAGACCTGCCGGATAACCGGTTCTGTCGGCAGGACTGTGTGACCAAGCCCGCTATTATTGACCGGGACATCGCGCCATCCCAGTAAGGATTGGCCTTCCTGCTGGATAAATAATTCTATCGACGCAATACATTTTTCTGCAGTTGCTGAATGCGCAGGTAAAAATACCATTGCAACACCATATTCGCCCACGTCAGGTAGTGTGATGTTGACATCCGCACAGACCCCGCGAAGGAAGGTATCCGGTATCTGCATTAATATGCCCGCACCGTCTCCTGCCAGTTTATCTGCACCAACCGCCCCTCGATGGGTTAGATTGCGCAGGATTTCAAGGCCCTGCTCAATAATACGGTGACTTTTGCGTCCTTTGATGTCCGCTACAAATCCAACACCACAGTTGTCGTGTTCATTTTGCGGGTCATAAAGGCCCTGACGGGGTGGCAAGCTACCTTGATACATGTTCAACCTCTGTCTCGTTCTTACTTATTCACTAAACCAGTGGGCGATTTCCATAAATAAACCACATAAATGCTTGTAATGATGAGAGTATTCAGGGCAGGTAACAGGAGTCGTGCCGTGGGAAATAACCTGAGAATTACTCTATCTAGCAAACAGCCGAGGAAAGATAGCGAAGATGGCGTTTTTTTTCCAGTATTTTGGGATGTTTTTAAGCTTTGATGTAAATAACCATAACTGTTGGAGGTCTAAATTTGTCCTGGCCACTACCGCCTGCAGGTAAGCAATGATCGAAACTGTACATCGTATAGCAAGATAAATTTTGCTGGTTGTCATAGATTGTATCTGCATCTAGCCAGAAAATGACTCTGCTTACGGCACTAAATGTCACCGTTGGAATTTTGCCTGATATTTTTGTGTTTTCTCGTGTACTCGTAACAAGTACAATAGGCCGTTTGATTTATTTATTCTCTAGATGAGCCGTTTGGCGGAAAACTATGAAAGTTGGTATTTTTAAGGAAAACGCAAAAGTAGACAGTCGAGTTGCAGCCACTCCAGACTCAGTTGCACGCCTTATCAAGCTGGGACTAGAAGTTGCTGTTGAAAAGGGAGCAGGGGTGCTATCCGGATTTCCTGACTCAGGCTACAAAGATGCCGGGGCAAGCATTGTTAGCAGTACAGATATCTTTACTGCTGATTTTATCTTCAGTATCAATCTTCCATCTGAGACGAGATTGAGCAAGCTGCAGTCCGGCTCCATGCTGGTGACTCTACCCGGGTTGTGTGAAGACGACGGCACACTGGCATCCCTGGCAGAGAGAAATATTGATCTGTTAGCGCTCGAGCGAATACCGAGAATATCCCGTGCACAGTCTATGGACGTGCTGTCATCGCAGGCCAATATTGGCGGCTACCGGGCGGTGCTTGAAGCGACCATTCAGTACAAGCGTTTCTTCCCTTTGATGATGACTTCTGCAGGCTCAGCTAAGCCAGCACGGGTGGTGATCCTCGGTGTCGGTGTCGCTGGTCTGCAGGCAATCGCCACGGCACGACGTCTTGGTGCGCAGGTGTGGGCCTATGATGTGAGGCCAGAAACCAGCGAGCAGGTCGAGTCGCTGGGCGCAAAATTCATTGATCTTGACCTCGGTGAGGAGGGTTCCGGTGAAGGCGGCTATGCTAAAGAGTTATCTGATGAAGCAAAACAGAAACAACAACAATTGCTTTCCGAAGAACTGCAGAAGGCAGATGTGCTGATTTCCACTGCTGCGATTCCCTGCAGACCAGCACCCCGGCTGATTACTGAAGAAACGGTAAAAGGTATGCGCGAAGGCTCTGTAATAATCGACATGGCGGCAGCGACGGGCGGTAATTGTGAGTTAACCGAGGCCGGCTCGGTCATTGTTAAACACGGTGTTCAGATCGTAGGACACACTAATTATCCGGCGATGGTGCCAGCGGATGCCAGCAGTTTTTTCTCACGAAACCTGGTCAACCTGATGGAACTGCTGGTGACCCGGGAAGATGAAAAACTGGTGCGACCAGATTACATGGAAGACGAAGTCACCGAGGCGGCACTGGTTGTCTACCAGGGTAAAGTACGGTTTTAAATAAATCCCGGATCTAAAAATAGAAACCATCTAGATTTACCAAATTAGAACCACACAATGATTCGTTACCGAATAGTGGAGTAACAAAATGACAGAAACTATCACAGCAAGCGGCATGTCACCGGCTGTTGTTGCATTATTTATTTTCGTGCTGGCCTGTTTTATCGGCTATTACGTTATCTGGGGTGTGACGCCTTCACTGCATACGCCATTGATCTCACTGACCAATGCGATCTCCGGAATTATTATTGTTGGTGCCATACTTGTTACCGGTTCTGAGGGGGCAACGTCACTGGAACAGGGGCTGGGTTTTATCGCAGTGCTACTGGCTTCGATAAATATATTTGGTGGCTTTGCGGTGACTCAGCGCATGCTGTCGATGTTCCGCAAGAAAGACAAGTAATCAGGAATAGAAAAAATGCTGAATGCAAACACACTGGCGATCGTCTATCTGATATCGGCTTCTCTGTTTATCCTCGGGCTCAAAGGGCTTACTCATCCATCAACTGCTCGACGGGGTAATTATCTCGCCATGGTTGGCATGCTGTTGGCGATTGTTGCCACACTGCTCAATCCCGTGGTGCAGAACTATTCACTGATAATTGCAGGGTTGGCTATAGGTGCGGTGATAGGTATCGTGGTTGCCCTGAAAATTGACATGAAGGCAATGCCTCAACTGGTAGCTGCTTTCCATAGCCTTGTCGGCCTGACAGCCGTGCTGGTCGCCATAGGAACATACACTGAACATGCTTCCAGCGGACTGATTGACGGTGTTATGCTGGTCGAACTGGGTGTTGGCTCTTTTATCGGTGCCATTACTTTTACCGGCTCATTGATTGCTTTCGGTAAGTTGCAGGGCATTCTTAGCGGAAACCCGATCGTATTTAAAGGGCAGCACTGGTTAAATCTTGCACTGGGCCTGCTAACGCTGGCACTTGTCATCCAGTTCTCCCAGTCAAGCAGCCTGGGGATATTGCTACTGAT
>Ga0316187_10003577_pt1 | contig 13500 bp, 10 predicted proteins | sample CroRivburrow1_MG_FD_204927 | JGI IMG/M metagenome (GOLD analysis project Ga0316187, IMG submission 204927) | Coastal sediment microbial communities from Maine, United States - Cross River worm burrow 1 | ecosystem: Environmental > Aquatic > Marine > Coastal > Sediment | place: USA: Maine...
ATGTCACCTACCTGGTGTGTGGAGGCGCACTGGAGGATCCAGCCTTCGCCGAATACCCGACGATTCAGGAAATCCGGGCCGCTATGGGTGACTACGCCACGCTGGTACTTCCAGGAGATGCCAATTAATTAAAGGGGTCGGTGACAAATCGTAATCGTTATCGTTTGTCACCGACCCCGTTAATTCTGTAATATTTTTCGATTCGGTCAAACGCCAGATTGATTGTATCTTCATCAACGCAGTATGCCATCCTCACGTGATGTTCACCTGAAGGTCCAAAGGCACTGCCAGGTGTGACCGTAACTCTGGCATTGTTCAGTAAATCTATTGCGAATTCTTTCGAATTTGTGTGGGCTGCAATTATTTTTGGAAAAATATAATATGCCCCTTCGGGTTTTTGATGGGCAAAAACATGCGGTATATTGTCGAGTCTCTGGCAGATCAGTTCTCTGCGACCATTCAGAATAGTTTCAAATTCCTGCTTGTGGTCAGAGGGGTGACTCAATGCAACAATACCCGCCAACTGGGAAATGCGCGGCGCACAAATCATTGTTGCATCGTGTACTTTGAGCGCTTCACGTTTCAACTCTGCAGGCATTACCATATAGGCCAATCGCCAACCGCTCATGGCATAGGATTTAGAAAATGAGTACAGATAAACAATGTGTTCTCTGAATTCCTCAACGCTGGCGAGATTAAAATATTTATTCCTGTTGTCGTAAACGAAGTCACTATACGGGTCATCGACAATAATCAGTATATTGTGTCGCCTGGCGATCTCACCGACACGGATCAATTTATCTTTGGAAAATATTTTTCCCGTAGGGTTTGATGGACTAACAAGAACTATGGCTTGAGTTTTGTCAGTAATTAAATCCGGTAATAAATCTATATCCAGAGACCAGTTATTGTTTTCACCCAGCGGCCAGTAAACCACTTTGCCCAGGAACAAATTAATCTGTTGGATGTGTGATGCAAAACACGGGTCGGTCAGGATAATTTCATCGCCCGGGTCGAGCATGGTATGAAACAGTGTGTTCAAACCTTGCATATTGCCGGCAGCGATCATCACATTCTCATCCGCGTCAACATCAATACCGGTTTTTGCTTTGTGTTTTGCGACGACCAGTTCACGTAGTTCAGGCAGACCGTCGGGTAAGGTATATTTGCCAGCATCGAGATCTTCATCAAGATACCGTTTGACTCCCCGGCGAATATATTCCGGTGTGCGAAAAGACGGTAGCCCCCAGGTGAGCGATGCGGCTCCCTCTACCCTGGCGCTTAACATGGCCATATCTTTGATAGCCGATATGCGGGCTTCGTGAACGTTTGTGGAAACGATATCAGTAATAAAAGTCATTGATTAGTATTAGAGACGAAATTGTAAGAGTTGAGAAGTATCAATTTGAATTTTCATTCAGCCTGAATGGTTGTCGCGCATTATTCCACCAGAAAATAACCAATCCTGCCGTACTTTTTCAGCACATATAGCAGGTGTTGTACACGGGCGATACTGCATAGCCAGTCGGTTTTCATCTGTAGCCCTGTGATTTCCAATGCTCAGTGTTCTTTTGTGCTTATTTGATCTAGATCAAAACGAATGAGGCTACGTAGTCTATATACTGAAATATATAAGTAGTGTTATCTCGCGCGATTGAGGTTGCCGAAAAAATACATTTCCCGATCCTCGTAGCGCGTAATAAAACGCTCAGTAATCAAGTGAGTGGAAAATGCGGGGGTTTGTTTCAAAAGCAGTTATTTTATTGGCGCTAACGGTTGCCGCCGGCTACGCCGAAACTCGGCTCGAATTCAACGCCCCGACCATCATCTCCACACAGCCGGCTACGGAACACGTAGCCAACAAAGCCAAGATTCTGGGCCTTAAGGACGGCACGCTGCTGGTGGTGTACGGCGACGCCACCGGACCGCTGGACAGCGCCTGGGATTTTGATGGCAATCTGCGTGCTGCGCGTGACATCTATTTTACCTACTCCAAGGATGACGGGGCCAGCTGGTCTGCGCCGCAAAATATCGCCCTGAGCGCCAACCTTTCAACTGCCACACTTTACGACCCGGACGGAAACGGCGCCGACGGCCTGGGCGGCCTGCCGCCACAGGCCTTCTACGGCGACTCGTCGAAACCCAATGTTTTCGCACCTGGCAACGGCAACAATATCCTGGTGACCTGGGTCGACAAGCACTGCGACTCCGGCGTGCAGGGATCGGCCCAGTACGTGGCACCCGTCTTCAACCTGAATCCCGGCTTCATCGAAGTCCCCTACAGTTGTGTCTACGCGGCGCGACTGAAAAACAGCGCAGCGGGTGTAAGCGTGCTGGCGGTTGAACGCCTGACCGATGCGTCACGCGACGCCATCCAGGATCAGGCGCGCGGCGCGGGGGCGGGCCTGGCTATCACCTGGCAGGAAGATCCGGAAGGTCTGCAGCCGGGCGAGGCGGAAGGGCCGGGCGACGGCGGCAGCGGTGCCAAGGTCACCCACGGCACCGACATCTGGTACAGCTGGATCAGCACCACCGATTTCACCGGCGGCGGTAGCTGGTCGGCGCCGGTGCGGATATCTGACAACGAGCTGGCCAACGTCGGCGCCTCGCGCCCCAGCCTGTTCGTCGGCAACGCCCAGGGGACGCCTGCCCAGGCGGTACTGGCCTACGAGGAAACCAAGGGACTGGGCACTATCGAGGGCAAGTACATCATCTATCACCTGTTTCAATTCAATAAACCGGTCGCCGCCCAGCCGGGCGTGATCGTCAGCGATCCCACCCAGAACGGCCGTCGCCCGCGCCTGGTAGTGCGCAGCACGCCCGGCGGCGCACAGGGTACGCGCCTGGTGTTCCTGTGGCGCCAGGGCCTGGAGGGCCAGGGCGGTCCCGCCGACATCATGGCCCGCATCGGTCGGGTACCGGCCGGCACGGACCTCGCTGCTATACCCGATGCCGGCTGGCGACCACAGGACCTGGACCCGTCCGTAATAGGCACCGGCGATCCGTTCGCCGCGGCAGGCAATACCCCGGCGCTGAACATGAGCTCGGCAGACCTCGGCGATGAAACCTTCCTGGATCCGATCGAGGACGCGCGCGCCCACCGCGCCATTATCGTCGGCGATTTCATCGCACTGGGTTATGTCTACACGCCGGACCAGGCCGTAGCGCGCTACACCGATTTGGAAAACTACGATTTCTACCTGCGCCGCTCACACGACGGTGGTCAGACCTGGGACAGTGCACGCAACCTGTCCAGGCAGCCGAAGACCGTCAACGTCAAGGAACCGCGCCTGGCCGGTACGCCGAGCAGCGTCAGCGGCAGCAGCGATCCGCGCGACGTGCAGAACAAGGATATCTACTACGTCGTGTGGGGAACCGAGGTCAATCAGTACGAAGCCATTCGCACGCAGTCCATCAACCTGGATCTTTATGCCACCCGCACCAGCGATCGCGGTGAAACCTACGAGCCTGTGATAACCATCGCCGAGGGCGGTGTCGCAACCGATGACAACGAGAACGGCGAGTCGCAGCTGCGTACACCGCCTGACGGCAGCAAAATCTATATCACCTGGATGCAGACCGCGGCGCTTGAAACCGAAGCCGTATTCGCCAGCGGTACGCCGATAGAGGTGGCGGACGGGCTGAGCAGCGACAACAACGGTGGTGGGTGTAGCGTCACACCGAATGCCTCGTTCGACCCGTTGCTGCTGTCGGTGCTGGTGATCCCGGTGCTATTGCGACAGAAGAGGAATAGCCGCTTATGAAAAAGCGACGACACAGTCTATCCACACCACCGGACATCTGAAGCCGTTTCCGCATGCACCGGCAGTCGTTTAAAAAGACCTGGTTATACACTTACTCGAGAGGATCAGACGATGAAAAGCAAACGAACAATCAGCACCTTGCAGAGCGTGGCGCTGGCGGGCTTCATCTGTTGCAGTGCGGCCCCATGGTCCGTGCACGCCGCGGCCTTCACGGTCGACAGTAACACCGACGTGGTCGACGCCAATCCGGGCGACGGCATCTGCGACGACGGTGCCGGCAACTGCACCTTGCGCGCAGCCATCATGGAAGCCAACGCGCTGGCCGGGGCGGACAGCATCAGCCTCGGTGTCGACACCTACACTCTGTCGATTACCGGTGTCGACGAACGCTGTGACGGCACCACACCCTGTACCGGAAACGGTACAGAAAACAATCCCTACCTGCCGGTGGTTACGGCCGATGCCAGCATCGGAGACCTGGATATCACAAGTGATCTTACCATCACCGGTGCCGGGCCTGACCAGACTGTGGTTGGCTGGGGTTCGGCACCGTCCATGGATACCGACCCCTTGACCGGTGATCGTGTGTTCCATATCCAGACCGACGGCGCCAATATCGACAGCGTACTGATCGAGGAACTCACGGTACTGAACGGTGAAGTCGGCCTGCTGCCGACCGACGCCGGCACCGTCGGGACACCGAACGCCTACGACATCGATATCGTCGACGACACCGCCGGCAGTGTCACTATCTGGCAGTTCCGGCGCATGGGCGGTGCCATCGGTCTTGGCGCCAGTAATGCTGTGGTGCTGTACGAGGAGTCGATACACGGTCCCGGTGGTGGCGGCGGTGGCGGTGACAGTGACATGGGTCCCTTCCCGGGCGGCAAGCCGGGTGACGAGGAGGGCTTCAGCATCGGCGACGTGACACTGAACCACGTGGTACTGATGAGCAGCTGGTCCGGCGCCGACGGTGGCGGCCTGTATAGCGCCGCACCGGCAACGGTGGTCGATTCCGTCATCAGTGGCAACGAGTCCGGCGCCAACGGTGGCGGTATCTACAACGATGAAGTGCTGGAGCTGGAAAACACCACCCTTGGTGCGCTGTCCGATACACCACCGGCGGGCTTCCCAGCCACGGGACTGGATAGCGGAAATGATGCTGAAAACGGTGGCGCCCTGTTCGATACCGGTTTTCATACCACCACCATCCGTCAAACCAGTATCAACGGCAATACGGCGATCGGTGGCGGCGGCATCGCCGGGCGCGCCGGCATCGTCATCGATCTCACCAACTGCACTGTCAGCGGCAACACCGCCAGTGATGTCGGTGGCGGCATCACCACCAACGGCACCATCAACCTGACTAATGTCACGGTGGCGAACAACACGGCAGATACCGACGCCCCCGGCGGTGGTGGCGGCCTGAACTCGTTCGGCTCGGGTGTCTACAACATGGTCAACACCATTGTGGCGGGGAATACCAAGAATAGCGCCGCGCCGGTGGCCTCCAACTGCGGCTGCAGTGGCGGCAGTCCCACCTGTCCGCCGGGTACCATGGTGTCGCTGGGCAACAACCTGGAAGATGATAATACCTGCCTGCTGGCATTCACCGGCGATCAGACCAATACCGATCCCCTGCTGGTGGCACTGGCAGACAACAATACGTTGCTGGATGGACTCACCGAGACCCACGCCATCCCGGATACCAGCCCTGCACTGGACAGCGGCAACAACACGGTCTGTCCCAACAACGACCAGCGTGGCAGTATCAGGCCGGCCGACGGTGGCAGCGGATTCATCTGCGACATCGGCGCCTTCGAGCTGTTCAGGGTGTTCACCGACCTGCACATCAACAACATGACGGCACCCAACAGAGTCGATCAGGGTGACACGGTGCCGATCTCCATCGAGGTCCACAACACCGGCGGAGCCCCGGACACCAACATCGTGGTGACCGCGACCCTGCCGGCGGCCCTATCGTACATTTCCGCTACGATAACCGGTGGCGCCTGCGTGGAGGCAAACGGTCTGGTGACCTGTAACCTGGCGAACCTCGGCGACGATGCGATCGCTACCGTGGACATCAGCACCACGGCGGTGAGTATCGGTAACACCGTGGTAACCGCAGCCGCTCTGTCGGACAATGACACGGACCCGAGCAACAACTTCGCCAGTGTCAATATCGAAGTGCTCGGCAGCGTCGATATGGAGTTGACGGCGATAGCATCGACAAACTCGGTCACCCTGGGCCAGCAAGTGACCGTGACCTTCACGGTCAGCAACCTGGGTCCGGACGATGCAACGGGCGTTCGTATGGGCGGCACGCTGCCCGCCGGTGCGACCTACGTGTCGGCAACACCGGACAACGGCACTGCCTGCTCGGAAAACAACGGCGACATTTTGTGTGCACTTGGTGCGATTGGTGTCGGTGGACCTGATGTCGACGTGGTGCTGGTCGTGACAGCCGATGCAGTCGGCACGGTAGACCTGTCTGCGAGTGTCGATGCCGACCAGAGCGATCCGGACGGTACCAATAACACGGTCAGTGCAACGGTGACTGTCAACACGGCACCCACCAGCAGTGGCGGTGGCGGTGGTGGCGGTGGTTGTACACTGAACCGGCACGCTAGCTTCCAGCCACTGTTCCCCATGCTGGTACTGGGCGGCCTGTTCTATATCGGCTTGCGCAACCTGCGTCGCCGCTGATAGACAACGTTCGGCTACAGCGATAGCAACCTTGCCCCTCCTTCGGGAGGGGCTTTTTGTTATGTGCGCCGAAGATGGTGGGGCAGGGACGGTTCCTGGGGCGCGGCTCCATAGACCGACCATTTTTGAAGTTTCCTGGGTCTTCGATGGAGGCGATCAACACACTTGCAGGCCATTCCATTTCGTCTGCCTCTGTCCAGTCGCCTGGCTTTTCGACTCTGGCCTAGTGCGGCTGATAGGGATAGCTAGAAGAAAGAAAACTGTTTAAGGGTTACAATGGCATCAACGAAAAAGGCGGCTTCGGTCGCCGTTTTTGCGTCGCGCTAAAGGTCCGGAAGTGGCCGAACTTCACCGTACGGAGCAGCGCCAGCTGAACGATTTAATCAGCGTGTTGCGTCGATCGGTTGAAATCGCAGTCGCTAAACGGGAACTTCCGACCGTACCCAGACATCGAGGCCAATAATCTCTATGATGGGAAAGCGGCGGAAAGAAGACATTTGAACGACGTGCCTTAACCGACGCCGGAGAAGCGGGATCGACAGAGGTGGTCGGCTGGAGGCAATGGTTAATCGGGCATATACGGAGAAGGATCAGTTGAATTTGCCTGTACCTGTTTCGATCAACCCTGACCCCAAGTTCTGCACGGAAAATAGGGGATGCCTGCAATGTCGATATCAGGCGGATTCATTACTTAAAAACTGTGTCAGCGAAAAAACAGTATAGCGAGAGGAAAACGGGGGAGGGTCTCCGTGCTCCTTATTTTCCGGCGGTGCTCGTTGCCAGTTTCGCCATCTTCACGCCGCTTGGTAACTCCGGCCCTGGTTCTCCCTCCAGCGTTCCTTCCAGCAGGTGCTCGACAATTTTCTGTTTGGCGAGGTCACCGGATTCCTGCATGCTTTGGGATACCCTGAAGCCCAGCAACACGCTGTGCAGGTAAATCCGGCGCGCATAAAAGTAGCGTTCCTCCGCCTTGGCGGTACGGTACACCCAGAAGAACAGCGCAGAGACCACCTCTATTAACACTCCGGCTGCGGTAAGCATGTAGTTTACTCCGCCCGGCGGCGATGGCAGTTCCCAGCTCTTCGGTGCGAGATACTGAAAAATAACCAGCAAGATGATCAGGAACCCCGCCCACATCGCGAACGTACTGTAGAGGAAGCTTCTGCGCATCTGGTGGGTTGCAGTATCGTAATACTGGTTGAGCTGTTGCTTGCTGAAGCGCACCAGCCTGATCAGACCACGCATATGCTCGTCGTCTTCCTCCCTGAGAATCTCGTCTTCCAGTTTCTGGTCCAGGCCTTCCACTTTCTTGATCTTGTTGCGATCCTTGTCTTCCTGTTCCTCGGCGTAGATTGACAACAGAAAGCCAATCCACTGAAAGGGCCAGGTAACAACACCGATGGGCAGAAAAGCGAGGAAGAAAATGCCGATGGCCGATGCCAAAAGCTTTCCGACAGCATGAATATCCAGCGTGAACGACACGAAACCCCATTGAAACAGGGACGGTATCCAGCGAAACCATGCAATATACAGGAGCCCGAACGCCAGCATTGCCACCAGCAGGCAGCCAATGAGCGCGGCGATGCGCCAGCCGCTGCTTTTCCTGACCAGACCTCCAATCCAATGAGTTGATGTTTTCTCGCTCTGATTCATAGGCTGGTCCTTGTCTATACTGTTTCCGGATTGTGAAGAACTACTCGGGGTCAGAGCGAAAGTATAGGTCGAATAAATATCCTTTTCACCACGTGTCAACGGATCGCCCGAACGTAAGGAAGGGCCCTGCGCCCTGCTGCCACCCGCACTGGCTTCCTTGCCAGCCGGCAACGGCAACTGCGTTCTCGGTATGCGCGGACTGTTTGTTGGTGCGACTGGTACCGGCAAGACTATCGCCGTCGCGGCCTTAGCTAATGGGTAGGGCGAGTTCTGGCCTGTTGTGGCTTGTAGTGAGGTGCGCTACGAGAGGTAATGAAAACACTTGGCATAATATTATTAACCGGTGGAGGTAACCGGGTTATGAGACCCAATTTCGGGTGCAATGTGCTACATGGCAGGATATTTACAAACTGCTGCTTTACAGCTTTTGGCGGCTATCCGCCGTTTGGCGGACATAGCAGGGCGTGTAAACCACCCATCAACGGAATCCAGCCGACCGTGGACTCCTGCTTAACAGTCTGGATATTTCGGGTAAATTGTGAGTAGCCCGGTGCCTGGGCTACTCACTTGTTTCCCGCATACTATTGCGACTGCTTCAGAACACCCTCGAGCGCAATATCCTGCGATACCTTCTTCCCGATGTTTGGCATAAACATGGGTACTTCCTTTTTATACTGCGTGTACTCGGGCAGCGAATTTTCCAGGTCTTTCTCCTCCAGTCGCGTACCGACGAAGATATAAGCTGTGCATAGCAGGGCAAATACCAGGTGCGCGACGGTCATGGTGGGCGCTGCCCACAGGCCAATCATAAGGCCGACATACAGGGGATGACGCATGTGGCGATACAGCCAGGGGGTTTTGAACGCGAGTTGCGTGTAGGGCTTGCCGCGAAAATACAACCACACCTGGCGCAGTCCGAACAAGTCGAAGTGATTGATCTGGAATGAGGCTAAAAACAGGATGCCCCAGCCGATGGCAAACAGGCCGTACAGGATACTGACCGCCAGCGGGTCTGTTACCTGCCAGAGCACGCCACCCAAGGGTTGCCAGAAATACACTATGCAACCCAGCAACAGCGTGGATGCCAGCACATAGGTGCTGCGTTCAACCGGTTTCGGGATGATCTTTGTCCAGGCGCGCTTGAAAGCCGGTCTTGCCATGATGCTGTGTTGCAGGGTAAAGGCCGTAAGCAGACCGATGTCGATTAACAGGGCGAGACCCGGATCACTGTTGCCGGTCGAGTCCAGTGACGGGGTTACCATGATGTTGCCGATGAACATGATCGCGTAATTGAATACGGCAAAAAACAGGGTGTAGGCGAGTACGCCATAGCCGAGTGTGAGTGTTCTTTTAAACATGGTGCGATCTCCTTTCCTTAAAGGGTGGACTTGCGTGACAGCGTGCTGGTTATGCCCCTGCATAGGCGAGGTGGCTCATGATGTGCACGAATAGCTGTTTCAGTTCGTGTGTGCTTCGGGTTCTGTGTTGCATGGTTTTCATAATGGGCCTCTGTCTTGTCGTTAAATATCAGCCGGCGATGCATTGCCTGCCTGATGTGACAAGCCTGGGGGACGGGGGGCTTTGAAAATACTCTCGATTGTGTAGTATCCAACTACAGAAAATGGAGTAACCCACTACACTAAAAATTTAACCGGGTTGCCAGACCCGGAGGATGAGCGCCCATGGAATACGGTCAGTTCTGCCCCGTTGCCAAAGCCACTGAAATTCTTGGTGAAAAATGGACTATTTTGATTGTGCGCGAACTGATCATGGGAGGCAGGCGCTTCAACGAGCTGCAGCGGGGGTTGAGTCTGATATCCCCGACCCTGCTGTCGAAACGTCTCGATTCACTGGCACAACACGGCCTGGTGCTGAAGAAAAAAATCCCCGGCCAGAAGGGCTATGAGTATTTCCCCACTGAATCCTGCCAGGAGCTGTTGCCGATTATCCGCTCTATGGGCGAATGGGGCATGCGCTGGGCGCGCTCCAATCTTTCCGAGGACGACTATGATGTGGAATTGTTGATGCTGTACCTGAAACGCAGCATCGTGCCGCAGAAACTGGTCGGCAACGAGACCGTCATCCGCTTCAAGTTCACCGACATCGATGAGTTCCCGGACTGGTGGCTGGTCGTTACGGGAGATAAGCTGGATCTTTGTGTCAATGATCCCGGCAAGGATGTCGACGTCTATTTCACCTCCAGCGTGAAAGCCATGGCAGATATCTGGATGGGGGAAAACTCCTACCGTAAGGCCGTGGGTGCAGGTGTCTTAACCGTGGTAGGCAACAAGGCGCTGACACGCAACATCACGTCCTGGATGGCCAACAGTATCTTTGCGGACCTGCCACCGGCGAATCAAATATAAAGGTTCATAAACAACTACCAATCGCGCCGCAGGGCAGGGCTCCTGAATACCACTGGATTTCAGGGAAAGAGGCCGAATGTCGAGCAAGATAATCATTCTGTTGCTATCGCTGTTCATCACCGCTTGCGCGGTGCAGCCGACCCATGAAAGTTTGAAGGACAACGTCTTGCCAGCGCTGCTACCGGTGCGGGACTTCGTCGCCAATACCGCCTACAACGGCCATTACCGGATTTCACCGGATGGCAAAAAGCTGGCCTGGAAGGCGGTGGCGGGTACCCGGGAGGAGATCTTCGTCCGCACCCTCGGCAAGGACGATGTGCGCAGCCTGGGATTTAGCGCGCAGGGTTATCCGTTTGTGTGGGCCCAGGACAGTCGACGCCTGCTGTTCATGAAGGACGCGGGCGGTAATGAGAACTTCCATCTGTTCCGGGTGGCTATCGACAAGCCCGGTCAGCGCCCGGTGGATATCACACCACTGGAGAATACCCGCGTGGGTATCCAGCAGCTTATCGAAGATGATCCCGCTCACATCCTTGTCATCCACAACGGTCGTGACAAGGCGGTGTTCGACCTGTACCGGCTGAATCTCGACAGCGGTCAGATGACCATGCTGTACGAGAACACCGAACAGGTCGCCCACCTGGTCACCGATCGCCACGGCCGGCTGCGGGCACGGGTACGGCAGGATGACGCTTATCGTTATCTTGAACTGCCGGAAGGAGAAGCCGGCCGCTGGACAGTCCTCACCCGCTGGAGCCAGGACGACAATGTCCGGGTATTGAAGTTTAACAGGGACGGCGACGCCATCCATATGCTTTCCAACCGCGGTCGTGACAAAGTCGCCCTGGTGCGGCTGGATATCGCCACGGCACAAGAGATTTTGGTCTATGCGCATCCCGAAGTGGATGTGAGCTTTGCCCAGATCGACCGGCTCAAGGAGTACCGGGCGACCGAAGATTTTCTCGCCGCCTGCCTGGGCGGGCGAAGTTCGGGATTTGATTACTACCAGCTGGGTAGCTGGCTGTTCTAGGGAAAGTGGGAAAAACGGGTGGTAGGAGCGGTCTTTTATGCCCGACGGGTTTACGGGTACTCCTGCGGTATGGGGTATTATCAGGTCCAGTCATCAATAAAGCGATACAATATACAGCGCACCCAATTGAAAAATCCATATATAGTTTAACAGGCACCTATCAGACATGAACAGCACACCACCCGGACACACACCGGTACGAAAAACCAAGATTGTCGCCACCATCGGCCCAGCCTGTAAAACACCGGAAATGCTCAAGGCCATGATCGAGGCAGGAATGAATGTCGCGCGGTTAAACCTTTCACATGGCACGCACGCGGCACACAGTGAACAGATCACGATGCTGCGTGCTGTGGCAAAAGATCTCGGGCGGAATATTGCGATCATGATCGATACACGTGGTATCGAGATTCGCACCGGCCTGCTCGACGGTGATTCCGCCACACTCATACCCGGAGTGAGCTTCAGCCTGCACGCAGATGGTCGAACCGGCAATGCTACGGGTGTATCGATCAGCTACCTGAAATTGTACGAGGAGGTCCGGCGGGGGACGCCGATCCTGCTTGATGACGGCGCAATCGAGCTGGAGGTCGACCGGGTAACGGAGGGTGTAATCAACTGCCGTGTCATTCACGGTGGACAGCTGGGAAATTCCAAGAGCGTAAACCTGCCCGAAACCCAGCTGGCGATGAGTGCCGTGAGTCCGGAAAACCGGGACGACATCGTCAAGGAACTGAGCTTTGCCGCAGAAAACGACGTCGACTATATCGCAGCCTCATTCGTCCAGAGCGCAGATGATATATTCAAGATGCGTGAAATACTTCTCGAACGAAAAGTTAACATCCCCATCATCGCCAAAATCGAAAACCGGGCCGGCGTGACACACATGGAAGAAATCGTCGAAGCAGCCGACGGCATCATGGTTGCCCGGGGTGACCTGGGAGTGGAACTTCCGCTGGCCGAAGTCCCAACCACACAAAAACTCATCATCCGCACCACGGTCAGCAATGGCAAGCCTGTCATAACGGCCACCCAGATGCTGGCTTCAATGGAACGCAACCCGAAACCGACCCGCGCCGAAGCGAGCGACGTAGCCAATGCGATTCTCGATGGCACCTCGGCGGTCATGCTCTCGGGCGAGACCGCAGTCGGAAAATATCCCTTTGAGGCAGTAACAACCCTGGCCACCATCGCGTTACGCGCCGAGGCATCGTTGCACGAATACGGTTACCTGCAGAAGATAAAACCCAACCCCGCTAACGTGGTGACCGAGGCGGTTGGGCAGGCATCAGTCAGCATGGCCAAGAATCTGAAGGCAGCGGCCATCGTCAGCTTGACTGAAACCGGCTTCACCTCGCGCCTGATTTCAAAATACCGCCCGGACTGCCCGATCCTGGCAATCACCTCCCTGGAGCTGGTAGCACGCAAGCTGTCAATGAACTGGGGCGTAATTCCGGTAATCTACCAGGGAGAACTCTCCGACGATGCCCGCATCGAATTCGCAATTTCAGTGATCAGGAAACTCGCTTATGCCGACAGTGGCGACACTGTGATCATAACAGCCGGACATCACCAGCTGGCCGGAGGTACCGACATGATTCGAGTAGTTACGCTGTAGAATTCCAAGCGGGTGCAGGAGCGGTCTTTTATGCCCTTTGGGTACCTGACCGCGATTGAACGCTACAAACAATCGCGCCGAGGGACGGCGCTCCTACAGGATTAATCGAACTCATGAGCCAACGGCTACCCGCGGGTTAACGGGTCCTGAATCTGAAAGCGGCCACTGTTCGGTTTAAAAACCACGTGTCAGATCTGGCCTGAACTACTATACTCAAGCGGGTGTACGGCGAGTTACCGCCTGATCGGGCGGTTCTTGCGTCCGCCAAGGGAGGCACTTATGAGTCCAGAAGACGCATTGGTACATACTGACGGCCAGGAGGCGGTTAAAATCGGGGGCTACCTGTTACCTGTCGAAGAT
>Ga0316187_10003578_pt1 | contig 13498 bp, 10 predicted proteins | sample CroRivburrow1_MG_FD_204927 | JGI IMG/M metagenome (GOLD analysis project Ga0316187, IMG submission 204927) | Coastal sediment microbial communities from Maine, United States - Cross River worm burrow 1 | ecosystem: Environmental > Aquatic > Marine > Coastal > Sediment | place: USA: Maine...
ATTCGACCCTGCGTCGGCGCAACCTATTGTCTCGACCGCATCTACCTCGCTGGCGAGGCGCTGTGCATTCACAATCCCGCCAGCGGCCGCGAAGCGACGCTGCCACACCAGATCGAAAGCCTTAGCGATACCCCGCAAAAAATCGTTGTGGTCGGCGCCGGGCCGGCGGGTCTCGAAGCCGCGCGCGTCGCGGCCGAACGAGGCCATCGAGTCGTACTGTTCGAGGCCACGCCGAAAGCCGGCGGCCAGGTGCGACTGTTGAGCCAATCGCCGCGGCGGCGTGAAATGATCGGCATCATCGACTGGCGTGTCGAACAGTGCGAGCGCGCCGGCGTCGAGTTTCACTTCAACACCTACGCCGAGGCCGACGAAATTCTCGCGCAGCAACCAGACGTGGTCATCATCGCCACCGGCGGCCTCGCTAACACTGATCTGCTGCGCGACGGCAACGAGCTGGTGGTATCCGCGCACGACATCATATCCGGGGACGTAAAACCAGGCAGGGAGGTTTTACTGTACGACGATGGCGCCGACCATGCCGCACTGCAGGCGGCGGAAATCATCGCCGACAGCGGTGCCAGACTCGAGTTTGTCACGCCCGATCGCCAGATCTCGGCCGAAATCGGCGGCACCAACCTGGTGCCATACATGCGCAAGCTGTTACCGCTGGAGGTCCGCTTCACCCTGTGTCGGCGGGTGTTGACGGCACACCGCGAAGAGGGACGCATCCGAGTGATCCTCGGCAGCGATTACGGCGATTTCAGCAGCGAACGCGTGGTCGACCAGGTCGTCGTAGAGCATGGCACAATCCCGCTCGACGGCGTTTATTTCGAATTGAAGCCGCTGTCCAGCAACCTCGGCGCGGTCGACTATGAAGCCCTGATCGCAGGCAAGGCGCAACACATCGACAGCAATCCAGGGGGGAAATTCAAATTGTTCCGCATCGGCGACGCGGTGTCGTCGCGCAATGTACATGCCGCCATTTACGATGCCTTACGACTGGTAAAGGAGCTCTAGACCAGGGGCGCTAACCGGGGAATCTAACAACCATCCTTGAGGCGTTTCATCTGCGGCGACTTTTCATCATCACCGACCCGTGATTTAATCTCGACGCAATCGTCGACCTCGAAATCATTACTTTTATGATAGACGGTCATTTTCTCGCCATCGGCAAGCTCGACCTGGTAACGCACCGGCGGGTCTTCTGATGAGCCCCCGGACATAGCCATCACCAGGAACCCAAGTCCGATTGACACACCACCGCCGCTCGACACCGAGGCATGCACACTGGTGTTGACCTTCTTGTCGCCAGAGGCATTTTCCAGTTCGACGACATCCTTGCTCTTGATGACGCCGATTCGGGTAATGAATTGCGTGTCGTCTTCAGCAGGTTTGTTGCTGGCGCAACCATACAACAACGCCAGGGTTAACAGCATTAGTATGGATCGCATATTACTACCTCCAGTGCATTCAACTCGTTATCGGTACGACATGCTGCCGACACCGCCATGAGAGTGCTTTATTTGAGCGAATCGGCTCGCGCTAGTTCAATAACAGTAACGCCCATACCAAAAACAGGCCCCTCACGGGGCCCCTGCCGGATAGTAAAATCGGTGACGATATTGACAAAGAATTACGAATTCGCGAATTCGATTCCCTTGCTGATATTGCCATCGAGGGTTGCGCGCATATCGTCGAGCAATTGCTGCTCGTAATCGCTGAGCGCGGGCAACGCCGGGATAGACTCGACGCCGTTCCTGCCAAGCACTACCGGTTGCGCGTGAAAGCTGCGAGAGTCCTCACCGATCTGCACATAACAGCATTCGGTGACCGATTTTCCGTTTAACGCACTTACCAGCGAGCCGATGAAGCGCGCCGCGGCCTGGGCCATCGACAAGGTCGCCGAGCCGGCTCCAGCCTTGGCTTCGACCACCTCGGTGCCCGCTTCCTGGATGCGTGGCGTCAGGGCTTCAATCTGTGCCTTGCTCAACTCGACGCCGGCAATGCTCGACAGCAACGGCAATATGGTCACACCGCTGTGACCACCGATGACGTCGACCCTGACATCATCGACACTCTTACCTGCGGCCTCGGCAACAAAGGTGATTGAGCGAATCACGTCGAGCGTAGTAACGCCGAACAGTTTGCGCTTATCGTAAACACCCGCGGCCTTCAATACCTCGGCTGCGATCGGCACGGTCGAGTTGACAGGATTGGTGACAATTGCAAAACAGGCTTTGGGACAGGCTTTTGCGCCTACCCCGATCAGATTCCTGACGATCCCCGCATTGACATTGAACAGATCATCACGAGTCATACCGGGCTTACGCGGCACACCCGCCGGAATGACGACAACGTCGGCGTCCTGCATCGCGGCTTCGACGTCGTCACCGACAAAGCCTGAGACCTTGACATCGGTTGGAATGTGACTCAGATCGACGGCGACACCGGGGGTAAAGGGTGCCACGTCGTATAGCGACAGTGAGCTGCCCGCGGGAAGTTGTAATTTGAGTAACAAAGAGAGCGGTTGACCAATGCCACCGGCGGCACCGAGTACACAAACTTTCATGACGGACCTCGTTGATTGAATTCTGGACAGGCATGATAGCCATGCCGCTGGCGATTCACAAGACTATGACCGGGTCAGGAAGAAGGTTTAATACAGACTATTGGCACTAGCTATTCAAGTTTCAGTCTGTATGCCACAAGCGGATGACCTGAAAATCGCCATTGGCGTCATCGTTGCAGGTTGTTTCGCGCTGGCGCTGGGCGAGACCCCAGGGGGCGCATGTATCGCGAGTTCCCGGTCGATCTCGTGAAACTGCCGCGAACGGTGATTGCCAGCCTCGAATTCGCTTGCCGGCGTGGCAATGGGTAACTTGCGGAATGCTGTTAATCGACGTTGGTGGAATTCCCCTGGTCGACGAGCTTCGCGGCTTTGGGCTCACCCCTGGGCCAGGCGCCAAACGGATAGGGCTGGTATTCACTGTTGAAATTCATGAACTGCAGTATCTGGTAGATGTAGGTACTCAAGCCCTGACCAAGCTTGCACAGGCGCTCATTGGTTTCGCCGGTGAACAGCTTGAGTAGAAACTGAAACACGATGACCGCGAATAACACGATTTCGGCAATGGTATAGAATACCGCGAAAATTAGCATATACAGGCCGCGCATCCAGGTGGACTGACTCTTCAGGTTTTCCTTGACATCGTTGCTCATGATGACGAGATTCTCAAACGGGGTTGGCGCTAATATACTCCCCCGGCGTTGAAAATCCAGTCTGCCTAACCAAAACCGGGTTGACCTGGCTCAACCGGCACGGCTTTAAATTGCGCATAGTAGTCTCTTCGGCAAACCCCTGGTTCAGCCAGGATAAATACCTGGGGGCGATACTGAGATCACAGCGCGCGGCAAAGAGGCAACCGGTAATGGCGAAACACAGATTCGATTCGGCAACACGAATTTACCAACTGATGCAAATACTGCTGCTGACCTCCGCCGCTTGCTGCAGCGCGCAAGCGGCGGATACCGGTGATCCTCGCGAGCTGATTCGAGCCGCGATGCAACACTGGCGCGGTGTGACTTCGTATTCCGAAATGACCATGACTATCCACCGCCCGGACTGGCAGCGCAGTTTCTCGATGCAGGCGTGGACAGAAGGTGACAAGCAATCGCTGGTGCGCGTCACCGAACCGCGGCGTGATGCCGGCAATGGCACCCTGGTAAAGGATAAGAGCATGTGGACTTACTCGCCGAAGATCAATCGTATCCTCAAGGTGCCCGCATCGATGATGAACCAGAGCTGGATGGGTAGCGACTTCTCCAACAAGGACATCAGCAAGTCGACCGACATCATCGATCAATATGACCATCGCCTGGTCAGTAGCGAGACTCGCGATGGCCATCTTGTCTACACCATCGAATCGATCCCGCATGAAGACGCGGCCGTGGTCTGGGGGCGCGAAATTGTTGTCATTCGAGATGATTACATCATGTTGAAGCAGCAGTTCTGGGACCAGGACAACCTGCTGGTCAAGGAGATGAACACCACCTCCATCGAGTTCATGGACAACCGCCACATCGCCGCGCGCATGCGCATGTACCAGCTCGAGACTCCCGAGGAGTGGACTGAATTGTCGGTGGACGCTATCGATTTCGATATCGACGTAGCAGAAAGCCTGTTCACCCTCTCCAACCTGCGGAACCCACGGCAGTGAACAACGTCATTTTACGCATGGCCTGGCGAAACCTGTGGCGACATGGCAAGCGCACCTGGCTTACGGTCGGGGCAATGATTTTCTCTAACAGCCTGCTGGTCTTTTCCATCTCATTGCAATTCGGCAGCTACGAAATGATGATCGACAACAGCCTGCAGGCGTTCTCCGGGCACATCCAGTTGCAGCACCCGGCTTACCTGGAGCAACCCAAGATACGTTATGCGATCGACAACGTCACAGACCGGGCGCAACGTCTGCGTGACACGCTCGAACTGACCAGCATCAGCGCCCGTGCCGCCGGCTTTGCGCTCGCCTCGAGTCGGGATCGTTCCTATGGACTGCAAATACTGGGCGTGGATGCGCGCCATGAGCCACTGGTGTCGACGCTCCCCGGCCTGATCAGGCGCGGGCGCTATCTCGAGCCCGGGGCGCGCGAGGAAATTGTGATTGGCTCGGTACTGGCGCGTAATCTCAGAATCGACATCGGTGACGAACTCAGTTTTCTCGGCAGTGGTTTTGACGACTCTTTCGCCGCGGGCGTGGTAACGGTAGTCGGCATTTTTGAGTCCGGTAACGCCGATCTCGATCGTAGCGTGGCGCAGGTCAACCTGGTCTATTTCCAGGACAGTTTTGCGATGGGCGATGCCGGAAACAGTATCGTCATTCGCGCCGCGCAGATCGACGACGTGGAGCCACTGATGTCGAGGCTCAAAGCCGAATTGCAAGGATCCGACAAGGTCGTCGCGCGCGACTGGAACGAATTACAGCCTGGCTTGCGCCAGGCCATTCGCGCCGATATGACCAGCGCCTGGTTTATGTATGCGGTGCTAATCGTGCTGGTCGCATTTAGCGTGCTCAACACGCAGCTGATGTCGGTGCTGGAGCGCACCCGCGAGTTCGGTACCATGATGGCGCTAGGCCTGCGCCCTGCGCGCCTGGCGCGACTGGTCATGCTCGAAACCGGCATGATGACCGCAGTCGGGCTGTTGCTCGGCATCGGCCTGGGGGCGCTGATCACCGCTTACCTCAGCGTGGTTGGCTTTTCCTATCCGGGCATGGCTGAAATGTCGGTCAAGTTCAATCTGCCCGAGCGCATGTATCCGGCAATATCACTGCTGTCGCTCAGTCTCGGCCCGCTGATCGTTGCCTGCGGCAGCCTGCTCGCCGCTATTTATCCGGCCTTGCGTCTCAACCGACTGCTGCCGATCGAAGCCATGAGGGCGGTTTGACGTGAGCGTTTTCCAGTCGCAAGCTCGCGTCGTGCTGACGCTGTCCTGGCGTAACCTGTGGCGTAATTCTCGGCGTACCGGCATCATGCTCGGGGCAATCGCGGTCGGAGTCTGGGCAATGATTTTCATGACCGCGCTGATGCGCGGTATGGTCGATGACATGCTAAACCAGGGAATTCGTAATCTGCCCGGACACATCCAGGTGCAACATCCCGCTTTTCTCGATGATCCCAGCGTGGTCAACAGCATCGCCGAGCCAGACAGCGAATTCAGGGCGAGCCTCGACAGGCTTGGCGCGGTACGCTGGTCGACACGGATAAAGGTGCCCGCCGTGATTGCCAGCGAGCGCGAAACCCGGGGCATCAACCTGATCGGCATCGAGCCGGCGGCCGAGGACGACATCAGTGGCCTGCCGGCACTGATGGATACGGGCCGCTTTCTCGAATCCGACCAGGACCAGGGCCTCATCGTCGGCGCCAGGCTCGCCGAGCGCCTCGAAACCCGGCTGGGCAAACGGGTTGTCATCATGAGCCAGGATCCCGCTAACAATATCCGCGAACGCGGATTTCGCATCGTCGGTATTTACCGGGCGAAACTGCCCGAACTCGAGGAGTTCAACGTTTACGCGGCACGTGACACGCTGCAACAGCTACTGCATATCGAGGGACGCGTCTCGCAAATCATCGTGGTCGGCGACGATTACCGCGACATCGAACCGTTATATCAGCGTCTACGCCAACTGCTTCCGGCCACGCTCGAAGCCCGCGCCTGGTACCAGATCGACAGTTACCTGGCGGCCATGTTCAAGATGATGGATGGCTTCGTACTGGTATGGATAATCATCATTTTCCTGGCCCTGTCCTTTGGCCTGGTGAACACCCTGGTAATGGCGATCTTCGAGCGCGTACGTGAAATCGGCCTGATCCTGGCGCTCGGCATGCGTCCCGGCCTGATCGTTTACCAGATTCTGCTGGAATCGCTGTTATTGCTGTTGATCGGTCTGGCCATCGGCAACGGCATTGCCTATGCATCAATCAAACCGCTGCAAGGCGGTCTCGACATTTCCGCGGTCGCCGAGGGCATGGCGATGATGGGCGCAAGCAGCGTACTCTACCCGAAGCTGCTGGCCGCCGATATGATACTCGCCAATGTGGTCGTCATCGTGCTTGGCATAGTCACCAGCATCTTACCCGCCTGGCGTGCCGCACGGCTCGATCCGTTACGCGCATTGAATGCCACCTGACAAACCGAACTGTTGATAAATAATGAGCACCATAGTCTGCAAACAAATCTGCAAAACCTTCCGCCAGGGCGATGAAATTATCACCGGCCTGGATCACGTCGACATCAGCGTAGAAACCGGTGACTTCCTTTGCCTGTCGGGACCTTCCGGTTCCGGCAAAACCACCTTGCTGAATGCCATCGGCGGACTAGACACGCCCGATAGCGGCGAAATTTACATGGGCGATTTGCGCATCGACCGGCTCGAGCGTGGAGCGCTGGCCGACATGCGGCTGCATCACATCGGGTTCGTCTTCCAGGCCTACAATTTGATTCCGGTGCTGAGTGCCCAGGAAAACGTCGAGTTTGTGATGCAGATCCAGGGCATGGTGGCACATGAGCGCGCGCAAAAGGCGCGCGCCATACTCGCCGAGGTCGGGCTCGAGGGCATGGAACGGCGCCGTCCGGCGCAGTTATCCGGTGGACAGCAACAGCGGGTCGCAGTCGCACGTGCGATCGTCTCGCAGCCAGACCTGGTGCTGGCGGACGAACCCACAGCCAATCTGGACAGTGTCGCCTCAGCGCAGTTGATGGGCCTGTTCTCGAAGCTCAACCAGGATCATCACATCACCTTCATCATCGCCACCCATGACAAGCGGGTAATGAGCTACGCACGGCGGTTGATCAAGATGCAGGACGGCAAGATCATCAGCGATGAGGCACAGTAGCCCTTCCCTGATTACGATCATCCACCGCGTCAAAGCGCGCGGATGGGGGGATTCAACGTATCGGAAATGTGGCAGAGTAGTCGAAAGTGCTCTCTGCCTTGCAACACGTCAGTTCGACAGGATTCCAGCACTTATTGCGCACCTGCTGACACTCACTCTGCTGTTACTTAACCCGACCTCCGGCCAGGCACAGGATTACGATTTGCGCGGGCATATCAAACCACAGGCGACACTCGCGAATATTCCCTCGAATAGCCTGTTGCAGGACTTCAGCGATGACCCGATGCGCGATATCGGCCTCGATCTGCGCCTTATCCTGACGGGCAGCAAGTCCGCCTGGACCTGGCGCAGCGACTACCAACTGCTCGCGCAACAGGGGGATCAACTAAAACTCGGGCAACAATTTCCGCTGACGGGATTCGCCGCCAAAGGACTGGTCGATGACGAGCGTCGACTGCTAGACCTGACTCATCGCCTTGACGACAGCGATGAGCGCGTTGTGCTGCATCGTCTCGATCGACTCTATTTCGGGCACACCACGGACAGGACTGTATTCAAAATCGGCAGACAGGCCGTATCCTGGGGTAATGGTCTGATCTACAACCCGGTGGATTTTTTTAACCCGTTTGACCCCGCGGCAATCGATACCGAGTACAAGACTGGTGACGATATGATTTACACGCAGTACCTGCTGGATAGTGGAGACGACCTGCAGGCGGTCTGGGTTGCACGGCGCGATGCAGATGGCGATATCAGCAGTGAAGTCGCGAGCCTCGCTATAAAATATCACCTGTTTTCCGGACAACGCGAACTGGATTTGCTGATCGCCGAGCATTACCAGCAGCGCATCGCCGCCCTGGGTGGCAGTGTCGACATCGCCGATGCCATCTGGCGCGGCGACCTGATGCTGACTGACACTACTGACGACACCGTTACCAGCGCGGTACTCGGCTGGTCTTACTCGCTGCTTGCCTGGCGTCACAACCTTACGGCAACGGTCGAGTACTTTCACAGCGGATTCGGAATCGACAACGGCCAATACGATCCCGCGTCCCTCGCTGCCAATCCGGAGTTACTGCTGCGTCTCGAGCGCGGGGAACTGTTTACCCTCGCGCAAAACTACCTTGCCGGTGCTGCTACCATCGAATTAACGCCGCTGTGGCAGCTGACGGCGGGCCTGTTTGGTAACCTCGACGACGATTCGATGTTGCTACAACTGTTCAGCCGTCACGATTTAGCGCAAGACCTGCAATTACTGCTGGCGCTGAACCTGCCCGAGGGCCGGGAAGGCAGTGAATTTGGTGGTATTGAATCGTCAATCGATGACAAACCCGTGGCAATCGGGGCATCGATATTTGCGCAAATGGCCTGGTATTTCTAACCTGCAGACCGCCGGATATTGTTCTGACGACATGCTGGCAAGCCCGATATCTATTTTATTACTCCACTTTCGCAAAAACCCACTTTTAATTTCCGAATCCGCGACATAGCTCTGTTTTGCTACAGGCTGTCTGACGAACGGCTGAATTTTGGCTACAGGCGGTCGTATCAGCATCGAAATTTACGTCTACTCTTAGTACTGCCTCTCGAAACATGTGAAGCGCGTCACAAACTGCCATCGACTCCTGGCAATCGCAATCACCTGGATTCCGAGCATGAATTCAATAAGAACAGGGACGATCAAATGAGGAAGACGGTCAAACATGCTTGCTACTAAACTCAAAGTCGTTGGCTCCAAAGGTGCCAAAAACCCAACCTATAACTCGATCAGGCGATTCGCTCTGGAGGGTCTCAGTGACCTCATCCGCGTGATGATGGAAAACGTCGACGATGCATTATTCGCATTGTCAGACAAGGTCGATAACGATAGAGAACGCAACATGTACTTTGAGGCGATGCGCGAAGTCCGCTTGAAGCGCGAGGCCATCAAACGTGAGTTCGATGATGAAATGCAGGACTGCTTCGGACGGGCCTTCCGTGGAAAAAGCAAAACCACCAATGACGACGTTGACGATGACGACACCGAGCTGACGCTTCTCGAATACGATGATCTCGAGGACAACATCGCTATCAGCAACATGATTTCAAGAGCGCGTCCACAGTTCGAAGACGAGTTGTTTGCAGTCACGGAAAGACTCAAGCTGGTACTGAAGCGCAATTCGCTGGAGGCGAACGAAAACCCGCTCGATCCGCAGGCCATCTGCGACAGCTTCCACATTGCGTCGGAGTTACTGGAAACCGATATCCAGGTAAAACTGATCTTTTACAAACTGTTTGAACGCTATGTCATCAATAACCTCGGGCATTTCTATGGTGAAGTGAACCAGAAATTTGTCGAAAAAGGTGTGCTGCCGGGTTTCAAGGCCGATCAGGAGCGTATGAAGCAGACCACCCGCTTCATGGCCAATCGCATCAAAAACAACGCCGTGCCGACTGCAAGCGATGGCATGTTTTACACCGCGGGTGTCGACAGTGTCGAGGGGAACCTGTTCGCCGCGCTGCAACAGGCCATGGGCGCTACGACACAGGCGTCGAGCGTCGGTTCCTCGACCTCAGGGAATACTTCCGCGGGAAATATGCCCGCTGGGAATATGCCCGCTGGGAATATGCCTGCTGGGAATATGCCTGCTGGGAATATGCCCGCTGGAAATATGCCCGCCGGGAATTTATCTGTCAGTGAATTTGTCAACGCACTGACCAACCTGCAAAATGCCAGCCTTGCATTGCAGCCGCTCAATGCGTCCGCTAACACGATTGACCCGCAAAACGTTAGAGTCGCTACCCAGCGACAACTCAACGCTTTCCGCCAGGAAAATCAACACCAGTTCAGCGGCACCGATTCCCAGACCATCGATGTCGTGTCGATGCTGTTTGATTTCTTTTTCGACGACGAAGCACTGCCGGCGCCGATAAAGGTTCTGATCGGACGACTACAGATTCCGATGCTCAAGGTCGCCATTCTCGACAAGGATTTTTTCAATCAGAAGAAACATCCGGCGCGCAAGTTGCTCGACAGCATTTCGCGGGCTTCACTTGGCTGGAGTGATAATCCCGCAGAAGAGCAGGCGCTGATCGATAAGACCGAGGAAATCGTCAACTTCCTGATCAATGAATTCGGTGATGACATCAGCGTATTCGAGGAAGCCTATATCAATTTCGAAAACTTCATACAGCAACAGGCAACCGTATCTGACAAGGCGCTTCAGGCGCTCGAACAACAAGAGCAGGAAAAAGACCGGCAAATCGAGGAGGCGCGTGCTGCTGCATCGAACCTGATTACAAAATTGACTCGTAACCGCGACTTGAGTTTCGAAGTGATCGATTTCCTGGAAACCACCTGGTCATCGGTTCTGTTCAACGCCTACCTGTCACTTGGCGAGAAATCAAACCACTGGCGCAATCTAAAACGTATATCGACTACTTTCGTATGGACGCTGATCCCCAAGTCCAGCGAAGAAGAACGCGTCAAGATCATCAGGACTATTCCGGCATTGTTACGCGCCCTGTCGAAGGGCATGGAGCTGATCGGCATCAAAGCCGAGGTACAGAACCGTATTTTCCGGATACTCGCTGGTGAGCATTCCAGGATCGTCAAGCTAACCTCGAAGAACATCGTGACCCGGGTCGACGACCAGACGGTCTGGCCTGAGGATGCTGCCGCCGCGGCATTTGCCACAGCACAGGGCATCGATCCTGCCGAGGCACCCGATTTCGAGCTCACCACCGATCAGTTGGGCGATGTCCAGATCGTTGAAAATGAAGTCGATGACGATTCCATCACAATCATCTCGGCCGCGGAAACCAGCGACGTCATCGATGATCTCAACCAGTTTACCGTGGGTGTCAAACGCGGGCAGATCAAGGTCGACGAAGAAATCGTCATGGAGTCTGCCGAGGGTGAGGAATTCGACCTGTTCGACGAAGATGAGAATCATCTGCGGCAGGCGAAAGCGCTCGAAATCGGCAGTTGGGTCGAATTTACCGAAACGGATTCGAAAATCCTGATAGCGCGGCTTTCCTGGAAAAGCAAGGTGTCCGGAAACCTGGTATTCGTCAACCGCCAGGGACACAAGGTGCGCAACTGCAGCATCAACGGATTCGCGACGGAACTGCGCTGTGGACGCGCCAGATGCGTCGAATCGTCGTCTGTTTTCGATCGTGCGATCTACACGATCATGTCGAAAATGCAGCATTAGCCCTTTATCGCATCGAATTCCATTGATCCGCTACCCGCGGTGGTCGCCGGATATTTGCGAGCGATACGCGAAGTCCTCCACCCCGTTACTTCGGCGGCGGCGCTTGCCAACCCACCCAAATAGCAGCAAAATTGTCACCAGTTAACTCACGCCAGGAAGGGAATTGGTAGTGGTAAGCCGAGTATACGATCGAGTTGCAGACCTTTACGACGACGACTGGTCAGGCCTTTACGCAATGGCCAGGATGCATTGCATAAACCAGATAGCCAGCCAGCTGGCCTCGCTGGACGGTCCGCTAGACACGGTTGATTTTGGCATCGGTACCGGCAACGCGTTATCCGAGCTACAACAGCGCGTTCCACTGGGTGATTGCACCGGCTTCGATATATCGAAGGGAATGCTGACCCAGGCCGCGAAAAAACTAAATGGCAACGTAAAACTCATCCACGACGATGCCGCAAGGGCAGACAGGTACCTGAACGAGGAATCGCTGGATCTCGCTCTTTGCCATTTTCTGTTGAGCTTCGTGAACGCCCATCACGCGCTCGATATGGCGCACAGTCTATTACGGCCGGGAGGCATGTTATCGCTCGCCACTTCGACTCAGGAATCCCTGTCTGAAATTCATAATATTCACTACCCGCGTGTGAGCCGGTTGGTCGGCGTCCAGCGTTCGCTGCGCCAGGCCAGTACGCCGCTCAACCATCGGCAGTGCATGGAGCTGTTGGAAATACACGGTTTCGAGATCGTCGATGAGCACCTGCAGCGGCAATCGGTGTGCTTCGAATCCTTCGACGACGTGCGCTGCTGGGCACTGGATTCAGGCTGGGCAGCGTCGTTCCTGGATGGTCCGCTGGGGATTGGCAAAATCTGGGTGCGCCCGGCCTTTGCGCTCGCCGAATTGTTGTTTCACCCGTTCTATCCGATCAATGCCACCAACGAGATATCGATCGTACTCGCGCGTAAACCCGGGCCGATCGACCCTCCCTGAATTGATGCCTTGAGCAACCCGGTCGAGGCCCAGCCTGCAACACGGCGGAATACTCGCGCGGCGCACGATTAATCCAGCGAACATAGCTGCAAGTGTCAACAACAACGCTTGACCGTGGCCACCAGGGCTTCCAGTTCGGCCTCGGTATTGAAGTAATGTACTCCACTGCGAACCAGGACGGGTAACTGCCGCCGATTGGCGTCGATCAAGGTGCTGGCTGGCGAACTGACACTCACCAGAATTCGATTTTTGCGCAAGTATGTCTCGATTTCGACTGCCTCGATACCCGCCATCGAGAAAGTCACGATGCCGCATTTGTGCCTGCCAATATCCTGTACTGTCACCGCAGGAACAGCGTGCAGCAGGTCGCGCAGCAATGCCGCAAGGCGGGTGACTTCGCGCTCAATGACTTCGATACCGATATCCAGGGCATAATCGATCGCCCGCCCCAAACCCAGCCTGGCGGCGTAGTTGTTTTCCCAGTTCTCGAAACGCCGCGCATCGGCACGCAACTCGTAACGATCGGCGGCAACCCAGTGTGCCGAAAACAGGTCGATCATCGGTGGGTGCAGAGTATCCAGGACCGTGCTGCGTACGTAGAGAAAACCCACGCCTCTCGGTCCACGCAGAAATTTACGGCCGGTAGCCGTCAGCACATCGCAGTGAATCGCATCCACGTCAAGATCAATCTGACCCGCCGACTGGCAGGCATCGACGATGTAGAAAATACCGTGTTCACGCGCCACCGCGCCGATCGCTGCCACCGGGTTGACCAGGCCACCGTTGGTGGGCACGTGGGTTACCGAGATCAGGCGCACACGATCGTCGATCATTGCGCGCAGTGATTCGATGCAGACTTCGCCGCTGCCGGTTGACGGTATGGTCTCAACCACCACACCGCGCTCACGCGCAACCT
>Ga0316187_10003579_pt1 | contig 13497 bp, 11 predicted proteins | sample CroRivburrow1_MG_FD_204927 | JGI IMG/M metagenome (GOLD analysis project Ga0316187, IMG submission 204927) | Coastal sediment microbial communities from Maine, United States - Cross River worm burrow 1 | ecosystem: Environmental > Aquatic > Marine > Coastal > Sediment | place: USA: Maine...
TCACCCGGCGCCTCGTGGGCTGGCGACATCACGGGCAAGCGTAATCCACACTTCGACGAACCGTCGGAGAATCTCTCGCTCAATTCCCTGCGGATCGGATTCCCGAATCCGGTGCGGGACCCGACCGTTGAAACCCATGCCTGCGGCGACCGTTGCTTTTCACTGTCGCCGGGTGCAGCGAGGAAATTCCCCCAGCTACAATCCGCTTACACGAACGGGGACGTTAGCCTGAATCTTGGACAAAGCGGACCGGTTTCGCTGCGTTTCAACGGAAGCAGGCTCAAGATGCACATCAGGTTTTAGCCCGCACACAACATCCGCGGGTCAGCCCCTCATCCAGCGGTGATATTTTCCAAGCCAGCGCAGCAGGGTCTGCGGTGCATGATTTCGTTTCCATTCCCCCGCCACGTACTTGTTCGCCTCCGACAGCGTCGGGTAGGTATGAATGGTACCCAGTATCTTGTTCAGACCCAGCCCGTATTTCATCGCGGTAACGAACTCGGTGATCATGTCCCCGGCGTGCTCGCCGACAATAGTCGCGCCCAGCACCTTGTCCTTTCCGGGTGGCGTGAGTACTTTCACCATGCCTTCCGCTGACTGGTCTGCTATCGCCCTGTCCAGCCTGGCCAGATCGTAGACGGTGACCTCGTGCGGAACATTCTTCTCACGGGCCTCGAGTTCGTTCAGGCCGACCCGGGCGATTTCGGGTTCGGTAAAGGTCGCCCAGGGGATGACCGAGTAGTCGACCTTGAAAGATCTGACCGCGCCGAACAACGCATTGACGCTGGCGAACCAGGCCTGATGGGCCGCGACGTGAGTGAACTGGTAGGGTCCCGCGGCATCGCCGCACACATAGATGTTGGGGAATCGGGTGCGCAGGTAGTCATCGACTTCGATTGCTCCGGCCGGGGTGAGCGGAATGCCAAGTTCCTCGAGGCCGTATCCCCGGGTATTCGGCCGTCGGCCGAGGGCCACCAGAAGATTGTCGAACTCTATTTCGACTGTGCTCCCCTCGTGCTCGCAAACCAGGACTTGTCCATCGTGCTTTCGTTCGAACGAGGTTGCCCGGTGCCCGACGCGCACGTCGACGCCTTCCAGTTCAAATCGTTTCTGGATAAGCTCCGAAACCTCGGTGTCCTCCCTGCCGAGCAGCCTGGGCTGCATTTCGACCTGGGTGACCTGGCTGCCCAGCCGGGCGAAACACTGCGACAGCTCGCAGCCGATAGGCCCGCCGCCCAGCACCAGCAGGCGCCTGGGAAGTTCGCGTACGGACCACAGATTGTCCGAGGTCCAGTAGTCCGTCTCCTCTATCCCGGGTATGGGCGGCACCAGCGGGGCCGCGCCCGCTGCAATCACAATATTGCGGGTGCTGATGGTCCTGCCGTCCACCTCGACCCGCCAGGGAGAGGTGATCCTTCCTTCTCCCCTGATGACCTCCACCCCCAGAGCGGTGTAGCGCTCGGCAGAGTCGTGGGGCTCGATGCGTTTGATAATCTGGTGCACCCGCTCCATGACATCGGAAAAATCGAAGTCGATATCGGCGGACTTCATGCCGAATTCCCGCGCACGGCGGATGTGGCTCACGTACTTTGCCGAACGAATCAGGGCCTTGGAAGGAATGCAGCCGGTGTTCAGACAATCGCCACCCATCCTGTCCCGCTCGATGAGCGTAACGCCGGCCTTTACCGCGGCGGCGATATAAGACGCCACCAGTCCGGCAGACCCCGCCCCGATGACGACGATGTTTCGATCGAATGTCTCCGGTTTTCGGTGTCCGCGGTAGACTTTCCTGGAGCGGGCGAACTCGATGGATTTTTTTGCGAGTAGCGGAAATACGCCGAGCAGCGACAGTGAAAAGAGCAGTCCGGGAGACAGGATCCCGCGCAGAGAATCGATCTGCGCCAGCTGGCTGCCCGCGTTGACGTAGATCAGGGTGGCCGGGAGCATGCCGAGCTGGCTTACGATGTAGAACAACCAGGCCGGAATGCGCGTCAGGCCCATAAGCAGGTTGATGAGCCAGAACGGGAAGACGGGAATCATCCGCAGCGTGAACAGGTAAAATGCGCCGTCTTTCTCCATGCCCGCGTCGACCGCCGCGAGCCGGCTGCCGAAACGATCCTGCACCCAGTCGCGCAACAGGAAGCGGGCTACCAGGAACGCCAGCGTGGCCCCGATGCTGGAAGCGAACGACACCAAAACAGACCCCGCGAACACCCCGAAAATCGCCCCACCGATCAGGGTCACCCAGATCGCGCCGGGGAGCGACAACGCCGCCATCACTACGTACACCGCGAAATAGACCGAAACCGACCACAGAGGATTTTCGAGATAGTACGCGCTCATGCGCGCCTGCTGCTGCTTCAGAAATGTGGGGCTCAGGAAACCGCCGAGATCGAAAGCGAAAAACGCCAGCAGCAGCAAAGCGATGACGACGGCCACCATCACCTTTGATTTTTGCATCAGGTCAGCGCCCTGGTGACGATCTCCTCAACGTCACTGGAGACAACCGGTTGGTCGAGGATTCTCTGCAGTTCACCCCGGATGGTTCCCTGGCGCCCCGCGTCATATCGTTTCCAGCTGTTGAACGCTGTCGCCAGTCGTGCCGCCACCTGCGGATTCAGTTCATCCAGTTTTATCACATGGTCCGCCACGAATCGGTATCCACGGCCCGATCCATCGTGAAAGCGTGCGGGATTGCCGTGTGCGAAGGTCCCGATCAACGCACGCACCCGGTTTGGATTCCTGAGATTGAAGGACTCATGCCCGGTTAACTCGACAATGCGCTCAAGCGTGCCGGAGAGCCGGGAACTGGCGTGCAGTGCAAGCCACTTGTCCACCACAAGACTCTCCTCCTTCCAGGTCGAATAAAACGATTCCAGTGCGTGGTCGCGTTCAGGGCAGGCCACGTCGTTGAGCGCCGCCAGCGCGGCCATCATGTCCGTCATGTTGTCGGCGGCGGCGAACTGTCGCTCCGCCATCTTCAGCGCGTTGTTGTCCCCGGTCCCGCAAAGATAGTACAGGCAGGCATTCCTCAGGCTACGTTTTCCGATGGCGTCACGTGTGATCTCGTAGGCCCCGTCGCCCAGGACGTTATAGACCTCCTGCAGGGTATCCCACAGCGACCGGCCGAGTGCGGACTTGAGGTGGAAGCGCGCCTGCCATATGGCATCAGTGTCTACAACATCCAGGAACTCGCTGATATATTGTTCCGAAGGCAGCATGAGCAATTGTGACAGCATTGCTCTGTCGCTTTCCCCGGAAAGAAGCAGTGAACGCACCGCTTCGAAGTAGCGTTCATCGAGCCGTGGCGGATGGCCTTGCTGCAGGGAGCGCACGGCGTCGAGAATGATGTTCATCGCCAATCGCTGTGCTGCCTCCCAACGTGCGAATGGGTCGTTATCGTTTACGAGCAGAAAATAGAGCTCTTCCTCCGGATACTCGTACTCGATCTTCACCGGCGCGGAGAACCCCCGCAGCACCGACAATACCGGCCTGGAGGGGATGCCTTCGAAGGTAAACGATTCGCTCTCGCGGGTGACGGCCAGGACCGTCTCTTTCGATCGCGTGGGTCCCAGATCGAAGCATTCCCCGTTTTCGCCGAGCAACGCCACCGTCAGCGGCAGATGGAAGGGAAGTTTTTTGTCCTGTCCCGGAGTCGGTGGACAGGACTGGTCAACACGGATTTCGTACCTCCGGGCATCGGCGTCGTAGCGGGTGGTCAGCGCGAGTACAGGAGTTCCAGCCTGGTCATACCATCTTTTGAACTGGGACAGGTCGATGTCGTTCTGCTCTTCCACGGCCCATACGAAGTCGTCCGTGGTGACGGCCTGACCGTCGAATGTATTGAAGTAGTGGTCGGTTCCGCGGCGGAATCCCCTTGCTCCTACAAGGGTGTGCAACATGCGGACGACCTCCGCGCCTTTGTTGTAAACCGTCACGGTATAGAAGTTGTTGATTTCCTGGTAGGACCCGGGGCGGACGGGATGGGCCATGGGACCGGAATCCTCCAGGAATTGCTGCACGCGCAGGGTGTTGACGTCCCTGACGCGCTGCACTCCCCGTGAACCCATGTCCGCGCTGAACTCCTGATCCCGGAACACGGTGAACCCTTCCTTCAGGCTCAACTGGAACCAGTCGCGGCAGGTAACGCGGTTGCCGGACCAGTTGTGGAAATATTCGTGGGCGATGACCCCTTCGATGGCCTCGTAGTCCGCATCCGTGGCGGTGTCGGGCCTGGCAAGGACATATCTGGAGTTGAATATGTTCAGGCCCTTGTTCTCCATCGCCCCCATATTGAAGTCGTCGACCGCGACGATCATGTACAGGTCGAGATCGTACTCCCTGCCATAGACTTCCTCGTCCCAGGTCATCGCTTTCTTGAGGGAATTCATGGCGTGGTCGCACTGGTTCGCATTGTGATGCTGGGCGTAGATCTCAAGGTCGACGCGGCGCCCGGAACGAGTGGTGAACCGGTCGCTTATCCGGGCCAGGTCTCCCGCAACGAGGGCGAAAAGGTAGGAAGGTTTGGGGAAGGGATCTTCCCACACTGCCCGGTGCGTGCCGTCGCCCGCATCGCCTTGTTCGACCAGGTTCCCGTTCGACAGCAGGATCGGGTAGGCGCGCTTGTCCGCAGTGATGGTGGTGCGGTATCTGGCAAGCACATCCGGCCGATCCAGAAAGAATGTGATCCGGCGAAATCCTTCCGCCTCGCACTGGGTACAAAAGTTTCCACTCGATCGATACAAACCGGACAACATCGTATTGTCCTGGGGCTTGATTGACACCTCGGTCATCAGGGTAAAGTTTTCAAGGCTCGTGTCCAGCGACAGATATTTCCCCGAGTAACGGTAGTCAACAGGATCAGGGACCGCACCGTCGATCTCGATACCGATCAGCTGTAGCTCCTCGCCGTCCAGGACCAGCGGTCGCGAATGGTCGCCGTTGCGCCGGATCGACAGGGTACTGCGGACCCGGGTTTCGTCCTCGGCAAGGCGGAAAACCAGGTCGACGCTGTCGATGAAAAACAGTGGGGGGCGGTAATCTTCCAGGCGGACAGTGGGCTTTTTAGTCATATCGTCGGTGGGGCGGCCAGGCGTGGAAGTCCGGGGTGGGGCGAATACATGGCTCGGAGCGGGGCGTGGAGGGTCGTCAGGCGAAGGAAATCAGAACGATAACGAAAAGTATGACCAGGCCCAATGGGAGCAGGACGCTCCCCCAGTCCTTGTTGGTGGCCTCAGCACTTTGTTTGAAGGCTTGTTTAAGGCCGGGCCGGAACCAGAACAGAATCAGCAGCACCACCGCACCTATGGCGATGAGTTCCCAGGTTTCGAGTTGAGTCATTAGATTTTTCTATATCCCTTTGACGAACGCTCTTGGTTTGTTTTAATTATGCACCATGACTGCGCAAGAAAATATTGGAACGAAACTAATAGAGTTGGAGACGGAACATCGGGATCTTGACGATGCCATCAGGAGTATGGAGGATGGGGTCTATATTGACCAGATTCAGCTAAAACGTTTAAAAAAGAAGAAGTTACGGCTGAAAGACACAATCGCCAGGCTAAAGAGTTCGCTAATTCCTGACGTCTCCGCTTGATCATTTGACACGTTAGAACTCAGCCCCCTCCCGGTGTGGGAGGGGGCGGTTGAGTCGTCAGGTCCGCGCGCCTGCGCGGACATTTGGGCGGACATTTGACGATAGCGGTTTAGTACCGGTAGTGTTCCGGCTTGTAAGGACCGTCGGCGGACACTCCGATGTAGTCCGCCTGTTGCTCAGACAATCGGGTGAGGTGCACGCCGATTTTGTCCAGGTGGAGCCGAGCCACCTCTTCATCCAGCTTTTTGGGCAGCGTGTAAACCGTCTTGTCGTACTGGTCACCCCGGGCCCACAGCTCGATCTGGGCCAGAACCTGGTTGGTAAACGAGTTGGACATCACAAAACTCGGATGGCCGGTAGCGCAACCCAGATTTACCAGCCTCCCCTGTGCCAGGAGAATGATCCTCTTCCCGTCCGGGAAGATCACGTGGTCTACCTGGGGCTTGATGTTCTCCCATTCGTATCCCTCGACCGAGGCGACGTCGATTTCGTTGTCGAAGTGCCCTATATTGCAGACGATGGCCTGGTCTTTCATGGCCAGCATATGGTCGTGAGTAATCACGTGGTAATTACCGGTGGCCGTGACGAATATATCCACCTGGCCAACCACCTCGTCCATCGTGACCACGCGGTAGCCTTCCATCGCTGCCTGCAGCGCACAGATTGGGTCGATTTCCGTGATCCATACGGTTGCGCCCAGGCCGCGCAGGGATTGTGCACAACCCTTGCCGACGTCGCCGTAGCCGGCGACCAGCGCGATTTTGCCGGCGACCATGACGTCGGTGGCACGCTTGATGCCATCGACCAGCGATTCACGGCAGCCGTACAGGTTGTCGAACTTGGACTTGGTCACCGAGTCGTTGACGTTGATGGCCGGAAACGGCAGTTCGCCCTCTGCCTGCATCTGATACAGGCGCTTTACACCGGTGGTGGTTTCCTCGGTGACGCCCTGGATATTTTTAAGGATGTTCGTATAGAAACCCGGCCTGGAGTCCAGCCTTTTCCTGATGGCCGCGTACAGAACGCGCTCCTCTTCGCTGCTGGGGTTGTCCAGCACCGAAGGGTCGGACTCCGCCTTGGCGCCCAGGATAACGAGCAGCGTGGCGTCACCGCCATCGTCGAGGATCATGTTCGGAGTACCTCCGTCCGACCACTCCATGATCCGGTGTGAATATTCCCAGTACTCGGTCAAAGACTCGCCCTTATAGGCGAATACCGGGATTTCCTGTGCCGCTATGGCGGCGGCCGCGTGGTCCTGGGTGGAAAAGATATTGCAGGATGCCCAGCGAACCTCCGCGCCCAGCGCCACCAGCGTTTCGATGAGCACCGCGGTCTGGATGGTCATGTGCAGGGAGCCGGCGATTCGTGCACCCTTGAGGGGCTGGTCCGCCCGGTACCGTTCGCGGGTTGCCATCAATCCCGGCATCTCCGTTTCGGCGATGGCGATCTCCTTGCGGCCGTATCCGGCCAGTGAAATATCAGCTACGTGGTGATCGGCCACCACATTTTGCGCAACTACACTCATTTGTCACTCCTTAAAGTTTACAGAGCATGAGTGAGCGCCGTTATTCGGGTTATTCCCGAATCCGCTTGAGCCTGGCCGACCAACCGGTACATCAGGTTGGCGGGTTGCAGCGCTCCTCAAGCGGCGGAAAAGCAAAGGGAGGGGGATTATAAGGAAATCGGGCGGATTTTCCAGACTGCTCCGGCTCAATCCGGGGACCAGGATCTGAAACTTTCCGGTCTACGGTCCCCCCTTGTAGGCCGCGATACGTTTCTTGAGTTTACGGAACTCCTTGCAGGACAGGAAACACGCGTCATCCAGTTTTTCCAGCTGTGCCTGCGCCAACTCGGGTTGATCGGTCATGAGAAACAGCTCACCCAAGTACTCCAGGGCGCCCTTGTGCTTCGGGTCTATCGCCAGGGCTTTATCGTACGCTGCAAGCGCGTCGTCGTATTGCTGCAGGTTGCGGAGGCTGTAGCCCAGCTGATTCCAGGCGTCGGCGTTGTCGGGGTCGGTCTCGACTACCTTCTCCAGCAGGCTGACTGCGGAGGAAAAATCCTCGTTCTTGATTGCCTTGACCGCCTGTTTGTAGTCGCTCGAACGCGAATTTCCACTGCTGTCACCGCCATCGGGATACGCGGGCAGGGCCAGGCAAGTGCAAACCAGCCCCAGTATCAGGATCGACCTGCTCTTCATGTACATGTTCACTCTGCTGATGTTTACCGTAATTCTGTTTGATGGATGGAAACCGGTTTTGTTCATTATCCACCCGCATTTTCCACACGGGCCGCCGTTGATGGGTAAGGCACTGTCGGTCAGGGTATACTTGGCTTCATGTCCGCCGCTGCCCACCACAACGAGTATAGCGAGGATTTTATCACCGCACTGCAATGGATGTGGGGCGACGGATACCTGTCGCCGGGCGGGCCCCTGGAAGTAGCGGAAATGCTGCGCGGGGTGCAGGTGAGCGGCAAGCGGGTTCTGGACGTCGGTTGCGGCCTGGGAGCGATAGATGTTCTCCTGTCAAAGACGTATGGCGCGGTGAGCGTGGTCGGCATCGACATTGAGCAGCCGCTCGTCGATCATGCCCGATCCCGTGTCGAGAAGGCCGGTCTTGGGGGCAGCGTCAGCGTCGAGTGTGTGGAGCCTGGCCCGCTTCCATTCGATGATGCCTCATTCGACATAGTGTTCAGCAAGGACTCGATCATCCACATCCCCGACAAGGCGGCGTTCTATTCGGAGGTGCTGCGGGTACTGACACCCGGCGGGACATTCGTCGGCAGCGACTGGCTGCGCGGGGGCTCCGGGTCCTATTCCGGTCAGATGCAGGTGTGGCTCGACCTGGTCCATCTGTCGTTCGAAATGAAGAACCTGGATCAGACCCGGGCCGCGCTGGAGCAGGCGGGATTCGTGCAGGTGCAGCTCGAGGATCGAAACGAGTGGTACCGAAACGAGGTCAGGAACGAACTGGCGACGATATCCGGCGACAAGCTGGATGAGCTGGCAAGGCGGATTGGCCGGGACAAGGCGGACCACCGCCTGCAGAGCAGTTCGGCCAAGCAGATCGTCATCGAGCGCGGAGAACTGCGGCCGACGCATTTTGTCGGCCACAAGCCGGGTTGATCGCTGCCGGACGGGCACCTGTCCGGAACCGGCACCAACGTCACTCCGGAGTGGAAAAAGCATCTTCATGTCAACGCCTTCTGAAACGAAATCCGCAAAGGAAGCCCCAATACATCCGGTTCCGCTCTCTACCGCCCTGCTTTACTGGCTGAAACTCGGATTCATTAGTTTTGGAGGTCCGGCTGGCCAGATTTCGATGATGCACTCGGAGTTGGTGGAGCGCCGTCGCTGGATCAGCGAGCACCGTTTCCTGCACGCACTCAACTACACCATGGTGCTGCCAGGGCCTGAAGCACAGCAGCTGGCGACGTATATCGGTTGGCTCATGCATGGAACACTGGGCGGCATCCTGGCCGGCGTGCTGTTCGTACTGCCGTCCCTCGGCATACTGATTACACTGACCTACGTATACCTTGTTTTTGGTGATACGCCGACGGTCGCGGGGGTGCTGTACGGTATCAAGCCCGCAGTCACCGCCATCGTTGTGTTCGCCGCCTGGCGCATCGGCACGCGCGCGTTGCGCAACAGTGTCCTGTGGACAATGGCTACGGCGGCCTTCGTGGCCATCTTCACGTTCAATGTTCCATTTCCGTACATCGTGCTGGCCGCTGGAACCATCGGCTTCATCGGCGGCCGCGTCGCGCCGGGGAAGTTCAGCACCGGAGGAGGGCACGGATCGGAGGGCACATCATCCGGGCCCGCTTTCATTGACGACCACACGCCCCCGCCGCCGTGGTCGGTGTTCAGCTGGCGCGCGACAATCATTCACCTGGCCGTGGGACTCGCCCTTTGGGCACTGCTCGAAGGAGTACTGTTGCTCATCCATGGCTGGCAGGGGCCGTTGACGCAGATGGGCTGGTTTTTCACCAAGGCAGCGCTGGTTACCTTTGGCGGCGCCTACGCGGTGTTGCCCTACGTCTACCAGGGCGGCGTCGAACACTACGGCTGGCTCAGCGGCACCCAGATGATCGATGGCCTCGCGCTCGGCGAGACCACCCCCGGGCCGCTTATCATGGTGGTAGCTTTCGTCGGCTTCGTGGGCGGCTGGACCAAGGAGATTTTCGGGCCGGAGAGTCTGGTGCTTGCCGGAATTGCCGGAGCGTCGGTGGCAACTGTCTTCACGTTTCTGCCCTCGTTTCTCTTTATCCTGATCGGTGGTCCGGCGGTCGAGGCCACCCGCCATGACGTGAAGTTCACTGCACCGCTGACCGGCGTCACGGCGGCGGTTGTCGGCGTAATACTCAACCTCGCCGCGTTCTTTGCCTGGCACGTGTTATGGCCGAACGCTACCGAAGCTCAACCATTCTCCGGCGGCTTCGAATGGTTTCCCCTGCTGATCACCGTGGCAGCTTTCATCGCGCTGTGGCGCTACAAGGTGGGCATTATCCCCGTCATCGCCGCCTGCGCCGCTGCCGGACTCGGTTATTCGCAACTCACTTGAGGGCTTTTCCATGGATCGCACCCTGACCCCAAACGAACTTCAGTCGCTGCTGGATGCGGGCACTTCCCTCACGCTGCTCGACGTGCGCCGTGCCGCTGCGCGAGACCAGGATCCCGTCGGTGCGGTTGAGTCCCGTAAGTGAAGCGCGTCGTTACCCCGCCACAATCGTTTCCGGCTGCCGCGTCTGCCAGGGGCTGGCTTCGGGTCGCGCGGCAGCGAAGTAGTTGATCGTTGCTGGTACGCTCACGCCGGCGTTGTTCTCGAACTGTCGAAAGCCCTCCAATACGGTCGAACGGATTTTTTCCAGATCTTCTGCCGTCCCTTTCATCTCTTTATGAATACGTGCCGCGGGACCCAGGTTGCTGGCGAGTTCCGCGGCCTGCTCCAGCCCACCGGGATTCGCAAGCTCCAGTGACACCTCATACGCATGCACATCGACGAGCCCGGCCCGGGTCAGGATTCCCTTCACATAGTCCGTTTCCGCAAAGGCCATTGGCCCGGGTGCTCGCGGCGGCGCGGGTTCGGGGGCGCCAAGCCGTGCGACGGCGGCGTCACGCGGAATCTGGAACCACGGGTTCTTTTCGACCCCGGCCCAGGAAGCAAATACCATTCTTCCTCCTGGTTTCAATGCCAGAGACATGTTGGTAAAAGCCGCCACCGGATCTTCGAAGAACATCACCCCGAAACGGGACAACAGGGCATCGAAGGCATTCTGTTCGAATGCATGTGTCTGTGCATCTGACAGCAGAAAGTCACAATGTCCGTTGCCTGCCAATCGTTTCCTGGCGACATCCAGCATGGGTTGCGAAACATCGATAGCCAGTACCCGTCCCCCAGGACCCACCTGTCTCGCCACCTCTATGGTGGTGGCGCCTGCGCCGCAGCCGACATCGATAATCCGTTCCCCCGGCAACGGTGCGGCACGATCGATAAGCTCTTCGCTGACCGGGGAAAGACACGCGTCGAGTCTTGTCTGAAACTTGACCCATTTTCTTGCAAACTCGGAGTTCCAGCGTTCGATTTCGGCTTCATTGGTGGGCGTGTCACCACGCGTGCCCGATTCGGTCTCCGCTGGATTTCTGCCCTTCTTTCTCCAAACTGAATACGGATCGCCGGGGCCTTCATCCGATGTCCGTTCGATCCCTGGTTTCTTTGTGCCTTTTTTCTGACTGTCCGGATTGGGTTTTGGTTTGGCCTTCTTGACACGAATCCTGTTGCCCGCGAGGTTGGTACCGTTGAGTGTCCTCATTGCGGCTTTGGCCTCGCCTTCCCTCGGCATTTCGACAAAGGCAAAACCTTTGGATAATCCACTCTGCGGGTCCATCACCAGATTGCAGTACTGCACCTTACCGTACGCCTTGAACAGCACCAGGAGTTCCGCCTCTGTAGTCGTACGGGGGAGATTTCGTACTAATAGTTTCATTTTATATCCTGGTGTGTTGAAAGGCGGCCAGGCGGATCCGAACGCCCGGCCGTTCTGAGAATATCAACGACGAATGATACTGGTTTCTATCCGGTTCGGCAGCCAGTTGCGCCGGACAAAGTCAACCCACGGGATCGGTTCGGACGTTAAACCACTCAAGCTGTATTCAGGTCCAGGCGCTTTCCGAGTATTCTGCCCGTAGCGATAACCGTTTTTTGAAAGTTTGAGGAAATTAGCGTGCTATTTGACGAGGAGTTTCGGGAAAATGGGCCGTTCTTCCACATTTGCTGTCGGTTCCGGAATATTCGGGCAGGCTCCCAGGAGTGACCAGGAGCGGTGCAAGCGTTTACGTTATAGTCCCTGCACCTGATTTTGTTAAGTAACAGACAAAGGTACCCGGTGACCATGGCGACTGTGCACTTCACTCCCAATCTGCGCCGGCACATCAACTGTCCGACTACTCAGGCAGAGGGTGAGACCGTTGCGGAAGTGCTCGAAAATGTGTTCGAGCATGATCCGTTGCTGAGAGGATATGTGCTGGACGAGCAAGGTGCGCTGCGCAAACACATGGTGGTTTTCCTCAACGGCATCGCAGTCAGGGATCGCGTACGCCCGAGTGATCCGGTGACGAATAAGGACAGTGAAATATTTGTGATGCAGGCGCTGTCCGGAGGTTGATCAACGCGAGGACATTTGTATGACTCTACGAATTGCTACCCGAAAAGGCCTGTTTTTTACGAGCCGCGACAACGGCTGGAAGCTGGCGGCGCCGGATTCCTGTGGAGATCCAAAGCGCATGCTGCGCGCGATTTCCACCTTTGGAGAATCAGACCAGCCGGAAACAACATCGGCAGATTCCAGGGGACCACTGTTCGGAGCAGTCGTTAATTCCACTTGATGGAAGGAAATATTCCATGGCAGCCGTTCAGCGGGCCGATGTATGGGATTGAATTCAATCTGACCGGAAGCGGAGCCAGGGCCGTGTCGACGCAACAGCAAATACCCGTTGGGCTTCAGATTGGCTTCAGAACCACGGTTCATAATGCGCAGCACATAAACCGAGGTCCATGCCCATGCACACTATCCTGTTCCGGGAAAGTAACGTCGATGCCGGGTTGTTCAGAGTCGAACCGAACCGTTTCAGTCGCGCGGTAAGGCTTCGGCCCAGCGTGATTTCCGTCACGCCATGTTTTGACGCGGAACGTGCCGAGGTCGTGCACTTTATCGAACGCAACTACAGCGATCATTACAATGCGCAGATCACGGTCGAATATCCCAACCTGATCAGTCTCAGGCGGGTTGGCGGAGCGGTTGTGGCCGCGGCCGGTTTTCGGTTTGCCGGAAGCGACCGGCTTTTTCTCGAGCAGTACACGGGTGCGCCGATAGAGTCATTGCTCGACACGCCGCGTCGCAGCATCGTCGAAATCGGCAATCTCGCATCGAGCGGCGGTGGAGCGTCGCTGTTCCTGTTCATGGCTCTTGCATCGTATCTCAATACTGTTTGCGCAACCTACGCGGTCATCACCTGTACGGCGTCTCTGGAGCGCCGCCTGTCGCGTCTCGGGCTCGAACCGCGACGAATCTGTGCAGCGGATCCGGACCGGCTCGACGCCAGGGGCAACGCGTGGGGAAGCTACTACGACCGCCAACCGTACGTCATGTCCAGCGACCTGGACCTGGCCTACAAACGAGTTCTTTCCCTTTTCGGTAAGGACTTCTTCCGCCACCGCCCAAGCCTGTTGCCACGGCTTCACGCCAACTCGGACTGTGCGTGATGGATACACTTTCTGCAGCGCTGGCACGTCACCGGCGCGCCATACCGGAATTGGTCGCACTGGCCGACGAACATCGAGAAGTCCGATACGGTGAGTTACAGGATCAGATAGATTCCCGCCGTGAGCAACTCGCGA
>Ga0316187_10003580_pt1 | contig 13495 bp, 12 predicted proteins | sample CroRivburrow1_MG_FD_204927 | JGI IMG/M metagenome (GOLD analysis project Ga0316187, IMG submission 204927) | Coastal sediment microbial communities from Maine, United States - Cross River worm burrow 1 | ecosystem: Environmental > Aquatic > Marine > Coastal > Sediment | place: USA: Maine...
AAGCGAATATCCCTGGTAAGTTGGGCCACCTTAAGGCGGTTGGCTTACATAATGAAGGAACGATACAAGAAATCATTACGATGGTTGAAAAATTCAGAGATGAGGGATTTGAGATCGTCTCTGATCAATATCCTTATGATGGGGCTGCTACAAGTAACCTGATGTCAATAATAATCATTCCTACAGATATAGAGGAGAGCCAATCATTCAACAGATTTGTTGCTGGCGGTAATAGAGATGAAGCTAAAAAAGTATTACAATCACTTATGAAAGATGCTATGAAAAGTAGCCAAATTAAAGAAGTTAGCGAACAGGGAGAAGATGGAGGATTTTCATGGTTAAAAGCAACAGGTTATTCCAGCATGCGAATTACAAGCAGTAAAGATTATCCGGAATTAGTTGGAAAATATCTTTCTGAAATTGCAGAAGATAGTAACAATGATCCTTTTGAGGTAGTTTGCGAATTGATTATAAATGCCAAAGAGAATGTCAATATTACTTTGGGGGCAATCAAAGAAAAAGATGTACAAACCCTCCTCATTCAACCCTGGAATATGATTGCCAGCGATGGAGCTTATGTTGACCCATCAAAACCCAGCCAGGGGCATCCCCGAAGCACAGGTACTTTCCCAAGATTGTTAGGACATTATGTGCGAGAATTGAATCTTCTTTCACTTGAGGAAGCTGTTAGAAAAATAACGTCTTTTCCTGCAGACTTTATAGGCCTTAAGGAAAGAGGGCGAATTAAAGATGGTATAAATGGGGATATTGTAATATTCAATCCTGAAACAATTATTGATAACTCTACATTCGAGCAGCCAACATTATACGCAAGCGGTATAGTTCATGTATTTGTAAACGGCGTTCCGGTATTGCAGGATAGTGAAATGACAGGTAATGCTCCTGGACAATATCTGAAAAGAAAGTGAAAAGGGTGATATATGAAATAATTAATGCCCGTGAAAATCCAAAATATATGAATCCAATTTCGTACATTGCTAAGTTTTATAAATAAAAAACCACACTAAACCTTACAACCATGAAAAACCAATTAAGTATTTTATTTCTGTCCATCTGTTCTATTGGCCTTCTTTTGTTGACCCAATGCAGTGAAAAAAAGTCAGGTACAAGTATGATGGATGCGAACGCAAAAACTGTTGAGAAATCCGATTTCAATGGTTTCGAAAGTGAACTTTTATGGGGAGAACATTTGGTAATCATAACAGGCTGCCATGATTGCCATACGCCTAAAAAAATGACTGCACACGGACCAGTTCTTGATTCAACCTTATTTTTATCCGGCCGTCCTGCTGAAAGACCTCTCATAGATATAGATAGGGAAGAAATTGAGAGAAAAGGATTGTCAGTATCCGGAGATCTTACAGAATGGGTAGGCCCTTGGGGAATTTCATTTACTGCAAATCTCACCCCTGATCCTACAGGTCTGGGGAACTGGACTGCTGACCAATTCATGTATGCGTTACGTAATGGAAAGGCAAAAGGAATTCCCGGATCGAGATCATTGCTTCCGCCCATGCCCTGGGAAATGTTCACACACATGACCGACGAGGAATTAAATGCAATATTTGTGTATTTACAATCGATAAAACCAATCAATAATTTAGTTCCACAACCTGTGCCGCCAACAAGTGTGGTAAATTAATTTATATTATATGGGCCCTTCTAAGTTAATCGAAGGGCCCTGACTTTTCTGGATTATAGTTGAATTATCTTAGTGGATTACCTGTGAATTTTCACAATTTATTTAGACAAAAACAAAGTCAAATTAGTTTTCTTTTAGCTTTATAAGTATAACTCCATTTTCCCCTTCCTTACCAAATTGTTCTTTGGCTGATTCTCCTTTGAGCACCTCCATACTTTCAATACCCTTGGGATCCAAATTTTCAACAAATTTAGAATCTACTTTTTGCCTTCCTTTTTTATCAATAACATAATACAAAGGTTCTCCTTTCGATTTGTCACCACTCACTCTTACAACTACCCTGGGATTTTCATTAATAGGAGTAATCAAACTTGGCGACATATCTCCAGATTCTTTTTTTAATTCTTTCAGTTTAGTTTGCTGTGATTCTGAAAGTTGGTTTTTAATACTTAACAACATACTTAATCGTTGTTGCTTTAAGCTGGTTTCCAATGTCAATATTTTATTCATTTGAAACATGCTGGCAGTACTGTCCATACTACTCTCTGCCAATAATGTTTTCATTTTTACAGTCTCTGCATCAAGATCCCATCTCAATGAATTGTAATTTGAAATATTGTCATTGTAAACCTTTTTGATGGCTTTCACTTGTGAGTCTTTAAGTTCAATCTGATCTCGATATTTAAGTACCAGGTCAGCTGAAAACAATTCGGATTGAAATATATCCTGCCCATTACCCAGGTAGCTTATTAATAAAAAAGCTGCTATTAGTATATTTTTCATAATGTATCTTATTTTATTATTTAGTTAAAATCGTCTATTAAAGATTGTGTTGGGGATTCCCATAATTCCATTAGAGATTCCTGAACAACTAAAGATTTCGATGTAGTTTCTGATTGTTCAGATAGTGTAATTACAAAAGTGTAATCTTCAACTTTCTGCTTTTTCCAGAACACAAAACTGATGGTTAACAGGGCCAGAAAAGATGCAGCTATACCAAGAGAAATCCATCGCCTAAAACGTATAGGAGGAGAAACCGGAATTTTTGGGATGGACAATTTTTCGTCCTCTTCTTTCATTTTATGAAAGAATTCTTTGATTATTTGGTCATCTTGTTTCATAAATTCTTTCTTTTAAGATGAGTTCTTTTATTTTCTTTTTCCCCCTATCATAATGAGTTCTAACCGATCCAATACTAATCTTTAGAACTTTTGATATTTCTTCGAGGGTCATATCATGATAAAATACAAGTAATAAAACCTGGTGCTGTCTTTCAGGAAGCTTTTTCAAAACCTGTTCATAATCATTACCCTCTTCTATTAGTATTTCATTCCCAATTTCGGCAACATCTTCCAGGCTTATATGGATGGTCTTAGTTTTTATATAATCGAAGGAAGTATTTCGAATAACCGCAAAAAGCCAGGTTTTGATATTTGACTTTTCATGATATTTGGCTTTCTCTTCTAAGACCTTTAAATAGACCATCTGCATTACTTCTTTAGCTTGTTCGTCATTGTATGAACAGCATTGCCGGGCCCATAAAAAAGCTTCCCGATGTAGTTGCTTAAAAATGTATTCCAGCGTTTTTTTGTTCATATCTGGTAGTTAGTCTGGAAACAGGAAATAATATATGACAACAATTCAATTTTTTTATATGAAGGTGAGATGCCTATCTTTCAAATTCCTGCAATTTGTATGCTAAATTGCATTCTTTTGGTGTTTTAAGTATAATTGAGTGTAAAAAATATGGCTTCCTACCTGGAGTTCTTTTTTTGAAATTGAATTTAAACCTTCCATTATATATAATCTGTATTATACGCCATTTATCAAAACAAAATATGCAATCATGAAGTCTTTTTATCAATTTCAATACAGTCGGCCTAACGACAAGAGTGGCACTTTGTAATTGCGTAATTATTAAATTTCTTATAATTTAAAAGATTAAATATTCTAAAGTGTAATTGAATTAGCACATTACCTTAAGTTAAATTAATCTTTAAATAAAATATATTGCATTAGAAGTTATAATATAAAATGATATGGCATATGATGAATATTTAGCGGATCGTGTACGACTGGTATTGAAGGAAGAATCTGTTGATTTTTCAGAAATGAAAATGATGGGAGGATTGTGCTTTAAAGTGGATGAAAAAATGTTATGCGGGATCCATATAGATAAAAAATACGGTGACAGTTTGTTAATGGCTCGTATAGGAGAAGATGCTTATACTAAAGAAATTAAAAAGGAAGTCTGTTTGCCAATGGACTTTACTGGAAGACCCATGAGAGGATATATTTTCGTGACTCCTGAAGGTTTCGACATGGAAGAAGATTTAAAACATTGGCTTCGACTAAGTTTAAATTTCAATCCAACCGCTAAAGCAAGTAAGAAAAAATCAAAAAAATAATTTTAATGGATGCGATATAGAAGTGCATGAATGTATATCAATGTAAAATTAAATCTTAATAAAATGGATAATACTACTAATTCATTAAACTGGTTCGAGATACCAGCAAATGACATCAAAAGGAGTCAAGAATTCTATGAAACTATTTTGGGAGTTCAGATGGAGATAAATAATATGGGAGATTCAATAATGGCATTTTTCCCATGGACACCAGGTTCAGGAAAAGCAACAGGTGCTGTCGTTCAAAGTAGTAATCACAAACCAAGCATGGAAGGAACTATAGTTTATCTAAACGCCAATCCCAACATGGAAGGTGTACTGGATAAAGTTGAAAAAGCAGGAGGAAAAGTATTGGTTCCTAAAACGAATATTGGAGAACATGGGCACATAGCTTTTATAATGGACACCGAAGGAAATAATATTGGGATCCACTCCAGTGAGTAATATAATTCCAGGTAGGAGAATTCAGAATATTATTTGAAAGGCTTAGAAGTGGAATTGTGTAAACAATATCCTTTATGCCCTTCGCAATGATAAATCATTCAATAGATTATAATTATTTAATATTACGTTATGAATTCCCCCACTTTTAAATTTCCCATGCTCAGTATCAGATGACGTATATCGATTTCTCTTTAAATGATTGAGTAATAAAAATAGAGAACGGCCATCGGGTAATTCGAGCTCAACTTCTAAACAATTCCTGCTGCATTTAGATTTGTTATTTGTCATATTAAAAATATGGGATTTTATCTTCTTAATTGGATAGGTCGATAACAATCCTAAGTTTATACCATTGGAATCATCATCATTTATATCTTTATGGTGATCATATTTTCTACCAAACAAACGATCACTATTTAAGGTTCTTAAAGCATCTTTGTTTTCTACTTCAATCAGGCAAAGAATGTTGTTGGATAATTGTCTTGCGAACCAGGCGGTATTTGATCTTGATCTGTTGGTAAAATTGTTCCAATTAAATGAAATAAAACCCTTCCAATCGCCGACCCCATTAGCTATAATATCAATAACACCAAATCCTGATCTGGAAAACAACTTCCCCTTTACCTCACTTATTGTAATATATGGCTTAAGAGCATTGTAAAATTTGATGATTTTAAGTTTATCGTATACCTTTTTATCCAATTCGGCCAGAAATTGGGACATTTCTAACAAAATTGAATCACTATCTGCATTTTCCCGCAAGTTTAAAACCTTTGCACTGCTAAAAAGATTTTCAACATTATCTGATGCATTTCTATTTTTGATCATGACGCAGAAGGTTATATATTATTTAAGATTAATAATTTTAATGGTTGAGGTATTGATTGGTAACCCATCTTTTTCAAAAATGAAGTTTCAAGGCTGTATTTCGGGGTAAGGAGCAGAGGTCAACAGATCTTTAGTGCATCAAAAAATGACTATATCACCAGATTAAAAATCACAAAATATAATAGGAGAAATATAATATTGTTTCGCCTTGCCTCTCAGGCAAAAGAGATCTTACATATTAAGATTTACAATTTTTGATTTTTCTTAATCAAATCAATCCTTTGTTTTACACATTCAACAGACCTTAATGCATCAGGAGGTGTATTTTTGACATAGTCTACCAACTTATCAATAGTACTTGTTACTACATTTAATCTTGTATCACTAGCCCCATAATAAATGAATACTTTCCCATTATCCCTCATTACCCAGCCATTTGAAAAGACAACATTCGAAACATCACCAATTCGTTCATCTCCTCTTGGAGAAATGATATAGCCACCTGGTTCATAGATTTTTTTTGTTGGGTCTTCAAGACTTGTCATAAACATGTACAATACATAACGCATTCCAGCAGCACAGGCCCGTACGCCATGAGCCAGATGCAACCATCCTTCGCTGGTTTTTATTGGCGCAGGTCCCTGCCCATTTTTACCTTCCTTGATCGTGTGATAAACTCTTTCATCAATAAATACTTCTTCTTCTATTTTTGCATTTTGAATATCATCACAAAAACCCCATCCGATACCTTCGCCTCCTCCAAGAGATAAGAAGTCAGCAAGGGGTCTGGTATAAAAAGCGTACTTCCCATCTATGAACTCCGGGTGCAGCACGCAGTTACGTTGCTGATCTGATGTTGTCTGCAGGTTCGGCAATCGTTCCCATGTTTTTAAGTCTTTCGTCCTGATGATTCCACAATGTGCCAGGGCTGCTGATATATCATGAGGCTGGCTATCGTCATGGCTTTCTGAACAAAATGTACCATAAATCCATCCGTCTTCATGCTTCACAAGACGCATGTCATAAACATTGGTCTCATCTGGATAAAGATCAGGTAACCTGACCGGATAATCCCAAAATTGGAAATTATCTATACCATTGTCACTTTCAGCGATTCCAAAAAATGATTTTCTATCCCAACCTTCTATTCTTGGCATCAAAACCACCTTGCCATTAAATTCAATAGCACCGGAGTTCAATACTACATTAATACCTAACCGTTGCATTAAAAATGGATTAGACTCCTGATTAAAATCGTATTTCCAGTTCAGAGGTACATGAGCATCGGTAATCACAGGATTTTCATACCGATCGTAAATGCCACATTCATATTTATCAAGGATCTTGTTCTTCATTGATATTAAATCCTCATGCTTTTGCAGCATATTTTTCTTTTTGGTTTCGAAATCTATCTTATTCATTGCTCCTAATAATAAAATAATTATAAGTATTTTAATCTCAACTGAATAAAAAAAATCAATGAGATCGTCTTCAAACAAATCAGGACTAATCAGGGATAAAGTTAAGTCATACTTTTGAAGTATTCAGAAAAGGAAATTGTTATTTTCATTTAAGGATACCTTTTTAAAATATCAATCAATTCCTATCCTGATCGCATCTTAACAAAAAACCTATTACTAATAATATAAGCTTCATGATTATATATTGTCGGAATTATTTATTTAATAAATTAGTATATTAATATGAGCTTATATGAAATTTTCTATCATAAGGAATAATAACTCTACCAAGTATTGATGTGGTATCTCGATAATATAAATCTTTACGATATTCTTTGCCCTCCTAAAATCAAAGGATATGTGGATAAACATTTTATCAACCATAATAAAAATGATATAATATACAACCAGAGCACCCCTGATAATAAAGTATATCTTATAAGTAAAGGAAAAGTTAAAGTCGTCAATTACTCCGCAGAGGGGAATGAGATAATAAAAGCAATTCTCACAAAAGGTGAATTATTCGGGGAAAAAGCATTATGGGGTGACATTGAAAGAGATGAACATGCCATTGCAATGACTGATAATACCCAACTTTGCCCTTTACCAGTTAGTAAGATGTACGAATTAATGAGAGATAATGGTAGATTCAGCATTGAGATTAGTAAGATTATAGGATTTCGTCTTAAAAAAATGGAAAGACGATTGGAAAGACTGCTTTTTAAAGATTCCCAAACCCGATTGGTTGAATTTATTCAAGATTTAATCAAGGAGCAGAATATACATTCTGAAGATAAAATTGAATTAAGCCATTTTTATACCCAAAGTGATATTGCAAACTTGATTGGAACTACCCGTGAAACCGTAACGAAACTATTAAATCATTTTAAACAGGACGGAATCCTGGAATATACCCGTAAAACAATTACCATTACTAACAAAGATGCATTTTCAAAACTGTCGTCTCTTTGACAATCCCTTCAGATACTTCTCAAATGTGAAATAGCACACATTTTTTAGTTTCACGCCCTTCTACTTTTGAAACTAAAAAATATACAAAGATGAAAAAAACAAATTATTTTATCATGATGGTTTTCCTGGCATTATCAATAGTGTCTTGTAGTGAAGACGACCCGATGAATCCTACTGGTTCATTTACAGTTACCATTCAGAATGTTTTTGAGGGAAAAGAATATTTCAATTCCGGAACAACAGATGGTATTCCTCCAGGTGAAGATTTTACCTTTTCATTCCAGGCAGGTAAAGGACATAGATTGTCATTTACAACCATGTTTGTGCAATCAAATGATCTATTTTATGCTCCGTCCCAGAACGGTATTACCTTATATGATGATATGGGTAATCCTGTAACCGGTGATGTTACCGATAAAATAAATTTATGGGATGCAGGTACAGAGGTAAACCAGGAACCCGGGGTAGGTCCTGATCAGGCTCCCCGGCAAACAGGTGAAAATACTGGAACGGATGAGAATGGAACTGTTATTCTAGTATCAGATGTTAATGATGGTTTCTCCTATCCCGCAAATGAGGCTGTTATTAAAGTTGTGATAGAACATGATGGCAAAACAAAGTTTACTGTTACCCTATCCAATGTAAGCGATCTCAATAATTTTCAAACCCCATTAGCTCCGGGAGTCTGGGTTGTTCATAGTACTGATAATCCTTTATTCGAATCAGGAGTAAAAGCTTCAAATGAACTGGAAGCTCTTGCCGAAGATGGTGCAAATAGTATGTTAAACAATGAACTGATGCAAAACGCGGGGTATGTTTCTCCTTTTGCTCCTGGCATATGGGCTGTTCACAACAATTCCAATCCTGTATTTACAATAGGACAATCCGCTTCATCTGAACTTGAAGCCCTTGCAGAAGATGGAGATCCTGCGGGATTTATTAGCAGTCTTGATGGCATTACAGGTATTCGATCTTTCAATGTATTCACTACACCTGCAGGAGGGAGCAGTCCGGCTCCAATATTTCCTGCAGAACAATACACTTTTGAATTCGATGCTGAGGCTGGAGACAAACTTTCACTAGCAACCATGCTTGTCCAATCAAATGATTTATTTGTTGGTGGTGAGATCGAATTATTTCAAAATGGATCTCCAATTACCGGAGATATCACGAGTCAGCTACAACTTCTGGATGCAAAGACTGAAATAAATCAATTTCCAGGTGCTGGAAATGATCAGGCACCCCGGCAGAGTGGTGCAAACACCGGTGCATCAGAAACAGGTAGTATTAGCGAGGTTAACGATAGTTTCGAATACCCCGCTATTACCCAAATGATTAAAGTAAGTATTTCTTCGAACTAATTTTGCACCAGTATCAAAAATTCATTGAATGCGGGGAGGTAAAACTCTCCGCTTTTATTTTTTGGAGATTCTTGTATCAGATGCCTCTTTCTGAAAAAAGTTTAAAGCATTTTTACTCTTTTGCTTCTTAATCTTTTTGCTTAACCTCAGGAAATCCGGCATACAATATCCTTTGTTTCTCGTCTGAAAGTAACTTCTAATATAATGAAAGCATCAATTGATGTGTCCGGGGAATATATTTACCGAAGGCCGACAATGCAAATTGTACGATCTACATTAGAGAAATATGGGCTGGAATAATCATCCGGAGACGACATTTCAAGAAGTAATAAAGGTATTGAGAGAGTCTATTGCTGAGGTTAATAAACAATTAGTATAAGTAGTCATTAAAAAATCATGGATATCAGTCAACCTTTAATGAATCGACCGGATTGGCATTCACAATTTTGAAAGTATTGTATCCCACAGTTAACCAGGCAATAATCAACATTGCAATCAATGTAATTATAAAGAAGAAAATACTTACATCAATATGGTAGGCAAAGCTACTAAGCCATTTTTGCATGCTGAAATATGCTATAGGAGCTGATATCAGAAATGAGATGATAACCAGAAAAGTAAAATCCTTAGATAGTAAATACATCAAATGAAATGCTGGAGCTCCCAGAATTTTCCGAATACCAACTTCTTTAATCCTTTGTTCAGCGGTAAAGGCAGCTAATCCATATAATCCAAGGCATGCGATTATGATGGTTATTATGGTAATCCAATTGACTAACTTTCCCGTTTTTTGTTCAGCCACATAGGTCTTTCTAAACTCATCATCGAAGAAAGTATATGTGAAAGGATATTTTTCAGAAAATGAATCCTTGATTTTTTTTATGCCCGCCAGGGTTTTTTCTATATTATGGCTTGTTATTTTAATGGATATTTTTTTGTCACTGTCATGAAAAAATAGTTGCAGTGGCATAATTTCTTTATGCAGGGGATGAAGATGAAAATCTTTCATGATACCAACAATGGTACATGTATCCCGCCAATCACTAAGTTTTCTGCCGATTGGGTCCTCCCAATCCAACAAGCTAGCTGCAGACTCATTAATTAATATGGCTCCATTTTCATCTCCAGCTTCTCTTGAAAAATTCCTGCCTTCAATAATTTCAATTTCATAAAGATCAATAAAATTGAAATCTACTCTTCCTGTACATATTTGCCAGTTAATTGCATCGTCCTTTCCTGGCCACCTGATATTATTTGAACCCAGGGATCCATTAGGCAATATACTTGATGAAGTCACATTCAGTACGCCATCTACTTTCTTTAGTTCTTCTTTTAAAACAGGTATTTTGTTCAGTATATCCTCGTCAAAAACATTTAAATTTATAATATGTTCCCGGTCATATCCCAAATCCTTTTTCTGAATATAATTTAATTGTTGTGTGATAATCAATGTGCAAATTATTAATACTCCGGATATTACGAATTGGATGACAACCAGTAAATTTCGCAATTTCAATCCTTTAGCTGATCTGGAGAAATTTCCCTTTAATACTGAAATTGGTTTAAAATCAGACAATACAAGAGCAGGATAGCTACCTGATACGATACCTACAAAACCACAAGTCACTATGAGTATTGTTATGTATTCAGGACTCTTCAACAGGTTGAAAGAAAGATAAAGATCGAAAAATTGGTTGAATTGAGGTAAGGATAGTGCAATGATCAAAAGGGAAATTGGAAGAGACAGAAAAACGAGAAGCAATGATTCTCCCAGGAATTGTAAGATGAGATTGTGCCTGTAAGCTCCGGCAATTTTTCTGATACCTACCTCCTTCGCCCTGGTGGTAGCTCTTGCCGTACTTAGATTCATATAATTGATACAGGCGATTAAAAGGATTAATATCGCTATCGTTGACAAAATATATAAGCGTTTAGGATTACCAGGAATTCCGATATCAAAGTGAATATCTGAATAAAGGTGAATCCTGGTAAATTCCTGAAGAAACAATATGATTAATGGATCCCCCTTGCTGTCATGGTATGAAGTATGCCTATCCAGCATGGTGGTGAATTTTGCCTCAAGATCATCTGGATCACTATCTTTATTCAAAAGGAAATAGGTGTAATAATTGCTATTTCCCCAATTCTGTAAATCATCTTTGCTGCCATTTATTTCGACCAGTGTTTTAAAAGGGACCATGATTTTCATTCTAAAATGCGAATTATCAGGCATATCTTTTATCACCCCCACGATCCTAAATTCATATTCGTTTTCTTCTTTAATAGAAAAGGTTTTGCCAATCGGGTTATCATCCTCATAGTATTTTGCAGCCAACGATTCAGAAATTACAGCTGAATACTTATCTCTCAGAAAAACATCAGGATTACCATACTTGTATTCGAATGTAAATATTTTAAAAGTTTCAGGGTCTACCCCATGAATGATGGGTTCAAAAATGGTTTCTTCACCATTGCGAATTAATACTTCTCTATTCAATACTATCCTGGTAGCCGATTCAACTTCAGGGAATTCTTCCATTAAAGTAGGGCTTAATGGAGCCATGGTCAGGGCATAACGATCATCTCCCAAATATAGGTTGCCCCTATCTTGTTTGGCTACCCGATATATTCGATCCTTATTTTCATGGTACTGGTCCACGCTAAACTCAAAATTTACATATAGCATGATTAGTATAAAAACCACCATTCCTACTGTAAGACCAGTAATGTTAATTAGAGTATATATTCTGCTTTTAAGGAAGGATCGAAGAATGAGCTTTAGATAGTGTTTCAACATAATGTGTACAATAAAAAATGAAACATTTTACCCTCTTAATTTCAATAAAAATCTGGAATTCAATTATTTATAAAGACTATTACTTCTGATAAGGGTTGCATATAGATGATTAATTTAAATACCAATTCTTTTATTTCAAAATGGATTGAACAAATGGAATAGCATACAGAAAAAATATAGGGGCTCTTAGTATTATAAAAGCTCCATTTTGCTGATTTAATACACGAATTGAATTAATATTCCAAACAGGGAGAATCGTCATCGATTTTGACAGATCGATGACGATCAATATTCATGGTACTGATGTTTCATTATTCATAAACTCTCAGCTACTTATTAGCTGAAAGTTTATGACTGAAGTCACTGACTCAATATAGAATTATTGTAATTTATCTACTTAATAAAAGGAATTATCATAGGAAATTCTTTCGATCCCTACATTTACACGGGTAACAAATTTAATATTACGATATATTCTGGGCATCAGTTTTGCCAGACCTATGTGATCAAATTTTCTAGAAATAATATACTCTAGGTTCCTTGGATAAAGACGGCAGTTAAATTAAATTTATTTAGTAATCAATATATATTACGATACTCATATACAATTTTTTAGTAATCTAATTGTCAACACATTTTTAAGAATAAGCATCATGAATAAAAATGAAAACAATTTTGGGATTTTTGTATGGAGAATTACCGCATCCCATATAATTTCTTATTTTATCGCAGGGATTTTCGCCATAATAGTTCTTGATTATGATGAGATTTTTGGTATCGGAGCCTTGTCCTTTATGCGTCCAACCGATTCCTCCGCCTGGATTCCGGCTGGCCCGGGATTGCAAGTTATAAGAGGCATACTTCTTTCATTCTTTTTATTCCCTTTTAGAAAAATCTTCTTTGAATCTAAATATGGCTGGATTAAATTTTGGCTTCTTCTATTTGGACTTGGTTATTTATTAACTATATCTGCTGCTACCGGTTCATTTGAGGGTTTGATTTATACCAATATTCCTTTAAAATATCACCTGATTGGCCTTCCGGAAATTGTTTTATATATGACACTTTTCACTGTTTTCATGTGGGGCTGGTATAGTTATCCAAAAAAAATATTCAATATATTATCTATCATATTTGTTACAATTATAGTACTGATGAGTTTTATGGGAGTCCTTGCTTATGTGGGAATTATTGAAGCATAAAAAGGTAATTGCATATTAAATTCTTGAATATTAACCATATTAGATAGACCAATAATAATATTTTAATTATATACTTGATAAATAATTGAAAGGATTCCCCCACTTTCGAATCTTAAGTAATAGACCAACGAGATAAATATTTTTATCTCTGGGGCCCCTTCATTCCGATACTTCGGAAGATCTATAGGTGTAGTAAAAACAAATTGAATAAAACTTTTTTACGCTGATCTGAATCAAAATTTTATTTATGTACTCAGAATCAGGAAAATAGCTTTAGGAAATGGAACCAATCTATTAACTTAGAGTATATTAACCACCAAATGTATGATTGTTATGAAAGACTTTAAATTAATCATTACC
>Ga0316187_10003584_pt1 | contig 13485 bp, 8 predicted proteins | sample CroRivburrow1_MG_FD_204927 | JGI IMG/M metagenome (GOLD analysis project Ga0316187, IMG submission 204927) | Coastal sediment microbial communities from Maine, United States - Cross River worm burrow 1 | ecosystem: Environmental > Aquatic > Marine > Coastal > Sediment | place: USA: Maine...
ATCGTAGCGTGGATCGGCGGCGTCCAGGGAAATTAAAAGCAGGTCGACGTTTCCCTGAATGCCCATAAGGAGATTGTTAAAATCATGTGCAATTCCACCTGCAAGGGTTCCAATGGCCTGCAGTCTCTGATTCTGCTGCAGCTTTTCCTCCAATATTTTCCTCTCATTTTCGGCCAGGCGACGAGCGGTCGTATCCCGACCGATTCCTCTGAATCCCTGCGGCCTGCCCTCGGTATTTCGCACCAATGATACCGACATTTCGATAACTCTTTTCTTGCGATCCTTTCTGATGATTTCAAATTCGATGGCCCGGCAGGGTTTTCCAGTGCGGTAAACTTCTTTGAATGTTGAAAATATTTTAATGGCGCTTTCCCGACTGGTATAATTGCGAATATTCATACCCTGCAACTCACTTTTAAGCCAGCCCAGGATCCTTGATGTTGCGTCGTTGTAGAAAGTAAAATTACCACTCAGATCGATTTCAAAATAACCCTCTTCAATACTTTCGAGGATATTGCGGTATTTTTCCTGATTTTCTCCCAGCGTCAACTCTGTTTGCAGGCGCTGCTCCATCTCTTCTTTTAATTTTTGACCGGCTCTCTCAAGATCGGCAGTACGTTCTTGTACTAGCTCTTCGAGATGTTCACGGTAATTGTGTAACTCCGCTTCGGCCTCTTTTCTGGCGGTTATATCCCGCAGTGATCCGATAATTTTCAGCGGTACACCTCGCTCATCACTCATCAATACTGAATTGAGGGAAACGCAAGTCGGCTTTCCGTCATCGAACGTTAACATAATTTCATAGTCGGATATTTTCTTATCCGACAGGAGGGTCTGAATCATTTCTTCCCTATCGCGGGGGGAAAAATAGAATTGATCAACCTTTACACCCAGCAGGTTTTCTCTTTTATAAGGTGAAATTTTTTCAATCGAAGGACTCATTTCCAGTATCACGCCCTCCAGAGAGGTTTCATAGTAAACATCCTGGATGTTTTCAAATATGCCGCGATACTTGTTGCGGTATGTTCGAATGGCGTCTTTCATCGATCTAAAAGAGTCTGCGGTCTCCTGCATTTCCTTGTATTTTGAATTGATATTAAATCGTGTCTGCATGTCATCGTTTTTAACAGCCAATGCTTCCTTTTCAAGGTTGGTGATGGGACGAATGATGCTGCGCGCGAAATATAGGGCAATGACAGTGGCAACAATGGAGATTATCAGGGTCAGCAGGATATTGAACAGACGGCTTTTCTTCAGGTCCCCCAGGTAGTCATCTTCCGGAAGATGAACGCCGATAATCCATGGCCATTGAGGGATGGAAAAGGGTGTAAGCATCGCATGATGGTATTGACCATCATGTTCGAACCTGGCAAAGCGGGACGTCTTCAAATCAAAGCGTCCCCGGTCGTTCTGATTTAATCCCACGGCTGAAAATGCTTTTCTGCTCAGAACGGCATCGAGCTCGTGAATTTTCGTCAGGCGAAAGGAATTGAGATCCGAAGCGCCCTGGGTTTTAATTTTTTCAAGATCGGGGAAAGCAACCACATCGCCATTATTATTGATCATGAAGGCCTGGCCGTTTTGGCCGACTTTCAGGTTGCCGATGAAGGTAGACAGCTCGTCGATTTCAATATCCACACCGACGATGCCTTGCAGAACACCGGATTCATCATAAGTGGGACCGACAATAGTAATTCCGGGTTTTTGGGATGTAAAGAAAATATACGGATCCGTCCAGACGATCTTTTTGTGTTCAAGCGCCTTTTTATACCAGGGGCGTTCGCGCGGATCAAAGCGGTCTTTCGGATCAACTTCCTTGGAGAGAATATTCAGGTTTTTGTCGCGCCATATCAGCGCTGTCTTACGGACGCCGCTCTGGTGAGATATGTTTTTCGTGCGAAATCCGCCGGGTAAACGCTGCCCGTTACGGCTCACATAAAAAAAATCACCATTGGGTTTACCAAAATAAATACCGGCGAAATGCGAATAAATGACCAGTTGATCTAAAAAATACTGTTCCAGCGAATCAATATTGTTTTCATTAACACTGACGACATTGGCGGCCAGCAGACGTCTCGTCAGAACAGCGGCACCATGGGCATGAACAAGATGATTTTGTGATTTTTCCATCGCTAAATCGGCAATGTTTTCCATGATATTCCTGGCATGCCCATTTAACGTTTTCTGGGAGGATACAAAGGTTGACGTCGTCGTAACCGCATAAGTTCCCCAGATCAGGCACAGAAAACCGATGATCAGCGACCAGCGAATCGTGAGCTTCATAGAGACTCTCCAAAAGGGTGGTATTTCAGGAAATACGACCGTCTGCAAACGCCGTTACGATTTCACACATGAGATGAATATTCGGTACGATACTGTCAAGTTCGATGTATTCGTCCTCACTGTGAACGTCTCCGCCGCGAACACCCATTGCATCAATGGTGGGAATACCCATTGCAGCAGTATAGTTGCCGTCCGAACAACCGCCGGTGGTCGTCAATGTCATTTCCAGTCCGATCGCTTCACCGATGGCTGCTATCTGTTCCCACAACTGGGTGGTTTTTTCAGAAGGCGCCATCGGCGGACGATTGATCCCGCCGCACACCTCCACCCGAACGCCGGGGGTATGAACATTTCGCCCGAGGGCCTGAAAACCATCCTCGATTCTTTGACCCTCATTGGCATCGGCGATGCGCACATCCACACTGGCCTTGGCATAATCTGGAATCACGTTGTCGGCCGTTCCTCCCGAAATGACGGTGACATTCACTGTCGTACCACTATCGATGCGGGCCAGTTCTTTGACGGCCAGAATTTGATGGGCTAATTCGATGACGGCATTGGCACCGTCTTCCGGGGCGGCACCGGCGTGGGCGGCTTTGCCATGGCAGATGACATCGAAATTGCCGCCGCCTTTACGGTGCAATATCCGATCACCGGTGGCTCGCCAGGGTTCGAACACGAAAACACAGCGGCTTTTGGTCGCCAGGCTTTCATACCAGGAGCGTGAACCGCGTGAGCCAATTTCTTCGTCGCTGTTGAAAGCCATGGCCATGGCGATGTCGTCGGCCACACCGGTTTGTTGCAGGATCTCGGCAACATGCAGCATCGTCATCAAACCCCCTTTCATATCGCAAATCCCCGGACCATATGCACGTTTTTCGTCCTTCGAAAAGGGCCGGGCGGCTGCCGTTCCCTTTCCGAACACTGTATCCATATGTCCGATAAAAAGCAGATCGAAGGCGGAATCATTACCAGAAATTTGCTTATTGGTAACCTCCAAACAGGGCACCTTTCCATCGTCAAACGAATGGTTGGTTGTCATCCAACCGATCTTTTGGAAGCGTTCCTGGAAAAAGGCGGCTACAGCTTTCAAGCCAGTTACATATCCGCTGCCGCTGTCTATATTTACAATGGTCTCCAAATCAACGAGAAATTGTTCAAATTTGTCTTCAATAAGCTCTATCATGGTCTTTATCTCCCTTTCTCCTGCCGTTGGCTGGCTCCCCGATTGAGTTAAAATCCCATCGGAAGTTAGTCGTTATAAGTACCTAAGATGATCGGTTCCAGGTTCAGTGTTCTGGGTTCAAAGGTTATCACACTCTGATATTGGTTGTGTTCCAACACACTACCGGGCTGACCGCTTTCACCCATTGGGTAAAATAGCCTTGCCGCCACTATGGATGCGAAATTTCTCTAAAATGTGGTGGTTGGGCTCTTTAACCGGGAACCTTGAACGCTGAACCACTCAACCCAGGAAGTAATTAAGTAATCATTTTAGAAAAATAAACTTATATATATATTTCATCTGTATATGATTCACAAGGGATTTGTGATCCTGGTACCGGGTGAGCGTAATTGGAGTATATCGGGCGGCGAAAATAGGTTCTGGAAGAAGATATCGCGATCGGCACCATCCAAATCGGCTGCTTGCACTCCCCGCTAAAGAATGGTAGGTCGAACTTAGTTCCACTTCGTTCCGCAAGTGGAATGATGGAACAATGGGTTCTGGCATCCGGCCCTTAGAGCTTACAGGGCCTATGGTTCGGAGAGAATAGTTGTAACCTTTGAACCCCTGGCCCAGACCTGGCTTGTCAAGATGTGGTGGTGAAAAGCCAAATCTGAAAAATTGGAAATAGTTGCATCGCCGCATCCCGTCGCGCCAGGGCGGGCTTGAACCCTGAACCTGGAACCACTCATTTTAGTTATCAGCTAAAAACAGGCATGCAAAGGTCTCCAAGAAATCAAGGGCCGGGAAGCCGAGCCGGTGAAGCGACCCGCAAGCAGCTAATCAGGCGCGAAATGCGTTTTGTCCTGCATCAGGATGTGCGCCGCTTCACCCAGCAGCTTTTGGCGCGTCTGTTCGATGAAGGCTGCAATCTTAATCCGGCCCTGGCACGAACAAAGTTCTATGAGGGTTTTGTGCGCCGGCTTGCAGCCGACCTGCCGGCTGATACCCGAGGCCGCTTTTGCGAGAAGACACCGGATGTGGTTGTGGACGACGCCCATCGCCGATATCATGCGGCGGTTAAATACTTCCTCGCCCAATTGTCCGACGCCGAAACGCAAATCACTGCCACGGTCCTGAATGTCATTGAGGCGCTGAAGCTGGATTGGCAGCAAACAGCAAAAAAATGCCTATCAAACGCAAATCCAGAGGATCCTTATTTACAAGACCTGGTAGAGGAAATTTCCCGCGCGAACTCCGACGGCAACCTGGCCCAACACGGCCTTGGCAAGATACGCTGCCGCATACGGATTGCAGTTATTACATCACTGATGAGGCATGTTCGCAGACCTGATTTGCTGAGGGAAAAATTCGGCAGCGTCCCGCAAATACTGCAGGGCTTGAGCATAAATCCGACACTTTTTTCGGTATTGATGGCCAAATTTAAAAAACAGATCCCATATGCAGAGCATGTCATCGCTCAGTCCTTCTGGCGTACCTTGAATAACATGGATACTGAATTGCCGAAGTGATCGGTTTCCATTTCATGGTTCATGGTGTAAACTCAAATCGGCCCATGCAGCTCCATCGGGCTGCAACTCACAACACTCCATGAGTAGTTCAGCTTGATAAACTTATAGCGTAGTATTTGGGGGCGTTCGGATCAATCTTCCAGGAACCCGCCTCCGGCTCTGACCGGGCAGGCAACAAAATGGCCGTTGCCGGTGTCAAAAAATTCGGGGCTGAACCGCGAGCACGGATCCTGACGATGGATACAGCGGGGGTGAAAGTAACACCCGGACGGCGGATTGATTGGGCTGGGAACGTCGCCCTGAAGGATTTGGCGGTTTTTTTCCAGACGCGGATCCGGGATGGGAACCGCCGACAGCAGGGCGTCGGTATAGGGATGCCTGGGATTGTTGTACAATTCGTCGCCGGGCGCCATCTCCACAATTTTTCCCAAATACATCACCGCCACCCGATCGCTCATATACTCGACCACACTCAAATCGTGGGCGATAAACAGATAGGAGAGCTGAAACTCACCTTTGAGGTCCTGCAGCAAATTGATGACCTGGGCCTGAATCGAGACGTCCAGGGCGGATACGGGTTCATCGGCCACGATAATCTTGGGATTCAGCGCCAGCGCCCGGGCAATACCGATGCGCTGCCGCTGGCCGCCTGAGAACTCGTGGGGATAGCGGCGCATGTGGTCTGCGTGCAAACCGACCTTCTGGAGCAGCGCTACCGTGCGATCCTCAACTTCGCGACCGTTGCCGACGCTGTGAATTATAAACGCTTCCCCGACAATGCTGCCGACGGTCATGCGCGGATTCAGAGATGCATAGGGATCCTGAAAAATCAGCTGCAGTTCACGGCGCAGGGACTTGAGCCTTCGGCGGTCCAACCGGCTGATGTCGCGGCCCTCAAACAGGATTTTGCCTGCTGTGGGCTTCAGGAGTCTTAGAATCAAGCGCCCGGCCGTCGATTTGCCGCAACCGCTCTCACCCACCAGGCCGAGGGTTTCCCCCTTGTCCAGATAAAAACTGATGCCATCGACGGCATGAACGTATCCGATTGTCTTCGACCAGAAGCCGCCCTTGACGGGAAAATGTTTCTTCAGGTTTTCGATTTCTAGTATGCGTTCGGGCATGGTGTCATTAACATCTATTCAGAGCAGGTGTTTAATCCAAATTTAAAACCTGTTTCATTGGGCCAGGTCGCCGGTAGTTGACTTTGCCGATAACTTGGCACCGGAGTGATGAGATTTAATTTCAAAACTCCCTCAAGTGGGCAACCCCAAAGCCAGGCCCACCTTCCGGGCTTTAAGCCCTATGGCCTGGAAGCGGGTTCGGAGAGGGCCAGACAGGTTGAAACACAACCATTTTGCCTCTAATTATCTGTCAACTATAAAGCCAACAACGAACCTGGTGATCCTCCTTTTCTGCTTTTAATTCCGGGCTCTCATGTTTGCAGACATCCATCACCTTGGGACAGCGCGGATTGAAATGACACCCGTCCGGCAACTGTGACGGAATCGGCACAACACCCTGGATCTCCGTGAGACGCGCTTTCTTCTGGGCGCTGCGGTCAATCCGCGGGATCGATTCGAGCAGACCTTCAGTATATGGGTGCAGCGGATGTTCGAAGATATTGTACACATCTGCTTCCTCAACGACCTTACCGGCATACATGACCACGACCCGGGCCGCACTTTCAGCCACAACTCCCAGGTCATGGGTGATGAGTATAATGGCGGTATCCAGATCTGCTTTCAGAGAGACCATCAAATCGAGGATCTGGGCCTGGATAGTGACATCTAGGGCGGTGGTCGGTTCATCGGCGATCAGGAGGCTGGGGTTGCAGGAAAGGGCCATGGCAATCATCGCCCGTTGGCGCATGCCGCCGCTAAGCTGATGCGGATGTTCATTTACACGGCGTTCCGGTAAAGGAATGCCCACCAGCTGGAGCATTTCAATCGACCGCTCATGGGCGTCTTTTTTGGTCAGGCCCTGGTGCAGTCGCAAGGCTTCGGAGATCTGGTTGCCGATCGTGTAAACCGGGTTCAGGGACGTCATCGGCTCCTGGAAAATCATCGATATTTTATTACCGCGAATCCTGCGCATCTCGTCTTTCGAAAGGGCCAGCAGGCTTTGGTCCTCGAACAGAATGTCGCCGCCGATAATCTTGCCGGGCGGTTCGGGGATCAGTCGCATGATGGAAAGGGCCGTAACGCTTTTGCCGCAACCGGATTCTCCAACCACCCCCAGAGTTTCACCTTTTCGCACCGCATAGTCCACACCGTCCACCGCCGGTGATACCCCATCATCGGTAAAAAAGTGGGTTTTCAGGCCCTTTATTTCAAGCAGATAGCTGTCGGTGGTATTCATGTGCTATTCAGTTAATAAATTGTTTTCATTTTTTATATTCACCCCAGATCTGATTTACCTAACGCGATTTAGGCGATCTGTCAAGACGCAAACAAGTTTATCAAAAATAAGAAATAAAATTCAGAACTATGTACCGAAATTCTGAATTGTTGCGGTGAATACAGACATTTTTGTTGTTTCAGAATTTACGACGCTTCAATTTTTCTGAATTTTGTGAACATAAATTATTTCTTGACTAAGCCTCACGAATTTGCTGTTATATCAGAGTAAATTACCTTGTCGGAGCGTAAACCAAACCCGTGGATCGTGGATAGACGGATTGGATCTGCCTATCCGCTGCAACCAGCACTTCTATTCCCAATAGTCCTAAAAAAGGAGGTTCGATGATGAAAAAAGCAGCTCTCGCAGTTCTCATCCTTTGCCTGGTCATAAGCGTTACAGTGGCTAGCGCGGCCGAAAAAGTCGTGACGATGGGCATTTACCAGGAACCGGAAAACCTAAATACTTATATCGGGGTACAAACCGTCATAACATACGTGCATAAGCCCTTTGCCGAGTACCTGATTGATGTCAACGACAAGGGCGAGTATTTTCCCGTGTTGGCGGCGGAGGTGCCGACCGTGGCAAACGGCGGCGTGTCCGAGGATGGCTTGACCATCACCTATAAGCTGAAAAAAGGCGTCAAGTGGAGCGACGGCCAGCCGTTTACATCAGCCGATGTCAAGTACACCTGGGAAGCCATTGCCAATCCCAAAAACCTGGTCAAAAGCCGATCCGGATATGAATTGATCGAATCGGTCGAAACCCCCGACGACCATACCGCTGTGGTGAAGTACAAAGAATATTATGCCCCCTACCTGACCCGTTTTGCCCCGGTGTTGCCCAAGCATATCCTGGGCAAGCTAGACAACATGAACGATGCGCCCTACAATCGGATGCCGGTGGGTACCGGCCCCTTCCGGGTGACCGAATGGGTTTCGGGTGATCACATCACCATGGAAAAAAACCCGCATTATCGTGAGGCCGACAAGGTAAAGATCGACAAACTCTTTTTTAAGATTATTCCCAGCCGTGAAGTCGGCATTGCCCAAATCCAGGCCGGTGACATCGACGGGGTATGGGACCTGATCGAGGCCCAGATTCCGACGATGGAAAAAAATCCGGAAATATCGCTGTGCCTTTCAAACGCCCTGGTTTCCGAACGCCTGATCATGAACCACAGCTCCCCGGTTGCGCCCAACAACGGTAATCCGGACTTTCCCCATCCGATTTTGGCCGACCTGCGCGTCCGCCAGGCAATTCAATACGCGGTCGACAAGAATACCATTATCGACAAACTGCTTTATGGTAAGGCCCGGCCCGGCACCACTGAAATCCCCGACGGCTGGGCGCACAATCCCGATGTGAAGTCGACCGAGTACGATCCTGAAAAGGCCAAGCAACTCCTCGAAGAAGCCGGTTGGAAGCCGGGTTCGGACGGTATTCGTCAAAAAGACGGTACCCGCTTGCGTTTGAAAATCACGACCACCACCGGCAACAAGCTCAGGGAAATGGTGGAGCAGGTCCTGGTGGCCCAAATGAAAGCAGTCGGCATCGAATTTTATATCGAGAACGTGCCCTCTTCGGTACTGTTCGGATCCTGGTCCAATGACGCCGATCGAAAAAAGGGCCGCTACGACATCCTGATGTATACCACCGGGCCCGGAATCGATCCCCACTCGCAGTACGAAGGATATTTTCATTCCAAAAATATTCCGACTGAAGCCAACGGCGGTAGTGGATACAATTACACCCGCCACCGGGATGCCGAATTGGACAAGTGGCTTGATTTGGCCGGCAAGGCCCCCAGCATGGAAGAACGGGCCGAGGCCTATCGCAAGGCCCAGGCGCGGGCGGCTGAAATTGTTCCGCATATCTACCTGTACCGGCGGGTAAACGTGCATGCTTTCCGCAATAACGTCAAGGGTTGGAAACCCAACGGCTACGGCATTATCGATGCCGTCGCAACCTGGAATGTTGCCGACTGGTATGTCGAATAGGGATTTTTAAACGGATAACATCGACCGACTGCGCACCGTGGCTATATAGTGGCGGTGTGCGGTCTAAACTGATCGGTTCAACCTATTCTTAAAACGATGCGGTATACATTTTTTCTGCGCAGATTGTTGTCGGCCATTCCAGTGATGTTCATCATCACCTTTGCCACCTTTGTTCTCATGCAAATGCTGCCCGGCGGACCCTTGGCCGCTTATGAGAACAATCCGGAGATATCCCAGGAAGACATTCAGCGCTTGCGCCACGAGATGGGGCTTGACCGTCCGATACCGGTCCAGTACTGGGCCTGGCTGAAAAACTTTGTACACGGTGACTGGGGCTATTCCTTTGTCACCAAACGTCCGGTGCTGCAGGAAATCTGGGATCGGTTGCCCAACACACTCTACCTGACGGGATTTTCCCTTATTCTGGCCCTGATCATCGCCATTCCGGTGGGCATCATCTCGGCCACCCGGCAATATTCCATATTCGATCATATCACCACGACTTTGACTTACGTCGGGCGCTCGATGCCGGTCTACTATTCGGGCCTGCTGCTGATTATCATATTCAGCATTTGGCTGCGGTGGTTTCCCAGTGGTGGCATGTATACGCTGGGAAAAGAATTTTCTATTATCGACAGCCTGCGCCATCTGTTTCTGCCGATGGTAAGCCTGTCCACCCTGATCGCCGCCAAATATGTACGCTTTTTGCGCACCAGCATGCTCGAAGTCATTCATCAGGACTACATTCGAACGGCGGCCGCCAAGGGACTGCGCGACCGGGTCATCATTTTCAAGCATGCCTTTCGAAACGCGGCCATTCCCCTGGTGACAGTGGTCGCCATCGATCTGCCGGTATTGTTTGCCGGTGCCCTTTTTACCGAAACCGTGTACTCCTGGCCTGGAATGGGGCGCTTGTTTGTGGACTCGGCCACCCGCTTCGACTACTCCATCGTCATGGGAATCGTGGCAGCCATCGCATTTCTGGTGGTCCTCTCCAACTTGATCGCAGATGTCATCTATGGGATCCTTGATCCCCGAATTACTTACAGCTAACGGGTTATCAATGCAGAATAGCACTTTTTTCGAAGAACATAAAAACCAGCTGTGGTTTATGACCCTGCGGCAATTCCTGCGCCACAAGATGGCGGTGTTCGGCATGATTATTATGGCCGTCATCATCCTGATGGTTGTGTTTGTCGATCAAATCGTTCCCTATGACCCCGAAACACCGGATTTAAACAATATGCTGTCTCCCCCCAGTCTTCAGCACCTATTCGGTACCGATGAACTGGGGCGCGACATGTTCACGCGCACCATGCATGGCGGCAGGGTGTCATTGATCGTCGGCGTGTTTGCCATGCTGGTGGCCGTTACCATCGGAACCCTCGTCGGTGCCATTGCGGGTTACTTCGGGGGGACCATCGACAATTTCTTGATGCGTTTTACCGACTTTGCCCTGGCCTTTCCCAGAATCTTCGTTTTGATTCTGTTTGCCATCATCTTCATGCGCCCGCCCTTCAGTGACAATCCGCTTGTGGTTCTGGTCTTCGGCGCTTTGTATAAAATGCCCGTGGCCCGAGTGGTGGTCGTGATCGGGATACTGGGCTGGATGGACGTCGCCCGTTTGGTGCGGGGATCCTTTCTTGAAATCAGGAACCAGGAATATGTGGAGTCGGCCCGGGTTCTGGGAGCCAACACCGGTCGAATCATGTTTCGCCATATTTTACCCAACGCCCTGGGACCCATCATCGTGGCGGCCAGTCTCGGTGTCGCTGACGCCATCATTTCAGAGTCCGGTCTCAGCTTTTTAGGTCTCGGCATTCAACCGCCGACGGCGACCTGGGGTAACATGCTCAAGAATGCGCTCGATCAGATATTTGCCGCTCCCTGGACTGCCATCATCCCGGGGTTCATGATTTTTTTGACCGTCTTGAGTATCAACTACATCGGTGACGGATTGCGTGACGCCTTTGATCCGCACAAGATTCTTTAGATTACCTGCAGGCCGAATCCAACCTAAATCGAATCTCAATTTCTCCTAAATCCTGTAAATGAAGTTTACACCTGTTCCTTAAAACTGTCTATGGACTTCACAGCAGTGAGCCATTATCCTTGTCTGTTACAACGATATTTATCTTAATAAAACAGTTCTTTAGGCGTTTAACCCATCACCGGCTCATTTCCATTGCAATTGGCACCCAATTTGCTCTTGTTTATTTCGCTGGTTCAAGAACGTAATGCCAGTGGTATTGGCATATTGTCCGCCGATCAGCCAAAGGCTGGATAGGACCCTTTTTTTGTGACTGCCAACAAGCAAAGAAGAAATCGGAGTGCGCATTTTAAGCTCAGCTGCCTTCGACAGGAGTTTGCCATGAAATGCCCGAGATGTACTCACCAGAATCCCCCGGGTGTCAAATTTTGCAGCGAATGTGGACAGAGGATGGGTACTCTCTGCCCGGACTGTAACACCATGAATCTTACCGAAAGCAAATTCTGCCATCAGTGCGGACAGTTTTTGCCGAAAACCAATGGATTTTTTACTCATGAGAAGTCGTCCGGGCTGCGTTTGCCGGATGTCGAAAAGGCCACAGCGCCCAACGGCGTCATGGGAGAGAGAAAGTACGTAACGGTTCTTTTTTCGGATCTTTCCGGTTATACGATCCTGGCACAGCGCCTCGACCCCGAAGAAGTCAAAGAATTTCTTGCACGACTTTTCCGCGAGATCACCAAAGTCGTCACCAAGTACGAGGGTTTCATCGAGAAATACGTTGGCGATGCCGTCATGGCTGTCTTTGGCGCTATTCGAGCCCACGAAGATGACCCAATCCGGGCCATCCGGACCGCCAGAGAAATCCACGAATTGATTGGCGCGTTCAGCTCCCATTACGAGACGCAAATCGGACACGCTCTGGCGATGCACAGCGGCATCAACACCGGCTTGGTTGTCACCGGTGACGTGGACTTTGACAAAGGAACCCACGGAATTGCCGGAGCCACGTTGAATCTGGCGGCACGCTTGTGCAGCCTGGCCAAGCCCGGGGATATCATGGTCGGATTGGAAACTTATCGTCGCGCGATTGGCTACTTCAATTTTGATTCTCAGGAACCGGTGCAGCTCAAAAGCGTTACGTCACCGATCGAGGTATACAAGGTTATTTCACGAATTGATCAGCCCAAGAAGATCCATCGGTTTCATGGCCTGCGGGCCGACATGATAGGGCGTAATCCGGAGCTTGAACTGCTCAAAAAAGCTCTGAACCGTGTGCGGGCTGGAAAAGGCAGTCTTGTCTCGCTTTGCGGTAACGCCGGCACCGGCAAGAGTAGACTGGTGGAAGAGTTCAAATCCGCCTTGAATCCTGAAGATGTATCCTGGCGCGAAGGTCAATGCTATCCCTACGCGCGCAATTTCACTTACTTTCCACTGATTGATTTGCTTAGCCGGACTTTCGCTATCGAGGAGAGCGACGCACCGGAAATCGTTAGAGAAAAAATTGAGTCGGGCCTGGACTTCCTTGAAAACAAGGACGATGTGGTTCCCTACGTCGGCAGTCTGTATCATCTCAAGTACCAGCAGTTGGAAGGTATCGGTCCAAAAATCTGGCGATCTCGACTCCAATTGGCTATTTTAGACATCCTGAACACAATGGCCCGCAGGGCACCGACGATTATTTGTCTGGAGGACTTGCATTGGGCGGACCCGTCTTCGTTGGAGTTGATTCGCTTCCTTCTGTCTGATTTCAGGTATCCGGCCCTGGTCATCTGCGTCTACCGGCCCACGTTGACCTTGCTCTCCAACCAGCAAATCGCCAACCTCGGCGAATCGTACGTGGATATCCGTCTGGAAGATTTATCCCCGGCCGAAACCGGGACAATGGTTGGTTCGTTGCTGAAAACCGAGCAAATTCCGGCGGATTTGGAGTATTTTTTACGAGATAAGGCCGGTGGTAATCCGTTTTATCTCGAAGAAATCATCAATTCCCTTGTCGAAACGAAAACCCTCATACCTGAAAACGCTCACTGGATGCTAAGTAAAAACATTGGCGATTCGGAATTATCCTCAACGATCCACGGGGTGATCTCCGCTCGCATCGATCGCCTGGAAGCCGAG
>Ga0316187_10003585_pt1 | contig 13484 bp, 14 predicted proteins | sample CroRivburrow1_MG_FD_204927 | JGI IMG/M metagenome (GOLD analysis project Ga0316187, IMG submission 204927) | Coastal sediment microbial communities from Maine, United States - Cross River worm burrow 1 | ecosystem: Environmental > Aquatic > Marine > Coastal > Sediment | place: USA: Maine...
CGATCCGGAACGGGCTTCCTACGGTATTTCCGATTACGCCTTTGCCATATCACAGCTCGCGCAAACCACGCTGCGTAGCGAGATCGGCAGGATCGCGCTGGATCGCACATTCGAAGAGCGCGCGATGATCAACGCCAATGTGGTCTCGGAACTCGACAAGGCCTCCGACCCCTGGGGCGTCAAGGTGCTGCGCTACGAGATCAAGAACATCAATCCACCGCACGATGTGCTCAGCGCGATGGAAAAACAGATGCGCGCCGAACGTGAAAAACGCGCGGTCATCCTGACTTCTGAGGGCGTGCGCGACTCCAAAATCAACGAGGCCGAGGGCGAGAAGCAACGTGTCATCAAGGAGTCCGAGGCCGCCAAGCAGCAGCAGATCAACGAGGCCGAGGGTGAAGCCCAGGCAATTTTCGAAGTGGCGGCCGCAACCGCCAAGGGTTTGTCTCTTGTCGCCCAGTCGCTGGTTTCCGAGGGTGGCGGCCAGGCTATGCAGTTGCGCGTTGCCGAGGCTTACATCGAGCAATTCGGCAAGTTGGCCAAGGAAGGCAACACGCTGGTGGTGCCGGCCAACCTCGCCGACCTGTCGTCGATGGTCGCGCTCGCCACCACCATCGCCAAAAAAGATCCACCGGGCCCCTAGTCCTCCTTTGCGCATTATCGGCGCATCATTATCGGGGACAGACCACGTTTTTATAACGAAATTAGTAGTACTGAAGGTACAGGGTAAAAAACGTGGTCTGTCCCCATTCAAAATCATTTGACCTTATCATCTTCGATTGCGACGGCGTGCTGGTCGACAGCGAGCGCGTCGCCAACGAAGTTTTCGCGCGTGTTCTCGATGAAGTCTGCGGCCTGCAATTCACGCTTGATGACATGTTTGATACCTTTGTCGGCCATTCGCGCGTCCAGTGCCTGCAAAAAATCGAGGCCATGATCGGCGAGCCGCCGCCAGCCGAACTCGATCTGCGTTATCAACGGGATATTAACGAGGCGCTGGAAAAGACAGTGCAGGCCATCGATGGTATTGAAACCGTGCTCGAAGCGCTGTCACTACCCTATTGCGTGGCCTCCAGTGGATCGCATGACAAGATGAAGATGACCCTCGGTAAAACCGGCCTGATGCGTTTCTTCGACGGTAATATTTTCAGTACCAGCGATGTCGTACGTGGCAAACCGCATCCGGATATCTACCTGCATGCCGCTCTTGCCATGGGTGCCGACGATCCCGCGCGGTGCCTGGTCGTCGAGGATAGCCCTATCGGCGTCACCGGTGCGGTCGCAGCCGGCATGCGCGTATTCGGCTTCGCGGAACTGATGCCGGCCCATCGCCTGCGAGCAAGCGGCGCCCACCAGGTCTTCGAGCGCATGCGCGACCTACCCGCCCTCATTGCAAACCACTAGCGCTAGACGATAACGGGGACAGACCACGTCTTTCGGTGCGCCTGGGTGCCGGGGATCATAATCTTAGCGAAAAACGTGGTCTGACCCCGATGGTTTAGTGCTCGGGGTCGGACCACGTTTTTCGCTGAGGTGTTCGAGTACCGAAACGCCGAAACCGGAAACTGGGCTCTGACCCCTTCGAAGCCACCCCGTAAGATCTTTGTTAATATCGGTAGATTGCGCTAGAATGCGCGCCCTTTTTGGATATCATCACTGGTCATGGACTTTAACAGGCGTTTCGATGTGATTGTGGTTGGTGGCGGGCACGCGGGCACCGAAGCCGCGCTTGCGGCCGCGCGCATGGGCGTCGCTACCCTGTTGCTGACGCACAGTATCGATACCCTCGGGCAAATGTCCTGTAACCCGGCGATCGGTGGTATCGGCAAGGGCCACCTGGTCAGGGAAATCGATGCATTGGGCGGCGAAATGGCGCTGGCCGCAGACAAGGCGGGCATCCAGTTTCGCATTCTGAACCGGCGCAAGGGTCCCGCGGTGCGCGCCACGCGCGCGCAAACCGATCGCCAGCTATATCGTATGGCGATTCGTGAAAAACTCGAAAACCAGCCGGGCCTGTCAATCTTCCAGCAGCCGGTCGTCGACCTGATTGAAAACGGTGACGCTATCGAAGGCGTGGTTACGCAACTCGGCCTGTGCTTCTACGCACCTACCGTGGTGCTGACCGTGGGTACCTTTCTCGATGGCAAGATCCACATCGGGGAATCCAGCTACGCCGGTGGCCGCGCCGGCGACCCTCCCGCCAGCGCACTCGCCGAACGCCTGCGGGCGCGCCCGTTTCGGGTCGGTCGGCTTAAAACTGGCACACCCCCGCGCATCGACCGCAACAGCATCGATTACAGCCGCCTCGAGGAACAGCCGGGCGATGACCCGTTGCCGGTGTTTTCGACCATGGGCAGCGTCGCAATGCATCCCGAGCAGGTCTGTTGTCACATCACTCACAGCAACGAAAAGACGCACGATATTATTCGTGAAAGCCTGCATCGCTCGCCGCTGTTCAGCGGCGAAATCGAAGGAGTCGGCCCGCGCTACTGTCCCTCGATCGAGGACAAGGTGGTGCGTTTTGCCGATAAGAAGTCACACCAGATTTTCATCGAGCCGGAAGGCCTGAAGCTTGGCGAAGTTTATCCTAACGGTATCTCCACCAGCCTTCCATTCGATGTGCAACAACGTTTTGTCAACAGCATGGCCGGTTTCGAACAGGCGCAAATCACGCGTCCGGGATATGCGATCGAATATGATTATTTCGATCCGCGCGATCTGCGCCCGACGCTGGAAACCCGCTTCATCGAGGGCCTCTACTTTGCCGGCCAGATCAACGGTACCACCGGTTACGAGGAAGCCGCCGCGCAGGGGTTGATGGCGGGCGCTAATGCCGCGGCACGAGTTCAGGGCAAGCCTGCCCTCGAGATGCAACGCTCCGAGGCTTACCTGGGCGTGCTTGTCGACGATCTGATCACGCGCGGCACCAACGAGCCTTACCGTATGTTCACTTCACGCGCGGAATATCGCCTGATGCTGCGCGAAGACAATGCCGATCTGCGCCTTAGCGACCGTGGGCGCGCCCTGGGCCTGGTCGAAGATGATCGCTGGCGCGCATTCGAAGCCTATCGCGAGCAATTGCTGCGTCTCGAACAGTGCTTGCAGGATCAGTGGGTGCGACCGGATACCGAGGCCGCCCGCCAGCTACAACACAAGCTGCAAAACCCGCTGACACGCGAATTTCGCTTCGCTGAAATACTCAAGCGCCCCGAACTCGATATCGAGGACTTGATGCCTTTCATCGATTCAGCCGCCAGCTACCCGGCGGACGTGCGTGCGCAGGCCGAAGTCAAAGTCAAGTACGCCGGATATCTCGATCGCCAGCAACAGGAGATCGACAAGGCCAGTCGCCATGAGCAGACGCGCTTGCCGGACACGCTCGATTACGACGAGGTGCGCGGTCTGTCGAATGAGGTCAGCCAGAAGCTGGCGCAGCATCGACCATCGACCATCGGCCAGGCGAGTCGAATATCCGGGATAACGCCGGCTGCCATCTCGCTGTTACTGGTGCATCTCAAGCGGCAGTCACCTGAGGGAACACAGCCCTTCACCAAGACGGCTTGAATGAATCTCACCGGCGAACTGCGAGTGGGCGCCGAGGCCATGGGTCTTGACCTCGATCAAAGCCAGTACGAGCAGTTGCTGGAATACCTCTACCTGCTCGAAAAATGGGGCCAAACCTATAATCTAACGGCGATTCGCGGGCTGTCGAAAATGATGCATTATCATCTGCTCGATAGTCTCTCGATCCTGTCCCGACTAGGTGATTGTCGCAAGGCGATCGATGTCGGCAGCGGTGCCGGATTGCCAGGCATACCCCTGGCGATTGCAATGCCTGGCTCCAGCTGGGTACTGCTCGACAGCAATTCTCGTAAAACACGGTTCATTCGCCAGGCTATCGCCCATTGTGGCCTGAAAAATGCACAAGTTGTGCAGACCAGGGTTCAGGACTATCATGCGCCCGACTCGCCCGACTTTATCGTCAGCCGCGCCTATGCCTCGCTGACCGAGTTTTGCGAGAGCGTTGCGCACCTTATGGCCCCGGAGACCCGCTTGATTACCATGAAATCCGGGCTCAAGCCGGAAGAAGCCGGTAAACTGGATCGCTCCAGATTCGTATTCGAGGAAGAAATATTGCAGGTGCCCGGCATTCGCGAAACGCGCAGTCTGGTCGCGGTGACCCAGATATGACCCAGACATGACAAAGATAATCACCATTGCCAATCAAAAAGGCGGGGTGGGTAAAACCACTACCACGGTCAATCTGGCCGCGGCGTTGGCCGCTACCCGCCGGCGCGTTTTGCTGGTCGATATGGATCCACAGGGTAACGCCACCATGGGTAGCGGTGTCGATAAGAACCAGCTCAAACTCAGTATTTGCGACGTATTGCTCGGGGATGTTACCGCCAGCCAGGCATTGCTGCATGCGAGCGAAGCTGGCTACGATATCCTGCCGGCCAATGCCGATTTGACCGCGGCCGAAGTGCAACTGGTAAATAAGATCGGCCGCGAGCGTCAGCTGGCGCTTGCGCTCGATAGTCTGCGCGGTAACTACGACTACATTCTGATCGATTGTCCGCCATCGCTGAACATGCTCACTGTCAATGCACTGGTGGCAGCCGATGGTGTCGTCGTGCCGATGCAGTGCGAGTACTACGCGCTCGAAGGGCTGTCCTCGCTGCTCGATACCATTGAGCAGATTCGCATCAGTGTTAATCCGGCAATACGCCTGGAAGGACTGTTGCGTACCATGTACGACCCCCGGAACAACCTCTCCAATGATGTCTCCAGCGAGCTGGTCGAGCACTTTGGTGATCGCGTCTACCGCACGGTCATCCCGCGCAACGTGGCGCTTGCCGAGGCGCCAAGTTACGGTCAGTCTATTTTGAAATACAATAAGAATTCGCGCGGCTCGCTGGCTTATCTCGCACTCGCCGGTGAAGTGTTGCGGCGCGATGCCAAACAGAATCACTACGTCAATCAATGAGCACTATGAAAAAAAAGCGTTTGGGTAGAGGGCTCGGTTCGCTAATCGGCAACATCGATGATTCAGCGAGCGCGTCGCAGGCGAGCAGCGCCGATGGCCTCGCCGAGATCGATATTGACCGCATTCAGCGTGGTCGTTACCAACCGCGCCAGGTATTCGAGCCCGAAGCGCTACAGGAGCTTGCCGATTCGATTCGCGCGCAGGGTGTGGTGCAGCCGATTGTAGTGCGCCCGGAAGGCGATCATTTCGAACTGGTCGCGGGTGAGCGGCGCTGGCGTGCGGCGCAACTGGCCGGTCTGCAGAAAATTCCCGCCGTGGTTCGCGAACTCGATGCCCGGTCGACAGCCGCTATTGCATTGATCGAAAACATTCAGCGCGAGGACCTGAATCCGCTCGAGGAGGCGCAGGCTTTCATGCGCCTGATTGAGGAATTTGATCTTACGCATCAACAGGTTGCGGATTCCGTGGGCCGCTCGCGTGCGGCCGTGAGCAATTTGCTGCGCCTGCTGGACCTGGCCGAACCGGTCAAGCAGCAGGTCAACGAGGGTTTGCTCGACATGGGCCATGCGCGTGCCTTGCTGGCGTTGATCCGGCACGATCAGATCGAGATCGCGAGGTTGGTAGTCAATCGTGGACTGTCAGTGCGCGAGACCGAATTGCTGGTGAAGAAAAAGCTTGCGGTGCAAACAACGGGCAAGGAGAAAGCCGCCGCCAGCGACCCGGACGTCAAGCGCCTGGAGACCAAAATCAGCGAAAAACTCGGCGCCGGCGTTAAGATCAAGTCAGGCAAAAAGGGTTCGGGACAGCTGATAATCAGCTTTAACAGCAGCGCTGAACTCGACGGCATACTCAAACATTTGGCACCGTAAATTTATTTGGCAGGAACGTTGATTATTCGTAATTAAGTCCGTTATACTCGGCATCCGTTTTTTCTGCTGGGGTACCCGAGCCTGGATGATGCGGTTAAAGCGATGAAAAATCAGATAATTCGGGTGCTGATTCTTCAATATTTCCTGGGGGGGATTTACATGGCAGCTACAGGCCTCTGGGATGCGGTAGCCATGATTTCGGCTCTGGCAGGATGCATGGCGGCACTGATTCCGAAAACGTATTTTAGTTTGCGGATGTTGCGAAGCACGGAAGATAAAAATGCAGCGCAGTGGTTGAGCTATGCATACCGATCGGAGATCGGCAAGTGGGTGATCATGGGCGTGATTTTCCTGCTTGCATTCACCGCGGATTATCCCTGGGATCCTGTTGTTTTGTTTGCCGGATTTGTGTTGATTCAAATGTCCGGCTGGTTAGCACCGTTTGTTATAAAAGGTAATTGATCGAATATGGCTGGCAGCTACGCAAATTCAAGCGAGTATATCAAGCACCATTTGACCAACCTGACCTATGGGCAGAAGTCAGATGGTAGCTGGGGTATCGCGCACGGCGCCGATGAAATCAAGGAAATGGGCTTCTGGTCGATCAACCTCGACTCGATGTTCTTTTCGATTGGGCTGGGCGTGATTTTCCTGTGGTTGTTTTATAGCGCCGCGAAAAAAGCGTCTACCGATGCACCGACCGGATTGCAGAATTTCATCGAGATGATCATCGAATTTATCGACGATTCGGTGCGCGGCTCGTTTTCGGGCAAGAATCCGTTGGTAGCGCCGCTGGCGTTGACCATCTTTATCTGGATTTTCCTGATGAACCTGATGGACCTGTTGCCGGTCGATCATGTTCCCTGGCTCGCGAGCCTGGTGGGTATCCCCTACCTCAAGATCGTGCCCAGCACCGATCCTAACGTTACCTTCGGCATGTCGCTGTCGGTGTTCGCGCTGGTGCTTTACTACAGTGTCAAAATGAAAGGCGCCGGCGGTTTTTTCGCCGAGCTGGCCTTTCACCCGTTCCCCAAATTCATGATGCCGATCAATCTTGTACTGGAAGGTGTCACATTGATTGCAAAACCCGTTTCACTTGCGCTGCGTTTGTTCGGCAACCTCTATGCAGGTGAAATGATATTCATCCTGATAGCCCTGATGTACAGCGGTGGCTGGGTACTCGGCATTTCGGGTGGATTTTTGCAATTGGGTTGGGCGATTTTCCATATCCTGATCATCACCTTGCAGGCGTTTATTTTCATGACGCTGACCATCGTGTATCTGGACATGGCATCGCAGACAGATCACTAATCTTTTTATTTAACATACTCTATCTAAGTAGGAGAAAATCATGGAATCAGCTTTGCTTTATATCGCTGGCGCTTTAATGATGGGCCTGGGCGCACTCGGTGCGGCAGTTGGTATCGGTGTTCTTGGTGGACGCTTTCTGGAAGGTGCAGCGCGCCAGCCTGAACTGATTCCGATGTTACGTACCCAGTTCTTCATCGTTATGGGTCTGGTCGACGCGGTACCGATGATCGCGGTTGGTCTGGCTATGTATGTCATGTTTGCGGTTGCCTAAACCTCTACCGACATTTACTAAAGCGAGGACAGCAATATGAATTTCAATGCGACGCTGATAGGGCAAACGATTACGTTTATCGTGTTTGTCTGGTTCTGCATGAAATATATATGGCCACCACTCATGGCCGCACTGGACGAGCGTAACGCACGTATTTCTGAAGGTCTGGCCGCTGCGCAACGCGGTCAACAGGACCTCGAGGATGCCCAGGCGAAAGTCGGCGAAAGCCTCAATGATGCCAAGCAGCAAGCCCAGGAAATCATCAACCAGGCGCAAAAGCGTGCCAATGAAATTGTTGACGAAGCCAAGGATGCCGCGCGCGACGAGGCCGACAAGATCAAGACCGCGGCCACGGCCGATATCGATCAACAGATAAATTCCGCGCGCGAACATCTGCGTAAGGAAGTATCGATGATCGCATTGGCTGGAGCCGAACAGATTCTCAAGCGCGAAGTCGATGCCAAGGTGCATGCGGCTGTGCTCGATGAACTGGTCGCGCAGATCTAGGGCCTGAATCATGTCTGATTTCGAAACTGCCGCTCGACCTTATGCCAGGGCTCTATTTGAACTGGCAGCGGAAGAAAACAAGCTGCAACAGTGGCAGGATTATCTGCTGCAGGCAGCTGTGATTGCCGACGATCCTGACATGCTTGCCATGTTCGAGCAGCCCGCGATACTCGCCAACGAACTGGCCGAGTTGTTTCTTTCGGTAACTGCAGCAGCTGGTCTCGAAGCCGATGCCCACTTCAGCAATCTGATCGCTCTGCTTGCCGAAAATGATCGGCTTGCGGCCCTGCCGACCATTAGCCTGCAGTTCGCCACCCTCAAGCAGGAAGCGGAGGGCAAGATCGAGGTCACGGTACGCAGTGCGCTGGAACTGAGCGCCGAACAGCAGGACAAGATTGCCAGCAGCATGGCCAAACGACTGGGTAAAGAAGTCAGCTTAACGACCGAGATCGATGCCAGCCTGATCGCTGGCGCCATAGTCACCGCAGGTGACCTGGTGATCGACGGTTCGGCCAGCGGGCAAATGCAGAAATTGACGATTGCTCTCAACAAATAACAGATTATTACATTTACGGGATAACACGCGATGCAACTTAATCCGTCAGAAATAAGCGAACTCATTAAAGATCGCATCAAGAACTTTGAAGGTGCCGCCGAGGCGAGAACAGAAGGTACTGTTGTCAGCCTGATGGACGGTATCGCACGTATTCATGGTCTCGCCGATGTCATGTCGGGCGAGATGATCGAATTTCCGGGCAACACCTACGGTATGGCGCTGAACCTCGAGCGCGACTCGGTTGGTGCGGTAATCCTGGGTGACTACAAGCACATCTCGGAAGGTGATACCGCCAAGTGCACCGGACGTATTCTCGAAGTGCCGGTGGGCGAGGGCATGCTGGGCCGCGTGGTGAATTCACTGGGCGAGCCGATTGATGGCAAGGGCCCGATCGAATCAGACCAGTTCATGCCGATCGAGCGTATCGCACCCGGTGTTATCGAACGCCAGTCGGTATCACAGCCGATGCAGACCGGCCTCAAGGCTATCGACGCGATGGTGCCGATCGGTCGTGGGCAGCGTGAGCTGATCATCGGTGACCGTCAAACCGGCAAATCTGCCGTGGCTATTGACGCCATCATCAACCAGAAAGGCACCGGCGTTAAGTGTGTTTATGTCGGTATCGGGCAGAAAGCCTCGACCATCGCCAACGTGGTGCGCAAGCTCGAAGAATTCGGCGCCATGGAGCACACTATCGTGGTTGCGGCAAATGCATCGGATTCGGCGGCATTGCAATACATTGCGCCATACTCGGGTTGCACCATGGGTGAATTCTTCCGCGACCGCGGTGAAGACGCGCTCATTATTTATGACGATCTGACCAAGCAAGCCTGGGCGTATCGCCAGGTATCGCTGTTGCTGCGTCGTCCGCCGGGTCGTGAAGCTTACCCGGGTGACGTATTCTACCTGCACTCGCGTCTACTCGAGCGTTCCTCGCGTATCAATGCCGATGAAGTCGAGCGACTGACCGACGGCAAGGTGAAAGGCAAGACCGGATCATTGACGGCGCTGCCGATCATTGAAACCCAGGGTGGCGACGTATCGGCCTTCGTACCGACCAACGTTATCTCGATCACCGACGGACAGATCTTCCTCGAATCGGATCTGTTCAACGCGGGTATCCGGCCGGCCATCAACGCAGGCCTGTCGGTCTCGCGCGTCGGTGGTGCGGCACAGACCAAGATTATCAAGAAGCTGGGCGGTGGTATTCGCCTGGCACTCGCACAGTATCGTGAACTCGCAGCGTTTGCCCAGTTTGCATCCGATCTTGATGAATTCACGCGCAAGCAGCTTGAGCGTGGTCAGCGGGTGACCGAACTGATGAAGCAGAAACAGTACTCGCCGCTGAATGTGGCGGAAATGGGTGTGACCCTGTATGCGGCTAACGAAGGTTACCTCGATGATGTCGACGTCAACAAGGTCGTTGCTTTCGAAGGCGCATTGATGGCGCACGTTCGCTCCAACAACGCTGACCTGCTGGAGCAGATCAACGCGGACGGCGACTACAGTGACGACATCGCGGCGGCCATCGGCAAGGCCATCGAAGACTTCAAAGCGAACGGCGTTTACTAGTGTTCTTTCAAGGTGATATTGACGGGTTCAGAGCTCCCCAGATGATTCAAGTCAAGGCGCAGCCCGCAGGAAATGGCATGCCCTTTTCAAGGGGTGCAACGCCGGATTGTATCATCTGGGAAGCTCCCTTCGGGCGAGCCGTGAAGCAGTCGCTCGCTGCGTTGCAGCTCTTGACAAGGACCGGGCCATTGTCTGCGAGCTGCGCCTTGCGATCAACTGCTTCACGACTCGCTGAACCCGTCAATATCACCTTGAAAGAACACCGGGAGTCCTGACTATGGCTGGCGGCAAAGAAATAAAGACCAAGATCGCGAGTGTAAAGAACACTCAGAAGATCACCGCGGCAATGGAAATGGTGGCGGCGAGCAAGATGCGCCGTGCCCAGGATCAAATGCTTGCGACGCGCCCTTACGCGCAACGCATCGCGACCGTAGTTCATCACGTGGCGAGTGCGCACACCGAGTATAAGCATCCCTTTTTGATTGAACGACCGGTGAAACGCATCGGTATCGTCGCGATTTCGACCGACCGTGGCCTCTGTGGTGGTTTGAACACCAACATGTTCAAGAGAGCCCTGAATCACATCGGTGAATTCGATGACAAGGGCGTTGAAATTCAGGTGGTCACCTTTGGCGGCAAGGCACTGAGCTTTTTCAAGCGTATCGGTGCCAAGGTGGTAGCCGAGGCCAGCCACATTGGCGACAGTCCTGAAATCACCCAGATCATCGGCCCGATACAAGTGCTGATGCAGGGCTATATGAAAGGTGAGATCGATGCGATATACCTGATCGGTAACGAATTCGTCAACACCATGACGCAATCCCCGCGGGTCACCCAGCTGGTGCCGATCGAGCCTTCGGAGGATACCGAGCTCAGGCATCACTGGGATTACATCTATGAACCCGATGCCAGGGAAGTGCTCGACAATGTGCTTGATCGTTACATCGAATCCCTGGTTTACCAGGGCGTGGTCGAGAACGTGGCCTGCGAGATGGCATCGCGCATGATCGCGATGAAGAACGCCACCGACAATGCTGGCGATATGATCGACGAGCTGCAATTGATTTACAACCGTGAACGCCAGGCCAGTATTACGCAGGAAATCAGCGAAATCGTGGCCGGCGCGGCGGCAGTTTAAACTTATTAAGATAGAACAGAGGATTATCAGATGAGCACAGGTAATGTCGTGGAAGTAATCGGCGCGGTCGTCGACGTAGAGTTTCCTCGAGACGCTGTACCCAAGGTTTACGACGCGCTGACGATCGCCGATGCCGGCGGTTTGACGCTCGAAGTGCAGCAGCAACTCGGTGATGGCATCGTGCGCACTATCGCCATGGGTGCTTCCGAAGGGTTGCGTCGCGGACTCGAAGTCAGCAACACCGGCTCACCGATCACCGTGCCGGTGGGTCAACAGACCCTGGGACGCATCATGGACGTGCTCGGTAATCCGATCGATCAGAAGGGCCCGATCGGCGAAGAAAAGCGTATGCCGATCCACCGCGTGCCGCCATCTTATGACGAGCAGGCAACCGCGACTGAAATCCTGGAAACCGGCATCAAGGTAATCGACCTCGTCATGCCCATCGTCAAGGGTGGCAAGATTGGTCTGTTCGGTGGTGCGGGTGTTGGTAAGACGGTAACCCTGATGGAGCTGATTCGTAACATCGCGGTCGAGCACTCCGGCTTCTCGGTATTCGCCGGTGTCGGCGAGCGTACCCGTGAAGGAAACGACTTTTACCACGAAATGACCGATGGTGGCGTTATCGACAAGGTATCGCTGGTTTACGGTCAGATGAACGAGCCTCCTGGAAACCGTCTGCGCGTGGCGCTGTCTGGACTGACCATGGCGGAGCATTTCCGTGATGAAGGCCGTGACGTATTGATGTTCGTCGATAACATCTACCGTTACACGCTGGCGGGCACCGAAGTATCGGCATTGCTCGGACGAATGCCGTCGGCGGTTGGCTACCAGCCGACCCTGGCGGAAGAAATGGGCGTACTGCAGGAGCGCATCACTTCCACCAAGACGGGTTCTATCACTTCTTTCCAGGCGGTTTACGTACCGGCGGACGATTTGACCGATCCGTCACCGGCAACCACTTTTGCGCACCTTGACGCGACCCTGGTACTGTCGCGGCAAGTTGCGGAACTGGGTATTTATCCGGCGGTTGACCCGCTCGATTCGAATTCACGGATCCTCGACCCGAACGTGGTCGGTAATGAGCATTACGACACCGCACGTGGTGTGCAGGGTCTGTTGCAGCGTTACAAGGAACTCAAGGACATCATCGCCATCCTGGGCATGGACGAACTCTCCGAAGAAGACAAGCTCGCTGTCAGTCGCGCACGCAAGATCCAGCGCTTCCTGTCGCAACCGTTCTTCGTCGCCGAGGTATTCACCGGATCTCCGGGCAAGTACGTATCTGTAAAAGACACCATTTCGAGCTTCAAGCAAATTCTGAACGGTGATATGGATCAGTACCCGGAGCAGGCTTTCTACATGGTTGGCGGCATAGAAGAAGTCGCCGAGAAAGCCAAGACACTGTAAGGTAACGTCATGGCAAACACCATCCAGGTTGATATCGTCAGTGCCGAAGAGCAGATCTACTCCGGCGAGGCGTACATGGTTTACGCACCGGCAGTGATGGGTGAGCTCGGTATCGCACCGCGCCACACACCGTTGATATCACCGTTGAAGCCGGGTGAAATTCGTCTCGATGTCGGCGACGGTAAAGAAGAGTTCTTCTTTATCTCCGGTGGCATACTCGAGGTGCAGCCGCACCTGGTAACCGTGCTTTCGGATACCGCGATTCGTGCCGACGATCTCGATGAGGCCGCTGCACTGGAAGCACAGAAACGCGCCGAAGCGGCATTGGCCGATCAAAAGTCGGATCTCGACGTGGCCAAAGCCCGGGCCGAACTCGCCGCCGCCGCGGCACAGATTGCCGCGATAAAGAAACTGCGGCGCAAGTGACAATCCGCTAAAAAAAGGGCTTCGGTCCTTTATCTTGCTCGTCATCCGCGAAAAATCGGGGACAGACCACGTTTTTAACGGGACTGGCAACCAGGTTTTTATCTTTGAGAAGCAAAAACGTGGTCTGTCCCCGATTTTGGTCGCTTTTTCATCCCCGAGTTTTTTACACGTAACGTCGTCCCCGCGTAAGCGTGGACCTTGTATCAATGGCGCCTTACCCGGTTTGCTTGCGATCTGTACGCGAATGACTCCTATTGCGCAGTAGATTACAATACTGCGTCGATTTTTGATCTAGAATCCATCCATGCCATTATCTGTTGTTATTCTCGCCGCCGGCCAGGGCACGCGTATGATGTCCTCGCGGCCCAAGGTGGTTCACGAACTTGCCGGCAAGCCGATCCTGCAGCACGTGGTCGCCAGTAGTCGCGAGCTACAGC
>Ga0316187_10003586_pt1 | contig 13481 bp, 13 predicted proteins | sample CroRivburrow1_MG_FD_204927 | JGI IMG/M metagenome (GOLD analysis project Ga0316187, IMG submission 204927) | Coastal sediment microbial communities from Maine, United States - Cross River worm burrow 1 | ecosystem: Environmental > Aquatic > Marine > Coastal > Sediment | place: USA: Maine...
GTTGTACTTTGCAGTAGTAGATTCCCATCTTGAAAATCCAGTAGTTACGACATAAATAAACGTAACTATTGCAATTAATTTTACTAGTTTCTTTTTCATTTTAGATGCATTTAAGGGGTTAAAACGCATTTTAAATTCAGCAGGCAAATTTACAACAAAATATCAGAATACAAAACAATTTTGCATAAAAATTAATCATCTGATAATCAATATATTAAAAATAAAACAGATGAAATTTCCCCTTTCCGTTGGAGTTATATTCGAATGTTGGAGCCGGAATTTTGATAAAATTGAAGGTTGAGAACACCGTTTTTAAGAAATTTGAGCGTGTTTTTATTTTAGTAAGGTCAATGTCTAAACTAATATAATATTGCCTGAATCTGTTTTGTTCAGGCAAAATGATGGGGTCTAATAAGATATCGTTATTACCAGAGATCATTCCCTCTGCACCATACCCAAATGCAAGATTTAACCATTTAGGGATTTTGCTTTCTTTAATGAATGAACTAAGATTAGCAGATAACCAGTAAGTTTGTCCATTATAATCTTTTAAAGCCTGTTCTAAAAAATTTTCACCAAGTATTTCTGGTCTTTCATTAGCGAAATGTGTTGTATGAAAGGAATATTTTAGTAGTAACCGTTGTTCTTCCCAAAGTAGTTCCTGGCCAATAAGTAAACTGGTACCAGTTGCATTTGAGATAAGATCACCAATTGAAAAGCCCCACTCTTCTGAAAAGCCATCTAATATTTCAACGGTACTTAAAAACGCAAACCCTAACGTGGCACCATAAATTAATTGGTTCTTTTTACTTTCACCAGCCCAATCCAACACGTCCATTCCCATTTTTCCAACATAATATGAGCTCAATACATGACCGGCTTTATCCATTTGCAACCATTCACTATTATCATTGATAGTATGGAAAGAAGAACGCTCATGGTTAGCATACCACAATTGATTCAAGCCAATTAAAGTAACGGTGGCTGCGGCAGCTTCTGTTATATAAACTGCATTTCTTCGTTTACTATTTAAAGTATCAGATTTTTGCCAGAATGAGGAATTTGTTTGAGAACTTATAGAAATAGAAACAAAAAGAAAGAATAATGTTAAAACTGTATTTTTTATCACAGGCATTGATATCAACATAAGCTACCTGTTAATTCCTTGTTTACTGACCCATCTTTGATATTTAGATGCGTTAATGTTATGTTGAGAGAGGGTTTTTGCAAATTCGTGCGAGCCAATATCAGTTACACTGGCACACATATAATAGTAGTCATGACTTTTTGGGTTTAGCACTGCGTCAATTGATGAAATATCAGGCATGGCAATTAAGGAAGGAGGTAATCCAATGTTTTTGTATGTATTATAAGGCGAATCAATAACCAGATCTGCATTTAATACTCTCTTAACTTCATAATCTAGTCCATGTTTTTGTTTCAAGGCAAAAATAATCGTTGGATCTGCTTGTAAAGGCCATCGACCTCTCAGTCGATTTATATATAGACCTGCGACAGTAGTCCTTTCATTGACTTTAGCCGTTTCTTTTTGGACTACAGATGCTAAGGTAATTACTTCCTTCTTGGTGAGATTCATAGCCTTTGCCTTTTCTTCACGAGATGAATTCCAGAAATTTGCATACTCTTTTAGCATTCTGTCCCTAAATTGTAAGGCAGAAGTATTCCAGTAGACCTCGTAGGAATTCGGAATAAACATCCCTAAAATGTCATGTTTATTGAAACCATTCTTTTTCAAAAAATCAATGTCTAAGACTGTTTTTAAAATATCAATAGAATCCGCTTCAATTTGTTCGGCAATTCGACCTGCTAATTTTTCTAGAGTATCTTGATTATTAAAGGTCAGCGTAATTGGAGATTGCTTGCCACTCCGTAATAAATTAACCAACTCATTATTGTTCATTCCTTTTTTAATAAGGTATTTACCTGCCTTAATTACGTTGGGATAATTTTTTCGATGAGCAACCCAGTTAAAACTATTTGAGTTATTTACATAAGGATGAATGATTTTCGAAACTTCATCAAAAGTCGCATTGCTTGGAATAAATACTGCAGAGTTTTCAATTACATTAGAAACATATATTTTAGAAAAATATTTATATACAATAATTGCACTGACAACTATAATTAGGGTAATAACAGATATTATTATTTGTTTGATCTTCATTTATTTATCAATTGAAATAAAATTTCATCCTTAAAATCTCCTTTAGAAAAAATCCATTCTTTTTTGACACCAATTTTTTTAAAGTTTAACTTTTTAAATAATTCTAAACTCTTGGTATTGTCTGCCGTAATATTAGCAAAAAGTTGATGCAAATTGAGTTGATTAAAACTATAATTTATCAATAGCTCTATTGCTTCTGATGCAAACCCTTTGTGTTGTTCACTTTCAATAATTAAAATACCAACGCCTGCTCGTTTATGCAAGGGATTAAATTCAAATAGGTCTATCATACCAACACTAATATTAGTAATATTATCAACTATTATTAATCTTAATTGTTTGGCTTCAAATATATCTTGATGTGAATTGACTATATATTGCTCTAAAATAAATCTTGAAAAAGGAGTTTGCGTACTACTTACTTCCCAGAACGATTCGTTATTTTCTATAGTATATAAAAAATCCAGATCTTCTGGTTCTAAGGCTCTTAGATTAATTTTTTTCCCTGTAAGTGCTTTCATTAGACAGTTATTTCTCCATTAAAAACGTGCGTAGCTTTTCCTTTTAAAAACACGTTTTTATAAATATTATTATCATAATCAAAAGAAACTTCTAATTTCCCGCCAAGGGTATCTAATGTAATTTTAGTTTCATTAGTTTTTTTTGCCTTGTGCGATGCAATGGCCACGGCCGTTACCCCAGTTCCACAACTCAAGGTTTCATCTTCAACACCTCGTTCATAAGTTCTAACTTTAAAAGTGTTTTCATTTTCCTTTTCTACAAAATTTACATTGCTGCCTTTCATAAAATATGGAGCTCCATATCTAATTTTGCTCCCTGTAATTTTGACATTCACATTTTTCACATTTTTCACATATGTAATGTGGTGTGGTGATCCTGTATCTACAAACAAATGACCCTCATAGTTCTCAATCTTTGTAACATCATTCATTTTAAGACTTACCGTATCGTCAAAAATAGAGGCTTCATGTAAACCATCTATTGCTTCAAATGTAGCTTTGCTCTCAATAATTTGAAGTTTATTGGCAAAGGCAACTGTACATCTACCTCCATTACCACACATGCTACCTTCGTTACCATCAGCATTATAGTAGACCATTGTAAAATCGTGTAATTTTGACAGTTCAAGTAATATTAGTCCGTCAGCCCCTACGCCAAATTTTCGGTCACAAAGTTGTGCAACCAATTTGGTATTATTTTTGGGGAAAAGTTGTTGACGATTATCTATTAAGATAAAATCATTCCCTGTACCTTGATATTTGTAAAATGGAAGTTGCATAGTCAAGACAAATGTAAAATATTTTCTAGTAATGGGGGCTGTTAAAGTATAGTTAAAGTCAATTAACATAAAGAATAATCTTTTAATTTTGAATGTTAATTATTGGAGAATAGCAACTCATAATAAGTATAATTTTAATCTTTTTAAAAATGAAAAAAATAGCAAATTTGTTGTTAGCGTCTGTTTTAGGAGGGGCATTTGCCTTGGGAGGTTACATTTTGATGGTGGATAATAATCAATTGGAAATGATCGGTCAAACGTCGCTACCTAAACCAATACAAACTAATTATATTCCAACTTCTAATTATGCGGCTGAAGTTACAGATTTTACAAAAGCTGCTGAAGAAACTGTGAATGCAGTGGTCCACGTTAAAAATGTTGCTGTCTCCAGCGCTAATCCTTTATTGGAGTTTTTCTATGGTCAGGGTGCTGGTGGGGGTAAAACTACAGTTGGTACCGGCTCTGGTGTCATCATTTCACCTGATGGGTATATTATTACCAATAACCACGTCATAAAAGGGGCAAAAGAGCTCGAAATTACATTGAATAATAGAAAATCCTACACAGCTGAAGTCGTTGGTCTTCATGAAAGTTCAGATATTGCTTTATTAAAGATCAATGAGTCAGATTTACCTTATATCACTTTCGCTAATTCAGATAATGTGAAAGTCGGCGAATGGGTTTTGGCAGTTGGCAATCCGTTTAATTTGACCTCAACTGTGACTGCAGGTATTGTAAGTGCGAAGGCTCGCAATATTAATATTTCTAGGGAAACCCGTATGATAGAATCATTTATTCAGACGGATGCGGCTGTTAATCCTGGTAATAGTGGTGGCGCATTAGTGAACGTTAGGGGTGAATTAATAGGTATTAATACAGCTATTACTTCCCAAACGGGCTCTTACGTAGGCTATTCTTTTGCTGTGCCATCTAACATTGCGAAAAAAGTAGTTGAAGACATTATTGAGTTCGGTGACGTGCAAACGGCGTACTTAGGAATCAGACCCGCCGATTTGAATAGTGAGGGGGCAAAAGAACTTGATTTAAATATAACTGAAGGTGTTTTAATAGCTGGATTAACCGACGATGGAGCAGCCAAACCTGCAGGATTGAAAGTAAACGATATTATTACTAGAATTGACAATGTTGAAATTTCTCAATTTTCTGATTTACAAGGTTACTTGAGCTCTAAAAGACCCGGAGATGTTGTGAGTGTAACCGTAATACGAAGTGGTGGAAAGAAGCAATTTGATGTTAGATTAGCAAATCAATTCGGTAAAGAGACCATTGGTGAGCTTGATTTCAGCAAGTATCTTATAGGTGATCTTAAAAAAATATCTAGCGAGGATGCTACTAAATACAGAGTTAATTATGGTGTTGAAATCTCTAAATTAAGAAATAAGAATCTAATTGAAAACGAGGTTAAAAATGGAGATATTATCCTTAGAATGGATAAAGAAAAAGTATATGATATAGATGGAATTGAAAAAATATTAAGAAAGAATAAAGGTAAAAATGTTATTCTTCAGATTTTGAATCAGGAAGGTGTAGTTGAATACCATAGATTAGGTGTTAATAATTAAGAAATAGGTATTTTATAAGATCTAAAATCCTTCAATTAATTTTGAAGGATTTTTTTTGAAAATAATTTAACAAAACCTTAAAAAATATCACCTTAGCCTCCAAATTGAACTCAAATATATAAAAAGTGCTTTCAATAGTTTTTCATTTGAGAATTTTTCAGGTAACTATTTTTGAACAATAATCAAAATCATAAAAAAAGCTGTTCATTAGAACAGCTTTTAAAATTTGAGATAGTTAAGAATTAGGTAAAAATTATCTGAGTTCTATCTCCATCACATAATTCATAGAATTCACCAATGGTGATAATATCTTTTACTTCGTCAGATAGATCTTCTTTCTTTAATTTAAACATGTCAACGGCCAATTTACAGGCATAAATTGTACCACCGCCTGCAGTGATCATTTCCAAAAATTCATCTACAGGAGGCATATCCAACGCTTCCATTTGTTTTCTCATCATACTTGAAACTGCAGTTTCAACGCCTGGCAATCCACCCAACATGGTTGGAAAAGGTATCCCTCCTGGCATTTTCATGGCAGGATTCCCTGTGGTTGCTGTATGTAAGTGATTCATAGATTTTTTAGTTATACCTTCGAGGCCGAAAAAAGTAAAGAACACATTGGTTTCTATCCCCTCCATTACAGCTCCATTAGCCATTACCAAAGATGCATATACATCTTCCAGACTTCCTTTAGCACATATAAGACATACTTTTTCTAAAGGTTTTTTTTCTTTTTTTACTGTTTTAGTTTCTATTTCTTTTGTTTCCATTTTTAAATTTTTAATTATTTAAAGTGACTAATAAAGTGACTTATATACAACTGGTTGGCTTAGGGATTCCTGCTATTTTTGATGAGAATTTTAAAGGCCCTTTTGGGAATAACTTATATAATCCTTTAATATCTACAATACCTGATTTTCCAACTTTCCTTATAGTTAAAGCTTCTTTCGCAGCTGTTTTTTCACGCAAATAATTGATTACTTCAAAGTGCTTATCGGTTAATTCAATACCTATTTCAGTGGCAATTTCATTGGCAATTTCTTCGTTCCATTGAGACATGTCTTCTAGATATCCTTCTTCAGAAACGTTTACTTCTTTTCCTGCTATAGTTTTTACTGACATAATATTTAGTTATTTTATTTAAAGTTAATAATTATTTCATATCTGGTTTTATATCAAAAACTTTCCCTTTAAAGCTCATATGTCTATGAACAAAAGGAATTGGGATTCCTTTTAACAACATATTCCAATAGATCCATCTAAAGGCTAGCTTTCCCCAATGATTAAATATACTTTCTTTTAATAACCTTAAAGGGCCTATTTTTGCGAAAGGAAATTTTCCATGTACGGGTTCTGTTACATAGTTAAAATCGATTAGTAAAGCTTTGTTATTTCCAGTTTCGATAAAACAATTGGCATGCCCGTCAAATTCTTCTTTTAATGGATATCCATCAATATATAAAAGAATATTATCCGTTAATGTTTCTGCTTGAAAATGTGCCACTGAGCCCGCTTTGGATGCAGGGACATTCGTTGCATCACCAATTACAAATATATTTTCATGTGCTTCTGATTGTAAAGTGTTATGATGTGTTGGTATAAAATTCAAATCATCACCTAAACCTGATTTTTCTATAAGCTCATCTCCCATATTAGTGGGTACGGTTACCAATAGATCAAAAGGAATTCTACGATCTTCATAATCAACTATTTCCTTTTTTTCATTATCTACCTCCATAATAGCAAAATCAGGTTCCAAATGAATATCTTTTTCTTTTAAAAGATAAGCTAGTGCCGTTGAGCATGTTGGTTTGGTAAATGCTCCTGTAAGGGGAGTAACATAGGAGATATCAACGTTGTCTCTTATTCCTTTTTTACGAAAATAAGAATCAGCTAAAAAGGCAAATTCTAAGGGAGCAACTGGACATTTAATTGGCATTTCAGTTATATGAACTACTAGTTTTCCACCTTGCCAATCTCTTAATTTATTTCGTAAAGCCAAAGAACCTTCATAAGTATAAAAGTCGAAAATATCTTTTTTCCAAAGTGGCCCAATTAACCCTTCAGTTTCTTCTGGGGCAATTTTTGAACCAGTTGCAATTATTAAAACATCGTAATTTAAAGTTTCATCTTCTAATTCTACTTTATTTTCTTCAGGAAAAATTTGCTCAATTTTCTTTTGAATATAATTTACTCCTTTAGGAATAAATTTTTTACCAACTTTTTTTACTTGGTTTTCTGTGTAAATATCAAAAGGTAGAAATAAAAATCCGGGTTGGTAATAATGTGTTTTATATTGGTCAATTATTGTAATTTCCCACTCCGTTTTTGGAAGTTTCTTAATTAAATGATTGGCCATCATCGTACCTGAAGTACCTGCACCTAATATTAATAATTTCTTCATAATTTAACTATATCTCAATTTTAGAGTACAAAGGTATTGTGAAAATATATCTCAAAAAGTGACTTTAATCATGTTTTAGAACTTAAAGTGAAAAAAATCAGTAACTTATGTTACATAACTTGCTTGTTATGTGTAACATTTATGACATATCACCCACTTATGAGATTACAAGGATTATTTTTGAATTTTAAAATAAAAAATAGCTATTTTTAGGATTTCAACAAACAAGTTTTAATGACAGACATTGCGCAAAAAATTGAACTACTAAGAGAAGAGCTTCGAAAGCATAATTATAGTTATTATGTCTTGGATAATCCAACCATTTCTGATTATGAATTTGACGTTAAATTAAAATTACTTCAGGAGTTAGAAAATAAACATCCTGAATATTTTGATGCCACTTCTCCAACACAACGGGTTGGGGGAGAAATAACAAAAAGTTTTAATACAGTAAAACATGATCATCGAATGTATTCTTTGGATAATTCATATTCGCACGAAGACATTTTGTCTTGGGAAAATCGCATACAAAAGATTTTGGGTGAAGTAGAAATTGAATATGCATGTGAACTGAAATATGATGGGGCATCTATCAACCTATATTACCGAAATGGTATCTTGGATAAGGCAGTAACAAGAGGTGATGGTTTTCAAGGAGATGATGTCACAGCTAACATTAGAACTATTAAATCTGTTCCATTATTATTAAGAGAAAAGAGCTTAAACACATTTGAAATTAGAGGTGAGATCATTTTGCCCATTGAGGGATTCAATAAAATGAATAAGGAGCGTATTGAGGAAGGAGAAGACCCGTATATGAACCCCAGAAATACAGCTAGTGGAAGTTTAAAATTACAAGATAGTACGGAGGTGGCCAATCGCCCTTTAGATTGTTTATTGTATCACCTCGTTGCAGACAGATTACCTTTTAAAACACACGAAGAAGCTTTAAAGTTTGCCATTCAATCAGGCTTTAAAATACCAGCGACTTTTAAAGTTTTAAACTCTATAGCAGACGTTTTTGAATTTATTAATTATTGGAATACTGAACGTCATAATTTACCATATGAAACAGATGGTGTAGTTGTGAAAGTCAATTCGTTACAATATCAGGATGAATTGGGTTATACCGCTAAATCACCAAGATGGGCAATTGCTTATAAATTTAAAGCAGAACAAAAAAGTACAGTATTAAAAAGCATTTCCTATCAGGTTGGTCGTACAGGAGCTATTACTCCCGTTGCAAACTTAGAACCGGTAGCATTGGCTGGGACTACTGTAAAAAGGGCTTCCTTGCATAATGCTGATCAAATTGCCAAGTTAGATATTAGGGTTGATGACGTAGTGTTTGTAGAGAAAGGTGGTGAAATTATACCTAAGGTAATTGGCGTAGACCTTGATAAACGTCCTTTGAATTCTCAACCTACCTCTTACATTACTCATTGTCCTGATTGCAATACTGAATTGGTTAGAAAAGAGGGTGATGCAAAACATTATTGCCCAAATGAATTTGGTTGCCCAACCCAAATTACAGGTAGAATACTCCATTTTATTAGCCGAAAGGCAATGGACATTGAAGGGTTGGGTACAGAGACAGTTGAATTGTTGTTTAATGAAGGTTTGATAAATAATTATGCAGATTTGTATGATTTAAAAGTTGAAGAGGTAATCCCACTTGAAAGGATGGCGGAGAAATCTGCGGACAATATGATAAAAGGGATTTATAAGTCAAAAACGATTCCCTTTGAAAAAGTGTTATTTGCCATTGGAATAAGATATGTTGGAGAAACTGTCGCTAAAAAATTGGCTAAATATTTTAAGAGTATAGATAATATTTTAGCGGCGAGTTATGATGAGCTTATCCAAGCCGATGAAATTGGAGTTAAAATTGCCCAGAGTATTATTGATTTTGCAAATAATTCGGTAAATATTAATCTGATCAATAGGCTAAAAAGTTATGGTGTTCAGATGGAACTTTCTGATGAAGCGTTAATAAATCAAACTGATAAATTAAAAGGTAAAATATTTGTTGTTTCTGGTGTGTTTACAAGAATGAGTAGAAATGAATTAAAAAAATCTATTGAAGACAATGGAGGTAAAGTTTCAAGTTCTATTTCAAAAAGAACCAATTATATTATTGCAGGGGACAATATGGGACCTAGTAAGCTCAAAAAAGCGGAAGCGTTAAATATTCCAATAATTTCAGAGGATAAATATTTAGAGATTTTAAAATAGTTAAATCTAGAAGTCTAATACTTGAATTTTACTTCTAGTTGAGTAAATTCTTCCCTCTTCATGTAGTTGCTTTATTAATCTCGTTATCACAACCCGCGAAGAATGCATATCATCTGCAATTTCTTGATGGGTTATTTCAAGATTCACATCTTTAGTAATTTTAACCTTATCAATTAAATATTTATACAATCGTTCATGCATTTTCATAAATGCTAAGCTGTCAATAGCTTCAACCATTTCAATGAGTCGAAAATGATAACTGTCTATTATGAAATGACGCCATGATCCAAATTTAGACAACCAATCATCTATATAAGTGACAGGTAAAAATACAGCCTCCATGTCTTGTTCAACTACACCTTTAAAAATACTTTTTTTTCTATTAATGCAATTTACAAAGGATATAGCACAAGTGTCACCACGTTCTAAAAAATATAATACCAATTCTTCACCGCTTTTTTCTATTCTTTTAATTTTGACTACCCCGTTTAAAATCAATGGTATATGCGTCATATCTTCACCAATATCAATCATAATCTCACCACTTTTGATCTTGTCAAAATGGCCTACTTTGACAATTTCATCGATTAATTCTTTTTCAAATATTTTTGAATAATAATCACTTAATTTTTCCCTTAAAATTTCTTCTTGAGTATTCACTTTAGTATAAGTTGCAAAATTTAAGTAAAGATAATAAAATAAGCAGCAAAATTTTATCAATTAGTTAATTAAAATCATCTTTTTAAACAAACTTATTTATTATTATAAAGAATCTTTTATTATTCATTATCAATATTTTAAACCTGAAACTAATATTCGTTTTTTTGGATATTTATAAGATTTCATGAATAAAATTAAGTATTGAATTGTTTTAAATAGAAAATGATCACTTTACTAGCCGTAGATTAGTGATTTTTATTTTTTTTCTCCCCAGTTTTATTTGCCCTTTTAATTCCAGAATTTTTAACAATCTGGAAATTACGACTCTTGAAGAATGTAAGTCGTTAGCAATTTCTTGATGTGTGATTTTCAATTTTTTATTATGCATGATTTTCATTTGATCTAAAAGATATGATGAAAGTCTAACATCTAAAGTAGAAAAGGCTAAACTATTAATTGTTTCAACTAGTTCTATTAACCGGTTATGATATCTGTCAATGATAAATTCTCGCCATGACTTGTATGTAACCATCCATTCTTCAAATTTATTAACAGGAATCAAAACACATTCAGAATTTTTTTCTACCATACCCCTGAACATACTTTTTCTTTTGTTTATGCAATTAACAAATGAAACAGCACAAGTATCACCTCTTTCTAAGAAATAAAGAAAAATTTCCTCTTCGTTTTGGCCTTCTCTCATCATTTTTATAACTCCATCAATAATCAATGGAATATGTGTCATTTCATCCCCAATATCAATTAAGAAATCTCCTTTATCACATTTTTGATAAATTCCTATATCTATAATTTCTTGAAATAATTCCTTCTCGAAAGTATCCCCAAAGCACTTGAATAATTTATTTCTAATTATCTTATTATCAGTTTGCATTATGGAAAAGTTTTAAATTAGCCATTAGGACCAACAGCAATATAAATTAAATATGAAAAAATGGAATTCTGATCTAAATATTTTCATTCAGTTTATTGATAATTTACTAACAACTAATTTTATTATAGTAAAAGTATATCACCGATAATTATGGTTTAATGATATAAATCATAAAAGTGATAATTTTACTGTAACTTGGGTTACTAAGTTTATTATGAAAGGCAAATGATGCCATCGTTAATCTTACTGATATTCAATGTCTTAATTTGGGGATGAAGAAAATTATTGTCTGAAGAATCAATTAATTAAATTATGTTGAAATCAAATGATGTTTGTAGACTATCAAAAATTACTTTTTTCACATCTTCAATTCTCGATATAATTGGCGTTGCAGCTAATCTGATCTGGCTTCAAACTATTTTTAAGCCATTAATAATATTATCCTTAATTACATTATATTATAGTACGGTAATAGAAAGAAATAATTGGTATTTGTTGGCTCTCTTTTTTTCATTTCTGGGAGATGTTTTTTTATTGGACAAAAATGGATACTTTCTATTAGGGATTGGGTCCTTTTTAATAACCCAAATATTATTTATAAAACTAATAATAAGTCAACTAGAAAAAGTACGTATCCATCATTTTATTATAACCTTGTTGCCCTTTGTAGTATATTTTACTGTATTGATCTCAATAATACAGGAAAATTTAACTGAATTTATGATCCCTGTTGTTATTTATGGAATAACTATATCTTTTTTTGGAATGGTGTCATTATTAAATTATTTCATTGATAAATCAAAAAGATCGTTAGTACTATTAATTGGAGCAGTTTTGTTTATTGCTTCAGATAGTATGATTGCCCTGAATAAATTTCATGAACCAAGAATACTATATCCAGTTGCAATTATGATTACATATATTGTCGCACAATATTTTATTTATAGGTTCATGCGTGAGCTAATTAAAAAATCTAAACTATTTTAGTAAATTTTGAGCTTATATTGGAGGTTTTTAAGGTTGTGAAAATAATTAAGAGAATAAAAAACGAAAATGATCTGGGTATTTCCAAAAATGGGAACTGTATTGATAATTTCCCTCTAATCTTCTTTATGAAATAATAGGATGTAATACTTGTTAGGCCCTACAATACATTTTTATATATTCTTTATTTTATTTACATTCGTTAATTAAAATAGTTGGATGAGCTCAGATAAAGAAACAACAGAGTTAAAAAATATTGAACCAGAAAAGCGAGACAAACGTAGGATCAATATTAAGGTTTATAATAAAGAATTAGAAAGACTTCAGATCGAGCTTGTGAAGCTTCAGGAATGGATAAAACATAAAGAACTCAAGGTTGTTGTGTTGTTTGAAGGTAGAGATGCCGCTGGAAAAGGCGGGGTAATAAAAAGAATTTCACAAAGCCTGAATCCAAGAATATGTAGAACTGTTGCATTAGGCACACCTACTAACAGGGAAAAGACCCAATGGTATTTTCAAAGATATGTTCCACATTTGCCAGCCGCAGGAGAAATGGTATTATTTGACCGAAGTTGGTATAACAGAGCTGGAGTTGAACATGTTATGGGTTTTTGCACCGAAGAAGAGTACCATGAGTTTATGCGATCTTGTCCAGATTTTGAAAGAATGTTGATCCGTTCTGGTATTATTCTAATAAAATATTGGTTTTCTGTTTCTGATGAAGAACAGGAAAGACGTTTTAAGTCTAGGATTGACGATCAAACAAAACGCTGGAAACTAAGCCCGATGGACTTGAAATCGCGGGATAAGTGGTTGGAATACAGCAGAGCTAAAGATGAGATGTTCAAATATACTGACACCAAACAATCACCTTGGTATGTTGTCCCTGCCGATAATAAAAAAAGAGCCCGACTTAATTGTATAAATCATTTACTTGGAATGATTGACTTCATGGAATTGGAACATGAAAATGTAGCCCTATCTCCAAGAAATAAGGAAGGTGGATATATTCGCCCTCCTTTTTCTGATCAAACTTTTGTGCCTGAAAAATATTAAAATCTAGTCAGATTAAGTAATGATGTCTGACAATATGAATAAAATATAAAATAAGGGGTTTTATAAATTAAACTTTGATTTTATGACGACTATTTGAACATATCCATACCAGGAATGTTTGGTAACCCGTCTTTTGCTGCAGCTGCCATTTCAGCTTCATTTATCGCATTAGCTATTTC
>Ga0316187_10003587_pt1 | contig 13480 bp, 11 predicted proteins | sample CroRivburrow1_MG_FD_204927 | JGI IMG/M metagenome (GOLD analysis project Ga0316187, IMG submission 204927) | Coastal sediment microbial communities from Maine, United States - Cross River worm burrow 1 | ecosystem: Environmental > Aquatic > Marine > Coastal > Sediment | place: USA: Maine...
CTCTACCAGGTCTGGGCATTCGTCGCACCGGGCCTATACCAACACGAGAAACGGCTCGCCATGCCGCTGGTGATCACCAGCGCATTGCTGTTCTACGGCGGCGTGGCTTTTGCTTACTACGTCGTGTTCCCACTAATGTTCGCATTCTTCACCGCTGTCGCACCCGAGGGCGTCTCGGTGATGACCGATATCAACGCCTACCTGGATTTCGTCCTGACACTCTTCTTCGCGTTCGGGCTGGCGTTCGAAGTGCCGATCGCAACGGTGCTGTTGGTGTGGGCGGGATTCACCACGCCGGCCAAGCTGGCCTCACATCGGGCCTATGTCCTGCTGGGCGCGTTTGTCGTCGGCATGCTGCTGACGCCACCGGACGTGATCTCGCAAACACTGCTGGCCGTGCCGGTCTACATCCTCTATGAAGCGGGGATCCTGATGGCCAAGGTCATGGTACCGGGCCACAGAGAAGTCGAGTCGCAAGAAAACGGGTAGGGCGGCCGACCAGAGACAGTCGGCCGAAAGCGCCTTGTAGCCGAGGCCATTGTCACAGCATTGTTGGAATCTTTGCATGACCAGGATCGTCGTCGAGCCCACAGCCACCACGGATGTCCACGGCAGCGGCCGTCACCCCCGCGGCCTGGCCACTCTGTTCTTCACGGAGATGTGGGAGCGCTTCAGCTACTACGGTATGCGCGGCCTGCTGGTACTGTTCATGACCGACACGGTCAGGGGAGGGCTGGCCTACGACGACCGCACGGCCACCGCGATCTATGGCCTGTACACCGCGGCGGTTTACCTTGCCGCTCTGCCCGGCGGCTGGATCGCGGATCGACTGATGGGCGCCCAGAAAACCGTCTGGTACGGCGGCGTCATCATCGCCTGCGGTCACTTCGTACTGGCGATCCCCCACGAGAAGACCTTCTACCTCGGCATGGTCCTGGTCGTCCTGGGCACCGGCCTGCTCAAACCCAACATCAGCGCTATCGTCGGCGATCTGTACCCGGAGGGGGGCGCGCGCCGCGATGCCGGCTTCAGCATCTTCTATATGGGCATCAACGTCGGCGCTTTCTTCGGCCCGCTGGTCTGCGGCTACCTGGGGGAGCAGGTCAACTGGCATTACGGATTCGGCGCCGCAGGCGTGGGTATGATCCTGGGCCTGATCCAGTACCGCATGACGCAACGCTATCTGGGGGAGTCCGGCAGGACGCCGGCAGCCCATGCCAAGGGCGAGGAGATTACGCCCGAGGCGCATCGGCAGCACTGGCGCGCCTTGTGGATCGGGGTGGCCGTGGTCGCGGTAATCGTAGGGCTCGGGCTCGGCGGCGCCATCGCCTTCGAAGCGGTGGCGCTGGCACAGTGGAGCACCGGCATCATCCTGACCATCGCCGCACTTTACTTCCTGTACCTGTTCACATTCGCCGGTCTCGACGAGCAGGAGCGCAAACGCGTCTTTGTCATCCTGATCCTGTTCATAGGCGCCGCCATTTTCTGGTCGGGCTTCGAACAGGGAGGCACCTCACTCAACCTGTTCGCGCTACGTTATACGGAACGGATGTTCGGCGGTTTCGAGATACCGGCCACCTGGTTCCAGCCGGTGAATCCGCTGATGATCATCATCCTCGCACCGTTCTTCGGCGCCTTCTGGGTGGCGCTGGCACGACGCAACCTGGATCCTTCGATCCCGGCGAAGTTCGCCCTCGGCCTCATTCTCATGGGGCTGGGATTCCTGGTCATGTTCTTCGCTGCAAACATCGTTGCGACCGGGCACAAGGTCATGCCGACCTGGCTGGTGATGACCTACCTGATGCACACCTTCGGCGAACTCTGTCTCAGCCCCGTGGGCCTGAGTTCGGTGACCAAGCTGGCGCCGAAGCGATTTGTCAGCCAGATGATGGGGATCTGGTTCCTGGGCGCCTCGCTGGGCGGATTGATCGCCGGATTGCTGGCCGGGCGTTTCAACGCCGACTCGGTGGCGCAGATGCCGGATCTGTACCTGCAGATCGTGCTGACCACGGTGGGCTTCGGTCTGCTACTGCTGGTTTTCGCCCGTCCTATCCATCGACTGACGGGCGGCATCCGCTGAGGACGGCGGTTGTGTTTGCGCCGCATTGTGCCACCATCTGCCACGCTGGTGAATGCCGCCCGCTGCGGCGCAGGCTGCCGGCCAGGTTTGCGTAACCGGACCCGCATGTCCGGCGCGAGGAGGGCACCGCCCGCATGAAAGGTCTGTTAGCGCTTCTTATCACCGTCTCTGCCCTCGGTTGCAGCGCCGATGCCGGCAACGCCGTTGCCCCGGGTGCCATCGAGGCGGGAGCCGCCACCGAGGCCGAGGTTGGCGATTTTCTCGGCCAGGCGAATGCCGCCTTCGATGAGTCCGACCGGGAGCAGGGCGCGGCCGTATGGGTCAACGTGACCTATCTGACCGAAGACACGGATCTGCTGGCCGCCAGGGCTACCGCACGGGACGGGGAACTGCGGCTGCGGATGGCCACTGCGGCGCGACAACTGGATCATCCTGGCCTGTCATCACAAACGCGCCGCGATCTGTCCCTGATCAGTCGTGCGGAGTACATGCCGGAACGCATGGCGCTGCCGGCGGACGCTGTCCTGCGACGGGAGATGACCGAGGTGCAACGACGGATGGCGTCAGGCTTCGCGTCCGGCCGCTACTGTCCGGACGGTGAGGCGTCCTGCAAGACCCTGTCACAGCTGTCCGATGAACTGGCGTTCTACCGTGAACCGGATCGACTGCTGCAAGCCTGGCTCGGATGGCGCGAGGTCAGCGCCTCGTTGCGCACGGACTTCATCCGTTTCACCGAACTCAGTCGGCAGGGCGCGCGCGACTTCGGCTTTGACGACCTGGGCCAGATGTGGCGCGACCAGTACGACATGGCGCCGAACGCCCTGGTGGGCGAGATCGAACGGCTGTGGAGCCAGGTGAGACCGCTCTACACGGCACTCCACTGTCACGTCCGTGCCCGTCTCGTGGATCGGTATGGCGCCGAGGTGGTACCGCCCGACGGGCCCATCCCGGCCCACCTGCTCGGCAATATGTGGGCGCAACGCTGGGACGCCATCTTTGACCTGGTCGAACCCTATCCGGGCGTCATCGACCTGGACGTCAGCACGGCCCTGCAGAACCAGGACTACGGGCCGATCCGTATCGCCCGGACCGGCGAGCGCTTCTTCACCTCCATGGGCCTTCCGGACCTGCCCGAGTCGTTCTGGCAGCGATCCATGCTGTCGAAGCCCGCCGACCGGAACGTCGTCTGCCGGCCCACCGCCTGGAACGTGGACCCGGCCAATGGCGACGTGCGCATGACCCAGTGCATCACGCCAACTGAAGAGAACTTCGTGGATATCCACCACGAGTTGGGCCACATCTATTACTACATGGCCTACAACCATCGCCCGAACATCCATCGCCGGGGCGCCAACGGCGCCTTCCACGAGGGATTTGGCGACGCGGTAAACCTGTCACTGACACCGGCCTACTACCGCTCGATCGGGCTGATCGACGCCGTAGAGGACTCCAGCGAGGCCGTTATAAACCGCCTGATGAAACTGGCTCTCGACCGCGTCGCCTTCGTGCCTTTCGGGATCATCCTGGATAAGTGGCGCTGGGGAGCTTTCTCCGGTGACACCCCCCCGGAACGCTACACCCAGAGCTGGTGGGATCTGCGACTGCGTTACCAGGGCATCGCGCCTCCGGTGGCGCGCAGCACGGCCGATTTCGATCCCGGTGCGAAGTACCACGTGCCGGCCAATGCACCCTACCTGCGCTATTTCCTGGCCCGTGTCCTGCAATTCCAGTTCCATCGGGCCATGTGTACGGCGGCCGGGCACGACGGGCCGCTGTACGACTGTTCGATCTACGGTAGCGAGGCGGCCGGCAAGGTCCTCTCGTCCCTCATGGAGCCCGGCTCCAGCCGACCCTGGCAGGACACGATGGAAGCGGCCATCGGCAGTCGCGGAATGGACGCGTCCGCAATGCTCGACTACTTTGAACCGCTGGCACAGTGGCTCGAGGGCCAGAATCAGTCGCGACAATGCGGCTGGTAGGGCGCGGAGGGCTCGATCGGGATGGACCGGCTGCGGCGACCGGCCGACCGTGCCGATCCGGCATGGTCCAGCGACGCCCTGATCCGGACCCACCGAACGCCAAGGAAATAGCGCGATGACAGACAGGCTTGTGCCGCCCCAACTGACGACCAAGGCCATCATCCTGGGAATCGCCTTGTCCATGATCCTGGCGGGAGCGAATGCCTATCTGGGTCTGTTCGCGGGGATGACCGTGTCGGCATCGATCCCGGCGGCGGTCATCTCCATGGCGATACTGCGGCTGTTCCGCAACTCCAACATTCTGGAGAACAACATCGTCCAAACGGCCGCCTCGGCGGGCGAATCGCTGGCGGCGGGCGTGATCTTCACCATCCCGGCGTTGGTCATCCTTGGTTACTGGGACGTATTCGACTACTGGTGGGTCTCCGTGATCGCCGGTCTCGGCGGGCTGTTGGGGGTACTGTTCACCATACCGCTGCGACGCTCGCTGATCGTGGAGGAGGGCCTGGCCTATCCAGAGGGCAGGGCGACGGCGGAAGTCCTGAAGGTTGGTGAAGATCCCAAGAGCGGAATCCGCCAGCTGGTGCTGGCCGCGCTCACCGGCGCACTGGTCAAGCTCGGATCATCCGGGTTGAGATTGTGGAGCGAGAGTGCCCAGGCCGCAGGATTCGTCGGCAACGGCATCGCCTACATCGGCACCAACGTATCGCCGGCGCTGCTCAGCGTCGGTTACATCGTCGGACTGAATATCGCGACGCTGGTCTGCGTCGGTGGCGCGATCTCCTGGTTCGTCGCGATCCCCGTGTACGCGATGCTGTATGCGGACACGGACCCGGTTCTGATCCAGCTGATCGGCTCCGGTGCCGACGCCGTAGACGTGGCGTTCCAGATATGGACGTCGCAGATCCGCTACCTCGGCGTGGGCGCGATGCTGACCGGGGGAGTATGGGCCCTGATCTCCATGCGTGGATCCCTCGTCTCGGGCATCCGCAGTGGACTGCAGCAGATGTCTCGGCGCGACGCGGCGCCGCTGGATCACACCGAGCAGGACATGCCCATGCAGCTGGTCCTCATCGGCATCGTCCTGTTCGTGGTACCGATTTTTTTCCTCTACGACAACATTCACGAGTCCATCGGCCTGAGCATCAGCCTGCCGATGACCGTGATCATGGTCGTCGCGGGTTTCCTGTTTTCGTCCGTCGCCGCCTACATGGCCGGCCTGGTAGGATCCTCGAACAACCCGATCTCCGGTATCACGATCGCCACGATCCTGTTCTCCTCGCTGCTGCTACTTTGGCTCATGGGTCCTGGCGGCGCCGAAGGCGGAATAGGACCAGCGGCGGCCATCCTGATCGGCGCCGTCGTCTGCTGCGCGGCGGCGATCGCGGGCGACAACCTGCAGGATCTGAAGGCCGGCTACATCCTGGGCGCCACGCCCTGGCGGCAGCAGGTCATGCAGGCCGTCGGCGTCGTATCGGCAGTTCTGGTGATGGCGCCGATACTTAATCTGCTGCTCGAGGCCTACGGCATCGGCATCCCCACCGAGGCCAAGCCGAACTCGCTGCTAGCCCCCCAGGCAACGCTGATGGCATCGGTCGCGGAGGGTGTCTTCGGTGCCGGGCTGCCGTGGGGCATGGTCGGTCTTGGCGCGTTGATCGGGGTCGCGATCATCGCAGTGGACGAACACCTGAAAAATACGGGCGCTGCCTGGCACGCACCGGTGCTGGCCGTTGCCGTCGGGATCTACCTGCCGCTCGAATTGTCAGTACCGATCTTCCTCGGCGGGCTGATCGCGCACCTGGTCGCGCGAAAAGTCGCGTCCCGACCGGCGGCGGAACGCGAACGGGCGTCCAGACTCGGCGTGCTTGCCGCCGCCGGGTTGATCACCGGAGAGGCGCTGCTTGGCATTTTCCTTGCGGTGCCGATCGTGATGACGGGCCAGCCTGACGTGCTCGCCATAGCTGACGAGCCGCTGGGTGGCATGCCCGGCCTGGTGATCATGACCGCGATTGCGATGTGGATGTACCGCACCGGCAGCCGACCCGGGACATGATCGGCCAACGGCTGATGGCAACGTAAGGCTATGACGGCCGGCGGACCAGGCGAGCGGGCCGCCCTGCCGGTTCTGGCGGCATTCGCAGCCGTCTACCTGGTGTGGGGCTCCACTTACCTGGCCATACGCATCGCGGTCCATGACGTCCCGCCCGGGTTGCTGGCCGGCATCCGCTTTATGCTGGCCGGGTTCGCACTGGGGATAGCGGCCCTGTGGCGTGGACAAGCATTTCCGCGCTCGCCGCGGGACTGGTACGTCATCGTGGTCATGGCCCTGGCGCTGGTGGTCATTGGCAACGGCTTCGTCACCTGGGCCGAGCAGTGGGTGCCCTCCAACACCGCGGCCTTGCTGATCGCCAGCTCGGCGCTATGGACAGCCTGGTTTGGCACCATGGGGCCACGCGGAACGCCGTTGAGTCGGGGCGCGAGATTCGGGCTGGCGCTGGGATTCGTCGGCGTGGGTCTCATGGTCTGGCCGGATGGATCGATGGAGGCCGACGAGTGGCTCGGGCTCGCGGCGATCCTGATATCGTCGATCGCGTGGTCGGGCGGGATGATCTACGGGCGCGGCTCCGGTATCAACGTGCGCCCGCTGATGCTGGCAGCCATGCAGATGCTGATCGGCGGCATCATCCTGACCCTGTGGGGCGTTGTTACCGGTGAGCTCGAGCGGGTTGCCTGGACCGTCCCCGGAGTCGGCGGGCTGCTGTACCTGACGATTTTCGGTTCCTGTATCGCTTACGGCAGCTATATCTGGCTGATACACCAGACGACACCGGCACGACTGGCGACCATCGCGTATGTCAATCCGGCGATCGCTACCGTCCTCGGATGGTGGGTCCTCGACGAATCATTGCAGGGCGCGCAGCTCGCCGGCATGGCCGTGATCATCGCTGGGGTCGCACTGATCGCAGTCTACGGCAAGGCCCGCTGACGAGGCATCAATCGCCCACCCGCCAAGGTGGATGGCGTCGATTGTCGCCGGCCCGGAACAGGCAGATCAGGTGCCCGGCGGGATCTCGCAAACGGGCCTCCCGCCACAGCCACCGCGTGTCCTCCGGATCACTATCAAACTCGACGCCCGATCCCTTCAGGCGGGCGACCCGCTCGTCCAGGTCATCACATTCGAAATAGATCACCGTGCCGCCGGTGGCCGTCGCCCCGTCAACCTGGTGGATCGAAAAGGTGCTGCCACCGTCCGGACACTCAAAGCGGACATAGCGCGGTCGGGAATCGACGATCAGCCGCAGGCCGAGGGCGCAATAGAACTCGGTGCATGCCGCCACGTCGGCGGCACGAATCGTCACCTGATTCAGATCCATTCTGTCAGTGTCGCTCGACGATCAGCACTTCGTAACGACCTGAAGAGCCGATGAAGTTGGACGCCAGGGCGCTGAACACGCTGATAAGAATCGAGCCGAACAACGCCGACCAGAAGCCGGCCAGCGTGAAACCGTCCAGCAAGGCGGCGACCAGCCCCAGCATGGCGGCATTCACCACCAGCAAGAACAGCCCCAGCGTCACAAGCGTCAACGGCAGCGTCAGCAGAATGACGAGCGGCCGCACCAGAGCATTGAAGATGCCCAGCCACAGTGCCGCCCACAGCAGCGTCCAGCTGCTGGCGAAACTCATCCCGGACACGATCAGCGATGCCAGCCACATCGCGCCGGCGGTAATCAGAAGTCTGAGGAAAAATCCCTGCATGGCCGTGTCCTCCGGCGATTGCGCCTCAGCGGTGGCGTGGATGGAAGATCTCTTCGAGATCCATGTGAGTCAGTCGCTTGATGCTGCGGAACAAGTACCACAGGGCGATCATCATTACCGCCATCGATGGAATGACGATCACCGGATAGCTGAGGGCGGTCATGCGCCCCAGCTCCTCGTTGAACGCAACGGTACCCGCGTCACTCTTTACGATCACGCGCGCGAGGATGAAATTCAGCACCGCCGACAGGAAGAAAGAACCCGCCAACAGCCAGGAAGAGACCTTCAGCGCCTGCTCGAAAGCATCACGGCCATCATAGCGGTCCAGCGCGGCCTCCACTGCAGGCACGTCGATGATCTTGTCGGTATACAGCAGCGAGCGCACGATCGGGAACCGGGTCTTCATCGACAGGACCACGGCCAGTCCGATCACCGCCGGCACGCTGGCCTCCTTGACGGCGATCCATTTCGGGTCGAGCTGGAGGAGACCGATGCCACCGGTCAACAGGATACTCACCACGCCCAGTGCCGAGATGAAGTTGAAGCGCTTCTGGCGAACCAGATCCTGGATGCCGTAGATCAGGGGGAAAGACAACGCGAAGATCAGCGCGTACACCGGACCCAGATACTCCGGTCCGCTCAGTTTCATCAGGACGAGCGCCGGGATCGCGATGTTGATACCCAGGCTCAACCATGGATTTTCCGGCTTCTGCGCGGTCTGTGTGGCGGATTCTTGGGTCATAGAAACATCGAGCTCCAGCCTCGGGCCTGACCGGGTCGCGGCGATCAGATCTGCAGGCGGATGGCAGAGTTTACCTCAGCGCGGTCAGGTGATCCGCTCCCCGGGCAGGTCGGGGTGTGAGTCGTCTTCCGGATCCTGATGGATGATGACATCGGCGCCGGGCACGGCCTCTTTCAAGCGCAGCATGACGGCGTCACCGACCACATGTGCCTGCGCCAGGTTCATCTGTCCGTCCATCTCGATGTGGAGCTGTATGAACTTGGTGTGCCCGGACTGCCGGGTCCTCAGATCATGGACGGCGGTCACATCCGGGTGCTCCAGGGCCACCTGCACGATGCGCTGCTGCTGCTCCTCGGGCAATTCACGATCCAACAGGTGCTGGACCGCTTCCTGGGCGATCCTGACCGCCCCGTAGAGAATGTAGGCGCCGATCGCCAGGCCAAAAAGCGCATCCGCCCGCAGCCAGCCGGCCATGCTCAGGAACAGGGCGACGATGACGCTCAGGTTGCTGAGCAGATCGGTCCAGTAATGCAGGGAGTCGGCCTTGATCGCGACCGATTCGGTGTGCCGGATGACGTAGCGCTGAACCACCAGCAGGATGACGGTCGCGATGATCGAGAACGCCATCACCCCCAGGCCGAGCTTCACGGACTCCAGCGGCTGTGGCGTCATCAAGCGTCTGACGGCCTCGTACAGCAGCAGCAACGCGGACCCGGAGATGAAGGCGGCCTGCGCCAGGCCGGCCAGTGACTCGGCCTTGCCGTGGCCGAAGCGATGCTCTTCGTCCGCCGGTTGCAGTGCGTAACGGACCGCCAGCAGATTGATTATCGAGGCGACCGCGTCCATCAGCGAATCGATCAGCGAGGCCAACAGGCTGACCGACCCGGTGCTGACCCAGGCCACAGATTTCACCAGCATCAGGACGACGGCGGTGGCCACCGACCAAGTCGTGGCCAGCCGCAGAAGGCTGACCCTGCGAGGGGATGGATTCACAACAGGGAGGGGCGGAGTTCAGTCGTGATGGTGGCCGATCTCGCCCGAGGTGAACAGGGACTCCTTGAGTTCCTTAGAGAAGGTGGGGTCCCTGCGCCGAATCCACTCCAGCACCATCGCCGCGTGCTCTTTCTCCTCATCGCGATTGTGTGCCAGGATCGCCTTGAGTTCCTCGTCCTTGCAGGCGTCGACTCGCTGGTTGTACCAGTCGACGGCCTCGAGTTCCTCCATAAGAGACACGATCGCCCTGTGCATATCGCGGGTGGCATCGCTGAGTTCCTCGACGGGTTCGTGGTAACCCTCATTGGCCATCTGGACTTCTCCTGTTTCGGCTGCCGGTCGGATTCATTCAGTAGACCTGGGGCACGAAGCTCTGGTCTTCGATCGGCGTCCGCACGTAGGTCTTGCTCTCGTCCCGCGGCGGAAGTTTGATCGGATCCGGCATCACGTCCTGGTAATCGACCGCAGTCAACATGTGATGGATGCAGTTGAGCCGCGCACGCCGCTTGTCATCGGCCGGCACGACATACCAGGGCGCCTGCTTGATGTCCGAGAACTTGAACATGTCATCCTTCGCCCTCGAGTACTCGCGATACAGGCGCCTGGACTCCAGATCCATGGGTGAGAGTTTCCAGCGCTTCATGGGGTTGTGCAGCCGCGCCTGGAAGCGCCGCTCCTGCTCTTCGTCACTGACGGAGAACCAGTATTTCAGCAGTACGAAGCCGGAGCGGACCAGCATGCGCTCGAATTCCGGGACCGAGCGCGCGAATTCGAGATATTCCTCGCGGCTGCAGAAATCCATCACCCGCTCGACGCCGGCCCGATTGTACCAGCTGCGATCGAACAGGACGATCTCGCCACCGGAGGGCAGTTGCGCGACGTAGCGTTGGAAATACCACTGGCTCCTTTCACGCTCGGTCGGGGTAGGCAAAGCCGCGATGCGGACGACCCGCGGATTCAGGTGCTCGGTGATGCGTTTTATGACGCCGCCCTTGCCTGAGGAATCCCTTCCCTCGAAGAGCACGATGACTTTTATGCCCTCGTGTTTCACCCACTCCTGCAATTTCACCAGTTCCTGCTGGAGGAGGCGTAAGTGTTCGTTGTAGACCCGGCCTCGGAGCGTGCCTGTTTTGGTGTACCAGTCTTCCCGACCCTCCGGTACTTTGAATCGCGGGCACTCGCCATCTACGCCTTCGCCGGGACTGCCCGGCTGCCAATTCTCGTCGATCATATTTCTTCGGTTCTTTCTTCTGCCCCTCGATCACTATAGCGCCCGGACGGCCGTGCCGCGAGTGATCTGACCGACCCGTAGCCGTACAATGTCAGGCTGGATTCGGACTACATTTGTGTCATGAGCCTTATCAAAAGACTCACGCTCCCCGCAGTCATCCTGATCCTGGCGTGGGGATTCTGGATGAACGAGGATTTCCTGCAGCTCTCGGCAGGTATCGCGCTGTTCATGTTCGGCATGTTGTCGCTGGAACAGGGCTTCCAGGCCTTTACCGGCGGCGTACTTGAGAAGGTGCTCGCCGCAAGTACGGGAACCCGCGCCCGAAGCATGGGATTCGGACTCGTCGCCACGGCGCTTATGCAATCTAGTTCGCTGGTCTCCCTGATCACGATTACCTTCCTGTCCGCCGGTCTTATCGGGCTGGCGCAGGGTATCGGCATCATCTTTGGCTCGAATATCGGCACCACGACCGGCGCCTGGCTGATGGCTTCCTACGGCGTGAAGATCGACCTGGCCAGCTACGCGATGCCGATGGCGGTCTTCGGCATCCTGTTCATCTACCAGAAGAGCAAGCTCTGGAAGGGCGGCGGCCACGTCCTCCTGGGCATCGCCTTCCTGTTTATCGGCATCCAGTTCATCAAGGAAGGTTTCGAGGCGGTCAGCCAGGGCATGGATCTGACCCGGTTCGCGATGGAAGGCTACGCGGGCGTCTTCGTGTTCGCCACCATCGGCATCGCCCTCACCGTGGTGATGCAGTCCAGCCACGCCGTGCTCATGCTGACGATCGCGGCACTGGCGTCAGGACAGGTGTCCTATTACAACGCGCTGGCGCTGGCCATCGGCACCAATGTAGGCACGACGATCACGGCCATCCTCGGTGCGATGGGGGCCAACGTCGCCGGCAAGCGCCTGGCGGGCGCACACCTGGTCTTCAATCTGACCACCGGCCTGATCGCCATCGTGTTTATCGGGCAGATGGCCGACCTGGTCGACGATCTCGCATCGTGGCTGGGCATCGCGGCCGATGACTACACGCTGAAACTGGCGGTCTTTCACACCGTCTTCAACGTCATCGGCGTGGCTATCATGCTGCCTCTCGTGGACCGGCTGGTGGTCTTCCTCGAGCACGTGCTGCCGGAGAAGGACGTGGTGGACGGCGTCGAGCAACCGCGATTCCTGGTCGACTCGCTGGTCGATTACCCGGACGCCGCCCTTGTTGCGCTGACACGCGAGACGCAGCATCTGGCGCTGAATTCAGTGGACATCATCGCTCAGATCCTCGGGTTTCAACGTGGCGACATCCTCGGCGATGAGCCGATGGAGCGCATCGTCGAACGGTCGCGACACCTCGAACACGTACGCCTCAGGCAGGTCTATCAGGCCCGGATCAAGGCCATCTACAGCGCGATCCTCGAGTTCAGCGTGAAGGCCCAGCCGAGGATGAGCGGCGAGCAGGCGGCGATGGCCCATGAACTCAGGGAGGCGGCCCGCTTCTGGGTGGAAACACTGAAGTTGTTGAAGCTTCTGCGCAAGAACGTGGAGACCTACGTCGAGTCAGACAACATCCACATGCGCGAACAGTACGATCGCATACGCGTCAACCTGGGGGAACTGATCCGGGCGCTCATCGAACTACGGAAGATCGACGATGCGGACATCGTCCGTGAACGTGTGGAGTCGCTGAAGGAAAAGGCCAGGGCGGACGACGCGGTAGCCAATGGGACCCTGGACCGACTGATACGCGACGACCTGATAACCGCCGCCATGGCATCCTCGCTGATGAACGACACCAGCTACGCGGGCGAAATGCACGACCTGATTATCAAGGCGTCCGGGATTCTCTATTCGCTGACGCGTAGTTTCGGTGAAGAGATGGCGGATCTGCCCGACGACGCCGGCCAGATGCCGGCCGAGGAACGAATGCGCGTCGCAGAGATGTTGCGCCAGAGCCAGCAGGATATCGACGACGCTATCGAGAAGGGTCGGCCGTCACGCTGAGTCCTCAGCACTCAGCTCACCCTCTGCAGACGCACGCCCCAGGCGTCATCCCACACCGCCGTGATGGCGGAATCGAATCGATCCACGGCGATACAGGCATCGAAGTCTGCCTCTGGAAACCAGGGCAGGGCGGGATCGAAGAATCTCCGGCCGGTGGCGTCTTCCCGTATCTGCCTGCGCATGGCCTGAAAATCGGCCGCCTCGCCGCGCAACAAGGCGCGTAGATAGTCAGCACAGAGCGTGTCTTCCAGTGCAGCTTCCTCGCCGTTCCAGCCCATCGCCACCAGGCTGATCGAGTCGGCCCCGCTGGCGCGGAGATATCTGACGGTGGCGCTCGCGTTGAGGAAGCTGCCGGCAATAACCGGCGATGCGCCGGCCTCAAGGGCGGCCAGGAGTCCCTGGGTGCCGGCACTCGTCCGGTGGATCAGTATGCGGCCCTCGAGATTGGCATCGCGGATCGCCGAGGGGGAGTTGCCGTAGTCGAAGCCGGGCAACGGCTTGCCATCTCTCTCCCCGGCCAGCAGAACTTCGGGGTTCCGCTCACGCCAGGCCAGTGCCTCTGCCGCCGTCCGCACCGGTACGATCGTTGCGACGCCACTCATCATCGCCCACGGGACCAGTGAGAATGCCCGGAAGACGTCGATGACGACAGCAGCGCCGGTCGCGGCTCTGGCCCCCTCCAGGAACGACAACATGCGGAT
>Ga0316187_10003588_pt1 | contig 13475 bp, 12 predicted proteins | sample CroRivburrow1_MG_FD_204927 | JGI IMG/M metagenome (GOLD analysis project Ga0316187, IMG submission 204927) | Coastal sediment microbial communities from Maine, United States - Cross River worm burrow 1 | ecosystem: Environmental > Aquatic > Marine > Coastal > Sediment | place: USA: Maine...
CATAGACCGCTGTATCCCGAGAGAAGACATTCGGCTGAACTGGCGGGGAAGGGCGGCTACTGACCCGAAGCCGACATTTCCGGCCGGTCAGCTGAACACCTGTGGTCTACCCCGGCAGCTCGTGGCATGCTGCGTCATACTGCAATTCACAATGTCGCCTTGCTGCAGCGGCGTTACTGCATGAGGGTCTTATGCTACTCAATCCGCACAAACTCAATCGACGTTATCACGACGAGACCTCGACGCAGATCATGCGCAAAACCATCGAATTCTTCGAGAACAAGGGCCGGCGCCGTATCAAGGAGGATGACCACGAGCGTGTCTGGTACGCCGATTTCCTCGAATTCATCGGGCGCGAGCAGATCTTCGCTAAGCTGATGACGCCGCCGGCTTACGCGGACGGTGCTGAAGATGTTCGCTGGGACAGCTGGCGCAACTGCGAATTCAACGAGATTCTCGGTTTTTACGGCCTCGCCTACTGGTATACCTGGCAGGTCAGCATGCTTGGGCTCGGTCCTATCTGGACATCCAGCAACGAAGTGGTTAAGAGAAGGGCCGCGCAGCTTTTGCGGGAGGGGCATATTTTTGCGTTCGGGCTATCGGAGAAGGAACATGGCGCCGATATCTACTCCTCGGAAATGAAACTCTTCCCGCAACGGGACGGCACCTACCTCGCGCGTGGCAGAAAGTATTACATCGGCAACGGCAACAAAGCGGGCCTTGTCTCGACCTTTGGCAAGTTTGACGGCACCGACGATTATGTTTTCTTCGTCGTCGACCCGAGAAACGAAAAGTACGAGTGCGTGAAAAATGTCTGCAACTCGCAGAACTACGTCGCTGAGTTCGCTCTGCACGATTACCCCATTACCGACGCGGAGATTCTCTCGCGTGGCAGAGAGGCTTGGGACGCGTCGCTCAATACGATCAATTTCTGCAAGTTCAACCTTGGTTGGGCGTCGATCGGAATGTGCACGCACGCATTTTACGAAGCCATCGACCACGCCAGCGAGCGCCGTCTTTTCGACAGCTATGTGACGGACTTCCCGCACATCCGCCAGCTCTTTGTCGATGCCTATGTCCGGCTGGTTTCGATGAAGCTGTTTGCCCTGCGTGCTGCGGATTATATGCGTGCCGCTTCGCCCGAGGACAGGCGCTACCTGTTGTACAACCCGATGGTGAAGATGAAGGTCACGACCCAGGGTGAGGCGGTCATCGACCATCTCTGGGATGTCATCGCGGCCAAAGGCTTCGAGAAGGACATGTACTTCGAGATGGCAGCGCGCGATATTCGTGCGCTGCCCAAACTCGAAGGCACGGTGCATGTGAATATGGCTTTGATCATCAAGTTCATGGGCAACTACTTTTTCAAGCCCGGTCAGTTCCCGACTATCGACCAGCGCAACGAGTCGGTCAGTGACGAGTTTCTCTTCGATCAGGGGCCGACGAAGGGCCTCGGCAAGATCCGTTTCCACGATTACCGGGTGACCTACGCCAGCGTCAGTTTGCCGAACGCCAATATTTTCAAGAGACAGATCCGCTATCTCAAGACAATGTTGGCGGTGGCGCGGCCCTCCAAGGAGCAGGCCAAAGACATCGATTTTCTGCTCAACCTCGGCGAGCTGTTCACCTTGGTCGTGTACGGCCAGCTGATTATAGAAAACGCTAAAATCTACGCCATCGATGACGACTTACTGGATCAGATTTTCGACGTAATCGTGCGTGACTTCTCGCGCTATGCCCTGCAGCTCTATGGCAAATCGGTTACCACTAAGTGGCAGCAGCTTCTCCTGCGCCGCATGATTAAGCGACCCGTCGTCAACAACGCGCGTTTCGACAAGATTTGGAGTGAGTACGTTTCCACCTTGCAGGGCGTCTACAAAATGAATGAGGAGCCCGCTGCCAATCGAGAAGAGTCTGTGGCGGACGTGGCCTAGGCAACGATTCGACCCGAGGTTTTTGAATGACTGGTAGTGGCTGGAAGCAGAAGTTCCCAATATAACGCTCCGGCAGCGGATGTTATCCTCCACTTCTGCACTCGAATACTAGTTCGCGGGCGTGGATAGTATCGCAATGAGACGGTTTTCGCGCACCTGGTGGATCACCATGGTATTGGCCTCCGACGTGATTGGCGGTGGCGCTATTTTTCTTTTGTACGCGCTAACGAATCTAGGCTTTGTGAGCATTCTCGCGATTGGCGTCGCTCTAATCATCTTGGGCGACCTATTGCTTGCTGCCTATATGCAGGCAGTTGCTCCGACTCGTATCAGTGTTGGTCCAGGCGAAAAACTGCGAAATTCTGATGTACCAGCTGAAGAAGCGACTGTTATCGCTGATTTCGACGACGCCGACCGCGGCCGTGTGTCTATTCGCGGCGAAACTTGGCGCGCAATGCAATCGTCTGAAGCTCAGGAATCTCTAACCCAAGGGGCTAGAGTGCGAGTGGTCGGCCGCGACGGGCTAATACTGATCGTTACTGCCGGTGCCCGCTAACAAGGAGCTGAACTTGCTGTTCCGAACGACCGTAAAGCCAGGTCAGGCAATCACGCTCCCGTTACCGAATAAATACGCCAGTCCCGTAAACGCGGGCTGGCTTTTTTTTGCTTGCGCATGGTCGGGATTTTCACCTGGGGAAGAGAGTTGATGAAATATCCACCCGAAACAACTATTCTTCAAAGAAGCATCTAGCTTTTGGGGGGAATGCCATGTACAGAAAAACTGAAGTCAGTAGAGCTGTGTGCGTCGCGTTGGCGACATCTGCAGGATTGGCCGCAGCACCGGTTATGGCCGAGTTTGAGGAAATCATCGTAACGGCGACCAAACGAGCGACAGACCTTCAGGACACGCCGATAGCGGTACAGGCCCTGGGCGAGGAAAAGCTCGACGAACTGAACATTGGCAACTTCGACGACTATATTCGCTATTTGCCCAACGTGAATGCCGCCGGTCGAGGTCCCGGCCAATCGTCGATATTCATTCGCGGCATGGCGACGGACTCGTCGGACCAAACCTCGATCGAGATCGGGGCACCCGTACCCAATGTCGCGCTCTACCTCGACGAACAGCCGGTCAGCTCGGGTGGCCGCAATCTTGATCTTTATGTAGCGGATATCGCGCGCGTCGAAGTACTTCCCGGCCCGCAAGGTACTTTGTTCGGTGCCAGCTCCCAGGCCGGCACGATCCGCCTGATCACCAACAAGCCAGTATATAACGAATTCCAGGCCGGATTCGACGCGAGTTATGCGAGCACCAAGGGCGGTGACGACAGCAATAGCGTCGAAGCTTTCATCAACATCCCGATCATCGATGACAAGTTTGCTATTCGCGGCGTGTTCTATAACGCCGTCGAAGGTGGTTATATCGACAATGTCTTCGGTGAGAACGCGTATCTGCCGGGAATGGTCGGTTTTCCGGAACCCGCGAATGGATTTGATGAGACAGCCGAGTCGACTGTCGTTAACAACATTGCTTTTGTCGAAGAAGACTTTAATGACGCGGTCTACAGAGGCGCGCGCATTAGTGCCAAGATCGCGCTCACCGACAATTGGGAGCTCCTCCCGCAGTTCATGACCCAGTCGCTGGATGTGGACGGCGTCTTTGATCACTCACCGAGTTCTATCGCCGACTATGACGCCAGCGGCGTGGCGGGCAGTCGCGTAGTTGGCGACCTCAAGGTAGAACGATTCTTCCCCGACCGGCTCGATGATGATTTCGACCAGTTTTCGCTGACAGTGAACGGCAGGCTCGGTGCTCTTGATCTTGTCTATGCGGGATCCTTCCTCGATCGCGAAGTGAACAACAGCTTCGATTACAGCGGTTATACGGAAGTTGGCGCGTACGGGTATTACTACATTTGCCAGCCTGATTACACGCTATGCGGTGACCCGACCCAGGGCATGATTGCCCACATCGAAAACGAGCGCAGCACGCACGAGCTGCGTGTGTCCTATTCCGAAGGCGGCTTGGTAGATTTCGTTGCCGGCGTTTTTATTGATGACATCCAGACCAAGGTCGATACCAACTTCTTTGTCGCCGGATCAATCGGTTACTTCGCACCCAATTCGCCGCACTCGCAATCAACGACGTTCAACCCGAATCCCAGGGCGCCGGGTATTACGTTTATGAACGACGCGATTCGTGATGAAGAGCAAATCGCTGTATTTGGCGAAGTCACGTTCAATGCGACCGATACGTTGGCATTCACTCTTGGCGCAAGGAATTACGACATAGAGACGAGCCTCGTGGGTTCTTCCAATTTCGCGACGTTGTGTGACGTAGCCCCGTGTGGTCCAGAAGATGACGGCGACGGCGGACGCAGCTATGACGTCATCTTCGCGGATGACCTGCCTCTCAAGGAAAGCGACACCATCTTCAAGGCCAGCGCTTCGTTCAGGCCTAATGATGACCTGCTGTTTTTCGGAACCTGGTCGGAGGGCTTTCGCCCTGGCGGCTTCAATCGCAATGAAGACGTGCCATCAACTTATTTTAGTGATGAGGTGACCAATATCGAGTTTGGCTGGAAGACCACCTTAGCGAACGGCTCGTTGCGCTTTAATGGCTCTATCTATCAGATCGATTGGGACAAGCTGCAAGTCGGTGTTACCGATTTTGAGTGTTGTGGTGTGCTCACATTCGTCCTCAACGTCGGCAACGCTGAAATTCGGGGCTTCGAAGGTGATCTGACCTGGCTGGCCACCGATCAATTGACGCTGGGCGCGTCGTGGTCGATTAACAAGACCGAATTGCTGCAAGTGCCGGACAATATTACGGGCCTTGCCCCGGTGGGGTCCAACCTGGCGTTAGCGCCGGAGTTGCAATACAACATCAATGCGCGCTACCAGTGGGAATTTGGCGACAAGAATGCTCACGCACAGTTGGTCGTGGCCCATACCGATGATCAATACAGTTCAGTTGTTGCCGCCAATCGATTCAAGCAGAAATCTTACGACACGGTAGACGGAGCCATTGGCGTCAGCGCCGATAACTGGGGTGTTGAGTTGTTCGCGGAAAATCTCACCGACGAGCGAGCGGAGTTGTTCATCAATGCTTTGGATACGGATCTGCGAATTACGACCAACCGTCCACGCACCTGGGGTGTTCGCGTTTCCTATGATTTCTAGTGTCTGAGGGCGCGATTAGCGCCCAGCAACTTCTGCAGGCGGGAAAGCTCGGAGAGGCGCTACGGGCGGCTGAACAGGAGCTGGTCGACAACCCACAGGATGTCGACACGCTCTACTGCAAGGCCGTCGCACAGCGTTACCTCGATCGGGCAGGTGACGCACTACAGACACTCGAAGAACTGAAGGCCATCAATCCCCATTACGCCAGGGCCTTTCAGGAAGCCGGCCACAACCATAAGCATCTCGGCAACCTCGATAGGGCGCGCGAGGCTTATCAGCATGCCGTTGAGCTCAATCGTGCGCTGATTGCATCCTGGCGCGAGCTGGTAGCGATCTATAAACAACAAGAAGCCCGGCAAGCGTATGCCGCCGCTAAAGCTGAATACGATCGCTTGTCGATCCTTCCGCCGGAACTTGTAACTGTCACGAGCCTGATCCAGGAGAACAAGCTGTATCGGGCGGAGAGACTGTGTCGCGATTTTCTGCAGAAGACACCGCATCACATCGAGGCGATGCGCCTTCTCGCGATTCTCGGCATGAGATTGTTTGTCTATGACGATGCCGAGTTTCTGCTCGAAAGTTGCGTCGAACTGCAGCCAGACTATTGGCTGGCCAGGCTCGACTACATCAAGGTCTTACACAAACGCCAGAAATTCGAGAAGGCGCTCGAGCAGGCGATCATCCTGCGGGACCGGTTTCCGGGCAACTATGTCTTCGATCTGACGTTTGCAAACCAGAGCGTCGCAATCGGAAACTTCGAGGAAGCGCTGCGGGTGTATGACAAGGTAATCGCGGCAAACCCTGATTTCGATCAAACGTTCGTCTCGCGCGGCCACGCCCTTAAGACTATTGGGCGGATCGACGAGGGGATCGAATCCTATCGTGCTGCGTATCAGGTCCGACCGGACTACGGCGATGCCTACTGGAGCCTCGCCAACCTCAAGACCTATCGCTTCACCGACGAAGAGATTGCGCAGATGCGAGCGCAAATCGAGCGGTCCGAGACGCCTGCAGACGATCGCTTTCACCTGTGCTTTGCGCTGGGGAAAGCTTTGGAGGACCGTGAACAGTACGAGGAATCATTTGCCTGTTACGTGAAAGGCAATGAATTACGGCGATCCGGCCTGCGTTATGATCCGGACCGACTGCCATTGGCCATGCAGCGCCAGATGGAAACCTGCACTCAAGAGCTGTTTGAGGAGAAAGCGGGCGTTGGTGGGGACTACCGAGATCCAATCTTCATCGTCGGTATGCCCCGGGCAGGCTCGACCCTGCTTGAACAGATTCTGGCCTCGCACTCGCTCATCGATGGCACGATGGAGTTACCAAATATCATCGCGACTGCGCATCGGCTGAACGGACGGCGGCTCGTAACGCAGGAGGCGCATTACCCGAATGTCTTGCTCGACATGAAGGATGAGCATTTCAAGAAATTGGCCGACGCTTATATCGAAGAAACCGCTATACATCGCAGGGGTGCGCCGAAATTCATCGACAAGATGCCGAACAACTTTATGCATATCGGCCTCATCCATCTGATGTTTCCCAACGCCAAAATCATCGATGCGCGACGACATCCGATGGCCTGTTGTTTCAGTGGATTCAAGCAGCTGTTTGCCGACGGCCAGGAGTTTTCCTACAGACCCGAAGACATCGTGAGTTACTACCGATCGTACGTGGAACTTATGCGGCATTGGGACGAAGTATTACCGGGCAAAGTGCTGCGTGTGCACTATGAACATGTGGTTGATGACGCGGAGAGTCAGGTCCGGCGAATTCTCGAATTTCTCGATGTGCCTTTCGAAGAAGCGTGCCTCAGCTTCTACCAGACTGACCGCTCAGTGCGCACACCGAGTTCGGAACAGGTTAGGCAGCCGATTTATCGCCGAGGGCTCGAATACTGGCGTAATTTTGAACCCTATCTCGATGTGATGAAAACTGGCCTGGCGGATGAGATCGCTGACTACCCGGCCTGATGTGAATGATCCCGGACTCGTTCTCAAGAAAAGTGACTTCAACTGTGGCAAGTACCAAATTGCTCACGGTCATTGCGATGGTTGCATTCGCAGCTAATCCGCTGATCTGCCGGCTCGCCTTAGGGCAGCAACTTATCGACGCCGCAAGTTTTACGTCCGTTAGGGTTGTTTCGGGCGCAGTGACGCTGGCATTGATAATGCTCCCTCGATGGCGGAGGCATGGACGGGGCTCGGTCGATTGGCGATCTGTTTCGATGCTGTTCACTTATATGGTTTTCTTTTCATTTGCGTATCTCTCGCTCAGCGCTAGCACGGGCACATTACTTTTGTTTGGAGCGGTCCAGTTCACTATGTTCATCGCCGCAATGCGAGATGGCGAACGCTTCACTTCATTGTCCTCGGCCGCATTCTTTCTCGCCTCAATTGGATTGATCTACCTTGTATCGCCGGGGATCACGTCGCCCGATCCACTTGGGGCTACCTTAATGGTGGTTGCGGGGGTTGCATGGGGAGGCTATTCGCTGTTGGGTAGAAGCGCTGCGGATCCCCTGGAATCAACGGCTATCAATTTCATCTATTCAGTCCCCATGGCAATCATTGTGACGCTTCTTTTCATGGATGATTTTCACTACACCTGGATCGGACTGAGCTTGGCAGCGGCTTCGGGAGCGATTGCGTCTGGTCTGGGATATGCCGTTTGGTATGCAGCACTGAGGGGTCTTACCGCCAGTCGTGCAGCAACGGTACAGTTGTCCGTGCCAACAATCGCAGCTCTCGGCGGCATTATCTTTCTCTCAGAACCGGCCTCACTTCGTCTCGTCGTGGCCTCGGCACTGACGCTCGGCGGTATCGCTATCGTCCTGGCCCAGCGACCGACGGTGGTTTCCCTACCAAAACATCGGACCTGATTGTTGCATCGACCGATTGAGATCGCAGCCGATAGCAGACTGTCGAGTGTTAAGATGACGAACGATTGCTACGGACCCAATATAGCGGTAAGAGAATCAATCCCATGGCATACAAAGCCAGTTCAGGAAAACGCGCGAAAGGGGGCTATCCGGGCAAATACACTCGTCTGAGGCCCAATATGATGCAACAGTGGCAGGGCACCGTTTTAGCGAAGCATATTTTCGAAACGTACACCGCGCCATTTAGCGCAGATAAAGCATGAACCTGAACTTCAACCTAGAGGATGCAAGCCAAGTTGCTATTGGGGCATTTGCTTTGGCTGTGCCCATTTCATTCTCGGAAGAAGCATGGAAATTAGGCGAAACGCTTCCATTCGTAAACCTGCTTCTGGTTTTTATGTTGTCTGTTGTGATCTTGGGTTTTTTCGCATATGAAAGCGTATTCCAGGCAAACATCAAGCATAGAATCTCTGTTTTTCTACTACGGATTGTTATTGCCTACCTGATAGCGGCTCTAGTTGTGTCGCTTGTTCTGATTGCACTGAATAAATTTCCTTTGCTTGCTGAGCCAACTATTGCGCTGAAGCGTCTGGTTGTAATAACAATGCCAGCGTCTATGGGCGCTATCATTGCCGATAGCTTCGATAAAGAATAGATGGCTAACAAGTTAGTTAACGCGGACATTTCCAAGCATTGAAGCCCATCTAGTTCTATAGTGGGGTTAATGAATGAAGAAACCTCAGAAGTGCGACAATCCTACGAAATAGTATCTGTTCGGCGAGCGGAGCCTCCGCCCGGCGCTGAAGGCTCCGACTGGTATCGCTATGTGATCGCGTTTGGAGGCAGCAACAACATTCAGGGCTGCCGGCAAGGGAACCTCAACGTTGTGACCGGGGCAGTGGAGGAGATTGTTGCCCAATTGAACGAGCGGCATAGAGGCAAACACGGTCGCGTCCATCTCGTGCCAACGCCGAAGAAAATACCCACAAGTAGCGATCGAAAAAAATTGTCGTAGGAGCAACGCCCTCGTTGCGATTTTTCTACGACCGGTTGAAACCGCAGCCATAAGCGGCCCCTCGATTCAGTTGATTTCCAGGGACTGGAATGACTGCCATTGGCGAAAGCAGTCATCGCTAAGTACATCCCAGAATTGACGGCCCATTCCCTTCTGTCACGATCATTCCATGGATAAAGGCGAACCAGGAAGTTAGGAGACTCAAATGCATGGTGGAACTAAAGCCGGCCTCTTGCGTACATTCATACTGTTAATCGCAACATGGGCGCTCATGGCCGCCTGTAGCAGTTCGGACGACCAGCCCGATGCGAAAATGGACTCGCTGGTGACTGCGGAGTGGCTGAGCCAGCATTTGGATGATCCTAACCTGGTGGTACTCGACTGCACCGTCCTGGTGGAGCTGCTCGACGATGGCAGCGTTCGGGTTGTGAGCGGCGAGACCAACTACGAAAGTGGCCACATTCCGACTGCGGGGTTCGCGGATCTGATGGGCGATCTATCCGACAATGATAGCCCCCTGCAGTTCGCCGTGCCGACACCGGAGCAGTTCGCTGCCGCGATGGGCACACTTGGTGTTGGTGACGATTCCCGGGTAGTCCTGTACGACGGGGGTAATACAGGCTGGGCTGCCCGAGTCTGGTGGATGTTGCGCTGGGTCGGATTCGACCGAGCGGCGTTGCTCGACGGTGGGCTGGCGGCATGGAACGAGCTGGATCTTCCGCTTTCTATTGAGCCAGCCAGTCGCCCCGCGTCGCACCTGACCATTGCGCTGCGACCGGAATTAATCGCCGACAGGGATGAGGTGTTTGCCTCCCTCGAGAATGACGCGGTCAGTCTCATCGACGCTATGCCCGCAGCTCACTACAGCGGCGAGATGGCTATGTACGATCGACCCGGCCATATCCCCGGTGCTTTGAATGTCCCTGCATCCGCACTCCTCGATGATTCGGGCCTCTTCCGGTCGAACGACGAACTGGCCACCATGATCGAGAGTGACCGCAACGCGCGCTCCATAACCTACTGCGGTGGCGGGATTTCTGCGTCAGTCGACGCCTTTGTCTTAACGCGACTTGGCTTCACCGATGTTGCCGTTTATGCCGCCTCACTTCAGGAATGGGCCGCCGACCCGTCCAATCCGATGGAGATTGCGTCCAGTCAGGATCGGATCAGCAGATGAGCTTCATATGAATGTCCGCTTTATCGCTGCGTGTTCAGCTGGTTGATGCAACATTTATTGCAGGTCAATCGGCCGTATGCTCCGAATGCAACAGGAACGGTGCGGCCTGATCAAATCACAAGTTGCGGCGAGCGAACAACACGACGAGAGAGAGGGAGAAGGCGATAATGAGAATAGTAGTCCGGATAGTCCTGGCCGTCGTACTGGTAGTGCTGGTGCCCGTTGCCCTTCACGCTCAGGATGAGTTCGCAGTGATGCAGGAAGCCCAGGAAGAACTCGACCAGATGTTTTCGGGGGTAGGCGCATTCGTTGGCGACGTTCGTTTCGATGAGCGCGACGTGAGAAGTCTTATCGATCTCTGGGAGGAGTGGAGCGAATTCGGGGACGAGCAAGAGGACGACGAGGATGATGCCGTCATCGACTTTGAATCGATCCTGAGGGACAGTGCTTATCGGCAATGGGCCGCGTCCCACAGCCTTGACGCCGACGACTGGATGCGTAAGACGATGCGAATTTCGATGGCACTGTATCGTGAGGAGATGCTGGCGGCGGCAGAGGCAATGCCGGCGCAGATGGCGGAGCAGCTCGAAATGATTGAGAAGCAACGCGAACAGCTCGGCGAAGAGCTGTACCAGCAAATGAAAAAAGGGATGGAAGCAACGGCGGAATATGGCAAGGCGATAACGGACAGTGCCCGGCATCTGCCCGAGCCGACGGCGGCCGAGCAAACACTAATCGACATGTATCGTGACGAACTCGCGATGGTTATCGACTCTGGTGATGATGAGTACGATGAATACGGGGACTACGAGGAGTACGGCGACTACGAGGACGAAGAATAGGGGCACAGAAAGCCGTATTTCTCCTGTCGGCACTCGAGGTAACGGGCGCCGTCTGCCTTCGTTTAGGAACGGAATGATTATTCGACGTAGTGCGACTGTCTTATTCCGCGGCGTCGAGATCGCAAATTATGTGGATCACAGTGTCATTTTCGGTGCCGTCGCTGTACAGGATTCCGCTATTCGAATTTCTTCCACGTTTGTAAACGTCTACGGATTTATTCATTGTGAAGGTCAGGAATCGAGTTTCGAAGCTGGCGGTGCCGGGGTCTTTGTAGGCCCGGTCTTGGCCGTAAGCAGCCGGCCAGGTGTTAGAATCTTGAACGACTGCCGCTGACCAGAAACAGACGTTGAGAATTTCTCTCTAACGGACCGACCGGTGGGGGGATGTGAAGTGAGCGACGATTTCTATAACAAACGACCAGTAGTTGGCACGGGCAATTACGACCCAATGCACGAGCCTCGCTTTACTGAGATCGCCACCTTCATGCGAGCTCCATTGGCTGAGTCACTTGATAATCTGGATATCGCATTAGTTGGCGTGCCAACGGATATTGGCGTAACCAACCGGGCCGGAGCCCGACACGGACCTCGCGAGATTCGCAACGCATCGAGTCTCATGCGAACAAACAACTTGGCCATGGGCATCAACCCCTATGAGTTGTGTCGCATCGCGGACGTCGGGGATGTTCGATTTTCAAGTCGCCATGACCTTGAGAAGCAAGTCGATGAGATCGAGTCTTACTTTCGGCGGCTGTCTGCTGCTGGCGTGCTTCCCGTAACAGCCGGCGGCGATCACTCCATTACCTATCCTATTTTCAAGGCCATCGCCGCCGATATTCCAATTGGAATGGTCCATATTGATGCCCATACGGATACCTGGGGCGAAATCTGGGGTTCCAAATTTCATCATGGCGCACCATTTCGGCTAGCAGTAGAGGAGGGCCTTCTTGACCCGAAGCGGACCATTCAGATCGGCATTCGTGGTGGACAAAATTTTATGGAGGGTATCGAGTTCTCTCAATCCAATGGCATGCGAGTGGTGTTCATTGAGGAATTTGCGGAACTGGGTGTCAATGCAATTATTGATGAAGCTCGTCGCATAGTTGGCGATGGGCCGACGTACATTTCTTTCGACGTGGACGGCCTTGACCCCGTTTACGCGCCGGGCACGGGTACTCCGGAAATCGGCGGCATCACAACACTAGAGGCACAGCAGTTCCTGAGAGGTTTGCGAGGACTGAACCTCATCGGCGGCGACGTCGTTGAGGTTGCACCACCTTTCGATCCAACCGGAAACACGGCACTTGTGGGCGCCTCGTTAATGTTCGATATCTTATGCTTGGTTGCCGATAGCCTCAGGGCTCGCAAAAAATAGTCAATGCGAAACGAAGAAACGGCCGCGTGCTCATACCGGTCGGGGATATACGCACCAGGCGTTCTTACAGTTGTTCGATCGCCGACTCCATCCATACGAAACGTTCTTGTAGCCAGTTCTGAAGGTGTGTGACCTCTTCATCGTAAGTGTCGTACACCACAGGATTAGGCCAAACGTAGGTACCAAGGGTACCCCAGATATCGTCATTTTCAGCCTGGCTGTACTTCAGCATTTGCGACCACTGGTCAATTTGCGACAGCAGGTGTGGTTCTTGGGTTTTAAAGTAGGCGAAGCGCTGCTTTACGTTATTGGCAAACGTGGGATCCGCCAATAGTCGATCTATCCAAGCATTCCATCTGACCCACCAGCCCTCAGAGTAGCGTGAGTCGGCGTAATCAACATTACCAAACGCTAAATCGAAATCCCAAATTGGACCCATTTTGATTTTCTGCCCGGGAATGTAGTGAAGAAAGATGCTCGAGTACCACATGGCGTCAACGTTCTTCGCAATCTCATTTATGAGGAACCAGTCAACAAAGCTGTCGGCGTCGATGTACGCTGCATAACCCGTATCAGGGTCAGCAAAATTCGCACCGAACAGAACCGTTTCAAACTCATTAATGTGACTGCTGATCAGATTGTATTGCTCGTCATTGAAAGCGAGGTCAGGCTCCTTGATATTAATCAAGTACTCGTTGGTTTCAAAATACACGTCATCCGGATCCAATCGATCGGGCTGATCAATCTCGAGCAAAAATCCGGTATCACCGAGGTCAACGCGGTCGACCCCCGCCTCCACTTTTTGGCTAATGTGGTAGGTGCCCGTATGTAAACCATAAAAATACACTTCTGCGAAACGGCTATCAGGAGTCCAATCCAGATTGCTCAGATGCCCCAATTCAAAGGCTAAGCGATTGCGCAGCATGGTCTTATCCGAGTACTCCGCGAGAAACAGCCATTTTTTATTTTCGAGCATACCCAGGAATTCGCTCGAATCGGATAACTTCATCTGGTAGGGCTTTTTCGGGTGTAAGACCCAAGTTGAGTTACCTCGACCGCGAATCT
>Ga0316187_10003590_pt1 | contig 13470 bp, 5 predicted proteins | sample CroRivburrow1_MG_FD_204927 | JGI IMG/M metagenome (GOLD analysis project Ga0316187, IMG submission 204927) | Coastal sediment microbial communities from Maine, United States - Cross River worm burrow 1 | ecosystem: Environmental > Aquatic > Marine > Coastal > Sediment | place: USA: Maine...
CGTCTTCAATGATGGTGACGGTCGCCGTCGTCTGCGTGCCGAGATTCGCCCCGCCGGCCACGTTCGACAAGTTCAGGTTGAAGGTCTCGTCGCCTTCAAACAAAGTGTCATCAAGGATGGGCACGTTGAAAGACTGACTGTTCACACCGTCGGCAAAGTCCAGCGTTCCTGCCGTAGCAATGTAGTCACTGCCGGCCGTAGCGCTGCCATCGCTGCTGGCATAGTCCACCGTCACGGCCCCGGCACTGCCGTCTGTGCGCGTCACCGTGACCGACACGCTGGCGGCGTTCTCCGCCACGCTGAAAGCGGTCGCGCTGAACTGCAGGCTGCCCGCCGGCAGTGGCGGGGGAGGATTGCCCGTATCGACGGCCAGGGTGAAGTCATCGGAGAAAAAGATCCTTATCTCGTCGCCGACCTCGTCGACGGTACGAATATCCAGCGTGCCGAAACCCGCTGTCTCGATGAAAGCGAGAAACTTCCACACGCCTACCGTCGCCTCGGCACCGGTGAAATCCACCCGCTGTGAGTCGCCATCGACGATGAAACCCAGCTTGGCATCTGTACCCGTAAACCAGCCGCCCACCCCATACAGCGTGGAACCGTCTGCCGCCAGCGAATAACCATCGGGAATGGCGTGTGTGGGCAGGCCGTTGATGACGTCGTAGCTGAACATGAGGTAGCTGCCGTCGTGAACGGAGCCGCCTCCAGTGCTGGTACGCAAGCCGGCATCGAGCCGCGACCAGGTGACACCGAGGTTACTGGCGCTGGGCTGCGGGATGGTACGCGCCGCAACCCAGGGTCCATCCTCGAAACTCTCCCGCAGCACGTCCGGCTGGACCGCGAGGCCGGCGAGATCCGCACGATAGGCGGCCTCGGCAGCCGCATCGCAGCAGTAGGTCGTGACCTCGGCCTGGGCACAGGGGATAGCAAATAAAATCAGGGCGCTCAGCGCACCCTGGGCAAATCTCCCGCTGAACATGATAAAGCCCCCTTTGGTATTTCTTCTATTTTTAGAACTTCTTTATTGTTATAAATATATTCTTGATTATTATCGAAATTGCATTTAAACCTCTGGCTATTCCCCTCTCCCTGGCCCTCTCGGCAACTGCTCCATGCGTCGCCTAATGCACCTACTCTTGGTGCCCTAGCGCTTACGTCCCTGTAAGCGTCCCGGAGGGAGAAGGAATACTTATCTGCCAGTTCATATTGTTCCGGGAAGCACGGCTGCCCTTGCTTTGTGCTACTACATCTGGGCTGAGACTGATCCCTCGGGTCCAGAGACAGTCACCGAGACCGGTGCCGCGCCGTACGTCCTGGCAAAGCGTCTGATGGAGCTCTCCCAGCGGCCATTCTTGTTTTTCCAGGCCATGCTGCTTGTCACACTGCCGCCATCCGCCAGGGTGAAGGTCACACTCAAATCCGCCTGTTTACCCAGATCACTGGTCGCCCGCACGGTGACTTTATCCTGCGACGCGTTGTAGGTTGCCTGAGTCACGACGATGGTCACGTCACCGGGTCCGCCAACAGCGCAGCCATCGGTGTCCACTTCGGTGCCCGCAGGGGTGTCGGAACACTGGTCCAGGGCATCACTGACCCCGTCGCCATCGCTGTCCCGCTGACTCGCCGAGCAGCCATTGGCATCCACAGGTTCCCCCGTCGGGGTGTCGGCACATTGATCAGAACCATCCGGCACACCGTCCTGGTCCGTGTCTGTGGGCGCAATGGCGCAGCCGTTGGCGTCGACTTCAGTGCCCGCAGGCGTGCCGGAACACTGATCCAGGGCGTCGCTGACCCCATCACCATCGCTGTCCCGCTGACTCAATGAGCAGCCATTGGCATCCACCGATTCCCCTGCCGGGGTATCGGCACATTGATCAGAACTGTCTGGCACACCGTCCTGGTCCGCGTCTGTCGGGGTCGATCCGCCCAGCAGCATATGGGCCTCGACCACATCGACGAGTCCGGCGCCCGATTCGTTGTCCGGACCGGTCGCGCCCAGGTCTACTGCGCCGTCACGGATGGCCGACTCAATTTCGGTCATGCTCTTGCCCGGAAACGCGCTCTTGAGCACTGCTATGGCGCCTGCGACATGGGGCGCAGCAAAAGACGTTCCAGTACTGAAAGCGTAGGCGGTGGGATTGGCACCGTTAGTCGTGAGACCCGCTGTGAGAACGTCCTTGCCGGGTGCCACTAGCTTCGGATAGAGTTCACCGCCGCAGGCGGAGGGCCCGCGGCTGCTTGATATGACAACGCGCTGGGACGAATCCGTAGCCCCCACCGACAGGCTACCGGGGTCGTTAGCCGGCGCCATGCTCGTGTTGTCGCCCGGTCCGGTATTGCCGGCGGAAAACACCACAGCGATGCCTGTCGCCCTTAGCGCCGTTATGTCTGCGCCGAACTCACCGAGACACTGGTCTTGCGTGCCCTGAAGCACCCAGGAGCTGTTGACGATATCAGGGGCGTCGTCAGCAGCCTGGTTCCCGTCCGGGTCCAGCAGCCACTGGAAGCCCTGGTGAATCCTGCTGTATTTCGACTGCCCCCTGTCATTGAAGATTTTCACCGAAATCCACTGGGCGTCGGGCGCGACACCGATGTCGAATCCGCCGGCGTTACCACCGACGATCAGGCCCATGACTCCGGTACCATGACCGCTGGCGTCAAAGGGCGTGGCGTGTTGACCATTCGGGTCGTACCAGCTGTTACTGCCCCCGCGCCATTTGGGGCCGATGTCAGCGTGGTTCGCATCGACGCCGGTGTCCATGGTCGCCACCACCACACCGGTGCCGTAATAGCCGAACGCCCACAGATCCGTAGCGCGGATTTCGCTGATATTCCAGTAGTCCAAAGGCGGGTTGCCGGGGACTCCGGCCGGCACGGGTGCCAGCGGCAGCTCGACCGTCTTGTTCAGGTAGACGACGTCCACACCGGCCCGGTGGGCCAGTCCGTTGAGCGACGCCACCGGGACCGTCGCCGCAATGCCGTTGATGATCCACAGGATGACCGGCGGCTCGAGCGCCGTGTTTTCCAGCACGTTGCTCAGCGAGGTCTGGCAGGCGTCGGCCTTGCTCTGCAGGGCCGGAAGCAGATTGTCCGGGGATACCGAGGTCGGATCCAGCGGATCCGTGCAGCGGACGATCACGTCCACCGGGTCACCGGGGTTCATATCCTCGATCGCGGCCTCGAGTCCCGGGTCCAGGATCCCGGCCTGGGTATTCATGACCAGCAATCCCGCCAGAATCAGGGATGCGCCCGTCGCAGCTGTGTTGAGATTCATCGTCTTGTACCTTTGTCTATTTGACTGTCAGGTTTTCTGCGCGGAAGTCCCCGATGACTACGCTGACCTTCTCGCCGGGCTTCACATAGCTGTCCGGGTTGGCGAACACCATATAATAGGTCTTGTCGGCCTTGATGTTCTTGCCGCGGTTGGTGGGCCTGAATGCCCCGACCTTGGGCGCCATGGGCACCGGCAGTTTGATGTCAGATTTGTCGGCAACCACATAAGGCTTGATGCGGTGCTCGAACAGCGGCAGGGCCTTGTCCGCGTCAAGCACCCGGAAGCGGAAATCGAGCATGTAGCCCGCACTGGTCAGCCTCATCCCGATCACTTCGACGCCCCACTTGTCGGCCAGCGCTTTGCTGTCTGGACCCGGGTCCGGTTGGAGTCCGGCGAGACGCCGCGCCTCAGCCGCAGCCATGGCGGCGCGCACCTTCTCCAACATCATTTCGGTTTTCTGGGCCTCGGTTCTATGGGTCGCAGACCCCGCAGTCGAGCTCTCCGCCGCCGCCTTAGCCAGCCCCGGGTCTTGCTGCATAGCGTGGCTAGGGATCATTGCCAGGGCGATCACGCCCATGACGACAAAGCCGCCTATTGTCCTGATCATTGCTGTACACATCATCACTACACTCCCCGGCCGGCACTTTGCCAGACCGTTTTACGTTCGGCTGGGGTGAAGAGACGCTTTCAGGTCCCCTCACCCTAGCCCCCTCCGCGCGGGAGGGGACTGGGATTTTCAATTTACTCCTTATCGTCCCCGCCCGAAGGCGGGGGGGTGTTCCAGCAGGCTTACTGCTCGGTCGGCGGGTAGGCCAGGATCTGGGCATCCGCATCGTTAACGACTCTAAAGTCGATGGGGCCGAGTCCAAGATTGACCTGGCTGTTGTTCACCGAGATGGTCCAGGGACCGGCATTGCCCGATCCCGAACGTCCGATGCGCGTCCCTGTGCCTAAGCCTCCGACCCATGCCTCCACTCTATTGCCGGCGTTGGCCAGTCTGTCGCCCTCGATGCGCCAGTCACACCGGCCGTTGCCCCGACGCTCGCACACCGCCTGGATGACCGTCAGCTTGCGGACCAGATTCACCGTGGCCGGGAACGTGCTGTTCACATTGCCGTCGTTGGCGAAGTAGGTGAAGGTGTCCACCGTTCCAAGGGCGATGTTGTCAGACGTGCCCGTGGTGTAGGTGAAGCCCCCGTCGTCCGGTGGGTTGATGCCCAGAACAGCAGGGAGTTCCACGCCCGTCTCCAGCACCGCCGTCAGGATGTCACCGACGTCCACATCGGTGTCGTTGTCCAGCACACCAGGCGCCGGAACTGTCGTCACCTCCCCAGCTACTACGTACATGCTCTTCAGGTAGAAGGTGTCGTTGTCGGCCACCGGAATGTCGTTGCCGGGATCCACCGTGATGGTCACAGTCGCCACGCCGCTGTCCGCCAGCCCGTCGCTCGCCATGTAGCTGAACGTGTCGGTCCCGTTGAAGCCCGAGTTGGGTTGATAGAAGAAGGCGCCGGTAGCGAGGAGGTTGAACTCAGCCGCTTCCGCCGGTCCGCTGACCAGTGTGACGGTCAGGCCGTCCCAGGGGTTGGCTGGCGGCACATTGTCGGCGTCCGTGTCGTTCTCGAGCACGCCAGGTGCGGCGATACTCAGGATGCCGTCCTCGATGACATTATAGGTGTCGGGGTTCTCCACTGGTATGGCGTTGCCCGCCTCGGCGTTCACCGTGATGGTGACCGTTCCCGAAGCACTGGTCAGCGTGCCGTCGGTCGCCATATAGGTGAAAGTGTCGGTGGTGTCAGCTGCATTGGGTGTATAGGTGCAGTCGCCCGTGACGGTGTCGCAGGAAACGACTGACCCGTTGGCGCTGGGATTATCGAAGCTCGCGATCGCCAGGGTCTCACCAGGCTGACGGGTATCGTTAGCCAGCACGTTGACTGTCACCGGTGTCGCGGCGTCTGTGGTTGCCGAATCGGGATTCGCGGTCGGCGCCACGTTCGCCTCCACCGTCACGGTGACGAGCACGCCCGTGTTAGTGTTGACGCCATCGCTGACGTCGTAGGTGAAGGTCGGTGCCCCTGCGCCCGCTGCCGCGGTGTATTCACAGATGCCACCCACAACGCCGGTGGCGCAGGTCGCTGTGCCCGCCGTAGCCGTCGAATTGGCGTCGATGGTCAATGGCTGACCCTCGGGATCGCTATCATTGGCCAGCACGTCAATGGTAATGGTGCCACCCTCGACCACGGTTGCGGTATCGGCCACGCCAATAGGCGGCAGATTCCCGTCCGCGCCGACACTCAGGAACCGCAGCATGCCGCCGACGGGATCCTTATGGAAGAAATCTTCCGGGTCGGTGGGGTTGGTCATGTAACCGTTGCCGTCGTAGAGCGCGTAGGTGCCGTCGAGCTGGGGCTCGATGATGGCGTCCTTGGTCTTCAGCGGCGGCAGCATCACAGAGTACTGCTCGCGCGGTGCGGCCCCAAACGTTCCTGCCGAAGTGTCCTCCCAGCCGTACGGGATTCCGTCCTCAGCGTGGATGGTCATGTGCAGGCCCTGCAGGGTCGGCACGTGGGTCTCGCCCGCGGTACTGAGGAAGCGCAGCAGGGTCGGGGTCTTGGCAGCGCCGGCAAGTATGTCCGGCGTTTGCTCCATGTTGATACAGGGATACCCGGAGGTAACGTCAAACCCATTCCCATCATCGGTGCACACGGTCGAGTAGGGCTCGCCGTTCACCAGGAACCACTTGGCGTGGTAATCGATCGAGGTCTGATAACTACTGTCGACTACTGCCGAGTTCAAGACCGGATCGATCTCGCTGTAGAACAGCACGATGTCCTGCGCATAGGATACGCCAGGATAGGCTTGTGCGAGAGCAGGCGGAGCGGCGGCCACGGCATCCTGGGTCACTGGCCCGGATAGGCCCATGTAGACCTGCTTCTGGGGGTGGGTGCCCGAGTGGTAGAGGAAGGTACCCGAGCGATCGACGGTAAAGCTATATGCCCCAGCAGCCCCGGCCGCAACCTCGGCGCCGAAGGAGCGGACCCGTTGGGTCGCGTTGGCTCGGGCCCCAGTGGTTCCGTCATCCCAGGTCGGACCGCCAGCCGGCATCGGCAGACCGGGAATAACGATGGAGGTCGATTCCGGCAGCGTATTGGTCAGGTTGATGGTCAGAGTACCGTTGGTCACGGTCAGTCGGGGACCGGGAAAGGTAGGCGCGCTGTCGCACACGCCAGCGGTCGCGCCACCGGGCGCATAGCCCCACATCGGGACGCTGCTGCCGTCAGGCAGATCAATGGTAGTCGCTCCCGCGCAGAGGTTATACACCTCCGCAGAAGCGGGGCCTGCTGCGAACGCCAGGGCGCTGCCCAGCAGGGCCAGTTTGAAGGTCTTGTTCATATCGTTAAACCTTTTCATGTCGTTATCTCCCCCACTCATTCGATTATGACGTCAGAGGGGAGCACAACCACTGCACCCAGGCTGCCGCCGGGAAAGATGTCGAAGGTGGTCAGTTCCTTCTCGGCGTGGGAGTGCCACACGAAGAAGTAACCGCCGAAGGGATTCAGGCCGCCCTCGCCCGGGGGCAGGTCGCCAGTGTCACCCAGGAACGGGCTGCCACTCCACCAGCCGCCCAGGGTCAGGTCCTGGGCCCCCGGGAGCGTCACGGGGAAGTCCTTGCCGTGGTCGGGGCAGTACTCGCCCGTGTCTGGATCAAAGCCGGGAGACGGCCCCTGCGCGAGATTGTTACCGTTACATTTGTGCTGATAGCCAGGGCCGGTGCCGTAGATGTCCCAGCCCAGGTCCTTGCCGGTCCAGGTCCAGATGGCATCCACGGTCTGCTTGGGTGCTGAGTTGATGGTGTTGTCCGAGCGTCCCAGGTCGGCGACCAGGCCGTCGGAGGACAGCATGCGTCCATCACGGCCGACGAAGCGCAGGTTCTCGCCGTGGAAGTGGAAAGGGTGACTGTCGTGGCCGGCGTTGACCTGGCGCACCAGCACCTTGTCACCCGGGTGTGCCAGCGCCAGGGACTGGTACGGCTGATTGGGAAAGAGAGTGTTAAAGTCGCCCTGGAACAGGTCGGGGAATACACGGCCGTTGACGAACCAGACCTTGGCGTGGCGGTCCGAGTTGGTGAAGTGCTCCACGTGCCCGCGCTCCATCTGTATATGAATTTCCGGGTCGACCTCGGTCAGCAGGGACAGGAACTCCTGCTCGTAATCAGTCTCGGTGCCGGCACCGTAGGCGCTGCGGCTACCGTCGGCCGCCGGGCGCACGATCAGCGCCCCCAGCAGGCCCATCTCCACGTGCAGGCCGGGGTTGGCTCCGTCGAGGCTGTGGTAGACGTAGGTACCTGGCTCGGGGGCGGTGAAAGTGTAGGTCACGGGCCCACTCGTGGTAGTGGCGGCCTGGGTCACCAAGCCTTCCACGCCGCCGTTGGCGGTGAGGTTATGGCCGGTCACCACGATGGACACCGGCTGCGGAACCCCCAGGTTCTGGAGGGTGATGGATACCGTTTCGCCCTCGGTCACGATCAGGGTCGGCCCGGGATATTGGGGCAGGCCATAACCTTCACCCTCGGGATGGGTAGCAGCCGCGCCGGCATCGGTATCGCCGAAGCCCCACATCTGCAGGCTGCTGCCCTCCGGCAGGTTCATGTTGAACACAAAGGCATACAGGTTAAAGGTCGGTCCGGTGATACCCCGGATATCGTGCGCCGCTTGAGCCTGCGCCCAGGGCAGGCCAAGGCTGGCGAGCCCCAGTATGAGGACGCCCATCAGGCGCCCGCGTTGCTTAAGTATCGTTCTCATGTCTCTTTATCTCCTAGTCAGACTCGGGGCCTAGTTCACGACGATCTCGGTGATCATGCCGCCGTCGAGCTGGGTCAGGTTACTCATCTGATGCAGCTCGGTGGAATAGAGGAAGTAGGTCCCAGGCGCGACACCGGTGGTATCGATGATCACGTCGTGGGTCTCGCCCCCGCCGAAGTTCACCGAGGCCACGTCGCGATACAGGTTCTTGCCGGTCAAGCCGCGCATCTGGCGTGCCCCCGTTCCCACGATCTGCATGGGCAGTCCCTGAGCAGTCAGGGTGTAGAAGCGGTCGATACTCACGTTGGAGAGGCGTAACAGCAGCTTTTCCCCCGTGTTCACGGTGATGACGGAGTCCAGCGTCTGCGTGGGTGTCCCGTTGTTAAGGACCGGACCATCGAGTTCCCCTGTCACCTTGCCGGGATCATGTCCGGCAACGGCTACGGTGTTGTCGGTCGGCGCCGGCAGGTCACCGCTGACCACCGTATCCGGATAGCCGCGGCCGTTGATCTGCGGATAAGTGCTCTCCAGCAGGGCGAACGGCAGGGGCTGCACGAACAGGCTGGCGTCGTGGAAGTTCGAGTCCATACTCGAGATCTGGATCGGTTCCTCCACGTCGAAGGCCGTGGTGCCATCGTTGTCGTTATAGACGTAGCCCTCGGGATTTGCCTCAGCGCCACCCTTGCGCGTCGCCTGGGTATCGACAAGCTCTGTAGCATCAATAGCGCCATCACCGTTCACGTCATAGCCGGTTGCATCCTGGGCCGGGTGCACGTAGAGATTGGCCAGCATGCCCATCTCCATGTGTTCGGTGGCCTCCACGTGGCAGTGATAGATGTAGGTGCCGGGCTCGACGATGTTGTAGTAGTAGGTCAGCGTGGCGCCCATATTTATGGAGATCGATACCTCCGGCACGCCGTCGAACACGGTGGCCGCGTTGGGGAAGCCGTGGAAATGGACGGTGTGCGGGTCGAACAGGTCAGGCCGGATCACCGTGCCGACGTTGGTGAGCGAGAGGTAGAACTCGTCCCCCTCTTCCAGCTCAACAGTCGGTCCCGGCCACTCGGCGTCCAGAATGCCGTCGCCGATGACATTAGCCGGGTCAGTACCGGTTTGATTACCGAAACCGAAGGTGTACAGCGGGTTGCCGTCGGACATGTTGACAAAGCTGTCGCCGGCGATCAGATGCATGCACTTTGCGTTAGGATTCACCGTGGGATCGTCGATGACGGCGTCACCGGCAACACCCCCGTTGGAACCGTCGTCCCCCGGACACTGGACATTTACGACGGCGCCTGCCGTCCCCATTCCCCCCATCAACGCCAGTGAGACGGCAGCCGGGAGGGCACTTTTTTTGAAATATCGTTTCATCGGGTGTTACTCCTCTGAATTCCTCTGAATTCCTGTGAAATTAGTCAGGCTTTCCCGCCCCCGAGCCGCGCTCTGCGGCGACCAGGGAGCGATTGAGCCTGTCCCTCCTCGTTTACTGCGCCTCGTCGGCACCGATGTCGTTAAAACCACCGTTAGGCCGTAGATCGTTGTCGAAATCCTCCGACAAGCGCCCAGCCGGCACGTTGCCGCCGGTGTTGATGGCGAAGGAAGGCGCCTCGATGTGGTAGTCGTACAGTGGCCCCTCATTGTTGTTGGGGTTGGTGTCCGGCTCGACCAGCGACAGGGGCCCGAAGAGCACCTGGATGAAGTTGCCACCCTCGTCGAAGGCAGCAGCCGTTCCCAGGGTGGTGAACTCGCCCATGTTCAGGTTGCTGCGGCTGCCGTTGAAGTACGGGAGCACAAAGCTCGGATCACCCATGACGTTGCTGGGGTCGTAGCCCGACGTATCGGTCAGCAACGATGTGATCGGGTTGAGCTGGTTTAGTGTGACCACCAGGGCATCCAGCACCGCCAGGTCGTCCGAGTAGAGATCGACATTCGCAAGATCGCAACTGGGGCCGACCGGGTTTAACGGATCAGCACACGAGGCCGGGTACAGACCGGTTTCGATCTCAGGCGTGGCCGGGTCATCGACGTTCGCCCAGTAGAAGGACCGGTTGTGGTAGACGATATCGTTTTGCAGATCCGGATCGGAGAAGGTCAGCCAGTCCGTGGGAACTGCAACAGTGACATCCAAGGACATGACCGCCGCCAGGTCGGGGCTGTGCTCCCGCGAGACGATACCCGCCGGCTGCGCGTTGGTGACGTTTGGCGCACCGGGCGTGAAGGCCTCGGCCGTGGTGGCCGTGGATTCGTTATTGGCCACCGTGTTGTTGCGGATGCTCACCTTCAGGGCGTCCTGCAGGGAGATACCACCGCCGGCCAGGCCGGCCACGTTGTTGGTGATCATGTTGTTGAACACATCGACCTGGTACCACGGACCGGTATCATCCAGGCTCCCCTCCACGTCCTGGCCATTGACGGCCGCCAGTCGCAGGCCGCCGCCGTCACCGGCGCCCGCCATATTGCCGCGGATCAGGTTAGCGTCGATGGTGACGCTGCCGGAGCCGGGGGTGAGCAGGCCCACGCCCAGGGGTGCCTGGCCGCCGACGAAGACGCCGCCGCCGGCCTGGGCGTTAGCCTGTGTGAAGGACTCGTTGAAGATCACGAAGTTGTCCTCGATCAGACCGCCGTCGGAGAGGCCGAGGTGGCCGATGCCGGCGCCGTCGCCCTGGGTGAAGTTTCCGCAGACCCAGTTCTTCTGAACCTGGTAGCCATCGGCACCCGTGTGCAGAGAGAGACCGCCGCCCGCGCCGCCGAAGCCGCCGTTCTGGGCGACGTGGTTATGGTGAACCCGAACGCCGTCGTTCATGGCATCGGTATAGTTCAGGCCGCCCACCTCGTTGACCAGGGTCGGGTGCCCGACGCGGATACCGCCGCCGTAGAAGCCGGCGTTGGCCGTGAGGCGGTTGTTGCCGATGCTCAGGCCCGCGTTGTAGCCGTTGACCACGATGCCGCCGCCGGTGCTGGCGCCGACGATGGTGAAGCCGTCGATGCGGGCGTTGTGGTTTTCAAAGAGAACATCGGGATCGGCGAAGGGATCAGCCGGGTTCTTGCCGGCCACGAAAATGCCAGCCCCCTCCTCGGTGGGGAAAACAGCCCCGGCCAGGGCTCCGAAGCCTGGCAGATTCTCCTGACCTGGCAGGAGGGTGATTGAGGAATCACCAACCAGTTTGGAGGCCTTGGTACGCCAGTTCTGGACCTTCTCGGTAGGTACCTGGCGGGCGTTGAGGATCACCGCTTCCGCGCCCCAGCCCTGGAGCTTGACTGGCTTCCACATAATCACCAGCTCGTCAGAGGCCCCCGGGGCCACCAGGATCAGGTCGCCCGGCCCCGCGTCGTCGATGGCGGTCTGAATAGGAGTCGCCGGGTAGGGGGCCGGGGTGACGCGATGAACGGTGTAACCATCCGTCAACGGATCACCGGTGCCCACCGTCAGGGTCACGCCGATGGGCGACTCGATGTCGGGATTTTGCCCCGAGCCAGGATTGGTGACGACCACCTGGTAGTCACCCACCAGGGTACCGGGTGGAACTGTGGCAGTGATCGTATTCGGGTTGCCCGAAGAAGGTATGACAATCCGGGTTCCGTCGGCTGCTTCCAGCTCGACGATACTGTTGCCGGCGAACCGGTAGTCCCGATCAATGTTCTTCCGGGCGAGGTCAACACCGTCCCACTCAGGGTTGGGCACGGCCACATTATTGCCCATGGACTTGATGCTGATATCCTGGCCGGGCAGCACGTAGGGCCCGTCTTCGACGATGTTGTTGCCGTTGCCCGAGGTGCGCGTAACGGAGGCGATCATCGGCGTAGCGGTGGGCCGCTCACAGTCCACCGGGAAGGCCCCGGGGGTAGCGAAGGCGGCGATGGAGACCACCGGGGTATCCAGGTAAGTGATGGTGCCCGGCATGTACTGGAAGGTATAGCAGAACTGGCTGTACTGCGGGTCGAAGAACGGGTCGACGATCATGTTGCCGGTGCCGTCATCGATCGGGCCCGCGTCGTTCATGCAGGACAGCAGCATGTTCGGCGACATACCGGAAGGCTGCGGCAGATTGGCCGTGTAGGTGGAAGGTACCACCAGGTTGTAGCGTCCGTTGGCGTCGCCGTAGATCCGGTTCACCAGCTTGCCGTTGAAGTCATAGAAGGCGATGGGCAGCAGCGGCGGGGCGAACTTCTCGCCGAAGGCCGGAGAGTTCGGGTTGAACTCGTTGGCCAGGTCGTTGAGCGTCACGCCCGAGATGTTGGCCACCACCGGCACGTCGGTCATCAGGAAGAACTCCGCCGCGGCGTTTTGCTGGGCGCTGAGGTTCACTTTCTTGCGATCGCAGAGCGGTCGGATAGTGCCAGCGAAAGGCGCGTCGACCAGAATGGTGTCATCCACCACCGGGGTCCTGCCGTCCGGTTCGGTTCCGGTGGTATCAGCCACCGTCTGCATCTGCAGGTAGCGGGGGACGGTGTGACCGTCACCCACGCAAGTGGCGGGAAAGGCCGCGGGCGACGGGATGTATTCGTCGCCGAAGTCCACATTCTTGTGCTCCTCCCGCAGGGTCTCGTAACCCGGGGGGGTGGCTGACTCGACAATGTAGTCGCCGGGGATCAGGCCGAGCTGCAACTTCGCCGCTACCGTCGGATCAACAGCTGCGTTGATGGCAGCGTAGAAGTTCTGGATCGCAGTGGCCGCGCCCGGGCGGACGTCAGCCAGGTGGGCCAGGTCGTAGTCCGCAAAGGCATAGCCGCCGTCAAAGACGCCGGGGCGGACCTGGTTGAAGTTGCGCAGGCCATCGAAGCAGCGATTATCTGCGATGGGGGGAGCAACGGTGCTGGCAGGGGTATTATTCACGCCCTGGCAGCCGGTAGGCTGGCTGTCGTCCCAGCTGTCTGTCCAGGTGACCTGGACTGCGTCGCCGAGGTCGAACACCGTGTCACTATTGTGGTCCACGTCCTCGAGACCCGGGAAGTTACCGAGCGGGGGGTTATCCACGTCGGCCAGGGTCACCAGGCCGTCGCCGTTGACGTCATCGATGACGTCGTCGTCCAGGTTCCGGATGCCGTCGCCGTTCCAGTCGACGTCACCGATGCCGGGGAAGTCACCCAGCGGAAAGCTGTCGATGTCGCCGTCGGCGTAAAGGGCAACCTGCACCCGTGGCACACCAGGCTCCCACTCCTCGGCGGCGGCGAACCGGGGCTCGTCCTCGGCGCGGGTGGTGGCGTAGTAGACGATGCCGGAGATGCCGCCGTTCTCACCCACGTAGGTGGTCCCGGAGAAGCCCAGATAGTCGGTCTTGCCGAAGTGCATGACGCTGGTCTGGCCCAGGAAGCCCTGGAAACCGGCAGTCAGCACGGGGCCCCTTTCGGTACGCGACAGGCCGTCCGTGGTGCAGGATTCGGCCAGGGGATTCG
>Ga0316187_10003593_pt1 | contig 13464 bp, 17 predicted proteins | sample CroRivburrow1_MG_FD_204927 | JGI IMG/M metagenome (GOLD analysis project Ga0316187, IMG submission 204927) | Coastal sediment microbial communities from Maine, United States - Cross River worm burrow 1 | ecosystem: Environmental > Aquatic > Marine > Coastal > Sediment | place: USA: Maine...
ACCATGCTTGACTTTCAGATAATCCTTCACTTACTGATGCTTCTACTTGGCGTTCAATTTCTTGTTGGAAATATCCGCTATCCCATTGATAACGTGTTGGACCAAATAATTCAATTGGAGTTGCAGCTGCACCGTACCACATAGTACCTGATGTAACAAAAGCAGCAAAGAATACAGCAGCAATACTACTTGATAAAACAGTTTCAATATTACCCATTCTTAATGCACGGTATAATCGTTGAGGTGGACGTACCGATAAATGGAAAATACCTGCAAAAATACCAAGAATACCTGCTGCAATATGATGAGATGCAATACCACCTGGGTTGAATGGGTTAAAACCTTCTGGGCCCCATGCTGGTGCTACAGGTTGTACTTTTCCTGTAATTCCGTAAGCATCTGAAACCCAAATACCAGGTCCAAATAATCCTGTAACGTGGAATGCTCCGAATCCGAAACATAAGATACCTGATAATAATAAATGAATACCAAAGATTTTTGGTAAATCTAAAGCAGGTTCACCAGTTCTTGGATCACGGAATAATTCTAAATCCCAATAAACCCAATGCCAGATAGCAGCTAAGAAACACATACCTGATAAAATAATATGTGATAATGCTACACCTTCAAAACTCCAAATACCAGGGTTTGAAACACTCTCACCTGTAATACTCCAACCACCCCAAGAATCAGTAATACCTAAACGTGTCATGAAAGGCATAACAAACATGCCTTGACGCCACATTGGATTTAAAACAGGATCTGAAGGATCAAAAATAGCTAGTTCATATAATGCCATTGATCCAGCCCAACCCGCAACTAAAGATGTATGCATTAAATGTACTGCAATTAATCTTCCAGGGTCATTTAAAACAACAGTGTGAACACGATACCATGGTAATGCCATAGTAATACATTCCTCAATATAATATAATGTGGTTTTTGACTTTCTTACAACTAAACTATACAAAAGTTAGCTACTGTATTATTATAAGCAAAGATCGAAAAAATTAATTAATTTTATTTATTAATAATCAGAAACTAAATGTTTAATTTCTTGCTTTACTTGTGTAAATTATAGAAATAAGCTAAACTAAAAAAAATTAAATATAATTATTTTTGGTTATTTTTTATCCCTTTACAAACTTTTTATATTCTTCTATTTAATAATAAATCACTTCTATGGCAAAAAAAAGTATGATTGAGCGCGAAAAAAAGCGAATTAAACTAACTAAAAAATATGCTTTGAAACGAGCTAGTTTATTGAAATTATATCAAAATGAAGAGAATTTTAATCTAAAAATGGAACTTCATTCAAAATTACAGAAATTACCTCGTAATAGTGCAAAGACAAGAATTCGAAACAGATGTTGGAAAACTGGACGACCACGTGGAGTTTTTCGTGATTTTGGATTATCACGTCATGTTGTTCGAGAAATGGCCCATCAATGTTTATTACCTGGAGTAACCAAATCTAGTTGGTAATAAAAAATTATTCAAATTAAATTCAATGATTTTTATTAATTTAATTTACAATTATATATATAACGTTAAAAGATTTATTAAACGCTTTTATTACAATTTAACATACTACATTCTTTAGAATCAAACGAGTTCTCATTTAAAAATTTAAGGAGTTTATTATGATTTATGATTCACAAGTTTATACAGCATTATGTCTTGCTTTATTAGCTGCTATTTTAGCTGTTCGATTAGGTTCAACACTTTACGAATAATAAATTTTAATTTTAAGGAAATAATTAATCGTTAATTAAAAAACTTTCTACATTAATAATTATTAATAATTGATAATAAGTTATGGTAAAAGAAGATTTAAAAAAATTTACTACTCCAGTTTTTCCATTTACAGCGATTGTTGGTCAAGAAGAAATGAAATTAGCTCTCCAATTAAATGTTATCGATCCAAAAATTGGTGGAGTTATGATCATGGGTGATAGAGGAACAGGTAAGTCAACAACAATTCGTGCAATTGCAGATTTACTTCCAGAGATTGAAGTAGTAAAAGATGATCCTTTTAATTCACATCAATCTGATTTAGATTTAATGGGTAATGAAGTAAAATTAGCTATTCAAAATAATGAATCAATTGAAACAGAATTAATAAAAATTCCAATGGTTGATTTACCACTTGGAGCAACAGAGGATCGAGTTTGTGGAACAATTGATATTGAAAAAGCTTTAACTGACGGTGTAAAAGCATTTGAACCAGGGCTATTAGCAAAAGCAAATAGAGGAATTCTTTATGTTGATGAAGTAAATTTATTAGATGATCATCTAGTTGATATTTTATTAGATTCAGCCGCTTCAGGTTGGAATACAGTTGAACGAGAAGGTATTTCAATTCGTCATCCAGCACGTTTTGTTTTAGTTGGATCAGGAAATCCTGAAGAAGGAGAATTAAGACCTCAATTATTAGATCGATTTGGTATGCATGCTGAAATTCGTACTGTAAAAGATCCAATTTTACGTGTTAAAGTTGTTGAAGAACGAACATCTTTTGATCAAAGTCCAATGGTTTGGATTGAAAATTATGAATCACAACAACAAGAATTACGTGATCGGATTATTGCTGCTCAAAAATTATTACCAAGTGTTGAAATCGATTATGATTTACGAGTAAAAATATCTGAAGTTTGTAGTCGTTTAGATGTGGATGGACTTCGAGGTGATATTGTAACGAATCGTGCTGCTAAAGCTCATGCTGCTTATAACGGTCGTGATAAAGTAACTATTGAAGACATTTCAAGTATTATAACTTTATGTTTACGTCATCGTTTAAGAAAAGATCCATTAGAATCAATTGATTCAGGTGATAAAGTAAGTAAAGTATTTAAAGAAATCTTTGAAATTGAAGATTAATAACTAATTTAGTTTTAATTCTAGTATAAACCTTTTGGACACTAAACTAATAATTTAAATAATGTCTAGTGTCCTTAATAAACTTTTTTTAATGTTTTATCTTTATCTCTCATTTCACAGATTATGCAAAAAAAAAATTTACAGATTCAAATTTTTAAAATAAATTAAATATATGTTAAAATTAATTGGATTTATTATAAGTATTTGTTTAATTATAATTATTTTCTTACGTATGCCACAAGAAAGTTTGGGATTATCAAGCTTAGCAACTAAAACTGACTTATTAGGTTCACCTAGTTCAGCAGAACGATCTTTAAATATTTTAACTGCTTTTGGAATTTTAATTTATTTTGGAATTGCTATACAACTTAATTTATCAAATCTTTAAACCTTCTTAGTCGGGTAATTTGAAATAAAAAAATTTCTCCATAATTTATTAATATTATTCTTTAATTAGTAAGAATAATATTAATATGGATAAATTATTAGAAGATTCCTAATGAAATCGCTTTATCAATTGGTACACATGCACCAATTCCTAACCAAACAGCCACAATGAAACCTAGAACAAAAGCTAAACTTGCAATTGGTCGACGGAATGGATTTTGGAATTTATTTACATTTTCAATAAATGGTACAGTAATTAATCCTAAAGGTACTGAAGCCATTGCTAATACACCTAATAATTTATTAGGTAATACACGTAATAAATTAAATGTAGGGAAGAAATACCATTCTGGTAAAATTTCTAATGGTGTATTAAATGGATCTGCTGGTTCACCTAAAGGTGTTGGTGATAATATAGCTAATCCAGTACAACATGCAAACATCCCTAACATAGTTATAGGGAAAATATATAAAATATCATTTGGCCAAGCAGGCTCTCCATAGTAGTTATGACCCATTCCTTTCGCTAACTTAGCTCTCAATTTTGGATCAGTTAAATCTGGTTTTTTAATTACTGACATAATAAAATTTATTAATAATTTACAGTTATTTTATTTTTTCAAATATAAGGCGTCTTAAGTTGAAATTATAATGGACCTGAAATACCTTGTTTACGAATCATTAAGAAGTGCGTTAACATTAAAACTGCAGCAACTAATGGTAAAACAAAAGTATGCGCACTATAGAAACGTGTTAATGTAGCTTGGCCTACACTTTCGCCTCCACGTAGTAATAGAACTATTGGGTCTCCAACTAATGGAACTGCTGCTGGAACACCTGTTACAATTTTACATGCCCAGAATCCAACTTGATCCCATGGTAATGAATAACCTGTTACACCGAATGAAACAGTAACAACAGCTAAAGTTACACCTGTAACCCAAGTTAATTCACGTGGTTTTTTAAATCCACCAGTTAAATAAACTCGGAATACATGTAATACTAGCATAAGTACCATCATACTAGCAGACCATCTATGAAGGGAACGAATTAGCCAACCAAAATTTACACTTGTCATAATATATTCAACAGAAGCAAACGCATCAACAACACTTGGTCGATAGTAGAAAGTCATTGCAAATCCAGTTGCAACTTGTATTAAAAAACATGTTAAAACAAGACCACCAAAACAATAAAAAATATTTACATGAGGCGGTACATATTTACTAGAAATATCATCAGCAATTGCTTGAACTTCTAGTCGTTCTTCAAACCAATCGTAGATTTTACTCATAAAATAACTTTTACAATATTTTTACACAGTTAAGCAAAACAAAATTTTTTTATTTTTAAATTTAAATAAAGGCGAGAGTGGGATTCGAACCCACGGAACCCGCAAAGATTCATCTGATTTCAAATCAGACGCAATCGACCAACTCTGCCATCTCGCCAAAAAGATTAGCTACAAAACTAATCTTAAATATTAATTAACTTTCATATGTACTTTTTCCACTAAATTTGATCGAAGCTGGATCTGGATTTTTTCCGATTGAAAAATTACGGCTATTTACAGATGTCCGACCTGGATTAACTTTTTCTGGAAAAACACCATCTTTTGGATGTAAATATTGAACTTCACCACTTGGGAAAATTCGATAAATCTTGTAATTATTAATTTTAAATGTCCGTAATTGTGTTCCTAATGCTAAACATTGTTCTTTACGGGCTAAATATAATAAATTTTCTCCATTACGCATGATTGCAGCGCCACCAGTAGGCATTTCAAATATTTGCTCTTTAGGACTCGTCCAAGTAATAGCATATTTTTCTTCAACTTCAGCTGAACGTAGCCAGCCGCCAGTACTTCCACCAAAAGTAGGAAACGGTGTTTGTAAATTTAATGTCATTTGTAAAACTTTATAAATGTTTAACGTTCAATATATAATTTTAATAAAAAAATTTTTTTTTTTCATTAAAATTATTATTAAAATTTCTAGCGGAGAATGGATTTGAACCATTGACCTTCGGGTTATGAGCCCAACGAGCTACCAGACTGCTCTACTCCGCGAGAGATAAGTTATTATTTACTAATAATACTAAATTTCTAAGTTTAATTTTAAATTAAATTCTAGTTTATCAAGTTACTATTTATAAATATTATACATAAATATATATATAACATATTTATGTATAATATGTCAATTAAAGTAAAATAATTTAGATTTTAGTTTAACTAATTATTTTAGTGATGCTTTACCACCTGCATCTTCAATTTGTTTTTTAGCTTGTTCAGCGGCATCTTTTGCCATATCTTCTTGAATTGATTTTGGTGCTGATTCTACTAATTCTTTAGCTTCTTTTAATCCTAAGCCTGTTAAACTACGTACAACTTTTAATACTGCAATTTTCTTATCAGCAGGAACTTCATCAAGCATTAAAGTAAATTCTGTTTTTTCTTCAACTTCTTCAACAGCTCCTGGCGCAGCTGCCATTACCATAGCAGGTCCAGCACTTGCAGACGCATCTACACCGAATGTTTCTTCAATTTTTGTTACTAATTCTGAAGCTTCTAATAATGTTAAAGTTTTTAAATTTTCAACAATTTGATCAATTTTTTCTGACATAATAAATATTGTTAATATATTATAAAATTTTATTTTATTTTTAAATTTACGCAAAAATATCTAAATCAAGCTTAATCGATGAACCCATTGTTGTACAAATAAATAAACTCTTAAAATATTTACCTTTAACTCCAGATGGTCGATTTTTTTCAATTGAACGATATAATGCTTTTAAATTTTCAATTAATTGAATATCACTAAAATTTGATTTTCCAAAACTAACATGCACAATTCCAGTTTTGTCAGCTTTATATTCAAATTTACCTTTTTTAAATTCTGTTAATGTTGATTCTAATGTAGTTGTAACAGTACCTGACTTTGGAGATGGCATTAATCCTTTTGGACCAAGTACTCGACCCAATTTAGCTAATTTTGGCATCATATTTGGAGTTGCAATTAATAAGTCAAATCCAATATCTCCTTGAGTGATTTTGTCAATTAAATCATCATTTCCAACAATATCAGCCCCAGCAGATTCTGCCTCTTGAAAATTTTCTTCATTTGTTAAAACAGCAATAATTACTTTTTTACCAATTCCATGAGGTAATGTTACAGTAGTTCTTAATTGCTGATCTGCATATTTTGGATCAATATTTAAATTTGCATGTAATTCAACTGTTTCTATAAATTTTGTCGTAGATGTCTCTTTTAAAACTGTTATAGCTTCTTCTAGATTCAAATAGACCGTGTTTTTAGTTTTTTTTACATTTTCTTTATGCCGCTGTGATTGTTTTCGCATAATTTTTCTCTATCAAAAACTTATTTAATTTTAACTTAATCTACAATCGAGATACCCATATTTCGTGCAGTTCCTTCAACAATTTTCATAGCACTACTAATTTTATTAGTATTTAAATCTGGTAATTTTACAGTTGCGATTTCTTCTAATTGAGCCTTTGTAATAGACCCAACACTTACTCTATTTGGAGTTGATGAACCTTTTTTAATTTTGGCTGCATTTGCCAATAATACAGAGGCTGGAGGTGTTTTAAGAATAAATGTATAACTTCTATCTTCATAAACTGAAATTTCGACAGGAATAATAAGTCCTGCTTTATCATTAGTACGGGCATTATATTCTTTACAAAATGCCGCAATATTAACACCATGTTGACCTAGAGCAGGTCCTACCGGTGGTGCGGGTGTTGCCTTACCTGCAGGTAAGGCAAGTTTTATTAATGCTGTAATTTTTTTAGCCATGAAAATTTAGTAATATAATTTGATAAAAATATTTAAAGAATTTTATTTATTTGTAAATTCTAATCAAATATTATGTTTGAATTAAAAATAACAATAAGAGTTAGTTTTAATTTTTTATAAAGTAAATTAGTTACAAAAATTTTTTATTTACTTAAATTCTATTAATTAAAAATATAACCTCTTAAAAAAGAGAAACGCGTCCTGAAGGACTTGAACCCTCGACATCTAATTTTGGAGACTAGCGTTCTACCAACTGAACTAAGGACGCTTATATAATAATTATAATCTTAATAAATTGAAATTACAAGATTTTAAATCTTAATTAAATTTTAAAATTAAAAAATGCAACAATTTTCAAACAATAATAGACAAGAAGAATCTTTCCCACATAATTTTTTAGCTGAAAAAATGGTTCTAAACTGTTTACTCATAAATTCTGAATCAATTGAAATTACATTAAGAACACTTTCAGTTGAAGCATTTTATTTTAAAAACCATCAAGAGATTTATAAAGCCATTATTTTGATGTATAAAAATAAATTACCAATTGATATTATTACTTTAAGTACATATTTACAAGATAATGGATTATTAGACAAAATTGGTGGCATCAAAGTTTTAACTGAACTTATTAGTCAAATTCCAAATTTAGTTTATCTTGAAGAATATATTAATTTAATAAAAGATAAATTTCTTCGACGTTTATTAATTAAATTAGGTTATGAAGCAATTAATTCAGGCTATATAACTAGTATTCCATTAGAAACTATATTAAATGATTTTGAAAATAAAGTCTTTAATTTGACAAATGAAATTAAGACTCAAAAATTATTTAGTAGCGGTGAGTTACTTAATAATATTTTTTTTGAATTAAAAAAAAAATCTTTAAATAATTCATTGTCTGGATTAGCTTCAGGGTTTCATGATTTGGATTCATTAACTCAAGGTTTTCAAAGATCTGATTTAATTATCATTGCTGGTCGACCTTCTATGGGTAAAACTGCATTAAGTTTAAATATAGCACTAAATATAATTAAAAATTTAAAACTACCAGTTTTATTTTTTAGTATCGAAATGTCAAAAGAACAAATAATGTATCGATTATTATCGGTTGAAACAAATATTCTTCAAAGAAAATTAAAAAGTGGAAAATTAGATGAAACTGATTGGACTAAATTAAATAAAATAATCAAAATTATGTCAAAATTACCACTTTTTATTGATGATACACCAGAGTTATCGATTAACGATATTCGATCTAAAATAAAAACAATCATTTTTGAACAAAGTCAAATTGGATTAATTATTATTGATTATCTACAATTAATGCAAAATTTAAAATTTAAAACTGAAAACCGTGTTCAAGAATTATCAGATATTACTCGAAAATTAAAAAAAATTGCTCGAGAATTTAATATTCCAATAATTGCTTTATCACAATTAAGTCGAAATGTAGAAAATCGTGTTAATAAAAAACCTATGTTATCAGATTTAAGAGAAAGTGGATCTATTGAACAAGATGCTGATTTAGTATTAATGTTATATAGAAATGATTATTATAATTTAAAAGAAGAGAAAATTGATAATTCAGATTATTCTTTAACAGAGTTAATTCTTGCTAAACATCGTAATGGGCCAATTGGAAGTATTAAGTTAAAATTTGATGAAAAAAGAACCAAATTTTCTAATATCGATTTCTAAAGTGTAAAAAGAATGCCCAGACCCAGATTCGAACTGGGGACACGAGGATCTTCAATCCACTGCTCTACCAACTGAGCTATCCGGGCGTAAGTTAGTCTAAATATAAATATATCATAGATAGAATAAAATTACAACATAATTTTTTTAATTATTCAGAGTTGATTATTAAATAATAATTTAGTATAATATAAATTGAATATAGACTTTTAATATAACTTTTAATTTTATTTAACATGTCAGGATTGTAAGATAGCAGCATAAAATAAATATATAAAGTTAGTATTAAAACTATATTCACTTTATATTCATAAGTGATACTAATTAAGTGGAACAGAGTTTCTAGCAATTTTCATCTATAGTTTAATAGGTTATTTAAAATAAGAAGATAAAGATAACCTTTAGAACTTATTAGTCGTTTTGATCAAATTAGACTTAATCAAACTAATATTACTGAAAAACTTGTGTCTTTTTTAGGTCTGTTTCTGATAGAAAAAATTCGAAGTAAGTCTTTTTAGACTAATACTCAATTAAAAAATTTTTTATTTTAGTTTTGAACTTTTAATTAAAATGTAGTATAGAGCACTTTTAAATTATTTAAAATATTAATTATATTTTTTTTGTAAAAGCTGATACAATATTTATTGTAGTTAATCTTACTATTTTTAACTTTAATTATTTAAAATAACAGGAAATTAAAAATGACATCTTTATCTTCATTTGTAGTTGCTTTTGTTGTATCACCTTCATTATCAAACTTTTTTGCTAGTTTAGTTGCAGGTGCAGTTGTTTTACTAGCTATTGGTGGTGCTTTAGCTGTTATCAGTACAAGTGATCGTGTTACAAGAAGCTAATACTATAATATATATATATATGCTAGATTTTAAATTATTTAATTATTATATTTATCACTAAAAATTTTTAATTTTGAATAATAATTAAATATATAATCAAAATTTCTGGTGTTTCTAGTTAATCTAATTTTAAAATAAAATGGATTAAATTAAAATTAAATACCTTATGATAAACTTTAGCTTTGGTCCAAATATTTTTTTAGGGATTATTGTAAGCTTTGGGGTACTAATATTATATTTCCTCCGAAATGTTAAACCTGAAGTTGCAAGAGATGAAGATATCTTTTTTGCAACTATTGGTCTACTGTATAGCTGTATTTTAATGGTTCATGGCTGGAGATTAGATCCAATTTTATTATTTAGTCAAGTACTTATTATTGTTACAGTTTTAATTGCTGGATGGGAAAATATTAGATTACGAGGTTTGATTGCAAATATGGCAAAATTGAAAAAAAAGAAAAAAAGATAATTTTTCAACGTATTTTAATCTTGGTTTCAAATTCGTAAATAATTTTTTTTAAATTATGCTTAAAAAGTATTTACAACTTTTTTCTATATTCTTCTTTGGTATTTTTAGTATTTCAGTTATGAGTGCTTCAGCAATTGATTTAGATGAAGCAACAAGAACAGTAGTTAAAGACGAATCTGGTAAAACAATTGTTTTAACTCCTGAACAAGTTAAACGTGGTAAACGATTATTTAACGCAACTTGTGGAGCATGTCACGTAGGTGGGATTAGTAAACCAAATCCAAATATTGGGTTAGATCCTGAAGCTTTAAGTTTAGCAACACCACGTCGTGATAACATTGATGCATTAGTTGATTATTTAAAAAATCCAACATCATATGATGGTTTAGACTCAATTGCAGAAGTTCACCCAAGTATTAAGAGTGCAGATATTTACCCACGTATGCGTTCACTTACTGATGAAGATTTAACTGCAATTTCTGGTCATATTTTACTAAGTCCAAAAGTTCTTACAGAAAAATGGGGTGGTGGAAAAACTTACTACTAATTTTAGATAATGAATAATATTTTCAAAAAGTGAATATTTCTCTTTCACTTTTTGAAAAATATTATAAGCTTAATAAAAATACTTCAAAATAAAAAATGTTTTTTCACTAAAAGCATGTAGCTCAGTGGATAGAGCATCAGATTCCGATTCTGAAAGTCAAGGGTTCAATTCCCTTCATGCTTATAGTCAAAATAAACTATTTTTGGGGCTGCTTTGGTTTCGACATTTAAAGTTGAATAAAGTATGATTCAGGTCGAAGCTTGTATTCTTCGTAAAAATCTACAAACTTAAATTTAAATGCTAATACTATAATTTCATTTCTATCTCAAGCAGTAAAGATTAAAAAGAAAGAAAATTTTTTACAATTTGCTGTTTAAAAACTAAATAAATTCAAAATTGTTCACTATCACTAGACGTTTTGTCTGTAATAGTTTAGAATAACGTTATCTAATAAATTTGTTCTTTTGAACTATGCCTGTGAACGAGTACATTAAACAATTTTAAATGGACGTGGGTTCAATTCCCATCAGCTCCAGATCTGCATTCGTGGCCGAGCGGTTGAAGGCACCGGACTCATAATCCGTTTTCCTCTGGAACATCACTGGTTCGAACCCAGTCGAATGCATCTAAAATATTTTCATATTGTCTTTTTTAAAATCTAATTGTAAGATTATCAATAAGAAATAATTACATTTAATAGTTGGAAGTTATGGTTAAATTAAATGCTCAAAAAACAATTAAGGATCTAGAAAATAATTTTCTTAAAAAAGATCTTCCAGTACTTAAAATTGGTGACAACGTTAAAATTGGAGTGAAGATTGTTGAAGGTAATAAAGAACGAGTTCAATTTTATGAAGGTACTATTATTGCTAAAAAAAATAGTTCAATTAATACAACAATAACTGTTCGAAAAATATTACAAGGAATCGGTATTGAGAGAATTTTTTTAATTCATTCTCCAAAAGTAGACTCAATTACAGTATTACGTTCATCGAAAGTTAGACGTGCTAAACTTTACTACTTAAGAAACTTAAGAGGAAAAGCAAGTCGTTTAAAACAAAAAATTTAACAAAAATAAAAGCTTATTAAAATTTTAATAAAAAAAATTTATCTCTATTAAATTTACGTAGTATAATATAAATTAGTAAAGTAATATTAAAAAATTTTTCAATTTTACTTTCTATTTATAAAATATAAGGAGTTATATGGTTACTTACAAAGTGACATTAATAAGTGAAGAACATGATATCAATACAACAATCGATTGTAATGATGATGTATTTGTTTTAGATGCTGCTGAAGAGCAAGGTATTGAATTACCATACTCATGTCGTGCAGGTGCTTGTTCAACTTGTGCAGGTAAAGTAACAGAAGGAAACATTGATCAATCAGAACAAACTTTCTTAGATGATGATCAAGTAGAAGCTGGATTTGTTTTAACTTGTATTGCTTATCCAAAATCAGATTGTACAATTTTAGTACACCAAGAGGATGAATTATATTAATAAAAAAATAATAACTAATAAAAGATAAGATCATTCATTTATTAATGATCTTATCTTTTATTAGTTATTATTTTTGTAATACTTTTGGTATCTATATCATTAGTTAAAAATTTTATATTTTTATTTGCAAGAATTTTTCAATGACTCTTATTGGTTATAAGTTTTGATTCAATTATACTAATTTAAATTTTATAAATCTAATTAAAAAAATCTCATTTTAAAAACCAAATAACATGCTAATATTTATATATCTAGATGTTATTTAGTTTTTAAAGTAATAAATAGTTAGAAGTTAAGCTCTGCAGCTTGAACTTTTTCGAATTGTTTTTTCTTTAATACTAAGAATACTTGTGTTAATAAAACACTGAAACAAAAAGCTAGATAACCAATAATACGGCCAGAATTTTGTAAAACAATTTCAGTCTCTTCTTGACCAAAACCACCAACGTTTGGATCAATATTTAATGCTTGGTCTGCTTTTACTACATCACCTTGTTTAACAATTAATTTTAATCCAGTAGGTACAATTTGAGAAGTTTTTTTACCATTTGAATCAACAATTACAACATTTGATTCACCTTTTTCAGATACAGTAATTTCTGTAATTTGTCCTGCTTGTGGAGCTCCAAAAACATTTACATTACTTTTTTCACCTGTTGGATAAACTTGTCCACGACCACGGTTACCACCACCATAAATTGGATAAGCTAAATATTTAACATTTGAATTTGTTTCTGGATCAGGTGCAACCACAGGGAAAATTAATTCTTGATGAGTTTTTCCAGCAATAGGACCAACAACTAAAATATTATCTAATTCGGTACTATATGGTGAAATAAAGACACCTTTATTTTTTGCTTTAATTTCGTCTGATATTTGACTTTTTGAAGCTAATTTAAATCCTTCTGGTAAAATTAAGATACCACCTACATTTAAATCGGCTTCTTTTCCATTTGCTCCAATTTGTTTCTTACTCGTATCGTAAGGTACTTTTATTTCCACTTCAAAAACTGAGTTTGGAAGAACAGATTGTGGTGCTTCAATTTCAATTGCTTTTTGATTTAAATGACAATTTGCACAAGCTAATTTTCCATTTGCTGCACGAGGATTTGAATAATTTTGTTGTGCAAAAACTGGATATGCTGATGATTCTTGAATGCAAAAACCAAATAAATTTATAGCAATTGTTAAAGCAAATAAAAGACTTTTAAAAAACTTGTTAGTTGCCATAGTTTAAATATTTTTTAAGTCTGGATATTCTATTATATAAATTAATTCTTTATTAAAAACAAGATAGCTA
>Ga0316187_10003594_pt1 | contig 13463 bp, 14 predicted proteins | sample CroRivburrow1_MG_FD_204927 | JGI IMG/M metagenome (GOLD analysis project Ga0316187, IMG submission 204927) | Coastal sediment microbial communities from Maine, United States - Cross River worm burrow 1 | ecosystem: Environmental > Aquatic > Marine > Coastal > Sediment | place: USA: Maine...
GCCGCGCTGATCGCGGGGAGGGCTTGCGCTTCGTTGACGTCGGGGTTGTCCAGCTGCCCGGCATCGTGGAGCAAGGTGAGCACGGTGTGAAAAAGATACTCGCTGTCGGTCTGGCCTCGGATGTTGCGACGTAGGAAGTCGGGAATCATATCGGCGAAGTTGTCGCGCATCGCGTCGAAGCGACCAATGGTCCCCTGGTGCGCGAAGAGCCAACTGCGCATGCGGAACGGGTGCGCGTTCTCCGCGCGAAAGTCTCCGACCGTCGGTTGGCGCATGTGCAGCACGGCGCAATCGGAACGAACGTCGCCAGCGATGGTCTGCCAATCGACGAGCTCTCCGGCGCGAGTCGGGCGCTTCTTATGGAGCACCTCGTCGCCGTGATAGAAGCCGATGCCCCAACCACTTGCGTCAGCCGGCGCTGTCTCTTGGCGGAGCACCGCGCGCTCTTGGTAAAGCGCATCACGCATTCGGTCCGCACGATTTGCGACGTATCCGATGAGCCTACTCATTGTTCGAACATCCAAGTGAATGATGAGTCGAGTAGTGCATGATGAATCCCCAATTGATAAATACCACGCGACCAGATCCGCATCAACGAAGTGGGCGTAGCACCGTGGCGACGCAGTCGCTTGACGGGGCCCCACAGGTCGGTTGTGAACGTACACAAAATGGGCTCACGGATTGGATTGTGGTAGCGAGTAGTATGTCCGCCGCATTCGACGGTGCGTTGGATGACTACATTCAGCACTTGCGTGTGGAACGGGGCCTCTCGAAACACACGGTGGATGGGTACGCCCGCGATCTGGTACGCTTCGGCGCGCGACTCGCTGACGAACAGGCGTCACTCGCCGAAGTCGATGAGGCGCGCGTTGCAGGTTATCTCGTCACCCTGTCGCAGGAGGGCCTGAGCGCCCGGACGCAGGCGAGAGCGCTGAGCGCCATCCGTGGCTTCTTTCGCTTTCTGGTTCAGGAGCGGCGCGAGGAGCGAGACCCCACGGAGCTACTGGAAGGGCCACGCTTGTTGCACAAGCTTCCCGACGTCTTGAACCGTGACGAAGTCTTGCGGCTCCTCCGAGCGCCGACCGGGTCGAAGCCGAACCGGATTCGCGATCGAGCAATGCTGCACACCATGTATGCGGCGGGTCTTCGGGTGAGTGAGCTCATCGAGCTAGACCTCGCCGACGTGAACCTCGAGGAGGGGTTCGTCTCTGCGCTCGGCAAAGGCAACAAGCGGCGCATCGTTCCAATCGGGGCTCACGCGCGCGCAGCCATGGTTGAGTACCTCGCGGAGGTGAGGCCCAAGTGGGCGCGACCGGCGAGCCGTGCTTGCTTCGTCACGGCGCGGGGCAAGGCGATGACGCGCCAAAGCTTCTGGAGCTTGGTGAAGAAGTACGCGCGCGCCGCGGGCATCATGAAGCCGATCTCGCCCCACAAGCTGCGCCACTCGTTCGCGACGCACCTGCTGGCCGGGGGCGCGGATCTCCGCTCGGTTCAGACGATGCTCGGACATGCGGACATCTCGACTACTCAGATCTACACGCACGTCAGCGGGGATCACCTTCGGAAGATGCACGAGCGGTATCACCCGCGTGGCTAATCGTGATCACAAGTTCAGCGTTCCCGGCCGGTTCGCTCAACTAATCGCGCAGCGGCCTGGGAGCCGGTATCCTCTGCTCGATGTCGACGTTTGACGTTTGGATCATTCGCTTCGAGCATGGGGACTCCGCACCAGCGGAACGGCTCCAAAGCGCGTTTGGCATCGATGCGGCTAGCGCACGTTCCCTCGAACAGAGCCTGCCCAAAGTCGTCAAGCACAGCGTTCCCGCCAAGGCAGCAGGGGAGATGCGACAAGCTCTCGAAGCGATCGGCGCGGTGGTCGAGTGCCGACCCGCGAGGGATGCGAAACCCGTGCCTGGCGCCGGCGGGACGGAGAGCGCGGCGGTTTTTCATCCGCCCGGAGCGGACTTGTTTCCCGCCGGTCGTGTTTCTGCGATCGACCCCTTTGCTCCGGCCACCGAAGCCCGTGTGCCTCGCATCTCCGTCGACGAGCCGATTCCGCCGATTCCCATGACGCGATCCGCGGCACCCTCGGAAAGGGAGCGCCCGCGCCGGATCACCGCTTCCTTGCTGGTGACCTCCCGCGATCAGCAGCGGCAGAAACTCATCCGGCAGGCCGCGGGGACGATCATCTCCGGCGCTGCCATTCTCGGGATCGGATGGTTTCTCGGCAATTCGGCTCTTCGCGGCGAAGCCGACTGGGTCGGCATCGGCTTCGATGGTCTTGGCATCTATTTCCTCGGCGTCGGGGCGTTCGACCTCGTCGCCGCCCTAAGGAGCTGACTCGGGTGAGGCTGACCCTTCCAAAGATTCTCTGGTTCTTCGCCGCCGTGGGCATCGCATGGGGGTTGAACACGTGGCGCCAGAGCGCCGCCATGCATGGCCTCGACGCTGCCCGTGACGGAGACCGCGGCGCAGCGGAACGCTGGGTGGACCGCGCCCTCCGAGAGAGTGGGTGCGAACTCCACGAGGCTAAGGGCTACATCTCTTCGTCGACCACTAGGCAGTACGTCCGGCGGCCCGACTACGTAGAAACGTTCGTCGAAAAGCTCTACGCCGGCGGGGCTTCCGAAATCGAGGTCTGCGATTCCGACGCGCTCGGTTTTAGGTTCGCTCACTACCTCGTGGTCACACTGCCGGACGATGCGAGTAAGCACGAGCAGATCATCGCGGACGCCCAGAGCTTCGTGCGGCGCGATGCGGTGGTCTACCGAGGCGTGACTTCGACCGAAGTCGAGGAGATCGTCCGTCGGTCGACCCTCGTCGGAAAGCACCGCGTGCTCGTCGATTTGCCTGCAGAAGCCGACTGAATCGGGATTCGGGCGCCTCCGTAGACTCGTGCTATAGGCCTGCCGCTCTGCACGCAATAGGCACGACATTGAGGAGGCAAGCGCCGTGAACATTCACGAGTATCAGGCAAAAGAGCTCTACCGAAAGTACGGTATCCCCGTGCCAAAGGGTATCGCTTGCATGTCGGTTGAAGAAGCGACCGCCGCGGCCAAGAAGCTCATCGACGAGACGGGTAACGAGGTCGTCGTCGTCAAAGCGCAGATTCATGCGGGCGGCCGAGGCAAGGCGGGTGGCGTGAAGGTCGTCAAGGGTGTGGGCGCCGCGACCGAAGCGGCCACCGACATCCTCGGCAAGACGTTGATCACGCACCAAACCGGTCCCGAGGGCAAGGTCGTGCAGCGCCTGCTCGTCGAGCAAGGCCTCGCGATCAAGAGCGAGCTCTATCTTGCGCTAGTCGTCGACCGCGAGACCCGCCGAATCGCGATCATGGCTTCGACCGAAGGCGGCATGGACATCGAAGAAGTCGCCGCGAGCACTCCGGAAAAGATCCAAACCATCGCCATCGACCCGGCCGTCGGCTTGCAGGGCTACCAGATTCGTCAGCTCGCATTCGGGCTCGGGCTCAGCAAGCAAGAACAGAAAAACTTCAGCAAGCTCATCACCGGCCTCGCAAAGCTCTTCGAGCAAGAAGACTGCTCGATCGCTGAAATCAACCCGCTCATCCTCACCGAGGACGAGCAGGTCGTCGCGCTCGACGCCAAGGTGAACTTCGATTCCAACGCGGAGTTCCGCCACAACGACTTCTGGAACTCGGTGCGCGACCTTTCGGAGGAGGCGGCCACCGAGACCGAGGCCAAGGAAGCCGGGCTCTCGTTCATTCAGCTCGATGGAAACATCGGATGCCTCGTCAACGGGGCCGGCCTTGCCATGAGCACGATGGACACCATCAAGTACTTCGGCGGCGAGCCCGCGAACTTCCTCGACGTCGGTGGCGGCGCGAGCCAGGAAGCCGTGACCAAGGCCTTCCGGATCATCCTCCAGTCGGACGCGGTCCAGGGCATCTTCGTCAATATCTTCGGCGGCATCATGCGCTGCGACACCATCGCCAACGGCGTGGTTGCGGCCACCAAGGAGCTCGGCCTCGAGGTTCCGCTCGTGGTCCGGCTCGAGGGCACCAAGGTCGAAGAGGGCCGCAAGATCCTCGACGATTCGGGGCTGGCGATCACCTCCGCGGCCACGATGGCCGAGGGCGCTCAGAAAATCGTCGAGCTGGCAAAGGGATAAGAGCGATGTCGATTCTCGTAGATAAGAACACCAGGCTCGTCGTTCAGGGCATGACAGGCAGCGTCGGCCAGTTCCACACCGAGCAGATGCTTGCCTACGGCACCAAGGTGGTGGCCGGATGTACCCCCGGCCGTGGCGGTCAGTCGCTGATGGACGTGCCGGTTTTCGACACGATGCGCGACGTAGTGAAGCAGACCGGCGCCAACGCATCCTGCGTCTTCGTGCCCCCGCCATTTGCCGCGGACGCGATCCTCGAGTCGGTCGACGCGGAGGTGCCGCTCGTCGTCTGCATCACCGAGGGCATCCCGGTGATGGACATGATCAAAGTTCGACGAGTTCTAGATTCGCAGGATAAGACCCGGCTCATTGGGCCGAACTGCCCCGGGGTCATCACTCCGGACCAATGCAAAATCGGAATCATGCCAGGCCACGTCCACAAGGCAGGGCGCATCGGCGTCGTGTCCAAGAGCGGCACGCTGACCTACGAGGCGGTCGGTCAGCTGACCGCACTCGGCATCGGCCAGAGCACGGCGGTCGGCATTGGCGGTGACCCGATCAATGGGACCGACTTCATCGATATCTTGAAGCTCTTCAACGACGACCCCGACACCGATGGGGTGATTCTGATCGGCGAAATCGGCGGTAACGCCGAGGAGCAGGCGGCGGCTTGGATCAAGGAGAACTTCGAGAAGCCGGTCGCCGGGTTCATCGCGGGGCGTACGGCGCCTCCTGGCAAGCGCATGGGCCATGCGGGTGCCATCATCAGCGGTGGCAAGGGCACCGCGGATGCTAAGATTGAGGCCCTCGAAGACGCCGGCGTGAAGGTCGCGCCGACGCCATCCGACATGGGCACCACACTGCAAAGCCTTCTCTAATGTGCGGATCTTTTTCCTTGTGGTCGGCTTACGTCCTCGTCGCTCCGCTGCGAGGCACATGAGTGCCTCTCACTACGCTCCTGCGGGCGCGCTCGACCACAAGAAAAAATCTCTCGCACACTAGGTTTCTGGATCACACATTAGCAACGAATTTTCTGGAGGGAGAAAACGATGTCGAAGAAACCGATGCGTGTCGCGGTCACGGGTGCCGCAGGCCAGATTGGCTACAGCCTTCTCTTCCGAATCGCTGCGGGCGAAATGCTCGGCAGCGACCAACCGGTCATCCTCCAGCTGGTCGACATTCCGCCAGCCATGAAGGCAGTGAGCGGCGTCATGATGGAGCTCGAGGACTGCGCGTTCCCGCTACTTGCCGGCATGGAAGCCAGTGACGACCCGGCGATGGGCTTCAAAGACACCGACGTGGCCCTGCTCGTGGGCGCCCGCCCTCGTGGCAAGGGCATGCTCCGCAAGGACCTGCTCGAGGCCAACGGCGCGATCTTCACTGGCCAAGGGAAGGCGCTGAGCGATTTCGCCAGCCGCGACGTGAAGGTGCTCGTCGTCGGCAACCCCGCCAACACCAACAGCTACATCGCGATGAAGAACGCGCCGGACCTGGATTCGTCATGCTTCACTGCCATGGTGCGTCTCGATCAGAATCGCGCGATGTCACAGGTTGCGGCCAAGACCGGGCGTCCGGTCACGGACGTCAAGAAGGTGACGATTTGGGGCAACCACTCGGCGACTCAGTATCCAGACCTCTTCAATGCGGAGATCGACGGCAAGAGTGTAGCTGGCCTCATCAACGATCAGGCCTGGATCGAGAACGAGTTCATTCCGACCGTGCAGCAGCGGGGCAAGGCGATCATCGACGCGCGCGGTCTCTCGAGCGCGGCGTCGGCGGCCAATGCGGCGATCGACCACGTCCGTGAATGGCATCTCGGTACCCCGGACGGTGACTGGGCCTCGATGGCCGTTCCGTCGGACGGCAGTTATGGCGTGCCAGAAGGCATCATCTATGGCTTCCCGTGCACCTGCAGTGGCGGGAGCTGGTCCATCGTCCAGGGGCTGGAGGTCAACGACTTCAGCCGCGCGAAGATGGATGCCACGGCGGCTGAGCTTCAAGAGGAAGCTGCCGCGGTCGCACATTTGGTCTAGGCTTCGGCCAACCTCATCGAGGCGGAGCCCGCATGCGAAAGCCCAGGCTGGTCGAAGAGCACGAAGCGGAAGGCAAGCGCATCGTCGTGGACGGTCAGCACATTTTCGTCCGAGAAGCAGGCGAGGGTGAGCCGGTCCTGTTTCTGCATGGCGTGCCGTCGAGCTCGTTCCTCTTTCGCAAGATGCTTCCGGAGATCGCAGCGCAAGGGCTTCGGGCGGTCAGCTTCGACTTTCCAGGGGCCGGGCTGAGCGACAAACCCAAGGACATCGGTTACGACTGGCACGAGCTCGCGGAGTGGGTCGGCCGCGTCGTCGATGCGCTGGCGCTCCCTCCGGTGCATCTCGTCTTGCATGACATCGCCGGGCCCATTGGCGCGGAGTGGGCCATCCAGAACCCGGTGAAGGTTCGCTCCATCACGTTCACCAATACGGTGATGGATGTCGCTCACTACCGGCCGGCCTTTCCCATCTGGACGTTCCGCGTACCGGTGCTGCGGCACGTGGTCTTTTCGACCTTGAACGCCGCCGTCGCCTTGAAGCTCTTCCGTCATTCCGGGGTCAAGAACCCCGACTGCATCGATGAAGACGTGGTCGAGAGCTATCTCTATCTGGTCAGGAACAACGGGGGGCATCACAGCTTCCTCGAAATCATGGACGGCTTGGATTGCACGGAACAGCACCGGGACTACCTCCGTGACGGTCTGCTTGCGATCGACAAGCCCATGCAGCTCGTTTGGGGCGAGCAAGAGATCGCGATACCGAAGGCGCAGCTCCACTACATCAAGCAAGTGTTTCCGCTGCGTGCAGAGCAGATGGTCGATGCCGGTCACTTCATCCAAGAAGAGCAACCCGCGGTCGTTGCCGCACATATCACGGCCTTCGCCAAGGGCATTGCCCAGCAATCAAAACGCGCTACCCCGTGAAGCGACTTCGTCGCCACGGGGCTTCGCCCCCAGCACCAACAACAGAAAGAAGAGGAGCCACCATGGCTGTCGAACGTACGCTTAGCATCATCAAGCCCGACGCTGTCGAGCAGAACAACATCGGGAACATCATCGCCATGATTCAGGGCTCCGGCCTTCAGGTCCTGGGCATGCGCATGCTTCACCTGAGCCGCGCGCAGGCCGAGGGCTTCTATGAGGTTCACAAGGAACGACCGTTCTTCGGCGAGCTCGTCGAGTTCATGACGCGTGGGCCCGTCGTCGTGATCGCGCTCGAGGCCGATGATGCCGTGGCGCGCTACCGAACCCTGATGGGCTCGACCAACCCTGCGGAAGCCGACGATGGCACCATCCGCAAAGCCTACGGCACCGACATTGGCGAGAACGCCTGCCACGGCTCGGACAGCGTCGAGAACGGTAAAATCGAAGTCGGGTACTTCTTCCCCGAGTATCTCCTCAAGTAAGCCATGGGCGATTCGAGCGAAAGCCAGTTGCGCCCACTCATCGAGCAAGCGTTCGAAGATCGTTCGAAGCTCGAAGATGCGCAGTACCGCAGCGCCGTCGAGGAGACGATCGAGCTCCTGGACAAGGGCAAGGTTCGCGTCGCGACGCGTGGTGAAGACGGGGAGTGGACCGTTCACGCGTGGACGAAGCAGGCGATTCTTCTTTACTTCGGGATCCGCGACATGGAGCGGGTGCAAATCGGTGCGTACGAGTACCACGACAAGATTCCCCTCAAGAAGAACCTCGATCAGCAAGGCGTGCGAGTCGTCCCGCCCGGCACGGTCCGCTACGGCGCCCACCTGGAGCCCGGTGTCATTCTCATGCCGGGCTACGTGAACATCGGCGCGTACGTAGGCGCCGGGTCGATGGTCGACACCTGGGCCACAGTCGGTTCCTGTGCGCAGGTCGGCAAGGGCGTGCATCTGTCTGGCGGAGTTGGCCTCGGTGGAGTCCTCGAGCCCCCTGGTGCCACCCCGGTCATCATCGAGGACGGCGCCTTCGTCGGCTCCCGGGCCATCGTCGTGGAGGGTTCCCGCATCGGTGAAGAAGCGGTGCTCGGCGCCAACGTCGTGATCACGGCCAGCACGAAGATCATCGACGTCACCGGCGCGGAGCCGGTCGAGATGAAGGGCTACGTCCCGCCACGCTCAGTCGTCATCCCCGGCACCCGCACCAAGAAGTTCCCAGCAGGCGAGTACCAGATCCCAGTCGCGCTAATCATCGGAAAGCGAAAAGCAAGCACCGACAAAAAGGTCACCCTCAACGAAGCCCTCCGAGACTTCGGCGTATCAGTCTAAGCAGCCAACCGAGACACGGGGACCCTGCGGACGGCGCGGCGTGCTCACAGGTTCACCGGGTCTCGGACAAACACGACACGGGGTTGCGCCGGACGGGGCGCCTTGCAGAGGTGGCCGGAGGGGCTTGGGGCCTGAGGCCACGCAAGGCGCCCCTCGGAGCTCGCGCCCAATCGGCGGTGGTTGCTGTCGTGCCGATTGTCACTCGCTACGCCGACTCCACCCCATGTCGCGTTTGTCCGAGCCCCTATGGACGACTCCTCACACGAAAAAGGGGACAGTCCCCTTCTTAGAAGGGTTAATTCCAAGCACGTCACGCACGACGCCCCTTCGTACGTCGACTTCTACACAGGAGAACGGCTCGCGATGTGCGGCACAGCGAGTGGGGGGGAGGCTAGCCGTATAGCGACGTAGAGAGACGGCCGAGCGGGTCCCGCTCGCGAGCACGTGCGTCGGGAGCCGTTCTCCGATTGTATAGTGCCAGCCCGTCAGCCGGGTACTGCGGGTATCGTTACTCTTTGGTCTGGGCCCTCGTGTTCCAGTGCGACATATAGCGAACCCTCGAGCGTCCCAGTCCATGGTTCGTTCAAACGTTCGCGCGACGGAATGTCCAGTCGCAGTGAAACTGCCAGCAGGGCGGCCTCCAGCTGACGGCGATGGTCTGCTTCCATGTCCCAATGCACCACCAGAGCGAGGCCCCCAAGCTGGTGGGCTTCGGTCAGGAACACGTGGGCTTCCGCGAAGGCCCGCTCCAGCGCGTGCAGCGCTTCCGCAGCGGTCGCGTGCATGGTTCCGGAGAGCGCACAGGCTGAGGACATCACGGTAGAAACTAGCAGAATTGGCGCGTGCCCGCGTCGCTTCGTCAGTAGCCGCCGCCGCGCTGAAAGCGTTTCCAAGCGGCGCACGGGGTCCCGTAGCGCTTCTCCACGTATTGCAGCCCCCAGGCGATCTGCGGCCATGGGTTTGTCCGGTAGTCGACGCCGTAGGCCTTACCCGAATCCCTCATCTTGTTGCACGGGTAGGACTGAGGGATCCCGCAAGCGCCCGTGCGCTTGTTGCGCGCGCGATGGTTCCAGTGGCTTTCCGCCTGCCACAGCTTGTCGAGGCATTGGAACTGTTGCTCGCTGTCCCATTGCGAATATTCGGTCCGAACTAGATAGCGCGCGATCTCCTTGTTCTGCGCGGGTGTGTTGTTCGCCGCCTGCAAGGTTGGCTTCGCTTCCGACGCGCTGCTCGCACATCCGCTAAGGGCCAGAGCCAGGGCGATCGAGGCGCACGAGAGGCGAAACGTTCCAACCATCGAGGAACCCCGATTACTCCTCGATGGGCGAGTGATCCCGTGCCCACTCGTACGCCATGTAGGACGAGATTAGGTGGCAGACCCAACCGAGGAAACCGCCGCTGCCGATCCAGAGACCTGGTGTGACGATCAGCCAGACGACCCCACGTAGGAACTTGCCGTTGTAGAACTGGCCGAGGCCGGGGATGATGAACGACAGGACTGCAGCGGTACCAGGACGATCCATGCGTCCAAGGTGCGTCGCCGACTCCGATTGTCAACGACCCCACGCCCGCATTGCGTGCCCGGCCGAACTCTGGCACCGATCAGGATCGTGAAGCTTCCCGCCGATAGCTTGACCGCCCCGTCGCACCCCGTCGCGCGCTTGCCCGCCGAATGGGAAGAGCGCGTCGTTGCCTGGGGAGAGCCAGCGTATCGGGGCAAGCAGATCTTCGACTGGATCCACCGCCAGGGCGTTCTCGACCCGGACGAAATGAGCAATCTTCCGAAGGCGCTCCGCGAGTGCTTGAAAGAGGAGGGCGTGGGCTGGCCGATCACGATTGTTTCCGCGCACGAATCGGCAGACCAAACCAAGAAGCTCCTCGTGGGCATGCCCGACGGCGAGAAGGTGGAAACGGTGTTGATCCCGCAGCTCGGCGACGAGCGCATCGTTACCCAGTGCATCTCGAGCCAGGTTGGTTGCGCGATGGGATGCGTGTTCTGCGCTTCCGGGGTTGCGGGCTTGAAGCGTCAAATGACCGACGCAGAGATCGTCGCGCAGGTGCTCCTCGGCCGTCGCGAGCTTCGACCCGATCAGCGCATCCGCAACGTGGTGTTCATGGGGATGGGGGAGCCACTACACAACTACGACGCAGTCGCTCGCTCGCTGGTTCTCCTGACCCATCCCGACGGCATCGATCTCTCCAAGAGGCGTGTGACGGTGTCGACCAGCGGTCTCGTCAAGCAAATCGATCGCCTCGGCAAGGATTTCAACGGGCAGGTGCAGCTCGCCATTTCGCTTCATGCCGTGCGTGACGAGGACCGAAGCAAGATCATGCCCGTGAACCGAAAACACGGGCTCGGCGAGCTGACCGACGCATTGCGACGCTATCCGATGCCGAAGCGCGGGCGAATCACCATCGAGTACACGCTGATCAAGGGCGTGAACGACTCGGTCCAGGACGCGAACGGGATGGTCGAGCTTCTGCGCGGCATCCCGGTGAAGGTGAACCTCATCCCGATGAACCCGATCTCGGCGTCCGATCTGCAGGCGCCCGACTCGAGTCATGTCGCCCGTTTTCAAGAGCAGCTCACACGTCGAGGGCTCTCGGTGTTCATCCGCAAGACACGCGGCGACGACGTGGCAGCCGCCTGCGGCCAGCTCGCCTTCCACGGCCAGGGCCCACGAACCGCCGACTAGTGCGCGAGAGATTTTTTCTTGTGGTCGAGCGCGCCCGCAGGAGCGTAGTGAGAGGCACTCATGTGCCTCGCAGCGGAGCGACGAGGACGTAAGCCGGCCACGAGGAAAAAGATCCGCGCGCTAGAGGCTGCCGCGTGCTTTGAGGGCTTTGACGATGTCGGGAAGCTCTTTGCCGACGTCGTCCGGGGTCTTGATGGGCTGGAACCGCGCGTCCGGCCCGTGTCGCTCGACACGCAAGAACGCTGGCTGCAGGAATGCTGTCAGCTCACCGACGAGCCGTTCGAACTGCACTGCGGGCTTGCCGTCCACCGTCTTGTTCACCGCAAACCAGGTCAGCGGAAACTCCCTGTCGATCGCCTCGGCGTCGAGCACGAACGTGTTCGTATTGAACACGGGGATGCGCTCCTGGTCGAAGTCTTCCGGAAAGCGAAATGCCTCCACGATTTGAGCTTTCCCGTCGACGCGTGCCGGTGCACCGCCTTTGTCGCCGGGTTCTTTCGGCGCCATCTCCGCGGTAAGTGCGGCACCCGACTCGAGGTGGACGCCGATGATTGCAGGGTCGAGCGTCGCCGTCAGGTTGTCGACATTCGACATCATCAGCACGCGGCCGCCGCGATCTCGAAAGTCTTTCAAAATGCCTGAGCGACGAAGGGCGAACGTGAGGTCTCCGTGGCCGGGCGCGTGAGACGACAGGGCGCCCGAGCTGTCTTTGAAGAGCTTGCCGTCTGGCGTGACGCGAAGCGAGATGAACTGCGGGAAAGTCTTGATCGGACAACGCTTCGTGCTCAGCGGCTCGGCCATCTGTCGAATCGCTTCGTCCGTCGCGAAGCTCGTCATCAGGTAGACCGGGATGGTCGCGTTTGCGCGCTCCGCCACCGCGGCGATGTCCTTGAGCTTTAGATCGAGGAACGACTGGCCGTCGAGCACCTCCACGGCTGCCTTGACGACCCCGCCGAACCGGGTCGCCATGCCGCCCGCCAGGATCACCGCGGCGACTTCGCCGCGCCGCATGGCTTCCTCGCCACGGGCCGCCAGCTCGCGCCGCAAGTCGCCACCGAGGGGGGGAAGGGCCTGGAGGTCACCCTCGTCGGGGGGCTCCACGCAGCCGGTGATTCGGTTCTGAGAGGCTCCAAGCTGGCCCTGGGCCAGACGTTCTTGCAGGGATTCGAAGGGGATATCCTCGAAACCGTACCGTTGAAGAAGTTGGGCGGTCTCGGCGTCTATTTCTCGTGAGTTCATCAGAATGGCCGAAACCCAAGCACTTTCTACGCACTCTGTCGAGCGGGCCGCGCCCGTTCAGCGAGAGGGGGATGACGGCGAGGCCAGGCAGACGTACATGTAAAGGAGGACCCATGGATTTCCTCGTTCGGCTCACGGCGATGTTCGCATTGTTGGTCGCGACGGTGGCCGCTGTTCCGGCGCAGGCGGACTACCAAGGAGCGGACGGCTACGGCACCGCGCCTACGAACCAGCTCGATGTCTCACACGATGGCTACGTGCGAGAGGGGCACGTAGGCGAGACCGACGACCCAGCGACCTACGTGGTCATCGAGGCTGAGTCCGGGACGAGCGAGCAGGTCGACGGTGAGACCGTCATCGTCGTTCAGGAGCCCGAGCCCATCGCGGCCACGGAGGCCGCACCGCCACCACTGCCGACCGTGGTGGTGGAGCAGCCGGTCGCCCTTTGTCCGGAGGGGATCTGGGTCGATGGGTACTGGTCCTACGGGGATGGTCAGTACCTTTGGGTGGACGGGCACTGCGTCGTCGAACGCGTGAACTATGTCTTCGTCCAGCCGCGATGGGATTACTACGCGAGTGTCTGGTGGTTCGTGCCCGGATACTATCGACCGTGCAGTGTGTACGTCGGCTTTGGATACTATCGCCCATGGCATTGGTACCCGCCGTACCACCATCCGTATTACCGCCGGGGTCATCCGGCGCCGGTGCATCGGGCCGTTCCGCGCCGGACGACAGCCGTGCGCGCAACGTCGGTCTCGAGAACCCCCAGCCGCGGGGTCCTAGGTCGTCCCGGTTACACGTCTGGACGCACCAGCACCGTCGAGCGCAGGCCTCCGACCACGCCCGTGCGCACCAGCACGGTCGGCCGCGCGGATCGGATGCCGACCCGAACCGGCACCGTGAGCCGGGTACCCACGCGCACATCCACGGTCACGCGCGCGCCGGCGGTCACGCGCACATCCACGGTCACGCGCGCGCCGGCGGTCACGCGCACCGGTGCGATCATGCGTACGCCGACCATCACGCGCACCGGCGCGGTCACGCGCCCACCTTCGAACCATCGCTCGGCCACCGTCACCCGGCCTCCGGCTAGTCGCGCGTCCACGGGTACCGTCGGCCGGCCGC